>Ga0334901_1000154_pt1 | contig 110023 bp, 115 predicted proteins | sample GraSluR3_MG_3_FD_207216 | JGI IMG/M metagenome (GOLD analysis project Ga0334901, IMG submission 207216) | Sludge microbial communities from methane-producing bioreactor in Wageningen University, Netherlands - Granular Sludge_15_08-R3 | ecosystem: Engineered > Bioreactor > Anaerobic >... | reverse complement strand
TGGCCCTGTGCCCATAGCCCCTGATTTTCATGTCAACTATTTGTTTAACTGCTCTTGTTTTGGGCATGATACATTCCGCCCAACCAGGGTCACTTATTGCAAAGGTATCAAAACGGCCTGCAGAGTTGACTTCACCCATGAATCCAAATTTACTTCCAGTTAATTCCTGGGCCACCTCTAAACATATTCTGGCAACATCATAAGGAGATTTACTAATTAATGCCTCCTGAAGGACTTTATTTATGGCCCTGGTTATGGAAACTTGTTTAGCTGTTTCAAGCTCCATCTGCTTTTTATAAATGGCGTGATCAATGGAAAATTTTAGTTTATTTTTATCAAAGGGTTTGATGAGATAACCATAAGGATCAGTTCTCATGGCTCTTTTTATTGTATCTTCTTCAGAATGAGCTGTTAAGAATATAAATGGTATATCGAGGTCTTTAATTTTATAAGCCAACTCAATACCGTCCATTTCTCCTTTAAGAACGATATCTATCAAAATAAGGTCCGGCATGATTTTTACGATATGTTTTATTGCATCTATGCCAGTGGAAGCAACATAAGGAACTTCATAATTAAGTGATTCCAATGTTTCCTGTATATCCATGGCGTCTATATTCTCATCTTCTACCAGGATAATTTTTATATCTGCCAATAGTATCAACTCATGTCTACTATGTTAATATTTATATTAAATCTTATTTATCATGTACCAATGATTTATTATTAAAAAATCATCCCTTCTCTACTTTTATCAAGTAAAAAAATTTTATAACCCCATATCGGCTCAGAATAGGTTTATCTAACCTTAAATAATGCTAATTCGGCATAGATAATTTTTTAATAATTTGATTCATAATTAATGATCTGTTAAGTTATAGGATGAATGTTAGTTTTAGGTGAGCTTTTAGTTTGAATTGTCTTTCATGGTTTCTAACTGGTCAGCACGATTTTTCAATCCTAAAGTTAATAACATCATAATAATGGCGATAATGGCAATTAAGATATATGCTGATTGGTAACCAACCAGTTTATCTAACTGGGAACCTATCACCGCCCCTACAAGAGCACCTCCTACTAATTGACCAGTGCTGGAGTTGAAGTTGATCAGGGCCTGGCCTGAGGCACGTTTTTCTGGGGGGCTTTCGGTTAGCATGATGTACCGCAGAGGTGAGCCAAGCACTGTTCCTAAACCAAGACCAGTTACCACACCAGAAATTATGAATAAGTAAAAGTTGCTGGCAAAGAAGCTCAAAGAAAAAAGACCAATAACCAGGATGAATGTGCCGGCAAACATAACTATCTTAGTGCCGAATTTATCCAAAAGTCTCCCTATAATAGGTGCACTTGCTCCCAGAGCTAGAACCAGGGGTATGACCATTAAACTGGCCTCTGAGGTGGATAAGGATAGGGCAATTACTGCCAGGGCTGGCATAAATACAATGGCAATCTGGCATAAACCAGTTCCAATGGCAATGCTGGTGGCTAATTTCACCTCTAAACTCTGATAAAGGTCAATCTGAATAACTGGATCCTGAGACTTCCGTTCTACCCTCACCAATAAAGGCAATAATAAAACGGCAAGGACTAAAAAAGGCCATACATAAATGGATTCCACACTACCCATCACATTATTGGTGTCAATCTGGTTGACTCCCAGAGCCAGGGACCCCACCATCAGTGCGAAAACAATTGTACCCTGCCAGTCAAAGCTAACATCTTTTCTACCTTTAGATGAAGGTAAAATGAGAAAACTGAGCACAATAATAACAGCAGCTATGGGTATGTTAATGATGAAAAGCCATTGCCAGCCATAAGGAAGGAGTAATGCGCCGATTATGGGGCCTAATATGCCAGATAACCCCCAAACTGATCCAATAATTCCCAGTGCTCCTCCTCTTTTTTCAGGAGGAAATGTGTCTCCGATAAAGGCACTGGCCACTGGAAAAATTCCTCCAGCTCCGAAGCCCTGGATGGCCCTTCCAATAAGTAGCTGTTCCATGTTTAAAGCAGTGATGGTTATCACTGAACCCAATGCAAAGATGAAAATATCCAGAACATAAATACTTCTCCTACCATAAATATCTGACAATTTAGCCATTAAAGGCGTGCCGATCATGAAAAAGAGGATGTATATGGCAAATATCCAGGAAACCAGACGTTCACCTACACCGAATTGTCCCTGTATAGCGGGGAGTGCCGGTCCAACGATCCCAATATCCAGGGATCCCATGAAGACGCCAATAAAAATCAGTGTTAAGACTCTGTTCCGGTGCCTGTGATCCATAAAATTAGTTTTTACTTTGTTGTTAATAAGCACACATTATGGTTTTACATTAACCACCTTGCATGTGATAATATCGGATTTGATTATATGCCTTCAATGATTATGAGTTTTCAATTCGAATTATGATCTTGTTCTAAGATATCCTCCTATAAATCCACACACAGCCCCATTAATGGCTCCTACTATGGTTAGTGGGATTAAAAAGAGGAATGATCCGGTGAGTAGACTTCCTAAAAAGAATGAGATAACGCCAGTGATTAGGGCATTTTTTGCACCAACCACCGGATCTTTAATTAAGTAACCCAATGCCGCTAACAAGATGAATATTAATAGTGTAAGGATTCCCTGGTCAATGGTTAAAATTATGGTGATTAGTATGGTAAACGGGATTATTAAAGTCCATTGGAGGTTATTCAAGTTTAGCTCATTCATAACTGAACTAATAAAACCGGCTTGCATCCCCTGGTGGGTGTTATAATTATTATTCCAGTTGCTGGTGTTTTGGAATCTGTATCTTAAGTTATTGTAAAACTGGATTATGGGATTTTTAATCTTAGTATCCAGGGCATTACGCAGTGATTGTACTTTCTTCTTTAGGATTTCAGTTGTTGTTGGTTTTCTCTGGATGGGAGTTTGCCTCCAGCTGGGATCAACAATATCCAATTTTTCAACATACCTTAGTTTACTGCCACAATTACATTCACTGGCAAAGTCTTTTTTAGACTCACCGGATTCCAGTTTATAGTAAATCTTGCATTTACTGCAAATCAAATAACCCATTTTATCTACCTTCAGTCTCCTAGAAGACTATAATCTTTTTTTAATCCTATTAAATTTTTAGATTGTTATTTTCATCTTTGTATTATATAAAAGAGTAAACAAGATATTTATAAGGTTAATTATGAAAGGAAAAAACCACCACTCAACATCTGCCCATGTAGACCTGCGTCTTAAAAAGCGCCTGCAAACCTATCTTGTATTTATCTTGATCATGGTAGCTGTAATAATCTATGAAGTGTTTACTGGTGTTTTTATGTTTTCTTGGGCTATTGGTGGCATATTGATTGGATTTGGGGTTGGAATCCTGGCCAGTCGAATGTATCATTTGAGCTGGGATGATGAAACTAACTTGGTTATTGGGCATATTGATAAGATTGGTGCTGTGATCCTCATATGTTATCTTATATTCATTTTCACCAGAACATATTTTCTTCAGCAATGGGTTCAGGGTGCTCCCTTAACCGCAATGATCCTTAGCCTGACCACTGGCACCTTGTTGGGTAACATGATGAGCACCAGACGGGGTATTAGAAAAATTTTAAAGACCCTGAACATTCTAGTTTAAGAGTGGTTCATTTATTTGGGGGGAATTGGTTGGAAAAGTTATTTAATTTGTGGGATCTAATAAGATAATGGGGTTATTGTAATGTTAGATTTTGGTTTAACTGATAATGAAGACATGGAAGATTATGAAACTAAATTTTTGGGTGAACTCAAACCAGGTGACGAAATCACTGGTGAAATTGTTGTGGGAGAATTCAAAACTGTTCCCATGGGTAAAAGAGAAGTAGCTGAATTCTATATCATAATAACCGACCTTAAAAATCGTGCCAAATGGGTGTGTGAATTGGCCACTCCTTACTATCCTGAAACAGATAATGTTTATGGTGAGAATGGTGGTGTTTTCTACAATTTAGTGGACAGCCTGAATCATGTGGTGAACAAAACCCCCTTGAACTGGCAGGAGAATTACTCTGTAAATTTCAGCAGATTCCGGAAAACAGTGAACGAATCAGTATCCAGTGTCACTGTAAAGGCACTGCAATCAGATAACCCTGATGCTAAAACCGTTAATTTACAGGTTATAGGTGCAACTATTAAACCTGAACCAGAAGCTCATCCACCGGTATCTATCTATGACCTGGCACAGGACGATCCCATCATCCTCATGGCCTATGCTCGTCTGCGGAATAAAGGTGACCGGATAACAGTTAAAAACATTACTTTTGAATTGAAGGGATTGTTTGATGATAAAAATATAACTGAACATGCTTATCAGGCTGCTTTACAGGAGCTAAAAAAGGTTAAAGATAAGGGTTAACCCAGTATTACAAGTCTTACCCTGCAGATGCATCTATCCTGTTATCAGGTAATTTATCCCTCATCATCCAGAAAATGAATGCCGTTATCAGGACAAGGGCACCGACTAACATTCCTGTTTCCCCAACAATATATCTGGTTATCCTTGTCTGTTGGGTAAGAGGATCGAACATATTTTGCACGAATAGATTCCAACAGGCGTGAAATAGAACTGCGGGCCATATACTCCCTGACTTCAACCTTAACCAGGCTAGTATGAAACTTATTCCAATTACATTAACTGTAAATACAGGAAGAGAATACCATAAGGGGGCACCTGCATTATAATTGGCAAATATAATTAGGGGAAAATGCCATAATGCCCAGATAATTCCAGTTATTAAAGCTAATTTTGTAAATGATGTTATCTTTGCCAAGTGGGGTACGAGGAAACCTCTCCATCCAATTTCTTCACCAAGAACACCAGCAATTATCGTGGCAAAAAAGTTTACTGAAACAAAAAGTATTATATTCTTGGGGAAATGTCCAGTGAAGGATCCAGGAACAATTAACCAGAACAACCCATAGGATATGGTGGCAATGATGAGAGGAAGAGCATATCCTAGAGCCAGATATTTAAGCTTACCGGGTTTCCATCCGAACTCACGTATACTCCTGTAAAAGATTAAACTGGTTATTATAGCGGCTAAAGCAGGACAATACATAAAAACGGCCACATATAAACCTCCAGCAGCTGTTGCATCACCTGCCGAACCCATCAAATAATAGAAGATGCTGCTCAAACCAAAATTCAATACCAAAAAAGTAATTATTGCCTGTTTTATTTTCTTTATATCTACCATCTAAATTCCCCCTATCGCTACAACTAATAGATTAAAAAATTAAACAATCTATTAATTGATTTCCATCTCAAGTAATAAATATGTAAGATAGGAATATAATTATCCAACTAAAAAGGAATGATGGGGGATTTGTAATATGAAAATCCAAAGGGGAAGTATATTCAGACCAGATGAGGATTATTATAAAATTGCAGGAATCCTGTTGATGGCATCCTGTATACAATTTTTCTTAGCAGTTACCCTGGCCGAAACACAGTACCCAGGTTACAGCACTGCAAAAAATACTTTAAGCTCCCTTGGAGGAACTTTACCACCGGTGGAGCCCTCGGCCACCATCTTCAATATCAGTGTGTTTTTACTGGGAATACTTGCCCTGGTTGCTGTTTATTTAATCCTGAAAAGTGGTGGTTGCCGTCTTTTCTCGGCATGCCTCTTGATTAGTGGTGTTGGTGCAGTTGGTGTGGGTTTGTTTCCATCCTACTCACCTTTTGCACATACAATTTTCACCTTTTTAACCTTCCTTTTCGGAAGTTTAGCTATTTTATTCTCCTACCGCCTGGGTTTGAACATTCCCATGGTGATCTTGTCCATTATAATGGGCATAGTGCCTTTAAGTATCATTATTGGGACTCTGATTGGATTTGATAATGCTCTTATTGAATATCTTGGTCTGGGTGGTACTGAGAGGCTTGTTGTGTATCCTTTAATCCTATATATGACTGGACTGGGAGGTTACCTTGCCAGCAGGGGTGAAGACTGGGTTAGGATACGGTTCACTGATGGATATTTCTAAAAATATTTGTTTTAAATTTCTTTTTTCTAAATATTAAAAATAAAACCCAACTTATATTATCTTGGAGAATAAAATATACCTATAGTAATAATTTTTTCTCAATAAACCATTGGTGCCATCGTTTTTTAAATAAATTTTCAATAAATTTATTTTTTAAAAGTACACAGTGCTACTGATTTTTGAACTAAAAATATATTTTTATTTGGAGGATTTATTTATGAATGAAACTATGTTTGAGTCTAAAATACATACTTACCCCTATAAAATGACTTTACAACCCCAGTTGCTCAAAAAAGACCAGTTAAAACTTTTAAATAAAACAATAATGCCATTACTGAGAAAACAGGGAATTGAACTTAAAGATGTGGGTGAATCTTTCAAATCTCTATTAAATCCTTTGAGGCTGGAGAAAATAAAGGAAAATCGCCCATTTTATATTATTCTTAAAGGTGGATCATACAGCAAAAGACCTTCAAGAGTGTTAATAAATAATGTAAATACCAAAAAAGGCTAATTTAAGTTTTCGGTAGCTTAAAAATAGTGGTGGGTTCAAGGATATTGATACGCCACTAAGATCAATATCCGGATAAAATCAATGTTAAAACTTTTTGTAGTGAACATAGATATAGAACCTTATTAATAGTGTAGATAGATATCATCTATTGTGGGGTGAGTAGCTATTGGAAAAAAATAAATTATTCTTTATTTTTCTAATTTTATTCATGGTAATGGTCTTTTCTGGTTGCTTATCCCTGGAAGATGAATATGAAAACAGTATCTTAAGTTTTAAGATTCCTGAAAACTGGACTGTGGTTGATGTCACCAATTTAGACACCCTTGCCGGCCTTAAACCTGTTGGTACCAATAGCACCTTGATTAGCATTACAACCACTGATGTTTCACCACAGGAATTGGTTGAGGGCTACGTTAATGATTACTCCCAGACAGACCCTGATTTCCAGATTATAGAAAACGAACCGGTGCCTGTTGATGGGGGAGAAGGAATTAAATTAGTTTATAAAATGGGGCGGAAAGATGGTGAGGGCCTTAATTCATCTTATCAAGTTTCATCTGTAATTGCATTTTCTAAAAACAACAACACTTATATTATCAGTTCAGTGGGAGTTTCAAACCAGGATTATCAATCCAGGGTGGAGCCGGCTATGAACAAAGTTACCAGCACCATAAAGATCAAGGGATATTTAAATTAGTTACATATCCATAAGTAATTCAATAGTAACATAATCCGTAACTATGTCCATTAAGGGGTGGTGATGTTATGCCTTCTGAGAATAAAAAAGCAGGTCAACTGAACAATGAGGGAATATTATTTTATAATAACGGCCAGTTTGAAGAGGCGCTTAATCGTTATAATGAGGCCTTAGAAGAAGATCCTAAATTTTTAGAGGTGTGGAATAATAAAGGTAATGCATTAAGGGCTCTTGGTATGCATGAAGAGGCATTGGAAGCTTTCGATGAAGGAATATCCATTGATCCTGAAAATCCCAACCCCTGGGTAAATAAAGGAACAGTTTACTATGAAATTCAGAGGTTTGCTGAATCTATTGAATGCTTTGACCATGCACTGGAAAATGATCCACAAAACACGATAGCCTTAACCAATAAAGGAGCAGCATTGGGGAATCTGGGAAAACATGAAGAAGCCCTGAAATGTTTTGAAGAGGCCCTTAGTATAGATCCCGATGATATTAACGCCCAAACCAACAAGAAGATCCTTATGGATTTTTTAAATAGATAGTGAGTTATAAACAACTTTTTTTTTATCTTATTAATTTCAATATTCTTGGATCGTACTCTAATTCCTTGAATATTATTCTATAAGCCGTACCTTTTTCTTCTAAATGTTCCAAAGAACCATCTAATTGTTTCACAAGCACATCAACAAGTTTTAAACCAAAGTTGGCATTATCTAATAATTCAGCTTTTTTATCATATCCTATACCATCATCAGCAACTGTTAATATAAAATCATCATTATCAGAATACATTTTAATGGTGATATTACCTTTTCTACCAGGGGTGAAGGCATGTTTAAGAGAATTTGAAACCAGTTCATTTATTATAAGGCCACAGGGCACTGAAGTTTCAATATTAAGTTTTATATCTTCAATATCAACATTTAAATCTATTAAATGAATATATTGAGGATAATCATCCATTATACTATTTAAAAGGCTTTTTATGTATTCTGAAAAGTTAATTGCGCTTAGATTATCGGATTCGTATAGTTTTTCGTGGATCAGTGCCATGGATCTGACCTGATTTTGACTTCCCTTGAATAGTTCTTTATCCTTTTCATCAACAACATTTTTTGACTGTAAACTCAAAAGACTTAAAATGATTTGTAAATTATTTTTCACCCGATGATGTATTTCTCTTAAAAGGCTTTCTTTTTCCTTTAAAGATTCTTTAAGAGCTATTTCAGCTTTTTCCTGCTCCATTTGAGCTTTTTTAGTCTCATTTAATAAGATGATCTGTCTTAATAGTACCATGACTACTATGAGTCCTACTCCCCAGATCAACGCTGCGTCTGGTTTGGTAACAATTAAGAGGCCATAAGCCCCAAGGACCAGTAACAATGGTAAATACGAAATCAGATCATTATGAGGATGTTCTATTCTGTAAGCATCTATCCATTGTCTTATGTCGATATTAACCTTCTTCAAAAATGAGGTAACTGCCAACATGATAAATATGGAGTTGGTTGAATATAAAACACTGAATAACCATTTAGCACTTAAAAGAGGATTTACAGCATAATACGCGTAGGCCATGTCCCCCAAAATCTGAAAGAAAATACCCACATATATTAATACTATTGGTGGTTCAGGAATCCTGCGATTTTCATTAAATAACAATAGAAGTACAGATAATGATAACATGAGATCTAAAAACAGATAGGATAAAGATAAGACCATTGATAAGGTATCAGGACTACCTGTTTCAACAACCGGCCATACAAAGGGAAACCACACTATAAAAAATATGGAAACAACAATGATAGAAACATCAAATAACTCTTTATATCTGATTTTAAAGGGTCTTTTAGCAAACAGAAATACACTGACAAATAAAAAAGGGTAAGATGCCGAATATAACAAGTTCACTGCTGAAAGTAGAGATGATGAGCCTATTATTTCTTCAACAATAAAATAGAATATGTTGGCAAAGAAATATAACCCAATTCCCGTGGTGAAAAATAAGAGAGGCTTGAAGATGTCTTTATAATTTTTATATGACTTGTATGTTCCATAAACTAAAAAAACTAAGGCTATGAAGCTGGTAATAATTGTTAAAATGTTCAGATATGCTGATGATTGATAAGTATTCCAGAATAAGAAAGGAATTAGGGACAATATAACAATTGAAGCAATGGCAATCATGACCAATGTCTTAAATTCAGTAAAGGGCTTTCGTGTTAACATTTTTTACCACTTAGTCATGATATTAATGCATATCATCTACATTTTTATTAATTGACACTTTTGTTCTAAGTTATTAATCAAATTTATTACATTGATTGAAAATAATTTATCTTTGAGGAGGTAATAGGAGGTAATAATATGGAAGATTCGGATATATTTTGCACTGAATGTAATGCTAAAATTAAACCTGGCTCTAAATTTTGCACAGAATGCGGAAAACCTGTAGAGGAAACTAAAACAGACGCTCCACAAGCTTCAGGAATGGATAAAACAGAAGTTTCAAATTCAGACTCAGAATCAGGTATTAGATGTCCCCAGTGTAATAATCAGTTAAAGGCTGATGAAACATTTTGTACTGAGTGTGGGACTAAAATTGAAATAATAACCGACTGTCCGAAATGTGGCGCCCCTATCCAACCTGGAACCAGTTTCTGCACAGAATGTGGTACCAATATCTATGAATACAAATCATCAGAAGCAAAAACATCCAGCATACAGACTGGATCGAAAATAACGGAAGTGCCTCAGACAGCACAATCATCATCAGACGATGATCCCCTTGATAACATAATTAAGGATGTGGAGAAAACTGGCAGGGGATTGATGAAGGATCTTGGTGGTTTACTGGATAAATCCTCAAAGAAAAGTTCAGAAAAAACAATTAAACCAGCCCGAAAGGATCAAAAATTCCTGGTTTGTAACCAATGTGGTGGTTATTACCAGCTTCAAAGTGGCGAGTCACCAGAAGACTTCTCCCTGGAATGTGATTGTGGTGGAAAGCTGGAGGTTAAAAATAAACATCCCTAAATATTTTTACTGATTCCTATATTATTATAAAAATGTCTTCTCAACAAATATCCCCCATTTTTAGCAAAAACTATTATAATTTCAAAATATACATATAACATCCAAGTAAAAGAGGAGCCACCCCGAATGTCAGATAAAAATCTTAAAAAAGACTATGAAAGGGTTAATAAGAAATTTAAAGAATTAATGTACGAAGGGGAAATTGAATCTATTGAAAAGAAGATTGAAGATCTAAATAAAGATCCCCATCCTAATTCTATTGATGAGATATGGTTAAAGATATATAATGATGTTCTGGATTTGAAGAAAAAGAAACAAGATGAAGTTTGAAAAATTATAACAGGTTAATCTTCAGTAACACTTGTTAAGTTTCGAATGAAATTGGTTATTATTTATTAATGTTTATTTATGGATTCAGATCTTTCCAATTCCTTCTCACGTAGAGCATTTTTTATTACAGCCTTGGGTAATCGGTTAGTTTTATCCAGAAAAACCTTTATATTCTTAATAAACACATGACAGTATCTGATTGCCTGTAATATTTCCTGAGGATTGCGGGTGCACTGGAAGTGATGCTGGTCCTGGTAGTGGATGTCAAACATGTAATTTAACATAACCATACATTCACTTTTAAGAGTGCCTTCATCAATGTATTTTTCCAGATAATCAAGTAAATAATGAGATTCTGTTTCAAGAACACCATCCCTCAGTGATACTGCCCTTGTAGCATGAAGGAATGCAAAATAAACGGAGATTCGGGTGGAACGATAATAACCATGATCATAGGTTAACTCTGCCTCTTTTAACCATATTTTAGCTTCTTTAAGAGACAATGCACTTTTAAGTGGTGAAGGTTCCACTTTTTTGAGATGGCCCTGATAATACAAATCATCTATTTTGTCCAAATTTATCACCATTATTGGAAAAGATATTTTTTATTTTCTGTAACAACATCTAAAATGCTACGTTAAAAACTTGTTCATTAGTAATATTAAACTTTTCCTTTGTTGCGACCAAAGGTGTGAAAAACTATTGTTAACCTGGTACTTTCTTTACCACAATTGTGTCCGCAATTTTCTGATAGGCATCCCTGTGATTGCGAGCATCGAAGTTAAGGATCATGGTTTTAGTATTGGTATAGTCCCCGGATAAAAATACGTAACTGCAGACCAGTAGGCCATCTTCGATTTTAATACCTGATTTATCTGCGATGGTGATTCTTTTTGCCCGGGTAAAGCATGATAAGTCTGTTCTGTTACTTTTATAAGAGAAAACCTCACCCACCATGTTTTCGATTGTGGTGTTGGTGCTTTTGTATACTTCCACCCTGAAGTGGGTGCTGTTGGAGTTGTCTAAAATAACTAACTGGGATGGATACTGGAATTTTACCCACTGGTTTTCGAAATTTCCACCACTACTGGTCATTGTATTGCTGTTGTTTCCCATGATGTTTGGGTATCCGCTGATAATAACTGAACCAACTACAAGTAATAGTATTAATAAAAGAATATGAATTAACTTCGTTGAAATCCCTCGCAAAGATTAAATGTTTTCTTTAATTGTTTGACGGTCTGCAATTGTTTAACTGAATTTTTCTTTTCTAGGATTTATTTGCTTTACTGTTATATTATTATTTTCCTTTGCTGATGCTGTTATTATTGGTTTTTTATTCTTGATCCATAAGTTAACATAAAAATAAGATCAGTAAAAGAAAAGTTAAAACATTAAAAAAAAATGTTTTTCAACAGTTTTTGGCGTTAAAACTGTTGAATATTGGTTTTGTATATTTCAGTATTTTGGTGTTTATTTAATTACTGTTTCAGGGCCTCTACGAGAAGTTGGCACGGCTACTGGATAGTCATAGTCAACCCATTTACCGTTTTTATAGACTTGCACTGAACGGTGATTACTTACATAACTGTTTGCATACTGAATGATTCGTGCTCTTTGACCAGATGCTGTTAGCTGGTTGTATGCTGCATTACTGTAATCCCAGCAATCACCTCGGTAACCATAATTACCATTGTAATTGTAGTTGTAATTGTTTTGGGTGTAGGTTCGCACTGCATTGGCGTAGTATTGTCTGTTAGTGGTTGTGGCTGTTGTCTGTGGGGTGTAACCTTGTTCACCGGCTGCGGCCTGAACTTCTGCAACATACTTGTCCCAGTTTTTCATGGCTTTATTGGTGTCGTCTCCCACAACTCCGTCAACGATTAAACCAGCTTCTTCCTGGAACAATTTCACAGCTTTTTCAGTGTCAGCACCGAATTCACCATCAACATCTCCAGAATAGTAACCGTAATCAGTTAACCATTTTTGCAGTTCCTTGACCTTATCACCAGAAGAACCCAGCTTCAGATCACCATTATCATCAGATTTCAAAATTTTATCGTTTGTCTTTTCACCAAATGGTTTCTTAGTTTGAAGCGCAGTCTGAGTATTTTTGACATCCTCACTACTGACACCAACTTTCAGGTCAATAGAAGAACCATCATCACTAGTTTGCACATCTGTATCATCCGCTGCACCCGAAATCGGGACAAAAGCAACAATCATACACAACATACATAACACTGCGTAAGTAGAATTTCGCTTCACACGCTTAATTATACCGCCTCCGAGTTTAATAAAAAGTCTTTATAGGACTTTTTTACTTAATCTCATGATTTTAACCACATCACTTATAAAGCTTTCGGAAAAATTTTCCAAAAAAAGCCTTTATAGAGCTCTGTTTATGAAATAAAGCTTAATTTATGGTTATTGATCATGGCTTTAAGGAATTCTTAAGTTTCTTTGGTATTTTTAGTATAGGAGCTCATTTTATTGTTTATTTATAGAAAATAAGCTTATGCAATTCTTTTATACTATTGGCATCTTATCACTTAGAACATCTAAAACAACTTTAATCTTGCTTTAAATTTATAAATAGCTTTAAAACAAGTTTTTTATCTAAAATTAGTTATTATTAAACTATATATCATTTGAAGCATTTTAAGCCCTTTTTTTGAAAATGAAGTCCAATTCTTGACCATTAATAATTTTAACTAGTAATCGGCTCATTTTTATTAATATCTTAAAAAAGATTCACTCACTATCTAATATTGTTGATCTAATACTGAAGATTTCTTGGAAAAAAATAGAATTGGGTATAATTCATAACTTAAAAATAAACATACTTCTTTATAATAAATTTTTACATCATTTACTTTTTTTCATGAAGTTTCAGAATCTTCGTCATTTTTTAATCGGTTTATATTATCAGAGACCTTTAATAGATAGTCTGTTAGTTCATCTATTTTTATTGCCACCACTGATTCTGTTATTTCTTCCATTTCAGAGTCATTGGTAGCGTCATAAACTTTTATGGTGGTTTCTGTGAAATTTTCCATATTAAACCTTTTAATCTGTTCAAGTGCTAGTTGAAGGTCTTCATATGCTTTTAATTCACCCAAGATATAGTTCCGCTCGTTCATTAGCTGTTCCAGATTCACGTGAATTACCCCTCAAGTAAGTAATTTCAATACTTCATCATAATCCATACAGAATCACAATATTCCAATTTGCATGAAATTAAGTATTGATTCTGTTTAAGACATTATCATATTATGTACTGGTTTAAATGTTTTTTTGTTTTATTTTAAAGTGGGATTTAATGTGGGATATGCTGTGACTTAATTTTGATTATTATACCTGGATTAATGGCTTGGTATTGAATCGAGTTAATTTATCTTTTTATAATTCTATCCATGGAGCTGTGGATGGACTTTAGCCATGGTTTAACATTGTTTACAACAGTATTCTCATCATCATCTGGTGATGTAGAACTGTTCTGATTGTTTACAAAGTCTTGCAGCCAGTCTGCCAGATCATATTCTTGCAGGTTTTCAAAGAAAACCCAAGCATAACCTTCATGTTCGGAGCTTAGTTTAAGGTTTCCTTCCAGGATCTCACCAGACATTATAATGTGAACAGCTCTAATTACATGTAGATTCTGTTCAGAAACTCCTACAACATGTTCTAATGATATCTTAAGTTTTGTTTCTTCATATACTTCTCTTAGTAGTGCATGGTCAAAAGATTCTCCCTGATCAACCTTTCCACCTGGGAGTTCCCATTTACCAGGGTTAGTTCTCGAATTGGTGGATCTTTTTAAGATAAGAACCTTACCCTCATCATCTGTGAGCAAAACCCTGACTGAGAGGCCAAAAACATAATCTATCATCATAATCTTCCTATCATTTACTGGCTTATGAGTTTATTTATTAATTTAGTTTATAATACATGGTTTTTTTAGTGATAATTTAGTTTATCATAATATGGTTTCTTATAAATCTCTTTCCTTTTTATAAATAGTTCTGTTTCATTTGAGTGAATTATAGGGGATGATGAAAGTTAGTTTCTTTTAAAAAAAAAATTATCAGCAGTTGTGGCGTTCAACTGCTGGGGTTAGATTCTTTAAACCCAGAGGTTAACTACTGGCAATTACTTTTGCAGAGGAACCATGTGATGTGGCGTAGTATCTATTTGAGTAGCCATTCCCTCTGTAGTCGTAGTTAACCCAGCTGTTACCATTCCAAACCTCCACTGAACGGTGGTTGGATGAGTAACTATTTCCATACTGGACGATCCTTGCTTTTGTACCTGATGCAGTTAGCTGGTTGTATAATACATTACTGTTTTGCCAGCAATCTCCGGTTCCTTTTCCACTACTCCATCCGCTGCCTGATGAATAACCATATCCACCACTGGATGAATAACCATTGGAATAGTAATTTCCATCTCCGTAGGCTGCTTCTGCATTACTGTAGCTATTGCCGGTTGTGGAGCTGCCACTGTATCCATTTGACTGAAGTTTTCCAGTGACCAGGTAGTTCATGTATTCCCGGGTAACTGTTCCAACAATACCATCAGACTTTATTCCAACATATTTCTGGAAGTCTTCAACTGCCTGTTCAGTGTAGTTACCGAATTGACCATCGATATTACCTGTGTAAAATCCCTGGTTTTTCAGCCATTTTTGTAGTTGGATGACATTATCTCCTTCCATACCAATTTTCAAGTTTTGGTCTGTGCTTGCATTAGCAACGACCTTATTTCCAGTATTTTGACTTTCCGTAGCCGCCACAGTGGGTATGGCTATGAAAAGTGCACACAATGCAAATACCATTGCATGTGTGAATTTTCGCCTAATTTTATCGCCTCCGTGTCCTAAACCTTAAAATAAATGGTTTGGGACTTTTTAACACAGTCACTTCATGTACCCATATTATATAAAGCTTTCGGTTTATTTTGGGTTTTAAAGCCATTTTTAAGCTTATTTTTTTAAATAAAGCACTAGAAGAAGTTTTCATATACCCTCTAAGTGGAAGAGGCGTTTGGATGTCTTAATTTGAAAAATATCTGTTAAATATGAGTAAATTCTGAAAATAATAATGATTCGTGTTTAATCTACTGGACAGCTGACTTTCAATATTTTTCCTCCTGGAAACAGATGATGATGTATGGACTCCCAGGAACACATAATCGTTTAAAGAGTTATTCAACAAATTTTATCTTGTAAATGGATTTTTTGAATCTTTTCAGGAGTTTCTCTATTAATTTGTCACATTTATTGTTTTGGTCTAAATTTTAACATGGTTTATCAATTTGATAAATTGAGATTCACTGTTCCAATTCAGTAATATCACACCAACATATATTTGTCAGATTGGTACAACAAAAAAATTAGTTTAAATGTTGATTTATTTTAAAAACGTTTTTAGTCGTAATATTATTATTCAAATCGTTATTTGTTATATTAAACAAACAGCAAATAATTAATTTATATTAAGAAATTCAAATTATTGATTAGAAAAAGTATAAATATTAGTTCGCATAATACCTTACGTTCGGTGGTAGTCGAACTATAGATAAAAGTGAAATGATATCAAAAATTTATCATTACAAAATATGTCTACCAACCATTATCTTTCCATAAATTGTAGCAAATAATAATAGAGGTTTTTAAATGAAAACTGAAGATTTAAACCAGGAATGTCCTATATGTGGTTGTAAAGATAAGAACGTGTCTCAAACCAAAAAAAATGCCCCACATGAGGCCCAATCTTATAACCCAGTCCCCCATTTTGATGTTGGAGTTGTTGGAGTAATACGCTGCACAGAATGCGGCCATATATTCGAATACTGCAAAGAACGTAAACTAAAACAAGAAGTAAAAAAAATCGAATTATAAAATCCATTTACATCACATGAAACTTATTGAATCAAAGATAAGTTGAATTTCCAATTCAAGTATGAACCAAAAAAAGGAGTAATAATGAAAACAGAAAATCTAAGCCAAAAATGCCCAGAATGTGGCTGTAAAGACAAAAAAATATCACAGACAAAAAATAAGGAGACAAATGTTGATATATGTTACATCCCACATATCCCCGACGGTGTTGTTGGAGTAATACGTTGCTCGGAATGCGGCCATATATTCGAGTACTGTAAAGAACGGAAACTAAAACAAGAAGTAAAAAAAATCGAACTTTAAGCTCCTTTATCAGAACAATTTCTTAAAATCTCCTTAAAATAATTGAATACATACTCTTTTTTTCTTTCTATTAATGGATAGTGTGATAACGCCATACTGCAAATGAAAATAAGATCACAACAATAATTAGAATAATAAAAAGGATCTTATTGATACGAGCGGTTTTTTCCCTTTCCTCCTGGAATTTTTTCCCATAACCATCTAATTGATTATCAATATCATCCAAACCCATTTTATCCCCTCAATTCCCATTTTTACTAAAATAGTGTACCATTATTTTGTTCTTTGTATCATCCCACGTACTTTAGCATCTAAATTATCAGCATGATGAAGCGCCACTGCTTCTGGAGTTTGAGGGCTTACTGGAGAACCCCACCCATTTATAACATCACCATGATGACTTAACAATATATGTAGGAGATTAGTTTGAAGATCATCCGGCATTTCAATTTCATTGTCTCTAATTTTTTCGTTAACCATATCACAAGATATGAAAAGATGATCCAGAAGCCTGCCTTTGCTGGAAATATCTATACTCACCAGGTCATAGTCATAGGATTTTAATTTACCAATATCATGTAATATTGCCCCGGTGTAGAGTAAATCCTGGTCAAGTTGTGGGAATATCTCACATGCTTTCTTACAGATTAGAAGTACCTCCACGGTATGTTCCAACAAGCCTCCTAAATAGTTATGGTGATGGATTTTAGCAGATGGTGCATTGTAGAATTCTTCAGTGAATCGCTCATCACCAAAAAAGGCCATGAGAAGATCTTTTAAGTAAGGATTCTTTAATTCTCTAATAGTGGAATTAATTTCCCTGATCATTTCTTTCTGGTCTTTCTGAGAAGTTCGGGTATAATCATCCAGATCATATTCCTCTTCCCCCATCTTCTGGAAACTGTCAATCTTTATACTAAAATTCCCTGAATTGCGTGGAAACTCATCCACACTACCCTCAATGTTATAAATACTTTTTTTAACTATACTATCATAGAGATCACCGGCATCTCTATTAGGGAACATTCGACCAGTTATTTCTCCAGTTTTATCAGTTAAACTAAACTCTATGTAATCTTTACCATTCCTGGCAGTCTTTAATGTCTTATCAGCAATCACAAATGATGTGTTAATTCTTCGAACTCTGTTTAAATTTTCAACGAAAAATTCTTCTTTTTTTGGCATAAAAATCTACCTTTATAACTATTCCAAATTATAATTAACATTATCAAATTATTATTAACTAATTGATCTAATAACTTCTCTTAAAGTAAGATGTTGACCATTGAAACAGAAATTATTTTCTACAAATATTATTTCACCTTAAACGGACTTCCCATTTTTTTTATAACCTGAAATTATTATAGGTGAACCAAGAATTAAATTATAACAGATAATAACAGAATCATAAGACACTGAGGAGGAAAGGTTATTTTGACCAATATTGATTTTTTTGGTGGAGTGGATGAAATTGGTGGCAATAAAATCAGAGTAGAAGGTAAGGATAATTCCTTTTTCTTTGACTTTGGAATGGCTTTTTCAAAGGCGAATGATTATTTATCTGAGTTCCTGCAGCCACGTAAATCAAATGGTATCCTTGATTTTGTTGCCCTCGGCCTATTACCTCGTATTAATGGAATTTATCGCGAGGATTACTTGAGACATGTTGGACTTTCCTATCCTGAAGACCCATCTGTTGATGGTGTTCTCATCAGCCATTCCCATGTGGATCATGTAGCCTATGTGCACCATTTAAGGGAAGATATTCCAATATATCTATCTAATGAATCTTTTTTGATTTTAAAGGCATTGGAAGACACTGGCGCTGCATCATTCTCTGAATATCTTCATTTAAAGAAAACATTTCACTATTCTCCCAAAAAAAGAGGTGAAGGTTATAAAAGGACCAGTGCCCGGGTGGAACGAGACATACGAATTGTGGAACCTTATAAAAAGTTTGAGATAGGCGAATTTAGTATTAGATCAGCCCCTGTTGACCATTCATTGCCTGGAGCTTCTGCTTTTATTTGTGAGGGTGATGAGGAAACAATTGTATACACTGGAGACCTTCGTTTCCACGGGCGTAACCCCAAACTGACTCATAAATTCGTTCAAAAAGCTAAAAAAGTCTGCCCTACTATTATGATCAGTGAGGGCACACGTATTGATACAAATACAAATGTTAGTGAAGAAGAAATTGAAACCCGTGCCTATGAAAGAATAATTAATAGCAAGGGCTTAGTGGTGGTCAACTATCCAGTTCGGGATCTGGATCGGATGCTAACCTTTTATAAAGTTGCCCAGGACACCGACCGAAAACTGGTGATAAGCCTTAAACAGGCCTATATTTTGAGTTTGTTTCAGGAGAATAACTATAATTATCCTAAACTATCTGATGTGAGGATATTCAAACCACGTAAGGGGTGGGGTCTGGTGGGAGATGAGAGTTATGCATGTGTTGAAGATGAATGGTTGTGTGCAGACACGATGGACAGTGCAGAATCTCTTCGGGACTATAAGAAGTGGGAAAGGGAATTTTTAGATGGTGAAAATGTTTTGACTTACAAAGATCTCCAGGAAAATCCTGAAGACTATATTTTCCGTTGTGATTTTTTTGAATTAAAAGAACTAATAGATATAAAACCTCAAAATGGTATATATATCCAGTCCAGCACTGAACCATTTGATGAGCAGATGGAAATAAACCAAGCAAAGGTTCAAAAATGGTTGAAGTTATTCAACTTACCCTTTCTTAATGAAGCCTTCCATGCATCTGGTCATGCCAATGGCCAGGAGATATTAGGCATGATAAGGGATATTAATCCAGAGAAGGTCTATCCAGTACATACTATCCATAAAAATAAATTCAAAATACTCTGCGATGATGGTATAAAAGTTATTTATCCTAAACAGCCACAAAGCGAGGAATTCTCCAAAAAGGGTTATTTGTAAGTGAATTACTAAATTTCCATCTGAGTCATGGTAAGAATTACTCCCACAATTAGAATAATTGAAAATAGGATGATAAACCCTATTATCTGTTTATCTGTACTCTCTTCTTTTTGGGTGAAACTATCGGTTTTTTTATCATTAATGGTAGTGTTGGTCACAACAGGAGAAGGTTTGGGGGGAACAATTTTATCGTTAACTACTGAAGCAGGTACTGGTGTTGTTGAATTTTTGAACACACCAGTAATATTTCTAATCATACCCGGATTATTCGGATCTGGAACTGGTTGATTATTAAAGTCATCAGAAGAAATTGGGGTGTCATCAAAAGTTTTCATACTGACAAGAGGCGTTTTTCCTGGTAATTTTCTTGAAATTTTTTCTGATGATTTCTTAGTCTCATAACTTTTTTTACTTTCTGATGATTGATTACCCTCTGGACTTATGTTAGTTTCTGATGATAATTTATTCTCTGAAATTAGGTTAGTCCTAACAGACCTGTTAGTTTCCTCAGGAATTCCTTCAGATGACTTGATATTTATTTCAACTTTTTGATCATCAGGAATTTCAAGATTGGAAGTTTTTAATTCTTTTAAAAGTTCTGTTTCAGCTTTTAAATCTTCTGGTTCAGAAACTTCAAAATCAGTAGAATCATTATGGGTAAGCTCCTCATCAAGACTTTCATCATCAACTAATTTGATATCAGATTCTTTAACTGCAGATGGTTTATTTTTAATTTCTTCAGGGACTTTTTCATCATAAGGGATAGATAAATCTTTTCCATGGCCAATTGGGGTGATGTCCTTTTCATCGTCAGTTAGGGTAATGTCCTTTTCATCCCCAAATTTAGATACATCCTTTTCATCATGAATTCGGGAGGTATCGCTAGAAACAGGCCCTTGTGTATCTGTTTTAACTATATCCGCAGAAAGCTCTTCTCGGATAACCTTATCTTCAGAAACTCGTTCCTGTGGGAATTCTTCTTCAGAAACTCCTTTCTGTGGGAGTTCATCTATAGACACTTCTTCCGGAGGAACTTCTTCTTGAGGGATATTATGGATGGGTTGGTGAGACTCAGAAGATTCAGTAGGCTGTGTGGAAGTTGGTCTATAGTCATCTCTGCTGTGAGATTGGTAGCCATATTTTCTTGAATGAATTTGTTTAACAGCGATCTCAGCATATAATTTAAGAGACCCACCTTCATGGTTAATGATTTTATTCAGAGGCCCCAAGGCTCGGTCATCACCCACAACAGATAGTGCTTGTGCAGCTTCCAGTTTAATATTGGGATCATCATAATACAGGGCATTAATAAGACCCGGGACATCTTTTAGATTTTTTAAATAGGTGATGTCCGGCTTGGAATAATGATCATATCGCCGGTAATATGCTCTGTTTTTCACAGTAGGCTCTTCTACTGGATGGTCTAAATCGTCTTTAACATCAATATCTTGATCTATTTCCTTTTCACCAGGGGTTACAGGTTCAGAATCTCCATTAACTACAATAAAATCAGAGCTATTATTATGGTCATAATCAGCATTTAATTTTAAAACAGATTTATCTTGAACTTCTTCATTTTCTTTAATATCTTCTAAACTTTCAACATACACTAACTGACCGTAACATTGACACGCGACAAAATCCTCTGCAGACTCACCCTCCTTAAGTTTGTAGTAACCTCCACAATTTTGACAAACTAAATAACCCATTTTTTCACCGAAAAATAATCGCTTTTTAAAAAATAAATTTTTTATAATTTTAATTTTTGTAAAGATATTCATTTACTAGTATTGCTTTACATTTAAATAAATTTCTCTCAAATTAGGTACATGTGATAGGATGCAATTCTCTTAAAAAATTTTAACCTCCAATGATTTAATAGAATTGTCCTTTTAAAAAGAGGGTTTTGACGATAGCAATCAATTATAATAAAGATCAGATAAAGGATTTCAAGGATACTTATTACAGCCTGCTTCTAGTCCCATGATGATTTTGGACTTGAGATCTTCATAATTGGTGATTGCACCAGGACCAATGTGTAGAATAACATCCCCTGGTTTAGAGTGTTTTATGGAAAGTTCACCAGCCTTGGTCATGTCTTCAACAGCTATTTTCAGACAATCAGAATCTTTAGCTCCTTCCAATACCTGGTTAGCAGATTCCATGTCCAGAACACCAGTTGTTTCGTTATATCCGCTGGCAATTATCACTTGAGCATGTTCACCCAGTATTTTTCCAATCTGGAACTTGTCCCTTGGGTTGGTGCTGTCGGGATTATCAATTAAAATCACTAAATTAGATTCATCAGTAGCAGGGAACTCTTCAAGAGTGGATAAAATACCCTCTGGTACAAAGGCAGCGTCAAAATGAACTTCACGATCAGAATATTTTCCTATATATTCTAGATGTCCGGGAATTCCATTAAACTTACTTAACCCCTCTTTAATAGCGTCTTCTTTTAAGCCATAAGTAATGGCCACTGCAGCAGCTGCAATTGAGTTTTCAAAATAGTATCCTCGGAGATTGAATTCTGTTTCAAATTCACCTTCACGCGATTTTACTTTATATTTTATTCGGATTTTTCCATCTAAAAGTTCACCTGAAACATCAGATAACTCATGACCAGTGCAGTAAAAAATGGTTTTAGGAAAAGATTCCATGATCTGTTTACATTGATTGCTGGAGATTAGTATTTCACAGGAATTGGTGATCATTAGTTTTCTTTCAGCATATTTTTGGATGGATCCCTCAAATTCAGATAAATGATCAGAGTAGATATTAGTTATTACTCCGATTTTGAGTTTCAACTCCGAAAGGAGTCTTATTGTACCATGAGGTAATTCTAAAACTGCTATATCGCTTTTAAGATGGTCTCCGTTAATTATGCCGTCAACAATCACTTCGCTGAGAAGATTACCACATTGGGACGAACAGGTCCATACTTTGTAACCTGCATTCTGGAAGATTTCAGAAATAATGTGGGTGGTGCTGGTCTTCCCCAGGGTTCCCGTAACACCAATAACATCCATATTAATAGATTTTTCTAATATTTTGGCTATGTCCTGGTTTATAAGTAATTTCAATTCGTTATCAACCAGATAATGTCTTATTTTAGAATCTTTAGGTATGTTTGGAGAAATATAAACTGCATCTACATCATCGATGTTTGTTGGATCATCCCATCCCAGTTGAAGATTAACACCTTCTTCTTCCATTTTCCTGAGAGTGTTCTGCACACTGTCAGGGAATTCCTCCAATTTCTTCTGATCGGTAATCTGAACCTGATGACCAGCATAATTTAGTATTCTTGCTGCTGGTCGTCCAGCATTACCGGCACCAATAACAACACACTTCATAAGTACTATCTCCACAATTAAATTCAACGTTCAGATAAATATAGCTTAACTTTCATCTTATTATTTAAGTGAAATTGTCTGGTATCTGATGATGGTTACATCAGAATACATTTTTTCGGATAAAAATCTTCGTAAAGATTTATCATAATGTCTAGTTGGCTTTTAGGCTGATCCTGATTTAATAATCATTATTCTAAAGAGCAATGAAAAATCTAAAGGAATAATAAAAGTTATCAATATAAAATAGTTCATCTTCTAATATAATCTTTATGATATATAATTCCAATACTAAAATGGGTTTATATTATTAGAATAATCAGTTTAAGGATGATAAATATTTAACTCGAGCTATAGAATGCATCATTGCAGTTGATAAATCTTGACCATCAAATTCTCCCTTGAAAAGGTATTCCTGGGCTCCTTCTTGTAATGTTTGCAGTGCTATTTCTTCATTAATCAGGGCAGTTAAGATAACTATAGGAATCTCCGGGACATAGTCATGAACTGATCTAAATGTAGATATGCCTTCACTATCTGGAAGTCGCAAATCTAATAGTACCACATCAAATTCTGTGCTTTTCAACTCTTTAATACCATCATAAAGCTTGTAACAATGAACCAAAACGTAATCAAAATCTTTAACCCTTTCCAACATTGCCTCTAATGCCCGAGCATGATTTGGGTCGTCTTCAATAAGAAGAATCATGATTGGCCTATAATTCACAGCTTTTATCCCCTAAATTTACGTATTTTTTAAAATCAAATAATTATTTTTTTAAATCCATTAATAAATCATTCTAAAAAAAGCTAATCACAATAATTAAATATGATAAAATGATTAAACCAGAACCCGTACTTATAATTGAATAATGTCATCCCAGAAGAGCATTTAGACAATTATAAATGAATAAATTCACACAAAGAAAGATTAAATATAATTGGAGTAGTGTTGATAATACTTATTTATCATCTTTAATTCATAGAAGTGATAAATATACAATTAAAATGTTAAACTAAATCAGTGCGGTCTAATAATTAAAAATTTAGAAATATAATTCTAAAAGTGAAATAGAGGTGTGAGAGATGGCAGTAAAAATTAATGAGAATTATCTGTTGATGAAAAGCAATTACATTTTTTCGGAAATTAACCAAAGAGTTGATAGGTACCAGAATGAAAACCCTGATGCAGATATCATAAGAATGGGTATTGGTGATGTGACCCGGCCTTTACCCAGGGCAGTTGTTGAAAAATTCAAAGAAGCAGTTGATGAAATGAGTAAAAACGACTCATTTCGTGGTTACGGGCCAGAACAGGGTTATGATTTTCTGATTGATGAAATAATCAAACATGATTATGAACCTCGTGGGATCAAATTATCTAATGATGAAGTTTTCATCAGTGATGGTGCTAAATGTGATACTGGCAATATCCAGGAGATATTCGGCCTTGAAAACACTGTAGCAGTTACTGATCCTGTTTATCCAGTTTATGTGGACAGTAATGTTATGGCTGGAAGGACAGGACCCATGGGAGATGATGGTCGTTATCAAAATTTAGTTTACATTCCCTGCACTGAAGATAATGAATTTGTTCCTGAACTCCCAGAATCATCGGTTGACTTGATATACTTATGTTATCCCAACAATCCCACTGGAACAGCACTGAACAAGGAACAACTTGCAGTATGGGTTGATTATGCTATAGAAAATAATTCAATTATTCTTTTTGATGCTGCTTATGAAGCATACATCCGTGAGGAAAACATACCACACAGTATATATGAGATTAGGGGTGCTCGTGAAGTTGCAATTGAGTTCAGGAGTTTTTCTAAAAATGCTGGTTTCACTGGTACACGTTGTGCCTACACTGTGGTTCCCAAGGAATTGAAAGGCTTCGATGAAGAGGGCCGTCCGCATTCATTGAATAATTTATGGAACCGTAGACAAACAACCAAATTCAACGGGGTTTCCTATCCAATACAGGTTGCTGCCAGTGCAGTATTTTCACCGGAAGGCCAGGAAGAGATCCAGGAATCAGTTGAATATTACATGAAAAATGCGTCCATTATCCGGGAGAGTCTAGACAATCTGGGTTTGAAAATTTATGGTGGAGTTAACTCGCCTTACATCTGGATTAAAACTCCTGGAGAAATGGATTCCTGGCAATTCTTTGACCTGCTACTTAATGAAGCCCATGTAGTTGGCACGCCTGGTGTTGGTTTCGGTCCAAGTGGTGAAGGTTATCTACGATTAACTGCTTTTAACACCCTGGAGAATACAAAAGAAGCCATGGAAAGGATGTCTAAATTATCAATATAGAAAATAAATAGTTAAGATATCAATTTAGCAAAAAACACTTTTTTTTACTCCTAAATCCCTCATTTTTTTCAAAAGCAATGAAAAAAATGTTATATTACAATAAATCCATATATTCTTTTAAAGCCTCTTTATAACTCCTAATTTGGGGTAATCCTTCCATTTCCCAGTTATAATTTGCGAGGACTGAATATTTAGGTCTTGGTGCTGGGCTGCCGAATTCTTCTGTGGTTACAGGTTTCAGGTCAACGTTTATGTCTGCAATTTCAAAGATTAACTGTGCATATTCATACCAGGAACAATGTTCACTGTTGGTTATGTGATAAATGCCATAAACTGGCTTTTCTATTAGTTTTAGTATGGCCTTGGCCAGGTCAACGGTGTAGGTGGGAGATCCGATCTGGTCACCCACAACCGAAATCTCACTATGAGTTTCAGCCAGCTTTAGCATGGTGGTTACAAAATTGGGACCATGGTAACCATATAGCCATGATGTTCTTACTATGTAAAATTTGCTGAGTAAGTCGCGTATGTTGACTTCACCTGCTAATTTGGTTTTCCCGTATACACCCAATGGGTTTGTCTGGTCGTGCTCATAGTAGGGACTGTCTTTTGTTCCATCGAAGACATAATCAGTGCATATGTAAACTAGTGCACTGTCTGTTTCTTTGCAGGCAACAGCCACATTTCTGGTTCCCAAACTGTTGACCTTGTAGGCTAGATCAGCTTCTGATTCACTTCCATCAACATCAGTGAAAGCCGCGGCATGAATCACCACGTCGGGATTAATGTTTCCAACAGTTTCAATGGTTTTATTGATATCAGTAATGTCCAAGGTGTGGATGGTGGTGGTACTAACATCATGGTTTTTGGACATGACATCCACTAAATCGTGGCCTAACATTCCTTCTGCACCTATAATTAAAACTTTCATAAAGATCTCATCCTAATTATTGTTTACTCGGCTAATTAGTTTTTATATACACTTTGATTACTGTTTATCTTATCTATTTACTATTCCTGACCTATTATGGTTAGGGTAATATGTTAATTTAAGTTGAGTATTCAGAATTGATACGTACGTAATCGTAACTCAGATCACAGCCATAGGAAGTTGCTGCATATTTTCCAAGGGCCAGATCCACGGTAATTTTGATTTCTTCTCTTTCCATTATACTTTCCGCCAGCTCCAGTTCCTCTGTCCCTTCAAAGGCCATGACTTTGCCATGGTCCACTATGTTAGCGGAGCGTTCTTTATCTTCCAGGCGAACACTTATAGTATCCGGGTCCATGTTCGCTCCTGAGTATCCTACTGCTGCGATGATACGACCCCAGTTAGGGTCAGCACCAAATAGAGCAGTTTTTACCAGTGGAGAGGTTACAATGGATTTTGCAGCTAATTTTGCATCCTCCATGGTTTCAGCTCCCTTCACCTCTACTTCCATGAATTTGGTTGCTCCCTCACCATCTTGGGCCATCATTTTAGACAGCTGGCTACAGAGGTATTCCAATGCTTCCTGAAAATTCTCATCTATTTTTCCCTGCCCTGGACGAGACATCATCAGGACGATGTCGTTGGTGCTTTCGTCCCCATCGATGACCACCATGTTAAATGTTTTGTCCACCGCTTTTTTAAGAGCTTTTTCCAATTCTTCAGGGCTTGCTTCAATATCGGTAGTTATAAATGAGAGCATGGTGGCTGTGTTAGGGGCTATCATTCCTGATCCCTTAATTATGCCACCAATACATATTTTCTGACCGTTTTTGAGAGTTGTTTCCACGGCATATTGTTTAGGATATGTATCAGTGGTCATTATGGCCTCGGCAGCGCTTCGAGAAGCTTTGGAAGAATTGTTAAGTCTTCGCAGTGAATCATCAATTAATTTGCTAATTTCTCCTAAGGGTAGTTGCCGGCCGATGATTCCAGTAGATGCTACTGCCACGTCTTCCTGGAGGATGTTTAGATTTTCAGCTACCTGGGAGGCCATCAACTCTGCATTTTCAACACCTTTCATGCCAGTGAAACAGTTTGCATTCCCACTATTGGCCACTATTGCCGAGAGTTTGCCATTTTCAACTGCTTTTTTGGTGATGATTATGGGGGCAGCTTGAACTTTGTTGCTGGTGAACACTGCTGCTACATTGCTGTTTGGGTAGTGGATGATTGCCACACCATAATTGTCTTCACAGGCCCCTGCAGCCTTTACATTATCCACAGCACACAAGCCACCTTCTATTGTTTTCATATTAAAATCCGCCTTTGATATTTTTATTAGAAGAAATTCCAGTTTTAAATTTATTAAAAATCACTTAATAAAAATTACTTTTTTTAGGATTGAACTTTTTTTAACTTCAATAAAATGGGGGATGCAATATCTAGTTTGCACTTGTGATTTATGGAACGGCGCTGTTATTGGTTGTATTGGTAGGTGGTTCATCCTGATGGTTGGGCTGTGTGTTTTCCTCATAAACATCTTCAGAATCTGAAGATGATGGGGTTTCAGTTACTGGAGGAGTATTGCTAAGATTATCAGTGGTGTTTTTTATGTTGTAGATTATGGGAAGCTCAGGGGAGGAATTATTATTGAAGTAAGAATTATTTCCGTCATTGAGATATAATCCTGAGAATAGACTGGCACCAGTACCGCAACCAAATGCAATGAATGATATGATTAGAGCAACTGAGGCTTTTGCTTTTAAGTCTTGTCTCATCTTTAATCCCTTCTTAATATAATAAATGGGTAAATTTAATTTATTTTATATATTTTTAAGCAGTTACTGCATAAAGTAAAGCTAATCCTATTGCTACCAATCCAAATTCCCAGTGTCCAATGTTCCATCCGACCAATGTGACTATGAAGACAAAGACAAAGATCATGATAACTCTACCGCTTCGTTCCTGCAAGTATTCAACTATGGTTCGGGTGAACTCGGATGGTACATAGTAGGCGTAAACACCGTCCGCTAAATCGAAAACCATAACTGGGGAATTATTCCAGATTTTGATATCATCAGCCATCTGTGCTCTTTCTCCTGCTTCCCGTCGGCTTTTTCCAATACCCACTCTTAGTCTTGCTCCATTGTTGAGAGCGTGCCAGGATGAATCGATTCCTGCACGGAGGGCTGCATCCTTGGTGGGGAGATTTGCAATGAGATCATCTCCGCCCTCACGGTAACCTTCTATTTTGCCTTTGCATTCTTTTTCTATGAAGTCTTTGATCTCATTCATGATTTCAACCAGTCTGTCCCGGCCCTGTTCCTCTATGAACTGGGTTGAGTCAAAGGCATCAATGAAAAGGTAGTTATCGTAAACTGCCGGTGTTCCTTCCAGATTGGTGAGTTTACTGGAGAAGACAATGGCAAATTCACCACCTAATTTGGTGAAACCAACACCAGATGTTTGTCCTATTTGTTTGTTGAGGTTGATGGATCGTTCAATGGCAGCTGCACCTGTCATTCCAACAGCGGATCTCACATCGATCTCTTTTTCCATACCAATCTTAATTAACTCAATACCTACACGTATTGCATCATTTTTGGATAAAAGTCGGGATACGATTTCGGTGTTGCTTCTTTCAACAATCACACCGTTTTCATCCTTAATGATCTGTACGAATTGGTCGATTATTCCCTTGTACCCACTGAAAACTTCCACATACAGGTATCGATCACTACCCATTATTATATTGCTTAAAAGAGCATATTCGTTAACATCATCTTCAGCAGGTTTTATTTCAACAAACCGGCGATTATCAGGAATATTACCCCTACCAACCTCTTTTTCAAGGTTTTGGAAAATGTTTTCCGTGGTAATATGAGCTCGGTCTATTTCTAAAAGCATGGTACGGGTGTAGTTCACCATTTCCACATATTCTTGTTCTTTTTCATTGGTAGGATAGTACTTGGTACCTATACTCAAAACCCGATGTTTTAAAAGAAAGCCAAATAGCGTTTTCAGGAAGTAATTGCCAGCCATTTATTTGTCTCCTCCCTTTTCCAAGTTGATGTCATAGTGGCCTGGCTTTTCCATCAGCATACTTGGTTTGACTGATACAATGGGGAATTTCCAGGTGCCTAACCTGGCAGCGACAGTGCTGGCAATATTTCGGGAGTTTTTCTTAACAAATGAATAGTCATGATCATTAATGGTGATATTCACATCAAAGGGAGATTCCTCCAGTATTTCATCAGAATAGATGATGTTAAGTTCAAAGGTCCCAGGTTTAGTGAACAGATCATTTCGAACAGCCACCAGTGGGGCATGATCCAGTTTTAAACGGTCCCCCACAGTTACTGCAATGTTACCTGCGTTTCGGACTGCTTCCTGGTAGTCACGTGGGCTGACTAAAACAAAGATTATGAAGTCACTGGTTCTTTCAGCATCTTCCACCATTTTCATGACTTTGTCAAATAAGGGTATCTTCATGAACATGCCTTCCAGTTTGGTGTCGATGCCTTCATCCTTGCTCTTGGATATCCGATCAATTGCCTCTTTGGCAACTGCAATGCCTGATAGTTTCTTGTTCTTTTTCAATTTATATGAATCATATCCTTTCTTCTCAAACTCTGATAAGGTCTGGTTACAAATTTTTTGGAGGATATTTCTAATTTTTTTAGGCTTAGCTGAGCTACCTATGGTGATCTTTCCTTTTACAAATTTATAAGGAATCCTGCGGCTGTTAATATCCCGGAATTCGTCATAAAACTCTCTGAATGCATCGTTAGACAATATTTTAGCATCTTCTTCTTCGGCAATTTTGAGAATATAATGATCTGCGTTGGTACCAGAGGGCACCTGATGCACTTTTTCCTCTTCAAGGAGTTTGTTGAATTCTTCTTTCTCATCAATTTCATGTCTCAGGGATGCATCTGCGATGAGAATTGGATGATAGCCTATCTTTTCAAGGGCCTCCACTGCAGCAAGTAAGTTGCTCAGTCTGGGTTTCCCATCCTTTTTTCCAAAGTGGGCTATATTAGATGCATCAACAATTACCTGCAATAAATCACCTACATAAATTTTCGTACTTAGCCAGACAGCTGGTTTTACCATCGGCAGTGTTTAAGAGGATTTCTATATAATCATCATCTATATTTACTGTGTTGAAAGATGCAGGATCTTTTCCCCGCAACTTCAGTGAAGATACTGTCCCTGCTGTTGAAAATGCTGTGTTCTGAACCATCCATACATGTGGAACATGTTTATGTCCGGACAGTACAATATCTGCATCATTTTCTATTAATGAATAGAGAATATCTCCGGCATCACTTAAAACATTTCTTTCTCTTCCAGTTCTGGGAACGGGTATTATATGGTGGTGCAGGGCAATGATTTTTTGCATATCATTCTGGGTGGCATCATAAAGCTCTTCCTCCATCCATGCTTGCTGAGCCCTTCCCACTTTCCCATAATTCAGGTCAGGTTCACTGCTGTCTAGTCCCATAATTTTTAGTCCATCTAAAATCTGAAGATTTCCATAACGTTCCCTGATGAGTTCACGGAAACATTGGTCACCCACATGTCTTGCATCATGGTTTCCAGGAACAACCATGACCGGTGATTTAATCATTTCTATATAATCGGCTGCCTGCTCCATTTCCATGTAATAACCATTTTCAGTGAGGTCTCCAGTTATTATGGTAACATCCGGGGCCATTTCATTTATGATGTCCATAGACTTTAGGAGTAAATCTTCCTGGAAGGATATGGAACCCACGTGAAAGTCAGAGATATGGACAATGAGAACCATTTAACTTAACCTCAGTATAGCCTCAGCCAGATCACCATTGGTTTCTTGAAGGGTTTTCCTGGCCTCCTCAGAGCTTACCCCAGTCTGAGTGGCCACTAATTCAACATCATCGTCAGGAATCACCAGTTCTACTTCGGTTTTTCGCTCCTTGGCTTTTCCAGATATCTGATATGTGTCCTGCCCCATGAAGTTCATCACATTAACTTTGGGGTTGTTTATTACTACTTCTTTGTTTTTAAACTTGATTATGACTTCACTTACACCTTTAACATCTTTCATGTCCATGCCCATTTGTTTCATGGCTCGTTGCATTTGTTTAAGCTGTTTAGGGTTCATACCTGCACTTGGTATCATTAAAAGCCTCCCTTTCTTGTTTTAACTGCTTGACCAATGTTGAAATCTAATATCTCCTTTCCATTTAATACGGACTTTCCGAAGGCCAGAAGTTGGTCTTCTTCATTGACTATCAATACTTCTTCCTTTGCATGGATATCTATATCACAATTTATAACGAATTTAGCAAATATACTTTTTCCTTCCCGAGCAAATGGTTCGGCATCCTGATTTACAACCACCCGATTCTTAGGGTATGGGAGGAAACTGTGCAAGCGACGAGCACCCTCACGACCCAGTACAAAAACACCATCACTGGCCCTTAAAGTGGCGATAAGCTCCTGATCAGCATAAACGTGGCGAATCTTTCCAGTCTTCCTACTTTTTACTATGTCAACATCTCCATTAAAAAGGGCTTCCCCTGCACCAGTCCCAAACTGATAATCAGCTATCATTTTTATCCTTTGATTATCATCAACCTCCAGTTTAAGGGTTTCTGGGATTTCATGTACTATATCCATAGGGAATTTCCCTCCAAGCTGGAATGTTTCCACTACATCTTCACTTATAAAAGCAGCCTGGAAACCTTCCAAATAATCCTGGAGGACCTTATTCACCATGCAAATAGAATTTTCATCATAATCTGCTGGAGACTCATTTTGAGCCAGTGGATACACCTGATCCAGTTCCAGAGGGATCACTCCGAAGGGCACATCAACAACAGTAATCTGCACATCACCAATGGGAATATCTTTAATTTCTTCGTTACCCTTAAACTTGTAATATCGTCGAGGAATGTCATGTAAATATTCTGAATATGGTTTCCTACTTCGAGGGAGTATTAGTACACTCTTTTTATTGGGAATCCTATCCAGCTTCATAAGGTGACGGTACACCTCGGGACGATTTAAGGATTCTGGCCCGGAATAGAAAAATGCTGATTTTTTGTAGGGAGGATCATATTTCTCCAGATCTTCAGAGTAATTTTTTAAAGTGCGCAGTGCTTCCAGTAAGAAGGGATGGGCACGGCAACGTTGCTCTACTAGTTCCCACAAATTTCCCTGAATAATTGCTTGACGTATCTGTCTTATCTCAGCAAAACTAATTAAAAGGTTGTGTTGGGCTATTAACTGGACTCTTTCTTTTTTATCCATCTGACGCAACTGTTCCGGGGTGTGATTGGTGCAGACTTCACAACTGCAGGGCATTTCATGAAGATTTTCCAGTTTAATAGTTCCGTTTGGCATAAGCAGCCTATCATCCTCAGCATATAATATATAAGCAGCTGAATCGAAAAGATCGCAGCCCATGGCAACTGCCAGAGCAAATACCATTGGATGACCCGCCCCCATAAGATGACGTGGCCTAGAATCAGGCAAATGACTCACTGATGCCATTACCACTTCCACTAACTCTTTATAGCGGTAGGATTCCATTAGAGGAACTACTGCTCCAATGGGGTGCACCTGGAAGTCCATTTTCCCCAAAATTTCTGCACATTCACTGCGCAGGTCGGGGTATGTGGAACCCTGAACCACTGAATTCAACATAAGCTCCTGTCTTACTTCCAGTGCTTCTATAGCTCTTTCTAGTGTTATCGCCAGTTCTTTTTCTGCACGTTCTTTTTTAACTGATGGGGGTGTTGGTATGTCCAGAGAAGTTCCAATATCTGTCCCTATTTTCTCCTGAAATTTCACAATCTCCTTATTGGTAATCTGAACATCACCATATTCAGAAAGCTGGAAAGAACCAGAATCAGTCATTATAGGGCCATCAAAATTTATGAGTTCATGCACTCCCTCATTTATGGCAATTTCCCGCAAATCTTCATTTTTATAGATAAGGTAGGCATTGGTGATAACCAACTCTGCCCCATAATCTTCAACCTTAATTGTTTGTTTTCCAGGATGTATAACTGGCATGAGCGCCGGGGTTTTAATATTCCCGTGAGGGGTTTTTAGAACACCTAAACGTGCCCTGGCATCTTTATATTTTATTTCAAAGTTCAATATTTCACCTTATTGTTATCTGATTGATTCTGCTAGAATTATGATTAATTTAGATGGGAGATCTAATGGTTTAGATAATTGATATGAATTAAATCATCACATTATTTCTAATATTCTGTTTAAGTTGTAATATTTTTTAGTCGCCTATCCATTTCCATTATCCTGGTACTGGATGTGGGAAATTTTCCCTGTTTACAATGGCATATGCATTCTTTGTGTTGTGGACAGACCAGGTAACATGACTCTGGGGAATCTAAGTCTATAATACCAATGTTTCTTAAATGTTTCAAAACCCTTCTTTTTAATTTATAATCAGGAATATCCCTGCACAAATAAACTGGTGTTTTCACAGTAGATGCCATTTTATAAATACTTCTGGCATCCATTCGCTCCAATTGACGTCTTTTGATGATAGTTTCTGATGAATCGGTTAGTTCAGGATCCATGAAGGGTATACCAGCATCAGACAATGCGATCATGCGCTCATCATCCATACTCAGCGGTTTAATAATTTTATTCACACTGGGAGAAGCAATTGTTCCCCCTTTACGTCCCAGTGATGGTCCTTCGCCCACTTCTAAACCGGCATTAACCAATGCAAAGCGTACCGGAGCCGATGATGTGTAAGTTAAGATAACACCATCCTCTTTAAGTAACTGCCTTATTTTCAAGAGGAATTCTGTACTGTACAGTTCCGGAGATTTTTCCGGGCTAAAGGGATCCAGAAAGATGACATCGTACTTTTTAGTGGGGGGAATATTTACAACCATTTTCCGGGCATCCTGACAGTGCACACCTATATCAACTTGGCGGGGAATATCTTTTTTTTCATGTGGACAAACCAGTAATTGATGATTTATAAGATAATCTTCAACTGCTTTTTTTATGAAACTGTGTGATTCAATTGGGCTGGGAATGATTAAGGATGCAGCAAGAGTTTCCCATGATACTTCCACCATGTCAATTTCTATCTTTACTAGTTCCGGATCAAATCCTGATTTTATAAACTTTTCCAGCACAGCCGCGGCATTGAAACCCAGCCCACTGCAAATATCCAGGATTGCCACTTCTTTTTTACCCTCCAATCTGAGAGGATCCGCGAATTTGACTCGGGCTTCACTCAGGGCACCGTGATGTGTGTGCATGGTTTCAGAAGAATCATTGAAGTTGTCAGAGTTAAGGGTAAAGGATCCGTCAGCAGTTTTTATCAGGAACTCTTCTATTTCTTGAGATGCTTGGTGACGGGCATTAGTATCTCCTTTTTTTTCAGATAGTGACCACGTTCTTACTAAGGATATAACTCCTTTTTCAGGAGTTAAAGGCTTATACGAGCCACCTTTAATCATATCTTTCATAAAATAAACTCTTATAAAACTGGTAAGATTAGAATATTAATGTCTTTAAATGATTTTAGATTTCAAATACAGTTTATTGGTTTACATCCGAAAAATCATTTATCGAACTATAAACGTAAAATATAGTTTAAACATACAACTACTTAAAACTAAGGAAAATATGAACTAATCCATTAAAAGTCAATGAATTAAATGATTTTACTAGCCCAATATGTTGTATTCACCATGTAGAAATATGTTGAAAATATGATATGGAGTGATTTTATTGGTAAAAATAACCGGAATTGTGGGAAGCCCACGAAAAGGTGGAAACACTGAATTTTTAGTTAATAGTGCTCTTAAAGCTGCTGAAGAATTAGGAGTTGAGACCGAAATCATATATTTGGGAAGTGCTGAAATTGAACCCTGTATAGCCTGTGATATTTGTAAATCAACGGGTGAATGTGCCATATATGACGATATGTCAGATATACTGGCTAAAATAGGAAGTTCTCATGGTCTAATCATTGGCAGCCCAGTTTACTTTGGAAGCGTCACCAGTCAGTTAAAGATGTTAATAGACCGATCCAGACCTCTACGCATGGATTTCAAACTGAAAAACATAGTAGGGGGAGCTATCAGTGTTGGAGGCTCCCGTAATGGTGGTCAGGAAACCACAATATCTGCTATTCACCAGTTCATGTTAATCCATGACATGTTAATTGTGGGAGACGGTGCCCCCCTCGCCCATTATGGTGGAACCGGTGTTGGGGTTTCCATAGAAAATATGGGAAGTGATGAAACCGGACTGGAAACATCACGTAACCTGGGACGGAGAGTGGCTGAACTGGCATCGGTGATCAATACCGAGTAGTCTCTATAAAGTATGATAATGCTTTAAGTTATGCTTAAAAAAAGTGATGACAAGTTTTTATCGTTAATCACCATGAGATTGAATGGAGGATGTAAATTGACTCATGAGACTGAAGAGTTTCTGGAAAAGTATGGGAAAACCATTTTAATAGTCCTACCTGCATTCAATGAAGCCAAAACAATTGAAAATGTAATGGAGGAGTTACTAGAAAAGGGAATGCAATTAATAGTGATTGATGATGGTTCCTATGATGAAACTACATCCATTGTGGGAAAGGTTCATAAAAAATATCCTCAACAGGTCCATCTGTACAGACATCCAATTAACAGGGGATTGGGGGCTGCAATCAGTACTGGTCTGGAAGCATCTCTATCTAAAAATCCTAGGGTGATTGTGACCTTTGATGCCGATGGTCAACACCATATTGATGACCTGGTCCCTGTGGTTAAGCCCGTCATTGAAAAAAAGGCCGATGTTGTAATCGGTACCAGAAATTTCCAGGAAATGCCTTTTCGCAAAAAATTTGGAAACAATGTGATGAATATTATCACCCGCATTTTCTATGGGATGGGTGTGAGTGATTCACAGTCAGGTCTTAGGGCAATCTCGCCAGATGCTGCTAATATCATGGAATTACACTCCAGGGACTATGGAGTCTCCTCTGAAATAATTGGAGAGATAAAAAGGAAAGATCTGACACTGATTGAAGTGCCCATTGAAACGATTTATACTGATTATTCCCTTTCCAAGGGTACTGACACTAAAATTGGACTAAAAATCCTAGCCAGATTAATTAAAAATATTTTCAAATAAAATGGGGGATCTTGTATGTTAATATATCAATATATTGGACTCTTAATCGGAATAATAGGCATAATAATATCTATTTTAAGATTCAGGGATGGTAAAATGTCCCTGAGCATGGTCCTAGTATGGATCACTATTTGGGTGCTTTTATTAATATTTTCAGCTTATCCTGCAGCCACAACTCTACTAACCAACATCACTGGAATAGGAAGAGGACTGGATATCATATTAATCTTTGGATTAATAGGCTGCTTCTATCTGATATTCAAAATATATGGCATGATTGAAAATATTGAAGAAGAAATCACCCTATTAACCAGGGAAATAGCCCTGAATAAAAAAGAAAATACCGAAAAACCAGATAAAGACTGATAATAATATTTTAATTACAAAATTTCTTTTATCAGTTCTATGAATTTCTCCCCGGGACTGGGTGATGGTATTTCTATGTAATAGGGATCTACCGATGAATAATGTCTTTTTACATCATCTAAAGTTTTCAATTCTTTTAAGAACTCTTTTAATTCTGTTAAACTGGTGAAACTTCTGCATATGCCCAGTTCTTCAAAATCATCAGTGGGTATATCATAATTAATAAGTTGAACACTCATTTTAGAATTCAAAGCCGACTCAATAAGCGCCGTGGAATTAAATGAAATGAATATATCATTATTCTTTATAGTTTCCTCCAGGGTCTCGCTCTCAGTAGTGAAATTAACACCGGGTAAGTTCAACCTTAACCAATCCAGATCCTCACTGGGATGTTTCCGATAGACCAATTCAAAACCCAAACCATCACAAATACCACTCAATTCTTCAATTATATCCCTCTTCCTTTCAAGATAGGAATCACCATATAATTCCAATGGTTGGCCCAAATAGACCACCCTTTTATTATAATCCCCATATTTGTCTTTTTGAACAGAATAGGGGTATCCCAATATCCGTATTTCTCTTTTTCTACTGGTTTTGGAGTTTAGATATAAATCTTGGAAATACTTTCCCCACACAAAAACATAATCTACATAATTACCGGAAAGCATCCTGTCTTTCCCAGAATACATGCCATGCTGAATCTCAACTGTAGGCACGTCCAATTCACTGGCAACCAAAGTCATCAGTTTCACGTCAGTGGTGAAATCATGATTTAAAATTATTAGTTTGGGGTTTATCTTTTTCACAATAGATTTCAAGTTTTGGAAACTATCCATCAACTGATCATCATCATAATCCAGTACACCTTTATAAAGATCCTTGTAGACATCATAAAGAGGATAATAATTGATTTTTCTCCTTAAAGATTTGAAAAAAGGCTTAATGTTGATACCAAAAAATAGGGGATTATAATTAAGTTCCAGCTGACGAATTATACTCGGATACCTGCAAAGTAAATCATGCACAAGGATATCATTCTCTTGCTTGTTGAAAACCTTTGATATTTTGTAACTTGCTTTTGAGGCTATACCTACCGATTTTATGATGTAGTAATCTGAAAGAAATCGATTAAGATCTTTATAACGATGTTTTTCATAATTGGAGCGACCGTTTTTTGAATACATCTTTATGGTTTCTTCGAAAAGATACCATCTTAAATCTTCTTTTGGAATCATAAAAATCAATGATTATGCCTAATGTTTAAATTCATCATCTGTAAGACCGGTTGATTATGCGATTTTCCCGAAGGATAATTCAGAACTTAAGTTTTTCTAAACATTTCTTTAAATAATTGAAATTCCTCTGTTTTTATTCCTTTAAGGGCTAAGATCAAAGCAAAGTAAACCAAAACAGATATTATAACTGTAATTACAATATTCATAAGATCATGAGGGTTAATTAAAATAATAAGAACGGACATCATAGTTGATGCTGTTACGCTCTTAATGATAAATATAAAATCAAATTTGAAGAATTTAGTTGAGAATCTTAGAGTAAGGATAAACGCAACTAGATAGGCCAATAACGTGGTAACCGCGGCAGCCATAATTCCGAAGTATGGGACGAAGATAATGTTAAGAACTAAATTTAATATAGCGGCAATTATCCAGATTGTCCCTATTACTTTTGTTTTCTTTTCCAGTACCAGCACATTACCTATAATAGCGTAAACTCCGAAGATAAGAGTGCTTAAAGCGGTTAATGGTGTTATAAGATAACCATTCAAGGCAATATCCGGTGTGGATAATACAATTAATAAAGGCTTAGACAGCACTGATAATCCAAAGGCAGCGGGAATTGATATTAAAAGGAAATATTTCAATGAATAATTTAAGAATAATGATACTTTTTCCATATTATTTTTATCATAGTATTGAGGCAGAACGGAGGGTAGTAAAAGGGAAAATGGTGCTAAAAGCATTGTAATGCAGTTTCCGAGGGTGTAACCAGGAGAATAGTAACCTACAAAGGCTGCGCTTAAAACTATTCCTATAACATATCTGTCACTGGAATTCACAATCCATGATGATAGATTTCCTGGAATTGTGGGGAGTCCGAATGATAAATATTCACGCATATTACTGAATTTAGGAAGAATAAATCCTAAACTCCTGATTATTAATGCGAGCATAACCAGAAATGTGATTAGATTTGCAATCAGAAGTCCCACTGCGGTCATGTAAATACCATATCCACTAAGTGCGAAATAGGCAACAATAGCCACTCCCAAATAGGTTTGCATTAGCAAAAAGATGGAATATTTTTTCATTTCCTGGAAAGTTCTGAAATAATTTAATAGCAGGGCATTCAAACAGGCCAGGAAAACAACGCCAGATAATAAGATGGCCACATTAACATCACCGTTAAAGATGGCAAATGCTATTTCTTTGGAAAATACTAACAATAATAAGGACACGATTAATGTTGATACTAAAACCATGATGAGGATTGAATAGAATCCTTCCTGTCTTTGGTGTTTGTCTGTTTCTGAAGATAAAAATCGGACCATTGTGTATGGAAGTCCAAGAGTTGTCAGGTTGGGCAATAATGATATGGTAGTGTTTATTTGCACCCAAATACCATAGTCGTCTATGGACAGGTTTTTAGTTAAGATGGGTAGTAAAATTAATGAGCTCAAAGCAACCAGGAGATTTGCTATTCCCACCAATCCTATTCGCTGGACGAAGATTTTGTATTCATTCAATTTTTCACCGTAAAATAGAGTTTTAGAAATTAAATTTAATCATAGCTACTGTATCATATACAATATAATTGGTATTGATTCCTAGTAGTATTATAATTGGTACTGATATTGGTACTGATTCATAGTAGTATAATTTTCAAGAATAAATAGTTTATAAAGATAGACAGTTAATGTGGAATGAATGTTTAAAAATCTATTATCTCCCCTATTAATTCGGCAAATTTCTCCCCGGGACTGGGTGATGGTATTTCTATATAATGAGGATCTACCGGCGAATAATGTCTTTTTACATCATCTAAAGTTTTCAATTCTTTTAAGAACTCTTTTACTTCTGTTAAACTGGTGAAACTTCTGCATATGCCCAGTTCTTCAAAATCATCAGTGGGTATATCATAATTAATAAGCTGAACACTCATTTTAGAATTCAAAGCCGACTCAATAAGTGCCGTGGAATTAAATGAAATAAATATATCATTATTTAGGATGGTATCCTCTAACTTCTCATTTTTTGGGCAGAATTTAACTTGAGGACATTCTTTTTTTAATAAATCTAAATCTTCCATCCGGTGTGGTTTGTAAACAAACTCAAATCCATTATCTGTGCACCACGCATCAAGTTCCAGTATCATATCCTTTTTTGTATTCGAAAAAGAATCACCATATAATTCTAAAGCCTGTCCTAAATATGCTATTTTTTTATTATATTGAATATTTTCTGGGTTTGGAATGGAATATGGATACCCAAGTATACGTATCTCCGGGTTTTGGTTCTTTTTGTTCCTTAGATATAAATTCTTAAAATATTCTCCCCATACAAAAACATAGTCCACAAAAATACCAGATACCAATTTTCCTTTCCCTGAGTAAACGCCGTGTTGAATTTCAATAGTGGGTATTTCCAATTTTTTGGCCACCATAGACATTAATCTTGTTTCTGGGAAATGATCAAAGTCTAAAATAATTAATTGGGGATGGATTTTCTTCAGTTTTTTTTCGAGGCTGAGAAAACTATCTTCTAACAAAAAATCGTTTGAGTTAATTATTCCAGCATATACGCTCTTATAAACATCATATAATGGGTAATGGAGATTTTTATGTAAAGAAAAGATAAATGGTTTTATATTCAAACCAAAAAAGATAGGATTATAATTAGTTCGGAGTTGATTAACAATACTGGGATATTTCCACAAATAATCATGAACCAGAATGTTACTTTTGTCTTCACTACTGGATTTAGCAAGATTATAAAAGAATTTAGATTTTAATCCAAATAATCGCAGATAGGGATAGTAAGCCATGAATTTCTTCATATGTCTTAGGACTCTTTCTTCATAATTTATGAGTCCATTTTTTAAATGAGTATCTATATTCTCTTCAAATAGATACCATCTTAAATCTTCTTTTGGAATCATATTATCAAATATTTTAACAATTTCCAATCTAGCTAGTTACATTTATTCTAGATAGAAACATGTATATGTATAATTATATTCTGAAAATTGTAATTATTTAAACATGTTGAAGAGGAATGTTGAAGGAACATTTCAAGAAATGACAATTTATCAGTTTCAAACATTTAAAGTGCAAATACATCTCTAACAAAAAAGGTCAAAAGAAAATTTAGATTAGTTATATATTATAAAATGATAAATCAATTTATTGAAGACAGTTGAGGTTTTTGAAAATGCTTAACAATAAAACAATCCTAATTACTGGAGGAACAGGATCCTTCGGAAAAAAATTTACCAAACGGGTTTTAGATGAATACAATCCCAAAAAAATAATTATCTATTCCAGAGACGAATATAAACAATTCTTAATGCAAGGTCAATTCCCGGATCCTGAAAACAAACTCCGATATTTCATTGGCGATGTTAGAGACGAAAAGCGATTATATAGGGCATTTGATGGTGTTGACGTAGTTATACATGCCGCAGCTTTAAAACAAGTTCCAGCAGCAGAATATAATCCCATAGAAGCTGTTAAAACTAATATTCATGGTGCTGAAAATATTATAAACGCTGCGATTGATAAAGGAGTCCAGAAAGTAATTGCATTATCCACAGATAAAGCTGTTAACCCTGTGAATCTTTACGGAGCTACAAAGCTCGTTTCTGATAAGTTATTTATCTCCGGGAATGCTTACGTTGGCGATAAAGACACCCTTTTCAGCGTAGTAAGATATGGTAATGTTTCCGGAAGCCGAGGCTCAGTGATTCCCTTCTTTAAGTCTTTAATAGATTCTGATAAAAATGTTATCCCCATCACAGACTACAGGATGACCAGGTTCTGGATAACTCTTGATGAGGCCGTTGATCTTGTAATTAAAGCCATCCAAGAGGCTAAAGGTGGGGAACTGTATGTTCAAAAATGTCCCTCATTCAAGGTCACGGATTTGGCCAGAGCAATGAAGGAGGACTGTGAATTTGAGGATGTTGGGATCAGGCCTGGTGAAAAGCTTCATGAAGTAATGGTAACCGAGGAAGACTCCAGGACAACCTATGAATATGATGATCACTACATCATCTATCCCGATTTCGATTGGTGGGAAAACATGAACAATAAGTCTGGTGGGAAAAAAGTGGAAGACCGGTTTAGGTATTCATCAGATAATAATAAAGAATGGCTCTCTGTGGAAAAAATTAGAGAACTACTGGAAAAGATAGATATAGTCTATTAATTACCCCACATATAACATCTAAGGTGATTATTATTAGGTTTTTACCCTATGGTAAACAGGATATAGACAAGGATGATATCAAAAAGGTTGTAAGTGTATTAGAATCAGACTTCATAACTCAAGGACCCAGAATAGGCGAATTTGAGGAAAAGCTCGCCAAATATTGTGGATCCAAATATGCTGTTGCTTTTAATTCCGGTACTTCTGCACTTCACGGAGCATATTTTGCCTTTGGCCTTGGAAAAGATGATGAGATCATTACATCTCCCAATACTTTTGTAGCAACATCCAATGCTGCATTATATCTGAATGCAAAACCTGTTTTTGTAGATGTTGAAAGTGAAACAGGTAACCTGGATGTTTCTAAAGTTGCAGAGAAAATTAATGATAAAACCAGGTTCATAGTCCCGGTGCATTACAGTGGAAACCCTGTGGATCTGGAGGAATTATCTGAAATTGCAGAGGAAAATGATGTTAAGATCATTGAGGATGCAGCTCATGCCATAGGGGCACGATATAATGGTGAAAAAATAGGAAATTCAAGATACTCCCAGATGAGTATTTTAAGCTTTCACCCGGTTAAGCACATAACTACTGGTGAAGGTGGCGCAGTTTTAACTAATGACCCTGATTACTATGAAAGACTGTTAATGTTCAGATCCCATGGCATAACCAAAAATAATTTTATAAACCAACCAGACGGTGACTGGTATTATGAAATGCATTATTTGGGGCATAATTACCGTATTACCGATATACAAGCAGTTTTAGGAATATCACAACTTAATAAACTGGATGGATTTGTAAAAAGACGAAGAGAGATTGCTGATAAATATAATGATGCTTTTAGAAATAATCCCTATTTTAACACCATTAGCGAAAAGAAAGGTTGTGAATCCTCTTATCATCTTTTTCCTATGGTACTTAATGATAGATTCAAGGATAAGAAAAGGGAAATATTTTTGAAATTTAGAGAAGAAGGTTTAGGAGTTCAGGTTCATTATATACCTGTATATTTGCAGCCTTTTTACACCCGTCTAGGTTATCAGAGAGGATTATGTCCTGTTTCTGAAGATTTTTACCAAAAAGAGATTAGTCTTCCCATGTATCCAGCAATGAGCGATGATGATGTTGATTATGTTATTGGAACTGTGTTCAGAGTATTAGGCGAGATGCAATAATGAATAATCAAAAAACAGAATGGGAAACCCGTTTTGGAAGAGAATATACCCAGCGTAACATGTTTACACCGGCAGAACTTGATCAATTGTATCTAGATCGATATGGTGTTACTCGAACTGGAATGAACCATGAATTTCTTGATTTCTTGGATAGAGATATTATGATCCTGGAAGTGGGATCTAACATCGGTAATCAGTTACACCTTCTTCACAATATGGGCTTTAAAAACCTTTATGGTATAGAAATAAACTCTCATGCCATAGAGAAATCCAATAAATTAAACTGCGAGCTGCCCATATATGTTATCAAAGGAGAAGCCCTTAACATCCCATTTAAAGACTCTTTTTTTGATTTGATCTATACTTCTGGTGTTCTCATTCACATAAATCCCAAAAACATCGGGAACGTTATTAGTGAAATATTCAGATGTTCTAAGCGATATATCTGGGGATTTGAATACTTCCAGGATGAAGGTTATAACGAAATTGAATATCATGGCCAGAATAACATGTTGTGGAAAACAGACTTTAAGAAATTATACTTGGAAAACCATCCTGAGTTAAAGCTTATTAAAGAAAAACATTACCATTACCTGGAAAATAACCATCTTACTGATCAAATGTTTCTATTGGAAAAATGACATCAAAAAAAATAGGCGCCATAATACAGGCCAGAACATCATCAACAAGGCTACCAGAAAAAGTACTACTGAACTTACCGTATGGTAGTGGAGTTAACGTCCTCCAACAAGTCATACGACGACTTAAGGCATCTAAACATATTAACCAGATGATAATAGCCACCACTACAGATGATGCCGATAATAAAATCGTTAATACTGCCAAAAAAGAGAATGTGCTCTTTTTCAGGGGGAGTAAAGAGAATGTGCTGGAAAGATATTATCTGGCAGCCCGGGAAAATGGTTTGGATATTATTGTCAGGATAACCAGTGATTGTCCCTGTATAGACCCAGAAATAGTGGATGAGGTCATATCTACCCATCTAAACAAACAGTCCGATTACACCTCCAATACTTTAATCAGAACATATCCTGTAGGCTTGGATGTAGAGGTTATAAACCTAAAAACCCTTGAAAAATGTTATAATAATGCAAAAAAGGATTTAGAAAAAGAACACGTGACATTATACGTACATAACAATTTAGATAAATTCAAAACAGAAAATGTGTCTCTCAAAGGAACAGACAAATCTCAAATCAGGATCACCTTAGACACTGAAGAAGACTATGCATTATTATGCTCACTTTTTGATTATCTCTACGAAATTGATGAATTTTTCAAATATAAAGATATAATACAATTATTTGAAGGAAAACCCTGGTTAATTTTAATTAATAAAAAAATCGTTGCCAAAAAAACTTTCAAAACAGTTGATGATGAAGTTAAAGAAGCATTGAAAATTTTAGAACTCCAGGAATTGAAAAATGCCCGGAAATTGTTGCAGGAATCCCTTAAAAAACAGTAGAACATTAATAGATAATTATTTTCACTATAAGTTAATGGTAAATGATGCTATGAAAATTACTATAATAACTGAGGGCAGTAGTAAGATCGGTTTTGGACATATTACCCGATGCCTGTCCATTTACCAGGCCTTTAAAGAAAAAGGATGTTCTGTGAAATTTATTGTGAATGGTGATTCTACCATCAGATCCCTCTTAGATAATACAGAACACGAAATTTTCAACTGGTTAAATGATACTTCTAAACTTTTTGAATCATTAAAAAGAACTGATATTGTAATAATAGATTCTTATTTAGCTGATGAGGAATTATACACCCGAATTTCTGAGTCTGTATCTCTATCTGTTTATATTGATGATAACCAGCGCATAAATTATCCAAAGGGGATAGTGGTTAATGGCTCAATTAATGCTGAAAAACTTAATTACCCTCTTTCAGATGAAATAGAATACTTGTTGGGTAGCCAGTACATACCCTTAAGACACCCTTTTTGGGATGTGGGATTAAAAAAAATCAATCCATCTATCAATAAGGTTATGGTAACCTTTGGAGGGGATGATTTAAGAAACCTGACCCCGAAGACTTTGGAAACATTAACCACCGATTTCCCCAATCTTAAGAAAACAGTGATCATTGGTAAAGGATTTGAAAATGTATCGGTGATAGAAGATTTAAAAGATAAGCAAACAGAACTCATATACTATCCTGACGCAGAAAAAATGTTTGATGTGATGTTCGAATCTGATATTGCCATATCTGCTGCCGGACAAACTCTCTATGAACTTGCCAGAGTTGGTTTACCCACAATAGCAATTGGAGTTGCTCATAACCAGATTCATAACCTGGAAAATTGGGGTGAGGCTGGTTTTGTAGAGGTGGCAGGATTTTGGGATGATGAAAATTTAAACCACATCATCCGGGAAAAAATCGAACTCCTTAAGGATAAAAAACTGAGAATGGAAAAGTGCCACAATGGAAGAAAGTCCGTGAAGGGTCAAGGAGCTATAAAAATAGTTAAACATTCCTTAAACCATTATTATTGTGGAAAAATTAGTTTAAGACCATTAGAGTATGGTGATATTGATAATATTTTTGAATTATCCAATGAAGACGAAGTTCGAAAATATTCATTTGAACAGGACAAAATAAGGTTCGAAGACCATAGAATATGGTTCAAAAATAAAATTGAGGATTCTGAAAACCTATTTTTGATAATCAACATTGATGAAGTTTTTGCCGGGCAGGTGAGGTTTGACTTTAATGGTGATTCTGCAACCATAAGTATCAGCATTAAAAAACCATTCAGAGGACTTGGTTTAGGAAATCTGCTTTTGGAAAAATCAATCCACTATCTAAAAATAAAATTCCCTTATATTAAAATAATTAAAGCATACATAAAGGAAAATAACAAAAAATCTTTAAAACTATTTGAAAATATGGGCTTTAAACATAGTCAAAAAGTTGTTATTAAAAATAATGACGCTTTAGAATACTTGTACAAAATTAGGGATTAATAAAATGTATTTTAAAATTGGTCCAAAAAAGGTTGGAGAAACTAACCCTGTTTTTATAATAGCCGAGTTATCAGCCAATCATCTGGGTGATTTTGACCTGGCAGTGGAGACAATCAACGCGATGAAAGAATCAGGGGCAGATGCAGTTAAAATGCAAACATATACTCCTGATACCATGACACTCAATTGTGATAATGACTATTTTAAGATCAAACAGGATACCTTGTGGGATGGTTCCACATTCTATGAACTGTACAAGAAGGCATACCTGCCCTGGGAGTGGCAACCAGAACTTAAAAAGATTGCAGAAAAATTAGGACTAATAGCATTTTCATCACCCTTTGATAAGACTTCTGTTGATTTCCTAGAAGATATGAATGTACCTGCCTACAAAATTGCATCATTTGAAATCACAGACATTCCCTTAATTGAAGATGTAGCTAGTTGCGGTAAACCAGTGATAATTTCCACAGGAATAGCAGAATTAGCTGATATCAAATTAGCTGTGGAAACATGCCAAAAACAGGGCAATGACCAGATTGCTCTTTTAAAATGCACCTCATCATATCCCGCGCCAGTTGAATCTGTTAACCTTAAAACAATTCCTGACATGGCTGAAACCTTCAAAACAATTGTTGGTTTATCGGATCATACTTTAGAACCTGCTATTCCCCTTGGTGCTGTAGCATTAGGTGCGAAAATCATAGAAAAACATTTTATTTTAGACAGAAAAATGGGAGGTCCGGATTCTGAATTCTCTTTAGAACCAGATGAATTTAGGTCCATGGTTAATTCAGTCAGGACTTTAGAAACTGCTATGGGTAAGGTAAGTTATGAATTGGATGATTCTACTCGCTCTAGCAGGGATTTTTCTCGTTCATTATTCGTAGTTAAGGATGTTGAAGAAGGGGACCAAATAAGCCAGGAAAATGTCCGGTCAATAAGACCGGGATTCGGACTTCACCCCAAATATCTAGGAGAGATTTTAGGTAAGAAATTTAGCCAAAACCTTAAAAAGGGCACACCACTAAACTGGGATCATATTCTATAGATTATTTAGTAATTCATCCCATTTTTTGATTATCTTCTTATTAGAAAATGTTTCTGACCTTTTACGTCCATTAGAATAATTTTCTCTGAGACTGGAGTCTTCAATCATCTTAATCATCATATCAGACATCTGGGTTTCAGTTTTATTCAATGGAATTTCTTCAAGATTTTTAATTAAGAGTTTGTTGGGAAATGTTTTGGTTAAAATTGCATGTTTACCCAGGTAAGGATACTCAATATTTTCATCTAAATCCAGTTCCGGGCATAATACCTCTCGGGGTCCTGTTTTACAATCTGTGGATATTATGGGCAGATCCATGGATAGAGCTTCAATCAAAGTCAGGGGTAACCCTTCCCACAGGGAACTGAAAATGAAACAATCACTATTTTTCAAAAATGGAAACACATTTTCCTGCTCACCTAAAAGGAATACGTTTCCAACTAAATCAAGGTCATGGATTAAATCTTTCAATCTTCCTCTCAAATCACCTTCCCCAAGGATAAATAACCGGGCATTATCATATTTATTTACAACTCGCCGGAAACTCCTTATCAAAAACCACTGCCCCTTCTGCTGATTTAACCGGCCGATGTTAATAAAATTAAAACAATCTTTTGTGAATAATTCCCCATATTCCTGCGGCAATTCTTCTAGAGATAATTTAATGTTTCCTTCAATGTCCATCATGTTATAGATGGTTTGCGTGTTTTTAACATCATAATCTTGGTTAAGTATTCTTTCAATTTCCCGGGAGACACACACCACTTCATCAGTACGATGATAAAAAAATTTCATCAACCTGTATTTTAAGGAGCTATCCATGAATATCTCTGGATTCATGTGTTGCGTGGAGATAATTGGAACCTTGTTTCTATAAAGCCAGCGGCTGAAAACTGCATAGAAATTGGCTATTTCTGATACAGAGATTATGGTGTCTACCTTTAAATCTTCACAGATTCTTTTTATCTCAGGGGAGTATCTGAGGAGATTGAATCCACGTTTAAAATAAAATCCTGGTTTTAAATAATTAGCATATATATCATCCATGTTTAGAGTGTGGTAATCACCTTTAAAGTCATATTTGGGGTTTTCATCCATCAATGTTAAGTAGGACACTTCATAACCATGCTTGTGAAGTTGGGTTCCCAGGGTTGCGGCAAATCTTTCAGATCCTCCGCCGACTTTAAGTGATTCTACCAGAATCAAAATTTTCTTTTCCATAGAAATAACCAATCAATTCTATTATTTAATCATGATTTAAGGCATTATTAATCCTTCTAAAAAACCAATACCATAACCCACATGGACTGCGGGGAATATTAAAATGGTGTAGATGTGTTTTAAACTTTTATGTCTGATAATAATAGTTAATGCGTAGATTAAGTCGATGCTGAAATAAATTAAAAGGGGCAGGGTGATTAGGCTAAATGTGTAACTGTTAATGGTGTTAAATAAGAATAAAAAAATGGCCAAGAGGATGAAGAATAAATAGAATACCATAAAAACTGGGATTAAATGGTGCAGCCGTAATGTTTCTTTATATTTGATGGCTAGTTTAGAACGGCCTTTGCCGTAGTCAATCATCTGTCGGGTGAATTGTCCCAGGTTTTTTCTCCGGTACTGGTATACTGAAGCTTTAGGATGTTTCAGGAGAACGTAACCTTTTTTTATGAGTTGATGGTTGAAATCTGTGTCTTCACACTGAGTCATTTTTTCATCATAGGTGATCTGCTCTTTTTCGAGTAAGGATCTTTTGTACAGTGCAAAAGCTACAGTGTCTACATTGACAATTTCATTATCAGCAGTGAAAGCTGTGCCAAAACCTCCTAAAAAGGTTTGCAGGGCATAGGCAACCGACTTTCCAAAGGATGAATCATCAGGTGGTGATGAGTATGTTGAGCCAACACCTGCAAGATCACACTTTTTTTCATGGCTTAAGAAGGTGTTGTATAAAATTTCCAGCCAATCTTCATTAACATAGCAATGGCCATCCAGATAGGCCACATATTCTGCTTCAGAGACTTCTAGTCCGATGTTACGGGCAGAACTTATCACTCCATCTGGGTTTTCAAGTAGTTGTACTCGTTTATCTGTTTTGCTGATTTTTTTAACAATTTCCGCGGTTCTGTCATCAGATTCTCCATCAATGACGATAATATTAATATCGGAGATAGTTTGATCTTGCAAACTATTAATACATCTTTTGATGTATTTTTCTTCATTTTTAACTCCAACAATAATATCTATAAGACTCATAAATCACCATCTGTAATGTATCCGACAATCATAACCTTTATTGATACTAAGATTTAGGAATTTCTGCTATTTGTTTGTATATGATTCATCTTTATTTTTCCCTGATTGATACTGATCTCTTTTTGTAATGGATCACCTATTAATCTGGGTTTGAACAATAGTCTTATGACCCATATTAATAGAATATAATTCTACTATATGAGAAAATTTATGAAATTCGTTTTAATTAGGGTTCTAATTTGACTATTTAATATACGGTGCGCATTATGATTTACTTTAGAGGATGTCTCTCACGGGAGAAATTAAAAGAAATACCCCGAGCTACTGAAAAATTGTTAGAAATTGCCAGAATCGATTATCGTGTTCTGGAAGATGAAGGATGTTGTGGTTCTGTACTTCTCCGTACTGGCTTTATGGATGATGCCCTGGAAATTATGCAGGATACTTATGAGGATGTTAAAGGAGAAAAAGTCCTTGTTTCTTGTGCTGGATGCTACATGACATTTAAAGAAGATTACCCTGAACTTTTAGGCAAAAAGGTAGATGTTATTCACACTTCACATCTTTTCTGGGAACTCTTGAAAAATGATAAGATTAGCCCTTCTCTGGATTTAGATGCTGTGACCTACCATGACCCCTGCCACCTGGGGCGTCATATGGGTGAGTATGAAACTCCACGCCAGGTTATTAAATACCTTTCAAAAATAATTGAAATGGATAGTAACCGAGCAAACTCCCGATGTTGTGGGGCTGGTGGAGGTGTCAGATCCGGTTTTCCCGATTTATCCAGTGAAATTGCCAGGATGAGAGTGGAAGATGCAGTAAAGACTGGTGCCCGGCATCTGGTTACCTGTTGTCCTTTCTGTATTCATAATCTTAAATCAGCCCAGGAAAGTCATGGTACACGAGAAGATCGGAATGATGAAGATATGGATATCCTGGATTTATCTCAGTTTTTACTTTTAGGTCTAAAAAAAGAGGTTAAACAATGAATGACTCATCCCTCAGAATAATGAATAAATCCTTCAATATTCTGGACAAACGAAGGGCCACTCTCCTTAAGGATGAGCGTACAATCAATCTAAAAGAAAGGGTTAAAAAGATCAGGAAAAATTCAGTGAAACATCTATCTAGCCTCCTGGAAATTGCTCAGGAAAACCTTCAAAGTAATGGGATTGAAGTGGTCATGGCAAAGGATGCTCATGAAGCTCGTGAAGTCATTTACCAGTTGGTAAAAAATGAGGACATGGTGGCCAAATCCAAATCCAACACTGCCGGAGAAATCCAGCTCACAGAATACCTGGAATCAAAGAAAGTAAATGTTTTAGAAACAGATCTTGGTGATAGAATTGTTCAATTTGATGAAAGCCACCCTACACATCCAATAGGTCCTGCTTGCCATCTGGACATGGCCAGGATAGCAGAAATAGTTTCCAGTAAGTTGCAGAAAGATGTTAAAGCTGAACCTAGGGCTATTCTGGATTCAGTGAAAAAGGATATAACAGGAAAAATCCCCAACTGCAATATAGGAATCACCGGTGCCAATGCAGTGGCTGCTGAGGATGGGTCTCTTTTAATGGTTCATAATGAGGGAAATATCAGTCTTCTCACCATGATGGACACCCATATAGTTATAGTGGGTATCGATAAATTGGTGCCTACCCTGGAAGATGCGGTGTCAGTGGTGAAACTAGAAACAATCTACGCCACTGGAAAAACCGTCCCCGCATACATGAACATTGTATCCTCCCCATCAAAGACCGCTGATATTGAACAGATCCTACTCAAGGATATGTATGGTGCCAAAAGAGTGATACTGGTACTCCTGGATAACGGTCGGAGCAGAGCTCTTCAAGAGAATGAGGAGTGTTTGTGGTGCATTGGATGTGGGGCTTGCATTGTTAACTGCCCGGTTTACACAACACTTGGACCTGAATTCGGATACTTACGTCATCTGGGCGGTAGAGGGATCGTTCTAAGTAAATATATTGATAATGATGAGGTTTGCTTTGATTCAGGATTGTACAAATGCACATTGTGTGGCCAGTGTACCAATGAATGTCCAGTGGAAATTCCCACCAACCAAATGTTAGAGGACTTAAGAAAAGAATCTGTTAAAAAAGGATTATATACTCAAAAACATCAGGAAATCAAAAATAATCTTAAAAAAACCAGATCTCCCTTTAAAAAAGAACTTAATTAAAGAAAATCATTGAATTACTAAATAATAATAAAGCAATCATGCTTGAATCATAGGTTTTAAATATTAGTTAGAAGACTTGATTAATAATAAATAGGAGGAATCATATTTGCTTCTCTTGATCAGTCCCATAAACACCCAAGAAGCACGAGAAGCCATTAATGGCGGTGCAGATATAATTGATGTTAAAAATCCCAAAGAAGGGTCGCTGGGCGCTAATTTCCCATGGATGATTAGAAATATTCGTGAAATTACGCCAGAAAATATGCAGGTTAGTGCAACCCTTGGAGACGTTCCATATAAACCAGGTACAGTTTCCCTGGCAGCTGCCGGTGCAATAGCTTCCGGTGCTGATTACATCAAAGTTGGATTATACGGTACCAAAAACTATTCTGAAGCCCTTGAAGTCATGGAAAATGTGGTTAGAACTGTGGATGAGTTCAATTCCGATGCTATCGTTGTTGCTTCTGGGTATGCTGATGCACACCGTGTGGGAGCCGTTGATCCTATGGAAATTCCCAGAGTTGCTGCTGATAGTGGCTCGGATCTGGCAATGGTGGACACTGCAGTTAAGGATGGTAAAACTTTATTTGACTTTATGAATGAAGAGACCATTTCTAAGTTTACTGAAGAAACCCATAACTATGGTCTTAAATCAGCACTTGCTGGTTCAGTCACCCAGGAACAGATGCCCCTCCTGGCAGAACTTGGCTGTGATGTGGCTGGCATCAGGGGAGCAGCATGCATTGGTGGAGATCGTAATTCCGGAAGCATTCATCATGAAGCTGTTGCCCGACTAAAACAGATGGTAGAAGGCTTTTAATTAAGTCTTATCACTTCACTATTACTTTTTAATCCCATAAATATGGTGGAATGGAGGAAAAATGTTATGTTTTCAGATAAATTAAACAAAGCCCCAGAAGGATTTACATTTGACGATTTTCTACTCGTACCTTCAATATCAAATATTGAACCTAAAGATGTAGACACCAGAAGCAGGGTTTCCAGAAATTTCAGTCTTAACATACCCATTGTAAGTTCTGCCATGGACACTGTTTCCGAATCTGAGATGGCCATTGCACTGGCACAGGAAGGTGGTTTGGGAGTTATTCATCGTAACATGACCATTAAAGAGCAGGTGGCAGAGGTTGAAAAAGTCAAACGTTCTGAAGAACTAACTGTTAGAGACGTTATTACCACTTCTCCAGAAAGTTCCATTCATGAGGCAAATATCATTATGGATATGGAAGATGTTAGTGGTCTGCCAGTGGTGGAAAACGGCACAATTATTGGTATTATCAGTCGTCGTGATATTAAGCCCATTATAAACTCTGATGCCCAGAAGAAGGTGCGTGAGTTTATGACTGAAGAAGTGGTGACCATCAGTGAATCCACCACACCTGAGGAAGCATTGGACATAGCCTATGAGAATAAAGTGGAAAGGCTGCCTGTTGTATTAAACAATCATATTGTGGGCATAGTTACCATCAGAGATATACTGGAACGTAAAAAACATCCCAACGCTGTTCGTGATTCTGATGGACGTTTCATGGTTGCAGCAGCCACCGGACCCTTTGATCATGAAAGAGCAATAGCTTTAGATAAGGCTGGTGCTGATATTATTGCCGTGGATGTGGCTCACGCTCATAAACCAAGTATTATCAAATCTGCTAAAAAAATGAAGGACAGCATTGACGCTGACCTGATTGTCGGAAATATTGCAACTGCTGAAGCAGCTGAAGCTTTGATATCTGGTGATGTGGATGGTCTTAAAGTTGGAATAGGCCCAGGATCCATATGTACTACCAGAATAATTGCAGGCGTAGGAGTACCCCAGTTAACAGCCATATCTGATGTTGCTGATGTAGCTAAAGATCATGGTGTTCCTGTAATAGGTGATGGTGGACTAAGATACTCTGGAGATGTTGCAAAAGCCATCGCTGTAGGTGCAGATTCAGTTATGGTTGGTAGTTTACTTGCAGGAACTACTGAATCACCAGGAGAGGTGGTTATAATGAACGGACGTAAATTTAAACAGTACCGTGGAATGGGATCACTGGGGGCCATGACTGGTGGTTCTGGAGCAGGCACTGACCGTTATTTCCAGGAAGTTAAGGGGCCAATGAAACACGCCAAACTGGTTCCTGAAGGTGTGGAAGGTGTTGTACCATTTAAAGGACCAGCCACTGAAGTGATATTCCAGCTTATGGGTGGTCTTAAAGCATCAATGGGTTACTGTGGAGCTATTAATATAAAAGAAATGTGGGAAAAAGCCCGTTTTGTCAGGATCACATCCAGTGGTATGACTGAAAGTCACCCTCATGACCTTCTTATAACCAACGAAAGCCCCAATTATCCTACTAGTCGTTTATTGTAGTTATATGAATATTTGGGACATTTTAATCTTTTATTTTTATGAGATCATGTATTATACTTTGTGGTGGCAGAAGCCGGCGTATGGGTCAGGATAAGGGATTAATGATTTTGGATGATAAACCTGTCTTAGTTTATCTGCTGGAAACTCTGGACCATCTTGTTGATGAAATAATACTGGTTTTAAGAGACAAAAAACAGGTCTGTTCTTATCAAAATCTCATTAACGATGATAAAAGACTCCGGAAAGATCTTTATCCTCAAATTCAACTGGTAACTGATCTTGAAAAAGACCAGGGTCCTCTTTTTGGGTTATTAACTGGTTTATCCCATATTAAAGCGGGGGGTGCCCTGGTCCTACCCTGTGATTCCCCTTTTGTTTCTGGCTATTTTATAAAGAAAACATTTGAAATAATTGAAGAAAAACAAGTTCTGGCCATGGTCCCCCAATGGCCTGACGGTTCTCTGGAACCTTTACATGGATATTATCATAAAGAATGTATTCCCTTCATTGAAGATATGTTGAACCAGGGATTTAGGGATGTCAGATCGCTTTTTAACCATATTGATGTCAGGTATATTAGTGTTGAAATCCTTGATCCTGATAAAACCAGTTTCCAGAATCTTAACCGCCCTCAAGATCTGAAATAAGTGGTAAAAATTGCTTTTATTTAATTCTTTAAGACCTTAGATTAAGCAAGCTAAGCAGAAAAATAAGAGATTATCCACCTTAAATGGATTTAAAGAGATTACAAGGATTTAAAGGAATTATCGGTAGATATTTATGGAAACTATTATTATATTGAAATTTTTTCCACCGCTGAAACATCTTCAATAGGTCCGATGTCAACAGTTCCCGGGTTTCTTCCCATCTCCAGGAAGAATTTATTCACCCTTTCAATCATATCGATATATTCTCTTTTTCCAATGCGGCAACCGTCGACTACCGCATAAGTGGGTAGGTCTCCATTCAACCTTTTAAATTCTAATACCTTATCCACCATTCTTCTATATTGCTCGAGAGTCAAACTCTCCATTGCATCGACCACATTTAGTTTTTTAAGTATATTGGTGGCAACACTTAAAAAGGTTACGGAATGTGGCATTAAATCTTAAAAAAACCCGCTGGAAAGAAAAAAAAGAAAAATTTTTAAAAAAAGTGCACTCCTTATCCATTTATTCTTATATCATTACCTTTGAATCTGGATCAAAGGGATTGGTTCGAACAGCAAGAGAGAATAAATAAGGATAGTTATTTTCCAGATGTTCCATGTACTGCAGCCATTCCTGAATCATGAGGCTGTAAACCCTTACAGTGTCGCCAGTAAGATGCTGGTAATCAGTTGGGGGGAGATTTTTTATATTTTCCCTTTTCTCCAGTTCCTCCATAAGATGGAAAACTGCCCAGAGCAAGTCAGTGAATGTTTCGTGCTCCAGTAAGTTGGGGTTCTCCAGTAATGCCAGTAAAAATTTTCTTTTCTCAACCAGGAATTCTTTGGTGTTCTCTAAAAAATTAATGGATTCCAGATTATCATTTTTTATAGGCAAAGTATAATCAAATCTTTTAATTTTTTCCTTGGCAGTCTTGAAATCCTTGCTGGTCCATGAATCGTTGACAAATAGTTCATCGCGTATTTCTACAGTGTCTGGGTCTAATTCAACAATGGTTCTCATAAGGTCTGTTCCCACTTCACTGAAGAACACACCAATTACCATGTTGAGTTTTTCCATCATCAACTTTTTTTCTCTGCTGCTAATGGCATTTTCAACCACCAGCACCACTAAAAGTACTTCTATGGGTACAAAAGCGATGTCAATACCAATATAAAAGAATACACCATGAGCATCATTAAAGATTAGATAATGAACAACATATAACATGGCGGATAATAAAACCAGTAATATTCCCAGTTTCACTCTCCAATCAAAATAATCAGATAATTTCATTATTTCACCATTTTCTCTAAATATTATATTGTAACTGGGGATTGTATAAAATTCTCATTTTTTAACAGCGGAAATGATTGTTATGGGATTTCTTCCCATCATCATTGTTCCTCTCTCCATCAACTTCCCCTTAGCAATGGTTACCTCAACCACTTCTGGATACAATCCGAGATTTTTAAGGGTTTGCACTGCTTCCACTCTGGTTTCAAGTAGAATAGAAGTTATTAGTATTCTGCCTTTTTTCTTTAGTTTCCAAATTCCTATGTCAATTATTTGTGGAAGATCACCACTACTGCCTCCCACCAAGAGTACATCGAATGGTTCTAGCTGTTCAATAACTTTTAGAGCATCCCCTTCTATGAGTTGGACCTTATCCTGGATGTTATGCTTTTGAATATTTTTGGAGGTTATTTCTATTGCTTCATGATTTTTATCAAGTGATATAACCTTTTTTGCTATTTGAGCTGATTCAACAGTGAATCCACCACTACCACAACCAACATCAACTACAATATCATCACTGGTTATCATTGCCTTGCACATTACCAGACATCTTATTTCTTCCTTGCTGGGACCTGGAACACTATCTGACTGTATGAATTCCTCATCTGGGATCATGGGACTTCCCCTTGCCACCTCTGGTAGAGGTTGTGGTCAATATGCAGTACATCCAATATTTTTCCCACCAGGAAGTCAACTAATTCATCCATGTTCTGGGGCTGATGATAAAAGGCAGGCATGGCTGGTAAGATTATACCACCCTCTTGGCTTATCTTCAACATGTTTTCCAGATGAACTGAGCGTAGGGGGGTTTCTCTGGGGACTAGTAACAGTTTTCTTCTTTCTTTTAAGGCCACATCTGCAGTGCGAGTAACGGCATTGTCAGCGAATCCTGTTGATATTGCTGATATGGTTTTCATGGTGCAGGGGACGATGATCATTGATTCGAATCGGCATGAACCGCTGTTAATGGCACTGGTTAGATCGTCTGGTTCATAAAAATGGTTACACAACTGTTTAAGGCGGTCTGCATTAATGTCCATTTCGTGTTTTAGTATTATATGTGCAGGTTCAGTTACCACCAGTGCAGTGTCTTTCCCCATTTCTTTTAAGACTTCCAGGAGCCTTACACCATAGATAACTCCACTTGCTCCAGTAATGGCTACCACTATCATATTTATCACTCACGTATTGTATCCTAACTATTCATAATTACTCTTTCTTGGCTTATATCAACAGATTCAATCAGGAATATCCAAAAATTCACGGAAGTTCAGCTTTAAAGCCTGCTTGGCATAGTCTTCGGGCAGGTATATGCACAGGTCAGCATGGTTGAAACGAGCATCCTTCAAAGCCCTCACCAGATTGGAAACATCACCTAATTTTACAGTATCCCCATTAACTGATACTGGAGTGCTCATTTCATGGAATGAAGGATATTCAGGGATATCAAGCAATATACAGTCATGGTGAGTTCCCAGTTCATCTGCGATTTCTTCTTCTATTTTTTTAATCTTTAACTCCAATTTAAATATGTATTGCGGAGGTATTGTTTCATCAATTTTAAGGGAGTATACACGTTTATAAAGTTGTCGGGTATCTAAACGGCGCATTATTTCATGAATATAACCCGTCTGGGACCTGGCAGCGGAAATAATATCCGTGTCATCGTATTTATAGATCTCGTTGGCGTTTATAATTCCATTTTCCAGAAGTTTTCTCAGGCAGCGTCTGAACATTGAATTGGCTATCCTGGTGGTATGATGCTGGTAAACACTGGGGTACATGAAATATCGGGCAAGTAACATTGATTCAGCTGCTTGAACTCCTTTCTCTTTAAGTAACAAACCATCATCAAGTTTCATATTGTAAATGAGGCGTTCAACATCTATTACCCCATAAGCAACCCCAGTATAGTAAGAATCCCTTAATAAATAGTCCATCCGGTCTACATCAAGTTCTCCAGATATTATCTGTCCTAGTGGTCCTTTACCACTGATGACTGTGATAATTTCTTTTATGGAAAATTTTTCAGATAATATGTCGCCAAGTTGAGATTCTTTAATGAGTTTATAAGTTAATTTTTCGTGGGATGTATCAATTACCCCTTCAGAAACATGGGAAAATGGTCCGTGACCTGCATCATGGAGAATGGCACAGCTTCTAACCAGTGTCTGGGTATGTTCATCCAATCTGAGATTCCCAGCCAGGCGTGAAGCAAGATACATGGCACCTATAGAGTGTTCGAAGCGGCTGTGATTGGCACCAGGATATACGAGATAAGTAAATCCAAGTTGTTTAATCCTTCTTAAACGCTGAATTTCTGGCGTATCAGTTAAACGGACTTCAAACTCTTCTAACTGAAGGTTTCCATGTACGCTGTCTCTTATAGACTTCAATTTCATCCCCCTAGCTAACTTAAACTAAGTTATAATTTAGATGACTAATAATAGATAAATTTTGATGTGTATTCTTTTTTTTTATTGATGATAGGATGGTAATTTTCTTGAATTAAGATGATGTTACTGGTAAACCAGTAAGGTAGTATCCTATTGTTCCAGTGAAGTTAGCTTCAATTATTGCAGCAATTAAGAGTAGTACTATGGCAATTGCAAGCAATGCTATGGAATCCTTAAATTTCCAGTATTGGTCACTAACCGGTTTTTTTCTAATTGAATTTTTTATCAAACCTATAACCAGGGTTGAGATTCTGAGTCCTGCCGCAGCGGCGATAATAAGGGCTGGAAGTTCAAAAATACCATGAGGCATTGTGAAGGCAATGAAATGCCATGGAGTTAAAACTGTAGTAGCAGTGTTAAAACCACCATGCATCACACAACCGAAAAAGGCCCCTAAAAGGAATCCATTAAATGATAAGACTATTACGGGAACTATTACGATAATCCCACCAATGTACATAATAAGTACTGCTTGAAGATTTTTTATAAATATTGAAAGTGTGTTTATTTCAACAATAGCTTCTCGAAGTAGTTTGAAGAAGGTTTTAAGAATATTTTCAATGAAGCTTGATGAAAAGTAACCAACCAGAATACCTAAAAATAAGAAACCTAAGAATATTCCTGTTGAAATGGTTAAAATCACTTTGTTCCGCTGATAAAGACCTGTTAAAAATGCAACAAATCCGGCACTAGAAATATTATCAGGAACTATATTATACATTAGAATTCTCCTTATCTTCAATAAATCATGTTAAACTATCTAAAACAAAAAATTGTTATTTAGGTGAGTCTCAATTAACCCCCAGACATGATTATATTACTTCCTGCACTTCCATGTTCCTCTTTTTGAAAGTCCAAATCATATTTCACCCTTTCAATGATTTCTTCCAGGGCAGCTCGGGTTTCATGACGATGGGCACCTGCTACTACTGCCAGGAACATAGGATCACCTGGCAGGAACTTACCCAGATAATGGATCACTCCCATATTTTTTACCCCATGTTTATTTTGAACCTCTTTTAGAATTATTTCAAGTTTTTTTTCAGTTTTTTTCGGGTCAGGAGAACTTAAAACAATTTTATCAGTAGTTTTAGAGGGGTCTTTACCTCGAACAATTCCCTCAAAAGTGAATATAGCTCCGCACTCATCAATATTGGACTGTTTTTTAATCTGTTCTGTTAAATCCCATAGAGTTATTTTCTCGTCATCATGGACAATTTTTGCAATGATCATATTATATCACTAACCTCTTTTCTGGCCAGGTGTTTAATTCTGGGGATACCTTTGATTTCATTAATAACATCAACCACGGATTCTGGAAGTAATTTCATCCAATCCTCATCTGCAAGCATCCTCCGTCGGACTTCAGTGCCGGAATAGATTTCCCGGTTAAACAGTGGTGGCTGTGTAACCTGGTATCCTTTTTCAGTAAAAAGTCTCTGGACCAGTGGATTCCCAGAATATACATGTTCAAAGGGAGGGGTTAACATCTCCATATGAGCTACCCAGAGAGAATTACATTCAATATCCTGAACTGGTATAATATAGTAATTTGAAGCTGATATATCGTTTTCTGACAGGGCTTTGCTTAACATCATCACTCTTTCACCAGCTGTGAAGGGATCTTTAATGCTATGGCTGAGCTGTGCACTGCCAATACCAATAATCACTTCGTCAACTTCTTTTAAGATCCTTTTAATGACCTGCAGATGTCCCTGGTGCACTGGTTGCATCCTTCCCACAAGCAGTCCCCTCATAATAACACACCATCATACTTATTTTTAGAAAAATCTTTTTAGATACTCATCAGATTAATGATCCTGGTTAATTGTATTTTTTACGCACTATTTTCCTTTTATTCTCTGCTTAATTCGGATAACATTATCCTCAAACCATAATTGTTCTGGCTTAACAGTTGAACCATTAAAACTATGCATAGACCTGGAAGCTGCAAGCCACACATTCCACAACCCATACACAAATCAATTGTCTCCTCTTAATTATTTACTATAAAATTGTGAATTATACCGTGAACTTATCTTAAAATTGGATTACTTTGTTTACTTTATTTCTGCAATCATAAATAATTAACCAAAAACATCAACCAGGTAAATAATCAGATTAAAAACTTAAAACCCCTCAAAAATACCATTAAGCAAATTTTATGGCCTTAGGATTTCTTTATATTCTGCGGGAGTTGTTTTTAATTCTATTTAGTACATTAAGTAGATCAGGAATTGTTATTTAATACCTTACTTATATTATCATTAAAGATTTAAAAAAATGCATGTATAAAAGAGGATAACCTATATATCTCGAGATGTGTAACAAGAAATAGTGTCTTATATCCAATGATTATTTTATAACTCGCCATGTAATCCAATTTTGATAAAAGCAAAATAATGACGGTGATATGAATGATTAAGATTGAAAATCTATCAAAAACTTTCAAAATAGAAGACGGCCCGGAAATCAAGGCCCTGGATAATGTTAACTTGGAAGTTGCAGAGGGAGAAATTTTAGGCATAATTGGGAGGAGTGGATCGGGAAAGAGCACCCTTCTACGTGTGCTCAGGGGTGTGGAACCTTTCGAAGAGGGAAAAATCGAAATTGATAATGTTGAAGTAGCTTCGGACTCATCCACTTACTATTTTCGCAAGTTACGTGAAGTAACCGCAATCCATCTCCAGCGTTCTTTTGGATTATGGTCTGAAACAGCCCTAAATAATGTAATAAGAAAATTATCCGGGACCAAATATGGTGACGAAGCCTTAACTGATTTTGAATTTGCTTATGGTGAATTTGAAGAAGAGGCTATGGAGATTCTCCGTGTGGTTGGTTTGGAACATAAGGCAGACCATTTTGCACCAGTACTGAGCGGTGGTGAAAAACAAAGACTTATCATGGCTAGACAGTTAGCTAAAAAGCCAAAAGTTCTATTATTAGATGAACCAGCTACTATGTCATGCCCTAAAACAAAACAAGAAATTTTAGATTCAATTAAAAAAATCAATCAGGAATTAGGTGTCACTGTTGTATTGGTATCACACCTTCCTGAAGTTCATCATTATTTATCTCAACGTCTGGTATTAATGGAAAATGGCCGCATAGTTGGTGAAGGACTGCCAGATGAGATTATAAAAAGATTCCTAAAGGGTATGGAACCACAAATCCCTGGAAGAGATCCTAAAAAGATAGGTCAGACACTGATCAAAGCTAAGGACTTGAAGAGGAGGTTTTACCTCCTTAAAGCAGGTAATGTGCTAGAGTTAAAGGATGTTAGTTTTGATGTAAAAGAAGGAGAGATAGTTTCCCTTATTGGGCCCAGTGGTGCGGGTAAAACTGTGCTGCTTCGCATGATCGGTGGTCTGGACCAGCCAGATGAAGGTGAAGTTTCCTTTGAACTGGAAGATGAGTGGGTGGATATGCATCAGCCAGGAATTGGCAGAATGAAAGTACGAAGACAAATGGGATTCATGCACCAGGAATTTGCCCTTGTACACCATGCTCGGATTAGGGATCAAATAGCGGGACGATTGGGGGTTAAAGGAATTAAAGTGGTGGATGAAGCCAGGAAAAAAGCAGAAGAGTTAGGCATAAGTGATTTGGCCTTAGATGTCCTTTACCAATTAACTGATCTGCCGGAAAATGAAGCTAAACAACGTTTGGAACAAATTGGTCTTTCATCAGATATTTTAGATAAACTTTTCCCCAGTTTTCCGGATAACAAAGTTAAAGAATACGCAGAACCCATATTTAAAGCTTTGAATCTGCCTATGGATATTCTTAACCGAAAATCATATGAATTATCAGGAGGCCAAAAGGTTCGAGCCACACTGGCACTGGTTCTAACATCAAACCCTAAAGTTCTAATATTGGATGAACCATTTGGTGATCTGGACCCAATTACGCTTAGAATGGTTTCAAACTCCCTTAAACAGATAAATCAGGAATTTGATACCACTATACTAATGGTCAGTCATCATGTTGATTTCATTGAAGAACTGGCTACCCGAGCGATACGTATGGATGATGGTAAAATGATCGGTGATGGAAATCCAGATGAAGAATGTGATGAATTCATTAAAAGCTGTGGTGCAGATTATCTTAAGGGTAATAAGGATTGGAAGAAAAAAATGGCAGAAAAATAGGGGTATAACCCCATTTATAACCAGCAGATCTAGCTTTACTAAAAAAATTTTTACCATTAAAATGAAAATATAGATAATAAAGAATTCAAATCAACTAGAGGAGATGTTAAATTGGAATTCACAGATCTGGATTTGGGAAACTTTTACCGGGTACTAGCACCTCGACCAACAATTATAGTCACCACTGCCAGCCCAGATGGTAAGGTTAACGCTGCTCCTTTTTCATTCACCATGCCTGTATCATCCAATCCTCCCTTTATTGCTGTGGCATCAGTTCCCAGTCACCATACTTACCAGAACCTGGAACAAACCAGTGAAATGGTAATAAACATTCCCTCAGAGGATATCCTCCAGGAATTATGGATCACCAGTGAAAAATTCCCCCATGGAGTAAATGAGATCGAAAAATCTGGTTTGACCCAGATGCCTTCACAAAAGGTTAAACCTCCCTGGATAAAGGAAAGTCTGGCCTATATGGAATGCCGGGTTGAGAAAATAATTGAATGTGGTGATCATAACTTAGTAGTAGGGGAAGTGTTGAAGGTTGGTGTTCGGAAAGATGCCATCAAAGATGGCCTCCTTAATGTGGAATTGGTAAAACCATTACTTCATCTTGGTGGAAAGGATTTTGTAGTGGGAGATCATCGCAAAAGTGTCGATGAATAGAAAATTTATAAATAAGAATAATAAAAAGGTTTAAATAAATATGGGGTGATTGGAACATGTTTAAGAAGATAATGGTCCCTACTGATGGGTCAGAACATGCTAAAAGGGCAGAAGATATGGCACTGTCCCTGGCAAAAGAATTGGACTCAGAGGTAGTTGCAGTTCATATCATTGATGATAAGTTAATCTATCCCTATGAAGTACTGGAGGATGAGGGAAAAGCCATCCTCAACGATGTTCAAAAGAAGGGCCAGGAAACTGGTGTGGAAGTCCATGAAATATTGATTGTGGGTAGCCCCACCCATGATATGAAAAAGATCACCCAGAAGGCAGAAGCCGATCTGGTGGTTATTAGCCCCCATGGTAAATCTGGTTTAGAAAAACTATTAATGGGCAGTGTTGCCGAAACCACTGTTAAAAACGTTGATCTGCCAGTTTTACTAGTTAAATAACTTTTTTTAGAATATTTTCAATGTGTTATCACAGGTAATTGGTTTTATTGGGTGGAATAATCCATGAGACTCTGGAGTCTGCATCCTCAATATCTGGATAGTAAGGGACTGGTGGCAGTCTGGAGAGAAGGTTTACTAGCACGAGCAGTTTTAAAAGGCGAAACCAGAGGTTATAAAAACCATCCTCAGCTTGATCGTTTCAAGAAACAGGATAATCCCTTAATTTATCTTGACAATTATCTTAATAATATCTTACATGAATCTGAAAGTAGAGGATATAATTTCAACCAAAAAAAGATCGGACCTGTGATCATCAAAGAACAGATCCCAGTAACTCAGGGACAGTTATTATACGAGCTTAAACATCTCAGGGAAAAACTCAAAATACGTGACATTAAAAAATACCAGGAATTAACCCTGATAGATATACCGCTGCCTAATCCTGTCTTTGAAGTGATTCCTGGTGATGTGGAGCCATGGGAGAAATTAAAGGATTAAAAGTAGGCTATAGGATTCACCCATAGGATTATTAATCAGAAATGAACATAAAAATATAAAATTATCATCAAATTACGGATGAAAATATTAGAAACGCTCTTTAAAGGTGTATCTCCCTTAAATGATGTAAAAATTTGTTTGTTTGGATATATGGAGGAACAATGATGAAGAGATACAAATGTAAAGTATGCAGTTACATCTATGATCCTGAAGATGGTGAACCCAGAACCAATACACCCCCTGGAACCGCATTTGAAGACTTACCCGAAGAATGGAAATGTCCTAAATGTGGAGCAGCTAAATTCCGCTTTATAGCGATATAAAGTTCTAAAAAATTCCTCTTTTAATTGATGTTTTTCCAAAAATTACGAAAAATGGTGATAAAATATGGAAAAATGGAAATGCAAACTATGCGGCTACATCTACAATTCTGAAACTGGAGATGAAAAGCATAGAATAGAACCAGGCACATTACTGGATGATTTACCTGAAAAATGGACTTGTCCATCCTGCGGTGCAAAGAAAAAAATATTCTCCAAAGTCGAATAAATTGGTGCGTAACATAAATTTCATGAATATATCATGAAGATAAATAAGAAAAAAGAGGTGTTTTATTATGCAAAAATACTTGTGTAAACCCTGCGGATACGTCTACGACCCTGAAGAAGGAGATGACATGGGAGGAATAGAAGCTGGGACTGCCTTCGAGGACCTCCCGGATGATTGGGTTTGTCCCATGTGTGGTGCAGGTAAGGATATGTTCGAACCTGTAGATTAATCATTAACTCAGGGGGTTGATAGATATGTTGGATGAGAAGATGCAGAAATCCCTTAACTACCAGTTGAACCGGGAGCTTTACTCTGGTTATCTATACCTAGCCATGGCCGCTTACTTCGAAGACAAGGACCTACCAGGGTTCGGTAACTGGATGAGAATCCAGGCCCAGGAAGAGTTAAGCCATGCAATGAGGTTCTATGATTATCTGGTGCAGAGGGGTAGTCGTGTGCTACTGGCTGAGATTGAAACACCACAAAAAGAGTGGGATTCTTCCCTGGCAGCTTTTGAACATGTTTATGAGCATGAGCAGATGGTCACTGGCCTGATAAATGATCTGGTTGATCTGGCCATTGAACTGAAAGACCATGCCACCAATAACTTCCTCCAGTGGTATGTAGCCGAACAGGTGGAAGAAGAAGAGTCAGCCAGTGGAGTTCTCCAAAAAGTCAAAATGGCAGGAGAATCTGGAAGGGCACTGTACATGTTGGATCAGGAATTAGCACAAAGAGTATTCCATCCTCCAACTGATGAATAAAAAAAATACCCTTTTTTTAAAATTTTATTCATCAACTTACTTTTTATTAAAAATGATTACTTTTGATTATTTTAATCTATCCAATAGATTTACATCTTTAAATACATTAATGTCTTTAATCCAATGGCTGTAATTCTTTTACATAAATTTGTGCTTAATTTGAAATAGGGATCATCTTTGATATTCAATAATTCCTGTCTTTCTGAGAGTTAAATAACAAATAATAAATAAAAATTAGGATAAAATTAAGTGTACTAACTTTTCCAGAGGGGATTAAAAAATGGGTGAAAAAGTTTACGAACTAAGAAAGATTAAAAAGAAAGGAAAAGGAATGCCACTTATTGGGGATAAATTCCCAAAAATGGAAGTTAAAACCACTCAGGGAATGATGAAACTACCCAAAGCTTTTAAAGGAAAATGGTTCATTTTATTCAGCCATCCGGCTGATTTCACACCAGTATGCACCACTGAATTCGTGGCCTTCCAACTCCGTTATGATCTCTTCCAGGATATGAACTGTGAACTCATAGGACTATCTGTGGACCAGGTTTTCTCACATTTAAAATGGATAGAGTGGATCTCCGAGAACTTCCAGGTGGACATTGAATTCCCAGTAATAGCTGATACTGGCACTGTAGCAGAGAAATTAGGGTTAATTCACTCCAAAAAAGACACTAACACTGTCCGGGCAGTTTTCATTGTGGATCCGGAGGGTATTATCCGGGCAATATTATACTATCCACAGGAACTGGGAAGGAATATGGACGAAATTTTAAGAATGGTGGAAGGTTTCCAGACTGCTGAAGAAAAAAATGTTGCAATACCCGCCAACTGGCCATGTAACGAAATAATTGGAAAAGGTCTTATTATTCCTCCGGCAGCAGATATTGAAACTGCAATCAAAAGACCCGAAGAACATAAATGCTTTGACTGGTGGTTATGCTACCGTAATTACTATAAATGGTAGATAATGGTTAGGTAATTAAATTATGGTTTAAATTAGAAAAGGAGTGATATATAATGGCAAAAAAAATATATGAACTACCTGAACTTCCCTACGGATATGGAGATTTGGCCCCTAACATTTCTGAGGAACAATTGCAGATACACCACCAAAAACACCACCAAGCATATGTGGATGGTGCTAATGGAATTTTAAACAAATTTGACAGTCGTTCTGGTATGGAATTTGATGTTAAAGCCGTGGCTAAGGAATTATCATTCCATGTGGGTGGATTCGTACTCCACAAACTCTTCTGGGAAAACATGGCCCCAGCACCAAAAGGTGGAGGAGAACCTGCAGGAACCATTGCCAAATATATAAACAGAGATTTCGGATCCTTCGAAAGGTTTAAAAAGGAATTTTCACAGGCTGCAATAAGCACTGAAGGTTCTGGGTGGGCTGCTTTAACCTTCTGCCGTGGTACAGATCGCCTGTTTATCACACAAATCGAAAAACACAATGTGAATGTAATCCCCCACTTCCGGGTTTTAATGGTGCTGGATGTGTGGGAACATGCCTACTACCTGGACTATAAGAATGTGCGACCAGATTATGTGGGTGCGTTCTGGAATATTGTAAACTGGGAAGAAGTAAACCGACGCCTGGAAATCGAACTTTTATCTGGTGGACTGAATCTGGTAGATAATCGCAGGATACTGGACATGAAACTGGAAGAGTTCAAGGAAAATTTTGATGACTGGCTTGAAACCCTGAAATAAACCATCATTATTCCTCTCTTTTTTCTTTTTTTAGAATATAATTAATCAGCATCATTTCACAGAGATTTCTATATCACTTTTGTGATGCCTATTCTATTTACAAATGGGTAATCTCTATTTTTTTGAAATTCTTCGAATAACTATCATATCAAAAATCAACCCGAAACCCGCAATGGAAAAAAATTTCGTAATAGATAAATATCACCCTTTTAATAATCAAATAATGTAGAATACTAAAAAAGGATGGAAATTATATCGGATGGAATCTGCTTAACATCAAGTAGACTTTTTTTGGTATCAAACGATTATTAGACGGTTATGGTGTCATTGATGAGGTGTAGGAAATGATCTGGAATGAGAAGGCTGAATGCATGTCAGTCCAGGAAAGAGAAGAATTACAGCTTAAAAGATTACAGGAAGTAGTTAAACAGGCCTATAATAACGTACCCTATTATCGGGATAGATTTGACCAGGAAGGAGTAGCTCCTGAAGATATACAAACACTGGAAGACATTCAAAAATTACCTTTCACCAGTAAAAGCGACCTCAGAGATGCTTATCCCTTTGGCATGTTTGCAGTTCATGGTGATGATATTATAGAGGTTCACACATCCTCGGGAACAACTGGAAAGCCAACTGTTTCTGGATACACTGAAAAAGACATTGACATCTGGAGTGAAGTGATGGCCAGGGCACTTAGCATGGCTGGAGCCACCAGGAAAGATGTTATTCAGAACTGTTATGGGTATGGGTTGTTTACAGGAGGATTAGGCGTGCATTATGGTACTCAAAAAGTGGGGGCAACTGTAATCCCCATAAGTGCCGGTAACACTCAACGCCAGATAGAGATAATGCAGGACTTCCAGACCACAATCATCACCTGCACACCAAGCTATGCCCTATATCTGGCTGAGGTGCTGGAAAAAGAGGGCATTGATACTGATGATCTTAAACTGAAAGCAGGAGTCTTCGGTGCCGAGATGTGGACCGAGGAGATGAGAAATGAAATCGAAAGACGATTAAATCTATCGGCATTAAATATCTACGGACTAACTGAGATCATTGGCCCGGGAGTGGCCCAGGAATGTGAAGTGAAAGATGGACTGCACATCTTCGATGATCATTTCTATCCGGAAATCATAGACTCAACCACACTGGAAACCTTACCTGATGGTGAGAAAGGAGAGCTGGTCTTAACAACGCTGACCAGGGAGGGAATGCCTATAATACGTTTCCGTACCCGAGATATAACCGCACTGCGCAGGGGTGAGTGTGATTGTGGGAGGACCAACATTAAAATGGACAGAATCACCGGAAGATCAGATGATATGCTCAAAATCAGGGGAGTTATTGTCTTCCCATCACAGATAGAACGAGCCCTCCTTAAAATACCTGGAATGGAACCTGTCTACCAGATTGTTATCACCAGACCACATCAACTGGATGAACTGGAAGTACATGTGGAAACTTCACCGGCACTATTCTCGGATGAAGTTAAACACGTTGAACAGGTGAAAAAGTCCATAGAAAAACAAATACATGATGAGATCGGATTAAGAGTTAATGTTAACCTGGTTGAACCTGAAAGCTTGCCTAGAAGTGAGGGTAAAGCGGTCAGGGTTGTTGATAAACGACATTTAAACTAAAAGAGTGACTAGTTAAGATTGAAAATGTGCCAATTAAATTAGAATTGAGGGATATATAAAGGGGACTGTAAAATGAAAATAAAACAAATTTCCGTGTTTCTGGAAAATAGGAAAGGAAGACTTTGGAAGGCTTTGAATGTTCTATCTAATGCTGGTGTGAATATCAGGGCTCTATCCATTGCAGACACCTCAGAATTTGGTATCCTGCGCATGATAGTACCAGAACCGGACCTGGCTGAAGAAAAGTTAGCTGAGAACAACTTCGTGGTTAAAGTAAATGAAGTCATTGCCGTGGAAGTTTCTGATGAGCCTGGAGGTTTGGATGCTGTTCTAGGACTGTTGAACAATGCTGATGTTAATGTGGAATACCTCTACGCCTTTGTTGAAAAGAAGACCAATAAAGCTATAGTGGTGATACGTACTGAGGATCTGGATGCAAGCATTAAAGTCCTGGAAGAAGGTGGAGTTACCATACTCTCCGCAGAGGAAGTTAACATGCTTTAAAAGCAGACATTATGATTTGATATGAAGCTTTAATTCTTTTTTATAAATAAAAACTAAGAAAAGAGTTATTTAACACTATCCATGAAATTATCCGCTTATTCATGCCAATCTAACTGAATATGATGTATTTTAATCTAGACTATTTAAAAATAAATAATGGGTATTGCAGGTAAATACAATCCCGAATTTATATACAATCCCCTGTTTAATTCAGCTAACAATGACTGATATTAGATCCTTCCCACCTTTTTGGTGGATTAGATACGTTCCAGATATTTGGTTTTAATCCGTTCATATTCTTCCTGGGTTATGGCACCAATATCTAGAAGGTCTTTGGCCTTTTTAATCTTCTCCACAGGGTCAACATCTTCATCATCAGATTCGTCTAACAGGTTAGTTTTCCCTATCTCAACAGATTCGGGTTGAGCTGATACTTCCTCATCTGGAGAATCTTCAATTTCTTGAATTGGTTCTGCTTCAGGTTTATCATTATCTGATTTTAAATGTTCAGGAACTTTAATTTCCGGAATATCCGGTGTTTCTGGAACATCTTTTTCAACGGCTTCCGGTGTTGGTTCAACAGTTTCCTCATCTGCCGGTTCAACAGTTTCTTCGGGTTTAGCCTTTGCTACTTCCGGAGTTGCCTCAACAGATGTTTCATCAATTTTTTCGGATTCTTCAAATTTATGTCCACAGATCACACAAAACTTGGCTTCTAACTTATTTTGCTGATTACATGATGGGCATAACTTGAAATCATCACTGGTTTGATCTTCTGACTGCGTATCTGGAACTTTTTCTTTAACCAGGGATGCTCCACACCCCACACAAAACTTGGCATCGGCAGGGTTTGGTGTCTGGCATTCCGGACAGATCACAGTATCTGGTGCTGGTTTACTTTCAAGAGTTGCTCCACAACTCACACAAAATTTGGCACCTTCGGGGTTTGGTGTCTGGCACTCTGGACAGTTAACAGATCCTTGCACTGGTGGTTTTTCCTGATTAGGATCTTCACCTCTTCTTTTCGCTTCTAATCTCTTCCTAATTTCATCACTGGAAACCATTGTATACACCTCAATTATCCACATGTAATAAAAATTTAGATGTTAATATTCTGATTCGAGACATTATTTCAAATCTGATATGTTACTTGTAACTAGATTAAAGTTATAGAGTTATTCCCATAATTAATTTTATGTCAATTTGTTAATACAAAACAAGAAAAACAATTACTATGAAAAGGATCATAATAAATTTATTCTTCAATGTGTTTTAAATGCCCAATACTGGTTTAAAGTGCCATGATCGCCCTTTTCAATGGCTTTTTTGGTGAAAATTGATGCTTCTCGGACTGATTTTTCTATGGTGTGTCCTTTTGCCATGTAAGCCGTTGCTGCTGCTGAAAATGTGCATCCTGAACCATGGGTGTTGTTGCTGTCTAATAATTCACCCCTAATTATCTTTAATGAGTTTTTATAGAATACGTCACTTCCATTTAAGTGTCCCCCTGTAATTACTGTAGGACAAATCTTTCCCAGTTTTTCGGCAACTTCACAGGCGTCTTTTTCATCTTTGATTTCTGTTCTGCTGAGTTTTTGGGCTTCAAAGATGTTGGGGGTGATTAGTCTGGCACGGGGTAGGAGATGTTTTTTTATTGATTCTACCATGTTTTCCTGGGATAGGCTACCACCAGAACCGGCTACCATTACCGGATCAACCACCAGTTTTAGCTGATATTCTTTGACTTTACTGGCAACAACTTTGACAATTTCTGGTGAATAAAGCATTCCTGTCTTAGCATATTGAATATCTGCTTCTTCAAGCACCAAGTCGATTTGTTGTCCCACGAAATCGGGGTCAACTGCTTCAACTCCACCCACACGACGAACATTCTGGGCAGTGAGTGCGGTGATAACCGTGGTAGGATAAACATCCAGGGCGGTGAATGTTTTAACATCTGCCAGGATGCCAGCTCCACCAGATGGATCTAATCCAGCTACAGAGAGGGCCATCATGTTCTTTCCACCCGTAAACGTTCCACGCCATGGTTGGATTTGACTTTGAGTCCTATGCTTTTGAGGAATTTTCTGGTTTCCGTTCCAGATCCATGGATCATTATTTCACCCAGGTCTTCGGCGGTGTTCACATCCAGGGAAAGGTAGAATGAATCATAAATATAACGATGCAGACCTGAATTTTCAGCCTCTTTGAGGTGTTGGAAGAAGCTGCAATCACCAAATTTCATGCGAACTCCCGTGGTAGGTATTAGGAGGGCGTTGGTTCCCCCTCCCTTGGCCGGGGCTATGATTACAGGCCATTTATCGGCCAATTCAACCATCTCCTCAGCCTGACTCTTACGGATTAGTGGAATATCCGAGGGAATAATTAAAACCTGATCCGCATGTTTAGAACACCAGCTAACTGCCTGCATCAATGCGCCGTTAAGATCTGTTTTGCCTTCTTCAGAAAGGCAGACCACGTTTAATTCATTTACAAAATTAAGGACATCTTTATCTGAACTTATAACCACTACTTTATCAACACTACCCTTTATTGTGTTAATAACATCCTTTAACATTGCTTTAAGTAGGTTTTCTCTTTCCAGTGGTGTTAGTGTTGGTGATAGTCGTGTTTTTGCCTGTGAAAATCTGGAAACAGGGATGATTGCATATGTTTTTTTCATGTTAATCTTTATGTTTTATATTCCAAGATTCAGCCTGAACCATTGTCTTACGTCACCTAACCATGTTTGGGCACTACTTGAATCTGCGGTGCTGGATAGGTTTTCGAGAGTGACGTTTGTCAGGTTAAACTGTTTCATAACACTGTTTTTAGCTGTATTCAATTTTTCTCTAAGTTGATAGTATCTTATTCCCTTATTCTCCACCACTGCCCTGGCCTCCCCGGTATAAGGGTCTACATTCCCTTTTTCAACAATAATCCATATCTGCAACTGGGATCTGGTGGCATTTTCAAGGTCTGAAGGGTTGGAATTACTGATAATTTGATTTATTTCAGTTGAAACAGTTCCTGAAGGCTTTAATGTCTTCCCAGTGATTGCCATTTGATCTGGCTCAATACAGTAGGCCTGAAGAGAATCGTTACTTTTGGGGCTTATTTTTTTATTTTCAATTATCACCAGATCCTGTGATTCCTCACTCCTGAGGATGGTTCCTTTAGCCACCACCACTGGTTGGCTGCCATTATTTTTTATGGTTAAATTGTGTGGGATATTCCCTGCATGGGTTTTTTGGATAATGCTAACCTGATTATCATCATAAGCTTGCTGGAGGGTTATTCCACCACCATAAAGGAAACTTAGGGCTCCACCTCCAACAGAGAAAACTACAACCAGTGCAATTAATAATATTAATCTTGGATTCATGCCCCATCTCCTACTTTTTATATTAAATAAACTGCATATAACAAAAGATTTGCAAATATCTAAGGTTTTCGTTATTTTTAATCCTTTAACAATATCTTTTTTTTGTAAATTAATATTTTTGAATCAACTTTATGGCTATAGATTTTTAGTATGTTTTGGCAAGAAGGGCTATGGTTTTGGAGGGTTCTCCGCAGTGAATGCACTTTCCTTCCGTTGATTCTTGGTGCAAGCCCAAGATATCGACCTGGACAAATTCCTCTATTTCCTTGCCACAGGACTCATCACCACACCATCCGAAAGAAATAATTCCTTTGTTTTGTTTTAAAATATCTCTGGCTTCTTCTAATGAATTAGCCGGCCTTATGTTTTTATTAAATTCCTGCCAGGCTTTATTTTTAAGATTTTGGATGATGTCAGTTAAGATTTCATTTAAATCATCTATAAGGGTTTCCTCATGGTAGTCGAGAGTTTCCTTCTCCATTGTGTCTCGACGTAGTGCCACCATTTTCTTATTTGCAATATCTCTTGGTCCGATCTCAAGGCGTAGTGGCACACCCCTCATTTCCCATTCATAATATTTTTTCCCTGCCCTTAGGTCTCGATCATCAAAGTGTACCCTGATACCATTCTTTTTGATTTTATCATAGAGTTTACTGCAGAAATCTAGAACTTCCTGGGAACCTTTTTTAAAGAGAACTGGCACAATGACTACTTGATAGGGAGCAACAGTTGGGGGAAGATTCAGGCCTGATGAATCACCATGAATACCAATGATGGATGCAATAACGCGGTCTGATAAACCATAACAGGTCTGGTAAACATATTCATGTTCGCCCTCTGCTGTTTCATAAGTTATTTCGAATGTGCGGGCGAATGTCTGTCCCAGATTGTGAACCGTCCCAATCTGGAGAGTCTTTCCATCGGGTAGTAGGGTATCAAAGGCCATTGTATAATCAGCACCGGGGAACTTATCCCAGTCCGGACGTCTGGTAACCAAGTAAGGTATTCCCAGCTGGTCAAAAAAGCTTCCGTAAATCTCAATAGCATTATTAACCTGGTTTTTGGCACCTTCAGCATCTGCATGGATTGTGTGAGCTTCTTTAAAGGTTGTGATTTCTCTAACTCTTATAAGGGGCCTGGTGTGTTTGGTTTCGTAACGAAAGGTGTTTACAATCTGGTAGAATTTCATGGGAAGGTCTGAGTGAGATCTTACCCATAATTTAAGCATGGGGTACATGGCTGTTTCACTGGTGGGCCTCAAGGCCAGTTTCTTATTCAGAGGGGTTAAACCGCCATGTGTTATCCAGTAAACTTCTTCTTCAAAGCCTTTAACGTGTATTGCTTCCTTAGCCAGCTCATCTTCAGGGATGAGGAGGGGGAAAAGAACTTCTTCATGGTCATCATCTAAGAGTTCTCTGAGTAATTTCAGGGCATATTTTCGTATCTTGAAACCCTGGGGCTGCCAGACATGCATTCCCTTAATAGGGTAACGGGTGTCAATTATCTCTGCTTCTTCAAGGATATTGTGAAACCATTCGCTAAATTCAGACATTTCTTCACCAGTATAAATTTAATAATATTATGACTTTAGGGCTGATTTGAATTATATTCGGATTATTTATATTCAGTTTTATATTTAGATTAATAAGTATAGCTAATATTTGCTAAAATATAATCTTTTCTAGTTTGCTAAAATATTATGACTGAGCACATGTGAAGAATTAAATCAAAAATTATTTTATCTTTCACCCTAAAGATCATATGGAGATTAAAAAAAGGAGATATACATGGATTTTAATCGGGTGAAATTACCACGGGAAATCCACAGTGGTCCTGGAGTAATAAATGAAACAGGATCCATCTGCAAGGATTTGAAGCTTACAGGTAATTTATTAGTGGCTAGCGGCCCCCATACCATGAAAATTGCCGGGGAAAAAGTAATAGAAAGCCTGTATAAGTATGATTACAATGTGGACACTATTATTGTTGAAAAACCTTCCCTTGATGCTGTTTCACAGGTTCAGGATTGTATGAGCAATGTTAATGCTGTTCTGGGAGTGGGTGGGGGGAAAGTGATTGATGTGGCTAAAATGGCATCTACCCAGTCTGGAGTGCACTCAGTGAGCATTCCCACAGCTGCATCACATGATGGTATTTCATCACCTCGGGCTTCTATAAAAAACCAGGAAGGAAGTGTTTCTATGGAGGTTGAACCTCCTGTCGGGATTATTGCAGATACACAAATCATCAGCCAGGCCCCGTTTCGTCTTCTGGCTGCTGGATGTGGAGACATCATCTCAAACTACACCGCAATTCTGGACTGGAAACTAGCCCATCGTCTATTAAATGAAGACTTCAGTGATTCATCAGCAGCCTTATCCCTCATTACAGCAGAAACCATGATTAAATCAGCTGGTGACATTAAAGAAGGTCTTATTGAAAGTGCAGCCATTGTAGTGAAGGCTCTTATCTCCAGTGGAATGGCCATCAGTATAGCAGGTAATAGCAGACCAGCCAGTGGTGCTGAACATAAATTCAGTCATGCACTTGATATTATAGCGCCGGAACCTGCTTTACATGGGGAACAGTGTGGTGTGGGAACTATAATGATGATGTATCTACATGGTGGGGACTGGGAGTTCATCCGTGACACCTTAAAAACTATCAAAGCCCCGGTGAATGCATCTCAACTGGGTTTAGATCCACAATATATCATAGAAGCTCTAACTAAAGCACACACCATCAGAAATGAAAGGTACACCATACTTGGTGACAGAGGGCTTACCAAAGAAGCTGCCGAAAAATTAGCGCGTAAAACAGGAGTAATTGATTAATTCATATTGATAATCCCTGGAGTGGAGAATAATGATAACCCTCATTGGAAATGACTTAGCAGAAAAAGGACTCAGATTTATGCATTACGGGGCTGCAAGCCAGTGCGAGAAGTGTCGCTTTAAGGTGACTTGTATTGACTCCCTGGAAGAAGGTAGACTGTACCGAGTCAGAGATGTTAAAAATACCGAACACCCCTGCCCTGTTCATAATGGTGGTAAAGTGAAAGTTGTGGATGTGGATAAAGCCACCATAAAAACTGCAATAGATTCAAAACGTGCATTTGAAGGTTCAAACATTGTCTTTGCCCCACCTAACTGCAAAGAAGAATGTTCCATGAGGGATCTCTGTTTTCCTGAGGGTCTTTACCATGAGGACAAGTGTAAGATCATTAAAAAAATGGGAAAGCCCAAGGAAAAATGTCCTAAAGGATTAAACTTAACTGTTGTTCTACTAAAACAACATTAAATCTATTTATAATCATAACCAATCATTATTAAAATTTATCATTAATTTGGAAATCTAATTTAGTATTATATGGAGATTGCACATGCATCCGAAAAAAGAAGTTGCCTGGGAAGTAGTTGAGCTGGTAGATAATGCAAAAAGGGAAGTTGCATCTGAAGCAGCCATGATGGTGAATGATGGTGAAATTTTAGGATTGGGAACTGGTTCTACAGCTCATTACTTTATCCAAAAACTGGGAAACCGAATTAAAAATGAAGAAATAGAAATTATGGGAATACCAACTTCTTATCAGTCTTTCTTTTTAGCCAGAGACTGTGGCATACCTTTAACCACCCTCGATGAACACCTGCCAGATCTGGCAGTGGATGGTGCTGATGAAGTAGACCCTGATTTGAATCTTATCAAGGGTGGTGGTGCAGCCCACACACTGGAAAAGATTGTGGATTCTGCAGCCAAAAAGTTCCTGGTTATTGTTGATGAATCCAAAAAGGTTAAGAAGCTGGGCGATTTCCCAGTGCCACTAGAAGTTATACCATCTGCATATCGACCAGTTACAGAACTGGTGAAGAAGATGGGAGGTTTACCTTCCCTTAGAATGGCTCAGATGAAGGACGGACCTGTGATAACTGATAATAACAATTTTGTGGTTGATGTGCAGTTTAAAGAGATATTAGATCCACAGGAACTGGAAATACAACTCAACAACATTCCCGGTGTTCTGGAAAATGGGATATTCCCGGGTATAGCAGACCAGGTTTTGGTTGCCACTTCCGATGGAGTTGAATCAATTAAAAAGCCCTGAACATCTTTTTTTTGCTGTTAAATTATAGAATAATGTTCTGATTTCAATGATTAGAATTCATATATTACCAGATTATAGAAAATATTAATCCGAATAATGCTGTGGCTAAGTTAGCTGCTAAAGAGATTAAAAAAGACTCCTTATATTCAACCTCCAATAATAGCCTGACCAGGAAAATCTCCACTAAAAAAACTGCTACCTCAATCAAGACAAAATTAGGATAAAAGAAGAGATAGATGAAAGTGGCAAGTGGCAGGGTAACTGAATTAATAAGAATAGAAGCTAAAAAAAGTTTTGACGGTTCTTTCTTGATAAACAGGCATAAAACCAAAAATTCGATGATTACAGTAATGATCCAGTAAAATAAAAGGTTGTACATGTCTAATTGGACCTTCTTCTCATAATGATATAGAATATGGCTGCCAGTGCTAGAATAGGTAGTACTATGAAGTATACATAGTAATCCCATGAAGGCCCAGGAGCGGTGGGTTCAGGAATCTGGTTCTGACTTTGAAAAGGTTTTTCAACTTTCTGACCATTATTATAGTAATAAATGATCTTCTCCTTTTGAATATCCAGATTATCACCCTGAATAGAGTTAATTTTAAGCTGAATTAATGCACTTTCCAGAGGATTGGCAACATTAACCGTTCCATACAATCCATCAAGGGATATATTTGACCGCGCCACACGTGAGTCATTGTTAAGGAACTCATCTATTTGTGTATCATTCATTTCATCCAATTTAACTGATTTAAATACTTCATCAGGAACAGCATATATGGAACAAACACTCAGTTTATAGAAACTGAATTCAGATGAGTTTAAAAGCTCATAGGAAGGGTTGGGTGTGCCATGAAGTATGAATACATAATCAGGGTAATCCTGAATGTTTATGATTTGATAGGTAAAGGGGACATTCTTTTCACCAGGTTCGATAACATCAGCCCAGGATGTGCCAAGGGATGCCAGAATTAAAAGTAAAAACAGGATTCTGCCTACATTATATAGTCTCATAATATTAAATTGTCACAACTTTTTAAAATATTTTTTTCCTATTAATACATGACCCCTTATAAGTGGTGAATAAATATATAAGAAAATTCTGATGAATACCCTGAATCAAATTTAGCTCGTGTTTACAGTGCGTTCCTTAATTTTTGAATTACTGATGAACATATGAATCCCAGACTCAACACCAGTACAATAGTAGCCCCAGAAGCCAGGTTGAAAATGTATGATACAAATAAACCCCCAATGGTGAGTATTATCCCTAAAATCACAGCCAATATCATCATATGCCCTATTTTATAGGTGTATTGTTTGGCAATGGCTGCGGGAATGGTTAAAAGAGCTATCACCAGTATCACTCCCACTACCTTAATCATTACCACCACTGAAAGAGCTACCATGGATAAAAGAAGGAGATAAATGTAGGTTGTGGGCATTCCGATAACCTGACTGAATTCTTCATCAAAAGATATTCCCTGAAACTCTCTATAAAACAATAAAACAGTTATAATAATAATTAAATCTAAGAGGAACATTATTATAATGTCATTTACAGGGACAGTGAGTATGCTGCCGAATAGGTAGCTCATGAGATCTGGAACATACCCCGGTGTTAAATTGATAAAAATAATCCCTATCGCCATTCCAAAACTCCACAAAATCCCAATAGCTGTGTCTTCACTGATTTTTACTTTTTTACTGGTTATTCCCATAATCAGTGAGGATAATATGCTGAAAGGAATGGCAGCCATTATAGGGTTGATTCCCAGGAAATATCCCAGACCTATCCCCCCAAAGGCGGCGTGGGATATTCCCCCACTTATGAATACGATTCTTTTAATGACCACGTAAGTACCCACTAAACCACAGGCCACACTAACTAACACTGCAGCCAAAAAGGCATTCTGCATGAAAGAGTATTCCAGAATTCCAGTCATTACATATCATTACTCCTTTCAATAATAAGTGCATACATATATTAATGTTTTTTCAGGACTCGGTGGGGTATTCCGTGGCTGAGTAAATCAATTGGACATTTATACATCTTTTCCAGGGATGATGCAGCGTATTCAACAGCCCCATGGTAGTACAGTTTCCTGTTCAGGCAGGCAATGTTTTCCACATGACTGGAGACTGCACCCACATCATGGCTGACCAGCACTATGGCCATTCTCTCCCTTAGTTTTAAAAGTAGATTGTAAAATGAATTCTGCATTTCAGGGTCTATACTGGCCATTGGCTCATCCAATAATAGTAATTTTGGTTCTCGCACAATTGCACGGGCTATGAAAACTCGTTGCATCTGCCCTCCTGATAGCTGACTCATCTGACGATCTTGCATCTCCAGCATCCCCACCTCTCTCAGGGCATCTGTGACCTTTATTCTGTCTTCATCAGAATATTTTTTAAAAAAACCATGGTATCTTCCGGATAAAACTGTTTCAAAAACGTTTATCGGAAAATCAGGGTCAAAAGATACATGTTGTGGAAGGTAGCCTATGGGATTGGATGGGTTTCCAGGATCTTCTCCGAAAATCTTAACTTCTCCCTGATCTACAGTCACCAGTCCCAAAATAATCTTAAGAAGAGTACTTTTACCACCACCATTGGGACCTATTATGGCTAAAAAATCGTTAATTTCAATGGAAAGATTAATATCCTGAAGAACTGGGTGTTTATTGAATTTTACACAGACATCATTAATTTCAACAGCGTTTACAACCATATTATCACCAGAATCCTTCCCATTATTAGGGGTCCCTTTTTATAAGTTGGCGAATGATTCAGCAACTGTTTTCATGTTTTTAATATAATTGTTGCTGAGAGGATTTACAACCACCACTCTTCCACCAATTTCCCTAGCAATTACTTGGGCATTGCTTGAACTAAACTGAGGACTAACGAAGATAACCCTAATATTATCCCTCCGGGCCTGGTCAATCAGGCTGGCTATGCCCTGGGGTGTGGGTTCTTTTCCCTGTGACTCGATTGGTATTTGTTTAAGGTCGTAATCCCTGCAGAAATAGGCCCACGAAGGGTGGTATACCATGATATTCCTGTTTTTTTGGTTAGACAAAATTTTTGTAGTATTTTTATCAAGTTCATCCAATTTATTAAGGTATTCATCCCTATTTTTTTGGTAATAATCCTTATTTTCAGGGTCAATCTCCACAAGCTTTGTGTAGATATTTTCCACCATTATTTTAGCATTTTTGGGCGAAACCCATACATGAGGATCATTTCCTTCATGTTCCTCTGTGTTTGGTAAAAGTTCAATTCCCTGGGAAGTGTTAACCACTTCCATCTGCGGATTCATAGCTGTTAATTTATCCATCCAGGCTAATTCGAACTCAATACCTGAACCCACAATGAAATAGATTTCTGCATCTTGAACCTGTTTCATCTGGTTTGGTAGTGGCTCGTATGTGTGGGGGTCAGCGCCTTGCGGCACCATAACCATAACATTAACCCGATCTCCACCGACACGTTTTGCGAATTCTTCCTGAGGCCCCACTGTAACCACGACCCCAATTTTATCATTAGAAGTTTGTGACTTATTATTACTATCCTGATAATTATTATTAAACAGATATAAACCAATGCATAGGAGTAAAATTAAAGATGCTAGGAAAATGTATAAAACTTTTTTCTCCATTTGGGCACCAAATAAATTTCTAATACTGAAGATAATCTGATTTTATTAATATTTATAGATTTTCTTAATAAAAATTAGCAATGTTTTTATATGAACTTATTAATATTAGGGTTATGACCATTATCAGTGTGTCACTAAATGAAAAACTTTTAGAAGAGATTGATGCTTTAAAAGAAGAAATTGGTTTTTCTGGCCGTTCAGAAGTGTTCCGTGCCAGTACTCGTCTTTTAATTGCTGAAAATGAAGAGAAAAAAGAGTTAGAAGGAAATATTCATTCCATTCTCATTTTAATACATCCTCAAAAATTGGAGGATAAAGTTACCGAGGTCAAACACCACTTTGAGGATATCATTAACACCCAGATCCACAGTCATCTGCAGGAAAATCAGTGCCTTGAACTGTTCATCCTGGAAGGAGATGCTGGCAGGATAAGAGAACTTTCACGTCTTTTAAATAAGAATATAAAATCTGTTTATTCTAAACTTGTTCCATTACCCCAAGAGTAAGAAAATTTTTTTGGTAGGAAAAATTTATAAACAGCCATTCCCTTTTTTTTCAATTTATCGGAATCTTATTTTTAAATCAGAGTGATAAATTTATTTAATGATATTCAATAGCTCCTCAAGACTGTTTACAGGAGGATAACAGGTACCATCACCACAAACATATGCTGTGACCTGATCATTTACCATATTTTTATCTTCCATATTCTCGATAAGTTCATTCAGATGATTATCACCAGAGTTGAAAACCATTACACAGTTTGGCAGGTATTGTTCTTGTAGTGTTTTTAACATTAAACTGGTGTCATCTTTATTCTTACTACCGGCCACCACGATGTTAAAGGATGGACCGATCTTGAATGCTATTGCAGAAAGGAACATGGTAAATGCAGGTGGAGATCGCTTGATAATAGCTGAGAAATATTTTTCCATTGCAATAGACGTGTTCCGGTATTCATCATTACCCGTTAATAGGTATAATCTTTCTAGGTTTAACATTTGAACAGAATTCCCAGAGGGTAATGCAGTATCATAGGCCTCTTTCTGTCTGACCAGAACCTGTGGAATAAAATCAGCAGTGAAATAGTAACCTCCCTGTTCCGGGTCCCAGAAATGATCCATTAATTTTTTATTATATTCCTGGGCCATTTGAAGATACTCTGGTAGGAAAGTGGTTTGGTATAGCTCCAACAGACCCCAGACCAGGTAGGCATAGTCATCAAGATTAGCATTAACCGCAGCTTCACCTTCACGCCAGCGATGCATAAGCTGGTCATTGATTTTTAGATTGTTTAATATGAAATTCAAGGTTTCGCGGGCTGCTAGAACATAATCTTTTCTCTTATAGACTCTGCCAGCTGTTGCCAGTGCAGCGATAATTAGACCATTCCAGTCAGTGAGTATTTTATCATCCTTATGTGGGCGTATTCGTTTCTGGCGGGCCTTGAATAATTTTTCCCTGGCACTCTCCATTTTCCACCATAATTCTTCAGGTGTTTTCTGCAGCTCTGATGATAGTTCCTCCCAACTTTTACTTTGGTATAGAACATTTTTACCGGTCTGGTGGCCTGTTGATTCTTCTTTGAAGTTTCCATCTGCAGATACATTGTAAATCTGGTTGAATAATTCTCCATCTTCCTGTCCCAGTATTTTTATGATCTCATCTGCAGTCCACAGGTAGTACTTACCTTCCTCACCTTCACTGTCTGCATCCTCTGCAGAGTAAAAACCGCCTTCAGATGACCGCATGTCCCGCAGTAAATATTCCAGAACTTCCTGAGCAGCTTCCATGTATCTTTTTTTCCCAGTGGCCTGGTAGGCCTCGGTGTAAACTATCACCAGGAGTGCCTGATCATACAACATCTTCTCAAAATGGGGGAGAATCCACTGCTGGTCCACGCTGTAACGATGAAAACCAAATCCCACATGATCATAGATCCCACCCTGAACCATGGCATCAAGGGTTTTCTCCACCATGGTCAATGCATTAACATCATCTTTCCTTTTCCAATGACGCAACAGGAATAAAAGATGATGTGGTGTGGGAAACTTCTGATAATCTCCAAAACCACCATATTCATAATCAAAGTTATTAGAAAGTGATTTATAAGCTGATTCTAAGATATTATCTTCTAATTCCTGGCCTGACTTAAATTTAGAAAGTTGTTGTAGTGATAATGTCAGCTCTTCTGCAGATTCAAGGAGTTCATGTTTCTGATCATTCCATAGATCATTGATATTTAAAATCAGGTCTCTGAGTCCAGCACCTCTGCCTCCACTCTCTTTGGGGAAATAAGTCCCGGCGAAAAATGGTTTAAGATCAGGAGTCATGATAATGGTTAAAGGCCATCCCCCAGTACCTGTAATCATCTGACAAGCTGTCATGTACACACTATCTATATCAGGACGTTCCTCCCGGTCAACTTTTACTGATACAAAAACTTGATTCATGAGTTGGCCTATTTCAGGGTCCTGAAAGGATTCACGAGCCATCACATGGCACCAATGACATGTGGAGTAACCTATTGACAGGAAAATAGGTTTATTCTCTTTTTTGGCTTTTTCGAATGCTTCATCACCCCACGGATACCAATCAACAGGGTTATCTGCATGTTGGAGTAGATACGGACTTTTCTCATTTTTCAGGTGGTTTTGAAATCTCTCACCAGAGGTTGTTTTTGGAGACATTATATCACATTGCCCAGTTTAAACTACCTTAATCGAAATATTTGTTTTCTAGCAATATTTAGATGATATTTATGGATTAAATTATTTATGGATTAAATTTTATTCTGACTGTTGACGGTCACATAGAAGGGTGTCTCCCACTCCCACATTCTCGGATTCAACCTCATTTATTATGATCACCATTGCCGAAACTGGTAACCCTATTATTTTACTAGCGCTTTTGGCAAATGAATTTACAAGCTCTCTTTTCTGCTCCTTGTTTAGTGCTGGGGTATCAATGGTTATAACCGGCATCTTTTTTCACCTCCATTATTCAATATTAAATGTGTGTTGAGGTATTTGATAAAATGTGGTAACTGATAATAAGGGTTCAGGTATTGATTTTTTCTGGGATGATTTATGGAATGATTTTTTTTAATATTTTGAAGAATTCTTTTCTGGATTTTAGATTAAAATGTAAATAAAATAGTTATGATATTTTAGTCTAATGAGTATGAATATGAAAAAATGTCCAAAATACACTAATCTACTTCTGTTAGTATACATCTAACAGTAAATATTGGGTGATTTCTAAGATTTTTATAAAATGATAGTATCAACCCCTTTTTGATATGGATAATAGAACAAATATTAAATTAGTATTATCTATAATAAACAAGATTTTGTACTAGTGATACAACAAAAAAATGGGTGTATTGATCTAACAAAAAAAATGAAATCTAAAACATTACTACTGTTAACAGATAACAAAAATTATTCACGATTTTAATAATAGTGAAATCATAATTAATTCATCACAATTCAACAAATATCACAATTAATCCCATCTAAGAAAACTCAGGATTTAATTGATAATTTCATGGTACGTAAAAAAACCCACTGTAGTATTAATCCAACAAAAATAGCAGGCGACAGGAAAATGAAGAATAAACCCCTATCTAAAAAAGAAATTCCACAAAGTGGAAAGCAGGACAGCCACACCACAACCATTACCAAACCAGAAAGTAAAGAGGATAAGGCTGATAAATCATCCCATAGCTCTAATTCACCTTCTCCTCATGATAATAATTCTGTTGGTAATCTGAAGTCACGTATTAAATCATTGGAAATAGAATTGGTTAAAAAAGAGTCTGAGATTAACTTTCTAAAAGATAAATTAACCAACAATCAGGATGTTCTTCTGGATTTAATTGAAGATAAAAAAAGCCTTAAAAAGCTGGTTCATGATTACGAACTGAAAGAAATCGATGAAAGACTAAATAATTTCCGTGACCTCCAGAGAAAACAACATAAAATAGAGCATCGACTCTTTGTAACCAAACAACAACTGGATGAAGCACGAGAACTGCTGGATGTGCGAAAAAAAGTCATTGAAGATCTCGAAAAACGTGGAGTGAAGGATTGTCTCATGGCTAATTATCCTGAAAGTTATGTGCAGTACCAAAAAAATCGTGACCATTGAACAGTATGATTTTATGAAGATCTTTGACTTCGTTAAACGTTAATATTACGAAGTGGAAAAATTTTTTGTATACCTCTACTACAGAATAATCAAAATGCCCATATTTACATCATCAAGGTTTGCGTGTTAAGATAATTAGAACAAATGAAATTTACGTGGTGAATATTAATGAAAGTTTTACATGTTGGGCATGGTTTCTATCCCTGGAGAAGGGGGGGTTCATTGGATCATGCCCTGGCATTAATGAATATGCAAATCAATAAAGGCATGCAAGTTTACTATTTCTTTTCAGGTAGAGTGTATCCATTTGGTGAAAAACCAAAATTAAAAAAATGGAAAAACAATTCCATAAATTTTTATGAACTAATTAACTCACCACTAATATCATTGCAGGGTGATGGAGTATCCAATCCCCAGGCTTATATAAATAATAAAGATATTCAAAGAATTTTCAGCGAACTGATTGAAGAAATAAATCCAGATATAGTACATATCCAGGAATTAATATCATTACCTTCTTCTTTAATCGATATAGTTAAAGATAAGTTTAAAATTCCATTAATAATAACATTACATGATTATTCAATGTTGTGTCCCACCATAAAACTATTCAAATATGACAATTCAAATTGTTCAACCCAAAAAATTGGTTTAGAATGTTGTAAATGCTCTAATAATGCTCCACAAAATAATAACATGGTAATTGGGGCCACAATAGCATATCATCTTGAAAAAATTCACATCCCATCTAACAATCTATATAATTTATTTTTAAAGCTGCATAATACATTAGTCCCAGCAGAAACTCACAAATTAAAGCCAGTTGAATGTGAAAATCCTCATCTGAAAGATGTTTATCAAGAAAGAAGAGATTTGAATATTAAAAGACTCGAAAAAGCGGATCTGATCATTGCCCATTCACATGGTCAACGGAAAGTATTATCTAATTTCATAGATTCTGATAAGATTAAGACCATTCATCCAGCAGCTCAACATTTAAAAAAAATTAAGATGAATAAAAAATCGGATATAACTTATCCTCTTAAATTTGGAACTTTGAATGGTTGTTTATCTATCGAAAAAGGATCCCAGTTAGTTCTGGACGCATTGAAAATTTTGAACAGAAAAGGATTGAAAAATAAATATAACTTTCACATATGGGGAAGTATGAACAGAGATAATTATTCAGACTTCCTGAAATTAGACAATGTTTATTATCATGGTCGTTATGATGTTAATGACTTAAATCAGATATTAGACAATGTTGATGTGGGCTTAGTTCCTTCTGTCTGGGAAGAAGTCTATGGTTTTGTCGGAATTGAATTTCTTAAAAAAGGAATCCCGGTAATAGGAAATAAAAGAGGGGGAATACCAGAGTATGTAATAGAAAATTCAACCGGCTGGTTAAATAAAAGTGTAACATCTGAAGAATTAGCTACAATAATGCAGGGAATAATTGAAAATCCGGACAAAATCGTTGAGTTAAATAATAATATCAGTAAAATAAAATTCAAGACTTTAGAAGAGAATTTCAATGAAATCAATAGATTATACGCTAATTTATTGCAAAAATCATAGTCTATGGTGATTTAATGAATTTTTTATTAATTGGGACAACACCCTACGCAGACAATCGTGGTGTTTCGGCTATTGCGTCATCTACAGTCAAATCCTTAAGATCTCAATTTAAAGATGCTAGAATCACACTATGGCACACCTACCCTGAGACATATCTACGGGATGCACCAACATCTTCTTATGAACATGATACTCATCTTATAATGGATAAGAATTCACATGAATACTTACTTAAATTACCATTAAGAATCATGAAATATTCCTTTTTTAAATTATTTAAAAAAATTGGCATAAAAATTGATTTTTTAATAAATGATGAAACTTTACAGGCTTACGAACGTTCAGATGTTATTATTAGTTGTAATTTTGGTGATGCTTTTAATGATCTGTATGGGAAAGTATTATTTAGTTCAATTGTTAGTCAGCACATTCTTGGGTTCCTATCAGGCTCTCCAATTGTTTTGTTTCCTCAATCAATTGGAACATTTAATTCAAAACTAACCAAATTCGTAGCCAGGTTAATATTAAATAGAGCGAAAATAATAATGGTGAGAGAAAAAAATACAGAATCACATTTGATAGAAATTGGCGTAGATAAAAACTTAATTTATAATGTGCCTGATATGGCATTTCTCTTAGAAGCTGCCGATAAAAAAAAAGTAAATGATATTCTGGAAAATGAAGGAATAAAAAAAGACATACTCAGTACCAAAAAAATCATTGGTCTTTCGGTTAGAACAGATATGGCGATGTTATCAAACTTATCTGGACAGGAGGATTCATATATTGACACCATGGTTAAAATGATAAATCACATGACCAAAAAAATGGATTCTATTGTTCTGATTATTCCAAATGCTAGTTTAACTGAGGGATATGATAATAAATCTTTAGGTAACACCATTAAAGAAAAGACTGGTAATAAAAATGTGTTTTCTATTAAAGGAGAATACACCGCAGAAGAATTAAAAGGAATAATAGGAATATGTGATATTTTTATTGGAGCCATGATGCACACTATAATTGCAGCTATATCCATGAATATTCCTTCTTTATCATTATCCTATAGTCACAAATCCCAGGGAGTTATGGAAAATGTAGGACTAGGTAAATACAATTTAGATTACAAAAAGCTGAAATATGAAGATTTAATTAACCAGATAGAATATATTGAACAACATAAAACTCAGATTAAAGAAGAAATAGCCCCAAAAATAGTGCAACAAAAAAAGTTAATTAAATCAAGCATTCTTTTAATCAAAGAGTTAATATGAGATATTACATTCTCATTTTATCAGTTTCACCTTTCTAAAGAATGCCGTAATATATCCCCCTAACAATATGTTTATTAAGGAAACATAGTATGTGAGGAGTCTCCACAAGTACGGTTTAGATAAACATTTACCTACCACAAAAAATAGTAAGGTTATATATGATTTAAGATTAGCATCTAATGATTTTACATGATATTGAGGAACATTCCTTTTAAAATGTTTAAGAACATTAATATATCGTTTTTTTGAAAAAAGATAATCTTGAGATTTTAAAACACAATTAACATCAGTTTTTTCTAATGTAATTATCTTTTTCGATGTCAGGTGTTTAAGAAATTTTCCGGCAATTTGATTCCTAATTACAATAAAAGAAGTTCCTTTCGCATCTTTCTCCATTATTTCTGGAATCCAAGCATCCGCAATCGATAAATCAGACATTTCGCAGGCTTGATCTATGCATACTTTGCATCTTATTGGTGTAAAATATTGTCCGAAACCAGAATTATAATATTCAAACATTGGCACATCCAATTTACCTTCTTTCAACTGAATATCTAAAGCACCGGGCCAACCTTTCCCTCTATAACTTATACTCTTCACATTTTCTTTTTCTAAATTGTATTTATACAACAAGAACTTTGTTGCAGCAAAATTGGGCACACTTGAACAAAAAATTCCTATACGAAGAGCAATTTTCTCTTTTAATTCTTTATTAACACGTTCTGCCTTTCTAATGCCATGAATATGGCACGGTAATCCTACAATAGCAAATTTTTCATCTTTTGTTGCTAGAATTTTTTTTAAAATAACATTTGCCGGTACAGGACAATATTTTGATGTTGCTGCTTCTATTATTTCCTCTGGAGATTTTGCAATAAATGGCTCTGGAACAAAAGGATCATCCTTTTTCATGCGAGTTACCAGTGCTCCGTCAATTAAACCTTCCTCTAATGCAGAAATTAATATTTGAGTTACTAATCCTCCAGAAGAAGAGTTATATCTTATTTGCTGATCATTGGTGTAACCAAGATAACAGGTTAGAAAATTCCCTATTAAGGGGTGATCCGGTAACTTCCCAAATATATCCATATTATACTCTTCAAAATCAAATTTATGTCCAGGACACACTTTAAGACAGACCCCGCAGTTATTACATTCACTGTTGATTTGGGGGATGTAGATTCCTTTTTTTTGATCTATAACTATTTTTATGGATTCGGTGGGGCATAAAGAATAACATGTCCCGCATCCGGTGCATAAATTTTTTCGAACAATATCTGAAACATTTTTAAACATTTCTTTCACCGTAATAACTGACGAATTATATCCTTATCCTCTTTGGTGAATGTATTTAGTAACATTAAAACAACAAAATATGAAATCATTCCAGTAACAATTACTAACAGCAAATTGATTTCTTTAATTTGATAGCAGATAATCCCCATAATTAAAGCAGCCAATAATGGTTTTAGGAATGTTTTATTTATGGCCCGACGGTTTTCTACTTTAATATATCTGAAGTAAAGTATATATAAAATGATTTCGGAAATTATAGTTGCTATCGCAGCACCAATATAACTTAAAAATGGAATAAGCGTAATATTCAAAGCTATATTTAAAAATGCACATATTACAACCGCAATTGATCGGAAGTTTTGTTTATCAGTTGAATACAAAAACGTCCCTGTTATGGAGCTGGTAAGTCTAATTGGGATAAAAAATGCCAGTATTTGGAAAACTAACACTGAATCTAAGTATTGTCCTCCGTAAAATAATAAAATAAACTTATCTGCCAGTACAAAACATCCCACAGCGATCGGAAATCCGATAATTCCCATATATTTTAATGTTAATATCGTTAATTTAGTTAAAGAATCTTTTGCGTCTATGAAGTATCGGGACATGACTGGATAAATTGCTGTAATAACAATACCAGTAAGCATCATGCTTAAAGATAAAAGTGGGTTATAAGCAGCACTGTAAACTCCGACTACAATGGAACTGTCTAGCAGTCCCAGTAAAACTACATCTATTTTAAAAAAAATCATTGCAAATACTGCATTTATGCCAAAAGGCAATGATGATAAAGTCAAATCTTTCCAAATACGGTGATTTATTTGGATTTTTGGATGGGCAACTTTAAGTAACAACAATAAGCCTACCAGAGTACAGGTTAATGCTGCAAAAATGTAAACATAAGCTAGTTCAAGCAATCCATATCCAGAGAAAATAACATACAACCCCAATGTAATCAAAATCAATTTTTCTGTTACTTGTACAATTGATGCATATTCCATTTTTTCATTGGCCTGGAAAATAGATGTAAAAAGTTCAGAGAATGATATTAAAATGTTATATATAGCAAAAAGGTAAATAATAGTTCTAAGATCCTGCGGATAATCTATTATCCAAATTATTGCGACTATGAGTCCAAATGCAACCATTGATAATATGCATTTTATTAAGAAAGCATTGGTTAGATAATAATTTGTAGCTGCTTTTTTTCTGGCTATTTCTCTTATAATGAATTGTGTAATCCCCAGATCTGAAAATATAGTGAATAATATTGTGAATGATAATGCGAAATTATATATTCCATACCCATCCTCACCAAGGTATCTGGCGATATATATCAACAAAATAAATGCGATTATCGCAGTGAAGAATTGTGAGAAAGCGGTAAATCCCATATTTTTAAATAATCGCTGCACAACATTCATAGTTTCATCTTAATCTTATTGATTGCTAGATTTTTATAAAATATTATAAACTCAGTAGTTTTTTATTCAAATAAATATATATTTTACCCTATTTTTTTATATGTATATTGTTTTATGCCTTAAAACATATTGAACTATTACTTCATAATCCAATCGTCAGCCAATAAAGGCATAGAATTATTATTTTTAACCCGATTTTTCTTAACACTCATCACTTCTAGAAATCCCTTATATACCTTTCCATTTGCCTGTAATAGTAAGTAATAACCTACTTTAAGATCAATTGAAATTGGTAGTGGTTATGTCAGGATCGAATATTATTATTGCAATGGAGGATGATTTGGAAACTGAAAAAATCAACCATATTCTTTCCTCAAACGATTACCATATAATACCATTCCCTTCTTCTGAAAATGAAAACTCCACATACTCTGCAGTAGAATATGGCCAACTTAATTCTGTTGATTTGAACTATAGTGATTCTGAATCTGTTAATCTGGCTTTGATAGATGAAGTACTAATGAACGAACCTTATATGGAGAATGTTCTGGAAAAGATTAACAATAACAATCCTATGCCTGTAGTTTGCATAACATCTGATTCTGATAATATCCCTGTTGATTCAGCTCTGGGTAAAAACACATTATGCCTTCCCCGACCCTTTAATACAAGGGAACTTTTATTAACAGTTGAGATGGCTTTTTACAAGATGAAAATGAAGAAGGCACTTTCTGAAAGCGAAGACAAATATCGATTGTTAATTGAAAATGCCGATGACCCCATCGCCATCATTAACTATGATAGCCAGTTTATTATGGCTAACAATAGTGCAGCCCGGTTTTTTGGATTCACCAAGGAAGAATTCTCAGGTAAGACCCTGTGGGATCTTTTCCCCCCAGAGAGGGCTGACTCCCTGATGGAAAGTATAAGAACAGTTATCGAAACCGGTAAAGGCAAGATCATTGAAAATGAAACCACTATTAACGATGCAAAATATTATTTCAGTAGCAATATTCAACCCATGCCAGTAAGAAATGGTGAAAAAGGATTAGTACAGTTAATTGCCAGGGATATAACCCCTCTGAAGATAGCAGAAAATGCGCTTAAAAAAAGTGAAGAAAAATTCCGGGAAGTTTTCAACAATGCCAATGATGGAATCTCCTTACATGTTGTTGATGAAAATGGGGTTCCTGGAAACTTCACAGAAGTAAATGATGTCGTATGCCATAGACTGGGCTACACCAGGGATGAACTCCTTCAAATGGGCCCGACAGACATAATTAGCACAGAAACGACGGACAAAATGCCTGAAGTTATTCAAAAACTAAACACTGATGGTTGGGCAACCTTTGAATCAGTTCAAATCACCAAAAGCGGAAGCAACATTGTAACTGAAATTAGTAATCATCTTTTCAATCTGCAAGGAAAAAAAATGATCATGTCCATCAGCAGGGACATATCCCATCGCAAACAAAATGAAGATGAACTATTACGTATTTTAGCTGGTATTGAGGGTACCGGTGACGCTATTGGCATAGCAATGCCTGATGGTTCTCATTTTTATCATAATCATTCCTTCGCTGAACTATTCGGATACTCCATAGAAGAACTCAACAAACCATTAGGACCACTGAAGCTTTTCGCAGATCAAAAGCTGGGAAACCGTATTCTCAGAATAATAATGGCAGGGAATGATTGGAATGGTGAATTAGAAATGGTAAATAAATCTGGAAGGGTTTTTCCAGTATCATTGAGAGCTAATGCCATTAAAAATCATGAGGGAAATGTTATTGGTTTAAGCGGGGTGTTGAATGATATAACCGACCGGAAAAAGTTTGAAAACATCCTGAAAACCAGTGAGGAAAAGTTCCGTAACCTGGCTGAAACTGCAATAGATGCCATTATAATGGTTGATATTGATGAAAAAATCGTGTTCTGCAATCGTAGCCTGGAAAGAATTTTTGAATATAGTGAAGAAGAGATTTTAGGCGAATATCTGGATACTCTGATACCCAAACGTTATATTGAAGATTTCCAAATCAAACTAGATTATTATAATCAACATAACCTTGAACCGGGAAATGTATTCGAGTCATACGGAATGAGAAAAGATGGTAGCGAATTCCCATTGGAAATGTCACTCAACACTTGGAAAACCGATGATGAGATCTTCACCACCTTCATTATCAGGGACATCACCCAGAGGAAATTAAATGAATTTAAACTTAAAATGAGAGAAGACATATTCCAGTTAATGGCCCAGAACATTGACGAAGTTTTCTGGCTCATTGATCCACTCACCGGACAGATCCTATACATGAGTCCTTCTTACCATAAAATATGGGGCCAATCCATTGAAAATCTTTATCAAAACCCCAGATCTTGGATCGAGTCCATTCATCCCCATGATAAGGATAAATTTGTTTCCCACATTTTCGGAAAAAATGAGAAAACATCCCAAAATAGAGAAGAAACAGAATGCCGAGTTATACGTCCTGATGGTCAGGAAGTATGGATTAAGGTAAGGGCCTTTCCAGTTATCAATCAAAACAAGGAGATTTTCCGAAGGGTTGGGATTGCAACTGATATTTCTGCTATCCGAAATGATGGCATATATTATAATAATAGATAAAATATGTTTAAATTAATTTTATTCTATTTTTAGAATAAATTATTTGAATTCACATTGATTAATTCGTTTATAATGACTATTATCCTTTTTAAGATATTGAAAAATTATATTGTGATGGCTTACACAGTATAATCTGCATTTTTGTGAAATCTTTCACAGTTAATAAATTTAAATTATAATTGTTTGTGAATAGACTTAATGGTTAGAGGTAAGTATCCGGCTAAGCAATGAAAAGATTGCTTTTTTATATGAACAAGGTGGAAAAGTTCATATATATTTTTGCATAGATCGGATTTTACCCTATCCACCACCTTAACAAACCCCTGTCCTGAAAGGGAACATCCGCCGCCGTTCCCCTTCAGGATACTTTTTTTGTATTCCCCATTCTATAAAAATGGAACATGATGAATCATAGGCAACGAATTTAACAAGAGATTATATAATAATAATGAATTAACTATATTATTTATCAATAAGATGTTTAATGTGATATCCGCCAGCCAAATGGAATAAAGTGATATTATGGATTTTCCAGATGATAACCCGGAAATTCCTGGTTTTAATTTAATCTGTCCCGAATGTGGGATTGCAAACCCAGATGATGCAGAATATTGCTTAGTATGTGAACGGGACTTGACTAACATCCTTTTATTCTTTGAAGATGATTTTTTTGACCTGGAGTTAACCGAAAACTGTATCATAGAATACCGAAAATCATTCTGGGGTACCCGTAGAACAGGTAAGGTTTTAAAATATCCCCTAACTGAAATCAGCAATATTGAATTTGGTTCTCCAATCACTCGTTTTAAATTCGATTTTGAAGGAAAAAGACGTGTCCTTTCACTGAGAGAAGAGAATATGAAAAGTATTAAGACAATACTGCCAAAGCTCATTGATTGTTAAATATATTAGTCTTGGGCATTTTAATGATTATCTTGTTTGGCCCTATCTAAAAAAAAGATTAATAATAAATATTTTAGCCCACATAATACAGCCGCAAACTATATATAAGTGTGTACACTATACACACTTTGTGTGATGGTATTCACAATAAATAGGTAATCCTATGCACACCTCCGGGGTTACCTATTAGTAATACTACACACATTGAACCCATCCTGGTTTCAACCCAGATTAACTCTATTTTTGGATGGAACCAGAAATATGCTTCCAGAGAATTGAAGCCATTTTTCCCCCCTACAAACCCCTATTCATCTCTGGAAGCTTTTTATTAATATTATTTGTAATTATACTATTACTCGTTTGGTTTATCCTCCTTTTTGCCTAGTTTCATTTTTAATTCAAATAATAACGCCCATGCCTCCTCTACCTGGGGAGTGAGATTGTTGGATGCAAGTTTAATAAAGGTTTCCAGGGAATTAATTGCTTCCCCATAATCACCAATGAAATTAAGTGCTGATCCCTTACCAGCCCATGCCTGAGCATTATCCGGATTCAACTCAAGTGCATGATTAAAAGAATCTAATGCTTCCTCATATTTACCTAAACTGAACAATGCTGTGCCATAATTATTCCAGACCTCATCATTATCACGCACAATTTCAAGAGAATGTTCAAGAGAATTTACTGCCTCTTCATATCGTCCCTGGGATGCATACAACACCCCCAGATTAGACCATGCTTGTGAATTATCAGGTTCAAGATCAAGAGCAACTTCAAATGATTCAAAGGCCTCATCCTGAAGTCCAACACGAGAAAGAGCGACTCCGCGATTATCCCATATTTTACTATTCTTTGGTTCAAAAAGGAGTGCCTCATCAAAATACAGAAGAGCAGCCTTAAAATCCCCATTTTGAAAAAGTTTATTGCCTTTTTCAAGTAGAATGAGTATTTCATTATCATCAGAATTATTTTTCTCCAACTAAAATCACCTAAAACTAAGTTTAAGAAGACAATGAGTTGTAAATATTTCTTATTTCATAACAACTTATTTAATTTATTGATAATCAATCTTCAGAATTATATGTACATCTTTTTTAGATTTGGTTTATAATTATATTAAGAAGTATAAACAGGATAAACTTATGGATATCCTCTCCATATTTTTGATAGCTGTTGGACTGGCCATGGACGCTTTCAGCGTGTCTATAACAAGAGGCATGCTACTTAAGTGCAATTTCAAATATGCATTCATCATTGCACTATTTTTTGGTGGGTTTCAGGCGTTAATGCCTGTTGTAGGTTGGTTTTCAGGGAAACAATTAGCAGTTATTGTTTCAGTCTGGGCACCATGGATAGCATTTCTCCTCCTATTATTGATTGGGGGAAAAATGCTCTATGAGGGCATATTCCAGGATGAAGATGAAGAAATATGCCAGATTTTTTCAATTAAAGATATTTTAATCCTTTCGGTGGCCACCAGTATTGATGCTTTTGCAGTGGGAGTGACCTTCGCCTTTTTAAACACCAACATACTATTACCAATCATAGTTATAGGTCTGGTAACCTTTGGATTATCCTTTCTGGGAGTTTACATTGGAAAAAGAGTTGGACACCTATTTGAAGGAAAAATAGAGATCATAGGGGGGCTGATTCTAATTGGGATTGGCTTTAAAATTCTCCTGGAACATTTATTTTAAAAAATAATGATAACTAATCTGCCTTTAATACAAAAAGAACCACATCATCAATGTTAGTTTCACAGGATAATACTTTATTCTTTATTACCCGGACCAGTTGGTTAGATGATAATTCATGGTTATTCTTTAATATTTCTTGTAAAACTTCCATACCCGAACTATACTGCTTATCAAGGGCTTTGATAACCCCATCAGTGTAGAACAATAGTATATCGCCACTTTCAATCTTTATTTCATGATCTTTAAGTTCAATATTTCCCAGGTGCCCCAGTGATTTATCTTCACTGGCTAACTCATGCATTGTTTTAGATTCTTTTCTGAAAATTAATGGAGGAGTGTGGGCGGCGTTAACATAGTTAAAATACTTACTTTTAGTGTTTAATTCACCGTATAATATGGTTATGAATATTTCAGGTTCAGGTCCAATGTCAACGGAGATTAAATTGTTCAAATATCTAATCAAATGTGATGGTTCCTGGTTTTTGGCCTCAGCCCTAATTATGGTTCGGGAAATGGCCATTAAAAGCGATGCAGGGAAACTTTCCCCAGCAACATCAGCAATCACAATACCAATCTTCTCATCGGATAATGGTATAAAATCATAAAAATCGCCCCCTAACTCCTGTGACGGGATATTTAGGGCAGCAATATCATATCCTGGGATATCGGGTAATTTACTGGGTAGAAATGTTTTCTGGATTTTGTTAGCCACTTGCAATTCGTGTTTTTTCCTTTCCAGCTCGTCAAAATACAAGTCACGTTGGCGTTCAGTTTCCTTTTCCCTTAATAAGTTGGATATAATGAATGCAAATATGAAGATTCCCATTGCATTGGCAACTATAACCGGGATTGTGAGCTCTTCTACAACAATTAAAGCTTTGGCGTAGGGTTTAGCCGTGTATAGTGCAATTAATAAGTGAAGCCCCTCCATAAGAACTGCGAAGACCACTGCCCAGAAAATTCCCACAAAACGGCGTTTATTTATAATATAAACAATACCAGCGAGAAATCCGGATAGAATTGTGGATATTGCACAGGGAACTGCTGTAAAACCCCCTAAACTTAGTCGGTATAATCCTCCAATAAGTCCTGATCCTACACCCATAACTGGACCGCCTATTAATCCTGCGACCATGGGTCCTAAATCCCGGACATTGGCCATTGCTCCAAATATATCAATTCCAGAATGGGTTCCAAATATGGATATGGCTCCGAATACAAGTATGAGGATGGCCTGGTTTTTAAGAGTGAATTTTCCTTGAAGGACTTCACTAAAACTGGGTAAACGACTTATAACATAGGCTATAACCACTATTACACATGCTTTTTCCACCAGCACCAGGAGTGTGTGCTGCATGTGGGAAAGTGGCAGTTCATTATATTGCATAATTAAAAGAACACTCACACTTCCTATGATGGCCATAATAGCATGAATATACATGATAGGGACTTCCTCATCCCCTCTCAGGTAATCCCTTAAAAGTAATAGGCGTTCTTTTAGTGTAATTTTGGGCATTGGTTTTAAAACTCCTCTTGGATAAGTTGTCATATAACAAGCATAATCTTAGCAAATATGAATTTAATTTGATTATAATAATGTTCATAAAGATGTTAAAAAAAGGTTGCATTAATCTGTGTAAAAATTAAGGAATTATCAAAAATAATTTAACCAACAATACATATATTATATTTATTAAGGAGGTATTTTATGGTTTATTGTCATAATTGTGGAACAAAAAACCCTGATGATTCTGAATTCTGTTCTAAATGTGGTGAACCTTTAAAGGATGTCAGGGATTACGAGGGAAGGCATTACCGCCGTGACCAACACAACCGTCACAAAGATGGATGCTTCGGATCTTCTGATAAAGAAGAATGTTTTGGACTGCCCCATGGAAATCTGATAGGTCCACTAATAGCTGGTGCAGTGCTGATCTTAATTGGATTGTCATCAATCTATGGATTCGAGATCTGGCAATATTTCTGGCCAGTTTTAATCGTCATCATCGGAATATTGATCATATCTGGAGCAATTTACAGTTCACGGAAGAAATAAATCAATGCAGAGTTTAGTTATCAATACAGTGTGATTTTTCGCTGCATTGGTTACAGATACTCTCATGGTTTATTTTAGAAACTGTTATTCTCGCTCTGATCCAAAATAAAACCAGGATTAGGAAATAGAACTCCATTATTATATTTTTTTTAACTGTGTCAATTCCAACCAGTATGAGAAGTGATCCAATAACTAGTGTGATATTGGAAACAAGTTTAATTATATTTTTATCTAGATTTAGGTATAATATTAGGATTAAAGATGTAAAAACCGTTACCACACCAATCCAAAATGATATTTGACCATAAATCAGCCCTAAACCCCTAAAATAATAGAATATCGTCCCGGTCACAGCAAGTACCGCTCCCACTAGCAGCCCGGTACAGCCTGGACAATATTTTTTTCCTTTAAAATGGATGGTGTGTGATTCAAATTTGCCACAATCAGGGTGGTGACCTTCAAATCGAATAACTAATTCAGGATCCAATTTGGGTTCCTTATTCAATCCATCATTTTCATTCTTCTTTGGTTTTTTATTTAATTGATATTTTCCCGATTTTCTGCTAAATCTTGTAATTCCCTTGCACCGGGAAGGGAATACTGCTGCTAACATACCTGAAAGGCATATGCCCATGAAAGCCAGGAAGATTAAGGGTTTCTGGAATTGGTAAACAGTTTTTGTAGGAGGACTCCAGAGGTATATTAAAACCAGAAATATAAGTCCGAAAAATGACATTAGAACATAATAATTTGAATAATTGAATGGGGGTAGGATATCATCTCTGTTAAGTTTCAATATAAACCCCTCAATGATTGCAGGAGACCCTGGCCAGCCATGTATCTGTAGGTTTTTCTTTTGAACCTATTCTTTGATAACAAACTCCCAAATCTCCTCCTCATACTCCCATAAAAACTCCGGTAACATAAATATAATTCTTCCTGAACCTCACTTCGTGAGAGGTGTTCAGTGGGCATAACTGCATGTGCCATGTCATAATTGGCCCAATTATCATCTTCTAACCAGCCATTCTTCCGGGCTGTGTCGTAGATCTCAGTACCCGGAAAAGGAGTTAAAATCATAAAGATGGCTATGTCCGGATCTACATAGTTAATGAATTCCTTAAAATCATTGATGGATTCATGAGAATCTTTTCTATCACCAATTATTAATGTTGCCTGGCCGAATATGTCATTTTCTTTTAACAGATCCATGGAAAGCTTTGCATCAGATGATTTTATTCCCTTATTATATTTATTAAGCAGTTCATCATCATGTCGCTCCAATCCTGCCATTATCCAGTAATTCCCAGCCTTGCGCAACCTGGAAAGTTTATCTTGGTTTTTGATTATATCATCACTTCTGGCCTGGAGAAACCAGGTTACATCCTCTGAAAGTCCTCTGTTTATCAGTTCATCGCATAAGTTGTTGGTTCGTTTTCCTAAACCCAGATTATCATCAGTGAACCATAAAAAGCTAATATCATATTCAGTGTAGAGGTGTTCCATTTCATCAGCAATTCTTTCCGGGGATTTGGTACGCCATTTACCGCCCCAATACTTCCACTGGGAGCAGAATGTGCATTTATGGGGACATCCACGTGATGCCTCCACCAATCCATAACCAGCACTGTCATAGGACATCATTTTAAAATGGTACTTATTCATATGGTCTTCAATAAAATGATAACCAGGGAATGGGAGGGTATTTAAGTCTTCTATAAGAGGACGGGGAGGGTTGTGAACGATTTTAGATCCACTGCGGAATGATAGTCCTTTAACATTAACTGGTGGTCGGTTTTCATCTAAACTCTTTACCAGTTCAAATAGTGTTAGTTCGCCTTCACCTCGCACTATAAAGTCGATTTCAGGATACATCTTCAGATTTTCATCTGCCAGGGCACTGAAGTGTTGTCCTCCTACAATGGTTTTAATTTCAGTATCGATGTTTTTCACAACTTCCAGTGTTCGTAGAACCAGGAATGTGTTACAAGTTGCCAGGGCACTGGATGCAACTATATCTGGCTGTTCTGATTCAATATGCTCCTGTAGTTTTTTCCAGCCAAAACCTTCGGCCTGACAATCCACAACCGAAATATCCCATTGATCATTTTTTGATTCTAAATAAGCTGCTAATTGGAGAATACCTAAAGGTGGAGGTAGATACTCTCCCATTACAAACCATTCCTCCTTTGGTGGTTCCACAAACAAGATTTTCATTGGTATCATGCCCTTATTTTTGCATATGATTTCTCAGGAAAATTTTTAGATGTATGAGAGTTGTTGGGTAATTAATCCTTATTTCATCCCAACTGTAATCCTTATTAATACGTCCAAACTGGAATTTCTTTCCATTTTGCACTGTAACTTTTTAGGGTTTGTATTATCATGGAAGAGTTGAATCGATCCACCATCAGTACTCCTTTACCTAGTTTCTGGGCATGTACCCTTTCCACCAGGCCAGGATATTCTTTGACAATTCTCTCCCCATCTTTTCGGTAGGTGGATATGCCACCATAAAGTGCACGGTTAAGTTTGTTTCTGTCATTTTGGCTCATTTTGGTAGTGTCATAGGCCAATATAATGCGTGATTTTAATTTGGAACCTTCAGCAGTTACATCCACAGCTTTACCATGTAATAAAACTCCCTCACCACTCATAGCGCTTTTTAGTTCTGCATCATTTTCCAGTTCATCAAGATTAACTTGTTTTACACGTAATTTATCAGTTACCAGCTCATCAACAATCTTTAAAGAAGATTCATTTTTGTTGGAGTGAAGAACAACCAGATCAACATTTTTTAAGGTTTTGGAAGCTGCAGCACCAGGAGAAAAAACAGATATGACTCCTTTTACTTTTCTTATTTCTTTGGTTAATTCTACAGCCAATTTAAAGTCCATTTATTCCATCTCCTCTCAATGAATAATAGTATGATAAAAAAATTAATCCGATTTCTAGCCTAATTATTCTCTCTCTGTTATATTGATACACTAGCCTTAAGTAAGTTTGTAATGTGCTATAGAAGTGAAAAAATTCAATAGAATTAATCCGAGAATTTTGGAAAATTAAAAAACAGGGAATTTAGATAAACAGTTAAAAAATATCACAAACAATCAATATCAGGGACAAATGGTTTTATATCCAGGACTGGAGACTGATCCAGAGCATCCAACCATTTAACTGTTAAGAGATTTCCCTCTCTTTTTACCAGTTCCACCATACACAATCCGAGTGAATTTGGTCTAACCGGTGCCCTGGTGGCAAACAAACCCCTCTTTTCAGTTCTACCATGTGGCACTACTTTGAGAGATGCTGGTCCTGAACGATCCATCCAGTATATTACAAAAAGATTTGAAAAGTTCTCAATACCGTCCAGTGCTTCTGCATACTCTGGAAAGATTTCAATAGTAGAAATCTCTTCAGAGAATCTTCCTTGATGTGGAGAGTCCTTTTTTACTTTAAACGGGGAATTTACCAGACCAATAGCTTTTAGTTCCATTTTTTGACCTCAGATTACATAAATTGATTATTATTTTATACTAACTTGAAATCTCCAAAGCTGTCTTTTTTAAATGGATATAGTTAATCTTAATTCTATTAGATCTAAGGTATTAAAATCTCGGTAAATATCCTTAAATTATAAAAAAGATTATCCCTGAGTTTGATCCTATTATAAAAATTTGATTATTTGCATAGGAATTCAGGATTATTGAAAAACAGTGATTTAATCAATGGAGAACCCCGCAGGGATATTTTGAATGGGGAGTTTTGGTTGGCCCCTGCGGGTATAATTTTAGGGAGGCAATTAGTAGATATTGCTATTGCTTCTCCATTGATCGTGGTTTAATAAAGTATTTGCAAATTAAACTTATATAACATCCCTTATATAGATTGCGGAGACCTAATGAGATTTATATTGGAATATTAAGCACTTATAACAAAAAAATCCACGCAAGAAAATTTTATTATCAGTCCATATTTTTGATGAGTAACACCAAATTAACAGAAATAATAAAAACAAACTGATATTACAACTGAACTAATAGATCCAAAGTAGACGATTACGATTTAAAGAAATTATAAACTGCCATCATTAGTTCATAAACATTATAACCCTTAGATTATCTATTTGAAAGAAAAATTCTACTTGTTTTTTTAAAAAAAATACATTATACAAAATGAGTATTAATTTCCTATGCAAACTTTTTTATTTTTACCATAAATGGTTTAACTACACAGTTATCTACATGTAAACAAAGAATTATTTAAATAAAGCACTTAAAAGATGAATTTAAGTTTTGGCAACGTCATTAATGCCTAATGATCAGTTTCTCCTTTTCGCCGGGTAGTGTCCATGATTCTTTTAATATTACGCAGTCTCTCATCATTTTCATATGTTATGGCATCTTTTTCAGAGGACCGGTTTTTGAATATTCTGAAAATATCATTCACCCCCTTGCCAGCATATCTTACTTCACGTAACCTTAAAACTTAATGTGACATATATCACCAAAACTTCTCACATTCATCAAAAAAATCAAACAAACATAAATTATTAATTATAATCTTATCATCCCAGTTTTAAGTATCATTTAGATTAATAAATCGAATAAAAATAGATTTTGGATAAATTAAATAAATTGAAGTGGATTTTAGATTAATTTATAATAATTAAAGTGGAAAAAAAGAAACTTTGTGATTTAATCTGTGAGGATAGCTAAAAGTTTATATTGTAAAACGCCATAACTATTCCCTTAGTCCCTTGGTGTAGTGGCAATCATGTGAGACTCTGGATCTCGCGACAGCGGTTCGACTCCGCTAGGGACTATCTTTATTCCTTTTATAAAAAAAATTATATAATGCTGATAATGATATGAACACTCTTTAGAGTATATTTTATAAATCAAATTATTTTAATCAGATTATTCGGGTAATATATGTCCCTAATCATGTTTAGTCACCCTTTTTTTAGATGTTGAGAACTTATGTTTTCTGAAAGTGATGGATGAATAAATGAATAGTTGAACAATTAAGTATATATTATATTAATGATAATCTATGTAAAGAAATATTACCAACAGCAAGCAAAAAAGGGATTCCAATGAAGGACAATGATATTTGTGATATTCAATGTATTAATGAAAACTCTGTGAAGGGAGTTAAATCACAAATGCCTCAGGATGAAACATTTCAACTAATTTCCGATCATTTCAAAGTACTCAGTGACCCCACCCGAGTAAAAATACTCTATGCCTTAACTCAAAAAGAGATATGCGTGTGTGATTTAGCCGCAGTTCTGGATATAACCGACTCCGCAGTATCACACCAGCTAAGATTGTTAAGGGATAAAGACCTGGTAAAATTCAGGAAAGAAGGAAAAATGGCCTATTATTCCCTGTCAAACAATGACATTATTGACATGATAAAAATGGGAAACACTATTGCTGAAAGATAAACAAGAAGTAAACCAGAAATTAGTCTTACGAAAGTTTTATTAGAATAAATGTTTAATTGGATAAAATTAAGTGCATTCAATAATAACTTTACCACTGACTAAAAATCCAGTAAAAAATCAGACTAATAATTAATGTATAATTAACCAGACATCTTAGATTCTAATTAATCTGTTTAAAAACAGAATAAAAAAATTAAGCCATTAATAATTTTAAAGATTTTTGGGGGGAATAGACCATATACTATCAAATATATGGCAAATAAGACAATTTCGGGAACAAAATGGCTTAAAACACTAAAAAAAGAAAAGGGAAACAAAATAATATATAAATGATATTCCATCAGGAGAGATAATTAATGAAATGGTCTTTAGTTGCACTGGCTGTTTTACTGTTAATAATAGGTTACGCTTACGTATCAACAGTAGATGGTCCCATCACCCCAGAAGGTAGACTTGCATTTGTAAAAGTCGCCAATCCAGATATGTATCCAGGACACTTGCATTCTCAATTATTAGCCAGATTCGCCAAAGAAAGTGGTTCCCAATCAGTACTGGTAGTACACTTTGCAGGTAGTTCCAATTACCGTAACTTTAAAGAAGGAGACATAGAAATACTGGAACTGGCCTTCATTGACACCCAGGGAACTGGTGCAGTTGGAGATACTAACTACTGGGATTCACTCCAAATTGCATTATTCGGTGCTCCTGAAGGAAGGTACAAATATAAGAGTGATGGTATAGTTTTCGATAATCTGGATGATGCTTTGGACTATATTTATGGTGTTGCCGAGGCAAATGGCCAGGATGGACCCATACCCATGTACTGGCATGGTACGGCCCGTAAAGACAATCCAATGTTTGCCCAGGGATGTGGATTCCCATTATACTTTGATATTGTGAGAAAGCAATATGGAATCATACCTGCTTACGTATACACTATAAAAGGGATGATTTTACCCTACTTTAAAGACCCGTATGCCAATTACGAATTAACACACTACACCGAACTTCAGAACTACTACCAGCAGGGTATGATAGACTTTAGATAGGGAATAATAATCCAAAATATTATTCCTTTTTTTTACCTTCTTTTTCCAACCTTTCAAAGATAAATCGGGGCTTGCAACCATATTCATCAATATATAATTTGATCTGGTCATCATCAACTTTTTTGAAGTTCTTTTTCACGATCTTTATGGTTTCCTCTTGGGAATAGGATATTCTCATCACTTCAAAAAACCGGTTTAGAATGAAAACCAGAACTGGTGAAATAACATAAAAATCAGTTAATAGGTCGTATTTAACACCCTTGAACCTGAAAACAAAGGCCGTCTGTATCACCACATTGATTTTGTTGAGATCCTTCCTATGCTTAAAATATTCCATTAAAATTCCAAAATAGAATGGAAAAGTGTCAAAGCCCTTATTTAATGACCATAAACTCAGCCCAACCTTATCTTTATCAATGAATTCAGAGTCTAGAATCTTATCTGCTAATAAAACCACATCATATTCCTGCACTTTCTGGTAAACTTCCTCATTGGTCCTGACACCAAGATCTTTTCGGAGTGTCTGGTAGAATTCATCAAAAACCTCGGATGAACTCATATCATGATGATCCAGAAAAAGTGTGGGATCGTAAACATTCAAATCAAGAATTTTCAAAGCAGAATAGATATTGGCAGATTTACCAGTCCCAGGACTCCCTATGATTAATACAAATCTACCTTTCCGGTTTTTCAGACTGCGGAACATGTTGTATATTTTCCGAAATGATCGGGTATACACAAAATCAGCATTGTCTGCTTCCGATTGCACCTTATAATCTGCCATGTTATTATTATAGATCTACATATAAATCCAATTACTATTTCTCAGTCTGATTTTGAAATAAGATGTTAAATGGTTTTGGAATAAGTGAATTATACTAAAAATACGCAATAATATATAATTAACAAAATTCATAATGAGTCCTATATCACAGATTATATTCTGAGAATAAGATAAAAGATTGAATTAGATTCAAATAAATAATTGCATTAAAAATGTTAAAATTAAATCATAATATTATTATTCGGTATTATAACTATTAGCAAGGTGTTCTTATGGAAACAGTTAACATTCTCATTGAAGCCCTTCCTTACATTAAAAAATTTCACCAGAAAAAGATCATGATAAAATACGGTGGACACGCTATGATCGATGCTGATGCCAAGAGCTCCACAGCACGTGACACTGTACTACTCAAATATGTTGGTATGAACCCCATCGTAGTACATGGAGGCGGGCCTGAAATCTCCCGTTCAATGAACAAACTGGGTAAAGAACCAAAATTTATTGGAGGGCTCCGTGTAACAGACCAGGAAACCATGGACATCGTTAAAATGGTTCTGGTGGGTAAGATCAACACGGAAATAGTGGCCAACATTGGACTTCACGGAGGTAAAGGTGTGGGACTATCTGGTAAGGACAACTTACTATTAAAAGCCCGCAAACGCTCCCCCCAGGTTGTAGTTAACCAGGAAACCGGAGAAGAACAAATGGTCGACCTGGGATTGGTGGGGGAAATAGAATCCATAAACCCTGAAATCCTGGATGTGTTAACTGAAAACCAGTACATCCCCGTCATCAGCCCCATCGGGGTGGATGATAAGGGCAACACCCTTAATTTAAATGCAGACACAGTGGCTGGAGAAGTGGCTGGAGAAGTTGGTGCTGAGAAACTCATTATACTCACTGACGTGCCAGGAATATTGCAGGACCCTTCAGATCCAGAAAGTCTGATCAAAAAAATCAATATCCAGGAAGTCTTAGAACTAATTGAAGATAGAACAGTGAAAGATGGTATGTTACCCAAGGTTTTAACTTGTATTAGCGCCCTGGAAAATGGAGTTAAATCAGCCCATATCATTGATGGAAGGGTGAAGCACAGCATACTCCTTGAAATCTTCACCAAGCAGGGTATCGGCACTATGATAACCAAATAAGCCGAAATTTTTTACCCAATCTTTTTTTTATCCCTATATTTAATTTAAGTAAGTAAAACTATTGAAATATTCAAACCAATGGGAGTATTTATATGAGAATAGCCATTATTACAGATGGTCCTTACGGTGAAAGGGCTTATGCCACAATCAAAGACGAATTTGACTGTGATTACATAGTGATGGATCCACCAGCATCAGCCTTTATGGATGAAATTGATCTTCCCGACGATATTGTGAACAAACTGGAAAAGGCTGATATAATAATAAGCTACATCTTACACCCCGACCTCTCCATTGAACTGGTAGACGCCCTCCACTCTAAGGTGGAATGGATTATTGTGGGCGCATGGAGAGGGGAAGGATTTAAAAACCAGTTGGAAAGTTATGGTAATGTAACCTGTCCTGAAAACATGTGCGACCTCACTGAGAATGGAAATCCTATCTTTGATGAATTTGTATCCAAATTTGGGAGACCCGTGGTGAGAGTTAACTGCCACCAAGACAAAGTTGTTGATGTGGAGGTTTTAAGGTGCTCTCCATGTGGCAGCACCCAATTCGTGGCTGATGAAATGGTGGGAGAATCAACGGAAACACTGCCCATCAGGGCTGGCCTCAGGATACAACATTATCCCTGCCGGGCACCAAAAATGCGACTTTTTGCTGATGATGAATGCAAAAAAGAGATGGCAGCTAACTTCCATAAAAAAGCCTTTGAGGATGCTTTAAACAAGGATAAACATGATGATTAGAAAATTAACATAATTATTGTGAAAATAACTTTTATGATGGAAATAATAATATAACCAGCCAAACTAAGAAATAAATGTGAGTAATATGTTAGAAGTAGCGATAATTGGAGCCAGTGGTTATACTGGAGGAGAACTATTAAGGTTCCTCGATGTTCATGAAAAAGTGGAATTGGTTGCTGCCACTTCCAGACAGTACGCAGACACCCCTATACGTAAGGTGCATCCCCACCTGCATGATCTGGATTTGAAATTCACCAATCAATCACCGTCTGACTTGGATGTTGACCTGGCATTCACTGCCACCCCCCACGGGGCATCCATGAACATAGTCCCCGAACTGGTGGAAAAGGGAATTAAAGTGGTGGATCTTAGTGGAGACTACCGCTTCGATGATATTGGTATTTATGAGAAATGGTACAATCTCGAACATAAAAACCCATTAAAAGCAGTTTACGGGATGCCTGAGATGTACCGGGACCAGATCAAAGGAGCTGACCTGGTTGCCAATCCAGGATGTTATGTTACCGGTGCAATTCTGGCAGGGATCCCCCTAGTGAAAAATGGGCTGGTTGACACCATTATTGCGGACTCTAAAAGCGGTGTGAGCGGTGCTGGCATTAACCCTACTCCTGCCACTCATTATCCGAATATAGGCGATAATGTTGTTCCCTACGCAGCGACCACCCATCGTCACATGCCCGAGATCCAGGAAAAACTCCGGAAATATGGAGATGTCCGTGTTTCATTCACCCCCCACCTGGTACCAGTCATTCGAGGCATTATAACCACAACACATAGTTTTCCAAATGAGGATGTTACATCTCTAGATGTTATGGATCTTTACACCGAGCAGTATGAAGACGAACCATTCATCAGGGTGCTGGATGTGGGTGAAATTCCAAGAACCAGTTCTGTGAGAGGATCCAACCAGTGCCATATAGGTTGCTTTGAAATAGATGAAAACGGTAGATTGGTTGTTGTATCCGCCATTGACAATCTGGTTAAGGGTGCATCTGGTGTGGCAGTTCAGAACATGAACTTGATGTGTGGATTTGCCGAGACAATGTCCCTGGAGGCAGTGGGCATACATCCCTAAACCTTTATTAACGTTGATCCATATATTTTATGAAATGATTATAAAGATAAATCGTTGAAAACTATTAAGAATTATCCAATATCAGATTCATTCTCTATATGGGCCTTAATTATGCATCAGAAGTTATATTGGTTGAGGTAAAAATGAAAACTATTATTTTATTTTATTCAAGAAGCAGGAAAACAGCATTGGTAGCTAATACTCTGGCTGAGGAAGTCAATGCAGATATAGTTGAAATAATGGATCTGAATGACCGTAAAGGGCCATTAAATTATATAAAAGCTTCAGTGGATGCTTTCCGTGAGAATAAAACTGCTATTAAACCTGAAAGTGTGGATCTAACTGACTATGATCTGGTTTACCTGGGAAGTCCTACCTGGGCCAGTAAACCCGCCCCTGCCATGATCACCCTTATTGACAGGTGCGATTTCAGGGGTAAGGATGTTATTCTATTTTCAACAATGGGCAGTTCCGGTGGTCAGAAGGTAATTGAGAGAATGAGAGAAAAAGTAGAGCCCAGGGGTGGAAGGATGATCAAGTCTTTCCAGGTTAAAACTGGTGGTAAAAAGATCGAAGAACTGGTGGACATTGTTAAGAAAATCGTCCAGGAAGAAGACCTCCCAATTTATGGAATATGAAAAGCCGGATAACATTTTACAATCAGATAAAACCATATAATCATTGATTAAACTATATAAACTTGAAGTTCACTTAAATAATGTTCAATCAAATCAGGAAATATTAACTATCCGAAATGAATTAATATCTTAAAAGAAAACTGGTGATCTATTTGATAAATTATGAACGGTTTCTAGAATCATACAAACCCCTCATCGCCATTCCAGTGGTGATCACCATTATAGCCCTGATATTGACACTTACCATTGGGCTCGAGCAGGGTATAGAACTGAAAGGCGGAACTACTGCCGTGATAGAACTGGAAAAGCCTGTTAGTCAAAGCGAATTGGATGCAATAATTAGTAACGGTATTTCTAATAATCAAGTTGAGGTTATGATCAGTAACAATCAGGCTAATGTGGAAATTCCCGGCGACGTTAACGTGGTGGAATTATCTTCTATTCTTGAGGGAACAGGAACTATCTCCAGTTATCGTTCAGTAGGTCCAGTGCTGGGTGAAGAAGCAATGACCCAGGTTTATTATGCACTGGCCTTCGCATTCCTCTTCATGAGCATAACTGTTTTTATAATTTTCCGTGATTTCGTGCCTAGCCTGGCAGTTATTCTGGCTGCTCTATCGGATATTATTATTGCCATTGGTGGAATGAGCCTATTTGGAATCCCACTTTCTGTTGCATCAGTGGGTGCCATTCTCATGCTTATTGGATACAGTGTGGATACTGATATCCTGCTAACCACTCGAATCCTGAAACGGAAGGAAGGAACAATTACAGACAGAGCTAAAGAGGCAATGAGAACTGGTCTCACCATGGCTGCGGCAGCCATTGGTTCCATGGCAGCCTTATATATTGTGGTCATATTCTTAATTCCCTCAGCCCAGACACTGGCAGATATTGCTGCCGTGCTAATTATAGGTCTGGTAGCAGATATCCTGGCAACTTGGCTGATGAATCTTGGCATACTCAGATGGTACGTGGAGGCACGAAAATGAAATTCAATCAATTCCTCAAAGACAAACGAGTGATACTGCTCATCGTGCTGGTTATTGGGAGTATAGCTGCTATTTCCTTTTTTGGGATTGAGCAGGGTTTAGATCTTAAAGGTGGGTCAGTTATACAGATTCAACTGGAAAAACCGGTTGACAGTGCAACCATGAACA
>Ga0334901_1000153_pt1 | contig 111725 bp, 77 predicted proteins | sample GraSluR3_MG_3_FD_207216 | JGI IMG/M metagenome (GOLD analysis project Ga0334901, IMG submission 207216) | Sludge microbial communities from methane-producing bioreactor in Wageningen University, Netherlands - Granular Sludge_15_08-R3 | ecosystem: Engineered > Bioreactor > Anaerobic >... | reverse complement strand
ATTCTTAAAGAACATAATATTAATAAATATAATATGATTGCAAGTATACCACCTATTTTTGTTGACAATTATGTTAAAGATATTATTTTGATTAAAAAGGGTGGATACTTAAAATGGTTATCGCCCATATTTTTTTATTTTTTTTCTTGACAATTGATTTTTTGGTGTTATAATATAATCGTAAGTAAGTAAATAGATAAAAAAATATGCTTCGGGAAAAATGCGTACACAAAAAAATAAGCATTAGGAGTTAAAAATGTATTATGACAATCGTGTACGAAGCAATAGAGATATACACAGAAATAACCTTATGCAACGCAGTTATATAGAACAAAAAAGAGAAAAGTCAAAGTTTGAAAAAGCTGTTTTTAGCTTTACTCATAATATGGATAAAAATCTATTAGAAGATAAATATAATGACTTTGAAAAAGGAGTTTTATTTTATCCTTGCTGTAGTACTGATTTGATTTCTCCAATTAAATATTTTTCTCATTTAGTCAAAGAATTTTGGTTTGTTGATAAATACCGATATCATAATAATGAAAGACACTTTCGAAGATGCAGGAAACAAGACTACTATCTTTTTTTAGACCAAAAAATTGACTACTATAATTCAATATTTGACATTGTTCCTGCTCTTAGAAGAGAATATAGAAGACTAAGCTATAAATTGTGGATTCCTTCTTTAACTGTATTTGATGAGAATCATAAATATGGATTAAACTATCCTCAAGAAAAAATGTATTACCATTGGTCAAGCCCGATTGTGTTTACAGAAATCTTAGAACATAAAATTACAGGAAATATTATTACTACCAACCTAAGAAGCGGAGATGCAATTGCATCACTTTATAAAGATGATTTTCAAAAGATAAGTGTCTTTTTTTATAGAGGGGATAGTGATGGAGAAGGTGGTAGTGGACTAAAGTGGTTTTCGAAAGACAAGTTTAAAATAATAGTCGAAAAAATGATTAATGGTGGATTAATTGTTACTGACGGTTCAAATCAAAGAACAAATGGCTCAATAACTAAACCACTTCTTGATGGTTGGTCAAAAAGTCGAAAAGAAAAACCTGCTATCACTGAATTAGAATTTGACATAAACAGAAAATATTATAAATTAAAGTGGGTCGGATACATTGATAAAAAGTATGGAGAAACATTAGTGTGGCAATTATTCAAGAAATAGAAAATGTTTAAAATCAGACGATTAGAGCTATTTTATGCCTCAAGACGACTAATGCTATTGCTTTGAATTTTTCGTGCCGTGTACGGTCTCTCATCAACGTATTTTAGGTATTTAAAAGCTATAGAAATAAGAAAAGGCAGTACCTTTTTAATGATACTGCCTTTTTTATGTTTAATTCTTGTTTATATTCATTATTTTTATATGATGTTTTAGAATATACCATGTTATCTGGAATTTTTTACGGTAAAATTGATGATTTAAAAAAGTTGAAATTAACTCTTTTTTCATTTTTTTTACCTACAAAATATATTTAAGGATTGATATTGATTTTCCTGTTGTAATTATAAATTCATCTCTCTATTTAATTATATCTTCTTCATTTAATGAGTTAAAAATACGATAGAATTGTTGATAACTTTTTCCAATGTTTTTTATCTCAATATTGCTTTTTATGATTTTACTAAAAATATACGATAAGGTCTAATTTCTTAATCTCTAAATAATTACATCATTATTTAATGTCTCAAAAGACTAACACTTAATTATCTATAGCTAATCTGATGTTAATGTAGCTAAGAAAGCATTAAGCTTAGCTTCTTTATCTTGATTGTTGATATATTCAACAAGCTGTTTTTTAGAAGTATTTGATATTTTTGTTCTTGAAAAACTTGGCTTAATCCCGTAATTAGTTTCAAACTTTTTCTTAATTTTATTTTCTACTATCTAAAATTCTTCAGGACTGTTATTCACCGTATTAAAAATTACACCATCATGTAAACCGATGCCATTAACTTCTTGAATTATCGGTAACATTATTTCGGCTTCCAATTTCTGAAGCTATTTTGCTAAAGAGTCATACTTGCTTGAAATTTTTATCAAATTCTAAACAAATATAGGGAACTATTTTTTAATATTAGCAATCCGTGAATTAAGATTTATTGTTTTTTTAAAAAGAAGATATCTAAAAACTTTTTCTTTTACTTCTTTTCTGATTTTAGAATTACTTTCAACATCTGTTTTATTATATTGCCAACATTCTCCTATACACTAATAAAACTTGCCTGCTAAGATAGAGTTCTACATTTTTCCCTATATTATTAATCCTTCTTTTTTTATTAAACATAGCAAAATAAAAGGCTGACTATTTTTTATGTCTAAATAACTTAAACAAGGTTTTTCAGAGATGTTTGACTGTAAAGCAAATCGAAGAATGGAATTCATTTTTGTCAAAATTGAATAATGTCTTTGACTATTTTTGCCGACAGTAATCTTATTATAATCAAGATCTAAAAGATTTAAAATAGAATATCTTAAATTTTTACATTTTAAGTAGTTTGGATTGGATGTTTTAAACGTAATATTTAACAAATCTCTTTTTAATTCTTCTACTGATTTCGCCTTAATTTTTTTAGAAATTAATCTTTGAGTTATTAATAATAGGTTATCAAAATCAATTTTGAAGTTGTTTTTAATATTATCCTAATGCCATTTTGTTTCTGAGTTTGTTTTGGTATATCGATTAAGAAATTTTTCATGATACTTCCCTTTAACAAAATCTTCTGTATGAATACTAATCAACTTTCCAGAGAACTAATAGCGACAAACATATCTTTGAGCAAATTTATTAATCTGATAACTTATTTCTATTTGTCCACTATTATTTATGGGGTTAATGATTTCATTATCACAAAGAATTTCAACAATTCTTTTTGATGTTTTCTAATCTCCTGTAATTTTGTTGGTTATGTACTTTTTTGACAACGAGACACCGTACTCATCATTACAAAATGCTGATAAACATATAATCCTGTGAGTAATTAACATAGCATAAAGTTGCTATGTTTTAGAATTGAAAAATATTTTTTCTAAATCATTAAACATTTTTCTCTAAATGATTATAATCATTTTTTACCTCTTTTCTTTATTAATTTATATCTAACTTACTAATTTAAAATACATTATATTAACAAAGCTTCACTATCATTATAGAAATATATATAGTAATAACTAATCAGAATTAGTACTAATTTATTTTACTAAATTAACTAAGTTATTATTTTAAAATACATTATATTAAAATAACTTCACTATCATTATAGAAATACATATAGTAATAACTGATCAGAATTAGTACTAATTTAAATTACTAAATTAACTAAGTTATTATTTTAAAATACATTATATTAAAATAGCTTCACTATCATTATAGAAATACATATAGTACTATGACTAATCAAAATTAGTACTAATTTAAATTTCTGAATTAACTAAGTTACTATTTTTAAATGTATTATATTAAAATAACTTCACTATCATTATAGGAATATATATAGTATAATAACTGATCAGAATTAGTACTAATTTAAATATTCAAAATTAAATAAGAGTAATAAATTGTATTAGAGTACCTTATGTTAAACATACAATCATTAATTATATAGATCATAATACAGGTATAGATCATATTAATATATCTTATAATTAGTGAGGATATCGTTATTATTAAAATAAAAGAACTTAATAGAATACAATTAAATAATTACACTATTAAGCATATTATGTAATAAAATAAAATTAATTTTTAAATCTCATATTCTATAATAATTTAATAATCTTATGTTGACTTTTTTTTACAAAGTATCTAAAAGTACAAGAATCGCTATCCTAAATATTTTAGTATAAGTGTCCGAGTTCATCAGAAAATAAAAATATCAACTTACTCTTTTTTTCAACACTGAATGGTGTATTATTAAATTGATAGATTTATTCTAATCAAGCCTAAAAGATTCACTTCGTAAATTAAATTACGTATGTTTGCTTTAACCTTGTTACTTTTTATAAATAATATGTTTCTTTTTTTTGCTAAATGTTGTTATTCTTGAGCCAGAAGCTTTATAAGTATATTATAACTATTTTTAGCTAAAATGTTACGATGTATTTTTATTTTTTTTAAATCATAAAATAATATGAATGATTTTTGAAATGGATATCCTAAAACCGAATATGTAAATTTGGTAGTAAATCAAACGACCGTTTACTTAACTTTTGATAATAATACAACTACTCTAGATTTGCAATAACTTATGAGTTAATAAACTTAGTAAATAAATCAAAGTAAAACCTTGACAAAAATCATTGTTTTATTTACTTTGCATTAAAGGAGGAATTATGATATTTGGTTATGCACGTGTAAGTACACACGAACAGAATTTTGACAGGCAGTTAGAGGAACTAAAATCATTTGAAGTTGATGAACTATTTCAAGAAAAAATTACTGGAACAAAAGCCGATCGCCCACAACTAAACAAATTAATTGAAAAACTGCGAACTGGTGACCTGGTTATTGTCTCTGATCTAACTCGGCTTAGTAGAAGCACTAAAGACTTATTCAACCTTGTTGAATTGATTCAGTCCAAAGGTGCAAATATCAAATCTATCAAAGAATCCTGGTTAGACACCACTACCCCAACAGGAAAGCTCATGTTTACCTTTATCGCAGGTATAAGCCAATTTGAAAGGGATATAATTTCTCAACGAACTAAAGAAGGCTTAGCTGTAGCCAGAGCAAGAGGCAAAGTAGGCGGTAGAAAACAAAAGCTTGATAATACTAAGCAAGAAACTATATACAAGCTATATCAAGAAAAGAATATGAGTGTCATGGACATTTGTAAGATGTTTAGTATCAGCAAACCAACATTATATAAAGTAATAAACGAAGTTAGCAATTCTCTTAGTGATATTATTAAATGATAATATTACCATCTTGAATTAAAAATTTGAACTACTTATTTTCTAGAAAATACAGGTAATTTATTTATTGCCTCTTCTTTTACTTTATCAATTAATTTCGCATATACCATTGTTGTTCTAATGTCTTTGTGACCAAGAATTTTCGAAACAGTAAAAATATCAACACCTTTTGTAAGGCATAATGTAGCAAAAGTGTGTCTAGCTGTATGGAAATTAACATTTTTGGATATTCCTATATTTTTAATCCATTGTTTTAATAATCTTAATGCACGTCTATGACTAGGCAATTTAAATATATATTCATTTTCTGAAATATCTTTTTGTATTTCAATGATTTTTAATACATCTTCATTCAGAGGGATTATGTTAGGAACATTATTCTTTTTTTGAATTAAAATCAATTTATTATTTTCAATATTACTCCATTTTAAACTCATCAAATCGGAGATTCTAAGACCAGTGCTACAACTAAAAAGAAAAGCATTTGATATATTAATATTTCTAAATTTATTTTTATACATAATCTCCAATTCGTTTTCTGTAAGAAAAACTTTCTCGGTATCAGGAATACGGTTTTTAATTTTCGAAGTAAATGGAGATTTAATAATATAACCTTTTTCTTCAGCAAATTTTAAAAGAATCTTTAAGTGATTCAAATAATTGTAAACTGTAGCCTTTTTATAATTTTCTTCAAGAAAACCTTTATATTGTTTGATAGTATTTTCTGTTATTTCTGAAATTAGCAAATTATCTTTTTTTAAAAATATATTTTTTAAATTCATTATAGCAATTTTGTATCCTTTAGAGTTTTTTTCTTTTTTCCCAATCAAAAATTCTCTTAATATTAAATCAATTGGAGTTTTATTCTTATTAAGCAAATTTACACCATAATCATCATTAATTATCTTTGATTCATTATCAGCAATAATTTTTTTTACTATTTCAAATGTTTGTTTATCTTTAACATTGTTCCCAATAAAATAGAGTTTTAAGTATTCTTTTGTTCTAATATTATTATTGCAATAATCTAAATATATATTAAGCTTGTTCTTCAATACTCTTGTTCTTATTTTAATTTTACTTATCGTATTAAAAGATAATAACATGTTCTCAACTTGTTTGCTTATTAAATTCGATTTTTCAATACTGTCATTCATTTAAATCTCCAAATTATTATTCTATATAAAAATATAACACTAAAAAATAAAAATACAACTAATAACTATAAAAAAAGGGACAGAATTGGGACAGAATTGGGACAGATTGAATCAATAACAATCAACATACATCAATATATCATAATATTGCTGTATAGTATAAGTCATTGTAATATAGTGATTTAATATATATCAATATGTATTGATGTTGAAAAAAATAATAATTATAATATAACTCTTAATCAGTGGGTCTAGGGTTCGAATCCCTACGGGTGTACCATTTATTTATATTATTAAATTCCAAATCATTAAAAAATATTTGACAAATAAGTAGCTTCAATAAAGGTTACAAAAAAGATTATGAAGGATATATCTATGTATGAAATCATCATATTGTTAGTAATTGGCTTATTTTCAGGAATATTAAGTGGAGTATTAGGAATTGGTGGGGGTTTAGTCATTGTTCCTGCGTTAGTTTTTTTCCTGAAAATGACACAACACGAAGCTCAAGGTACTACATTAGCATTAATGTTACCTCCAATAACACTTTTATCTACCTATGCATATTATAAAGCCGGTCATTTAAATTTAAAGGTTATAGTCTTTGTCTGCATTGGTTTTTTTATAGGTGGATTATTTGGTGGTAAAATTGCAGTCGCAATAAATGCTTTTATGCTAAAAAAAATATTTGCAGTTTTATTAATTGCTGTTGCTTTAAATATGTTATTATCTAAAAAATAAAAAAACAGTTTGCTTAATGATGTTATGCTATAATGATATATATCATTATTTAAAAGCTTTTTAAACTCATATTAGGAATATCTTTTCTTATAATAATACACATAAATTATGAAATATATTATTCGAAATATTCATTTATTTTAAATGATAACATACAGAATTACAAAATTCAATTATTTATTCCGATTTTTATTGACAAAAAAACAAATATTTTTTTTTTATATGAATAGAATAAAGTGTATATTAGCAAACAAAACAAATAAAAGGAGAAACAATGAGTCAGTTTAAAAAAGAAACAATGGACGGAAATACAGCTGCTGCTCATATAGCATATGCTTTCAGTGATGTAGCTGCTATTTACCCGATTACCCCATCATCAAATATGGGTGAACTGGCTGATGCATGGGCATCAGTAGGCAGAAAAAATGTTTTTGATAAAGCCGTTGAAGTTGTAGAAATGCAATCAGAAGCAGGTGCAGCCGGAGCCCTTCACGGTTCATTAGCTGCAGGAGCTTTAACAACTACGTTTACAGCTTCACAAGGTTTATTATTAATGATACCAAATATGCACAAAATAGCAGGAGAGCTTTTACCAACAGTTTTTCATGTATCGGCACGTTCATTAGCTGCTCAGTCTTTATCAATATTTGGCGATCATTCAGATGTAATGTCAGTAAGAAATACCGGATTTGGTCTCTTAGCTTCAGCATCAATCCAAGAAATTATGGATTTAGGTGCAGTAGCACATTTAACATCCTTAAAATCAAATATTCCTTTTGTTCATTTCTTTGATGGATTTAGAAATTCTCATGAAATCCAAAAAGTTGAAGTTACTGATTATGAAACGTTAAAAAGTATGTTAGACACTAAATATATTGAAGCTTTTAGAGCAAGAGCTTTAAATCCTGATTCACCAAAAGTAAAAGTGGGAGCTCAAAATCCGGATGTTTATTTCCAAGGCAGAGAAACTGTAAATAGATTTTATGATGCTTGCCCTGAAATAGTTCAAGAATATATGAATCTCGTTTCTGAAAAAGTTGGTCGTAAATATAATCTCTTTGATTATGTAGGAGCACCTGATGCAGATAAAATCATCATTGCAATGGGTAGCGGATGTGAAACAGTTGAAGAAGCTATCACTTATTTAAACGCAAATGGATATAAAGTAGGTTTAATTAAAGTTCGTTTATTCAGACCATTCTCTTTAAAACACTTCATCGATGTAATTCCTGCAAGCTGTAAAAAAATAGCTGTACTTGACAGAACTAAAGAACCAGGTTCTTTAGGAGAACCTTTATATCAAGATGTTGTAACTGCATTAAAAGATAAAAAAGATATTATGATCATCGGTGGTCGTTACGGTCTTTCATCAAAAGAATTCACACCAAGTATGGTTAAGGCAATCTATGATCATCTTGATAGTGAAGCATTTCACGGTTTTACTGTTGGAATTAATGACGATGTAACACATAAATCATTAACAGTTAATGAAGAAATCAATACAATTCCTCAAGGAACTATCAGTTGTTTGTTCTGGGGTTTAGGTTCAGACGGAACCGTTGGTGCAAACAAAAATAGCATCAAAATTATTGGTGATAACACAGAAATGTTTGCTCAAGGATATTTCCAATATGATTCCAAAAAATCAGGTGGTATTACTCGTAGCCATTTAAGATTTGGTAAATCTCTAATAAAATCACAATATTTAGTTCAAAAACCTGACTTTATTGCTTGCCACAATCAAGCATTTATCGGAAGATATGATTTACTTGAAGGTATCAAAGAAGGTGGAACTTTCTTATTAAATTCAAACTGGAATAGAGATGAAGCATTCTCACATCTTACAGAAGATATGCAAAAAACAATTATTGAAAAAAAGATTAAATTTTTCAATATTGATGCTCTCGCTATTTCGAATGCAGTTGGATTAGGCTCAAGAATCAATACTGTAATGCAAACAGCGTTTTTCTTAATATCTGGTGTCCTTGAAAGAGAAGAAGCTGTTAAAATGATTAAGAAGTCAATTGATAAATCATATAGAAAAAAAGGAGATTCAGTTGTTGAAAAGAACTGGAAAGCAGTTGATAGTACCAATGAAGCACTTGTTCAAATTAATGTCCCAAGTCAACTACCCGGTAAATCAACACCAGTAAAAAAACTTATCCCTGACAATGCAAATGATTTTACAAAAAACATTATAGAACCAATAATGAAAGAACAAGGTGACAGAATAACTGTAGGTCAAATGCCTATTGATGGTGTTATGGATTCAGGTACTACTCAACTTGAAAAACGTGGTGTAGCAGCATTCGTACCTCATTGGATTCCTGAAAATTGTATCCAATGTAATCAATGTTCATTTGTTTGTCCTCATGCAGCTATCAGACCAAAACAAATCAAACAAGAAGATCTAAATGATGCACCTAATAGTTTTAAAACACTTAAAGCAATTGGAAAAAATGATTTACAATACAAGTTACAAGTTTATATAGATGATTGCCAAGGCTGTAAAGTATGTGTTAACGAATGCCCTAAAGGTGCTCTTGTAATGAAACCTATCCAAGAAGAACGAGATAATGGCGAAGAAGCTAACTATAAATATTTCATTAATCTCCCTGAAGATATAACCGGAGAATGGAAAGAACAAACTGTAAAAGGTAGTCAATTTAAACAACCTCTTTTAGAATTCTCAGGTGCTTGTGCAGGTTGCGGTGAAACTCCTTATGTAAAATTAATTACACAATTCTATGGCGATAGAATGATTATTGCAAATGCAACAGGTTGTTCTTCAATTTGGGGTGGTACATTCCCAAGTATTCCTTATTGCAAAAACAAAGATGGTCACGGACCGGCTTGGGGTAACTCTTTATTTGAAGACAATGCTGAATATGGTTTCGGTATGAGATTGGCAGTTAATTCTAATCGCAAATATCTTAAATTAACCTCAGAAAAATTATTAACTCAAAATATTTCTAATGACCTCAAATCAGCATTGAATTTTGCTTTAGAAAATTGGGCAAAAACTAACGAAGAAACTAAACAAAACAGTGAAAAATTAAAAAACTTACTAACTAAAGAAGTAAAAAATGCTCAAGGTGAAACTTTACAACTGCTTGAAAAAGCTATAGAATTTAAAAATTACTTTGTAGAAAAAAGTATCTGGTGTTTTGGTGGTGACGGTTGGGCTTATGATATTGGCTTCGGTGGTGTTGATCACGTGCTTGCATCAAATAGAAATATAAACATCTTAGTATTAGATACAGAAGTTTATTCAAATACCGGTGGTCAAGCATCTAAAGCAACTCCTATCGGGTCTGTTGCTCGCTTTGCTGAAAGTGGAAAACCAACAACTAAAAAAGATCTCGGTATGATGATGATGAGTTATGGATATGTTTATGTCGCTTGTGTTTCAATGGGAGCAAACAAAATGCAACTTATTAATGCCATCAAAGAAGCAGAAGCTTTTGACGGACCGTCTATTATCTTAGCTTATGCTCCTTGTATTAATCACGGTATTGATATGGCTAAAGCTCAAGAAGAAGAAAAACGTGCTGTTGATAGTGGCTATTGGATTCTTTACCGTTATAATCCTGCAAACATAGCTGAAGGTAAAAATCCATTTACACTTGATTCAAAAGAACCAACACTTGACGTACGTGAATTTATAGATAGCGAAACAAGATACACTTCTCTTGGTCGTCAATTCCCGGAAAAAATGAAACAATATAGAGAAGAAGCTTATAACTTTATTCAAAAAAGATGGGCTCAATACAAACAACTCGCAGGTAAATAATTTCAATAAAAAATTAAGAGGGACTATATGTCCCTCTTTTTTTATAGAATTTATAATCTTAGTAATTTATCTGATTTAATAAAACTTCTATAGCCTTATCTAATTGAGGATCTTGATTATGTACAATATGTTGAGGTAATATTGGAATCTCAATATCAGGTACTGCACCATTGAATTCCATATTTTGCATATTCATTCTAAACCAACCGGAAGAAGGCATACGCATACTTGAACCATCCATAAAACTAACAGATCCGGTTCCAATAACAGAACCACTGGTAGGCATACCAATCACGTGTCCAAGTTTCAAATCTCTGAATAATACTCCAAAAATTTCAGCATCAGAAAAGGAATCTTCATCTATAAGACAAACTATTGGTTTTTGATAAATATTATGAGGTGTAGGATTTAGTTCACTGGTAAAATACCTTGAATAAGTATAAGCATATTGGCTCTTCGTAATAATTTCAATCAAATCTTCGTGAATGTTTCCACCACCATTTCCTCTTACGTCAATAATCATTCCTTCAGTATTAACATTCAACGCCAAAAAATCTTGTTCAAATCTTTTTAAACTTGATTGATTCATCCCTTGAATATGTAAATACCCGATTTTACCATGAGTCAAATCTTTTACTTTTTGATAATTAGTTAAAACCTTATCTTCGTATTGTAACTCATATTGTTCCCTATGAGACAAAGGTTTAATTTTTGCTAAAACTTCTCCGTGTAAAGTTTGAATTCTAATATCAATATATTCTTTAATATGGTTCACAAATAAAGGAGTTACTTCGGTTGATGCATAAATTGGAATATCATTGATTGATAGAATAATATCATTAGCTGAAATACCATATTTCTGATATAATTCTGAATGTTTATAAATCTTTTCTATTTTAATTCCGACAGGTAATCTCTCAGAATAATCCAAAACAACTCCGGCATAAATACGATTCAAAGATTTTGTATCATTTTCTTTTCTTGGATAAAATCCTGTATGTGATGCATTAACTCGACCTATCATTTCATCAACAATTTTTCCTAATACTTCAGTATTGTATATGCCATTAGCATACTTTTCAAAAGTATCATAAAGTTTTCCCCAGTCTTGATCATGCATATTAGGATCATAAAAATTATGTCCAAACTTTCCCCATACTTGTTCAAATATCTCATAATTAAGTTTATTTTTATCGTAATTATAATTAAACTCAAATGATATCAATTCACTCTTTTTACTTTTTATATCAAGTTGATATAAATTATTATTGGAAAGGTAGTATATAAGATTTTTATCTTTATTATAATTTATTGATGCTACTCTTGTTTTAAAAATATACACTTCTTCTTTTTTCGACCTATCAAACTTTACTTTTTTTAATGAATGGCTATTCTTATTTGTCTGAACATAATATAATGTTGAATCATCTGTAGTAAAAAGTGGATAACAAAAACCTTCATCATAAACAATTTCTTTAAATCTAAAATTATAATTTTCAAAATTAACATCCCAGTCATTTTTAGTTGAATCTAGTCTTTTGTCATTATTATTACTTTTGTTTATGATTTCATCCCAATTATCTCCATTTTTTATAGATTCTGTGATTAAATCTAATGACAATATATCATCTCCATAATTATAAAATACCTTAGTTTCATCATTACTCAAAATAAAATTTCCTATATATTTCGTTGTAAATAAAATATCTTTAGTTTTGTTAGTATTTAAATCTTTTATTCTTATAGTTCTATTCCAATTTTTTTTGTCAAGTAATGAATAAATTGACTTATTGTATTTCTTTGATACAACAGGAATTAAAGCTATTCCTTCACCTGGATTGATTGATACTATAGTTCCATTAGCATTTATTTTTGCAAATAAAAGGCGCTCATTTTCATCATCATAGCTAATCTGAAGTTCATTTTCATCATTTTTATAAATAAATCTAATATATTTATCTATTGACCACTCTACCAAGCCAATATTTTTATCAGTATTTTCTTTATAAATAACGTCTTTTATATTTATCTTAAAAAGTTTAGGTATCCCTTTTATATGTGAAAGATAATAAATTGTCTCGTTATCATCCATTATAACAATATCTTCAATGCCTTTTTGATTATAAGTTAGTTGTTTTACTTCTCCCCCACCCTTAGGAACAGCAAATAGATCATACTTATATGAAAAAACAATTAACTTTTCATCCTTAGAAATCGAATAATCACTAATTTCATTTTTAGCATTTAAAAAGTTTGTACTTACAGGCATATTATCTTCACATATATTAATGATAACTTTTTCAGCTTGTTTATTTTCTGGATTCCATTTCCAAATTTCGTTAAAATATTCAAAGACTATTCTATCATTATGACGTGCAATATCAATATCTCGTGGAGACCAATCTTTAAAATCTGTTAAATATACTCTTGTACTATCATTATAATCATCCATATAACATAGTTGAAAATGTGTACTATCAGAAGCCAAGAAATAAAGCCTATTTTGATTAACTTTTGAAAAAACCGGATATCTTTCAGTTAATTTTGTGTTAGTAAGTCTAGTAAAATCTTTATTATTTAAATTATAAAGCCATAAATCTCCATTATGTGAACCTTGATATGACATTCTATATGGATAACCTCTACGATTAAATGCAATCAATTGACCATCTTTTGAAACACTTGCAAATGATTCTGCTACTTTAGTTATTTCTATCGGTCTTAAACTATTAAATTCATATTTTATAAAGCTTGATTCTTCTCCCGGATTATTCATTATGCCTAACAAGCCTAAGGAAGAATAATCATTTTTTGCATTAGGAAACCAATCACAAAAAATAAATTCTTCTCTTGATATAAGCTCTGAATGACCTCCTGATGCCGGAATTTTATAAAAATAAGTCCTTCCCTCATCATTAGAATGAAATGTTATCCAAAGCCCGTCCGGCGAATATGCCGGATTAAAAATATTACCTGTTCGTGAAGTTAAACGTCTTGCAACACCACCATCAAAAGGAACTTCCCATAAATCGTCCATATATACAAAACAAATTAATTCACCATCCGGAGAAATTGTTGGATCATCCATAAAAAACGGTTCATACGCTGATAATGTATATATCACATATACAAGTAGCATTAATAAATAAATTTTCTTCATAAGACCACCTTATTGTTTATTATTATATATGCATAATATATGCCAATTTTTTTTATTATTGAAATATATTCATATTATTAATAATTTCTCTTTTTTTTATGTAAGAATTATTGAATAAATATGAATCAAAAGATTCATTATTAATCTATGCATATTTCATTATAAATCAGATAATCATTTATGATAGTCATTTATATTATTATTTCATAAAATTAATATGCTGTAATCGATTGGTCATAAAAGTATTTCCTGTAATTTCTAGCATCTAAAGACTGTATATCAAAAGAAACATCAAAATATACATAATCTTCCATTTCTACATTAAATATTCCTGATAATATTTCATAATCTTTAATAGTTGCATACTAAAAACAAGAATACTAATACTATACTATTTACAATTATCATAGCAATTACCTGCCAGTTGTCCACAAGCTCCATTAATATCTTGTCCTCGGCTATTTCTTAATGTAATTGCTGCAGGAATATGACTTAATTTATTAATAAAATCTAAAACTTGTTCATCTGAAGGAGATTTCCAATCTAATCCTTTAACAGCATTCCATTTTATTAAATTGATTTTACAAGAAATATCACCGCAAAATTTCACTAAAGCCTTAATATCTTCATTTCCCATATTAAAGTTTTCTATCATAATATATTCAAAAGTGATTCTAAAAGCACTTTTTTTTCTGAAATAGAATAATGATTTTTTTAATTCCGATAGGTTATAAATATCATTAACAGGCATTATAATACTTCTTTTAAAATCAATTGCACTATTTAAAGAAACAGCTAATTTAACTTTAATGCCTGAGTCAGCTAATTTCATAATTTGAGGGATTACACCACAAGTTGAAACAGTAACTCTTCTACCACTAAAAGCATACGCAGTTGGATCTTGTATAATTTTTAAAAAACTTATTACATTTTCATAATTATCAAGAGGTTCTCCCATTCCCATTAACACTATATTAGTTAAATTAATATCCGGAAAATATTTATATACTAACATAATCTGCATTAATAGTTCTTCGATTTTGAGATTTCTAATTAAACCAAGCTTTGCTGTTGCACAAAATTGACATTTTCTGGAACACCCAACTTGAGAAGAAATGCAAAGAGTATTCTTTTTTTTCCCCGGCATAAGAACCATTTCTATATATTCACCATCAAATAATTTAATTAAAAACTTTTTTGTTTTATCACTACTAATTTGTATATCACTTACTTCCGGCAAATAACTTAAAAAATTTTGCTCTAATTTTACTATCAAATCTTGTGGGATGTTAGTCATCTGTTTAAAATCAATTACTTTTTTAAAATATATCCAATCTTGTATTTGTTTAATTCTGTATGACTTACTAACAATAGAATTTAAGATTTCAAACATTTCAGTTTTGTTTAAACTTAATATATGAGGAATTTTAGGTAAAACTAACTCCATACTAAAAACACCGGCTATTTAACTATTCTTGTTTATTTGGTAAGTCTGATTGATTGCCATTATTATGTTTGCAATTTTGAGGGCATTTATTTTCTTGTTTATCATCAGCATTATATTTAGATTGATTTCTTGGGTATTTATTATTAGGATTAGTATAGGATTTATTTTTTTTCTTTTTATGATTAATATAATCAATGTACTCATCTAATGTAATAGTTTCAATCTCTTGGTCATCAGAAGTCAAATAAATAACTTTTGCATACAAATCATTTCTAAAAACATATAATTTCTTATTATCAATCCAAAGTTCGTCACCCATTTCAGGAAAATCTTTTGCAAGTTCAGCATAAAAATCTTCTTCATAGTGTAAACAGCATAGTAACCTACCACAAGGACCGGATATTTTTGATAAATTACCGGAAAGATTTTGATCTTTTGCCATTTTAATAGTTACTTGGCTAAATCTTTTCATATATGTTGTGCAACAAAAACTATTACCACACATACCATATCCACCGAGTTTTTTTGCTTCATCTCTACCTGTACACTGATGTAACTCAATTCTGGTTTTAAATATCTGAGCTAATTCTCTAACAAATTCACGAAAATCTATTCTGCCTTCAGCCGTAAAAAAGAAAGTAAGTTTATTATTGTCGAATTGATATATTGTATCTAATAATTTCATTTCAAATGGATATTTTTCTAAAATCTCTAAGAATTTTTCAGTTGCCAGTTTTTCACGAGAATTAATCTCCAATAGATTATTTTCATCTGTTTCTGTAACAGGTCTAATAATAGAAAAAATCTTCCCTTCGTTATATTGTTCATCTAATTCTTTACTACTCAGACAAGTATGCAAAACTTTACCTATATCTTGACCTCTATCAACTTCAACAATAACATCATCATCCGGTAACAATTTTAAATTATTTGGATTAGTAAAATAAAGAATCTTCCATGTTCTCATCTCAACTTCTATATATTCTCTTACATTTTCTTCGATTATATCTCCATTTGCAATATTTTCATTTGTAATTTCTACATTATCTTGTTCTATTTCAAACATTTTTACCCTCATATTTATTTTTATTTTTATATATCATCTCTATCAATTTAATTTCTTCACTTACTAAATTTTCTCTCCGTCTAATCTTTACATTTTTAGCTGTTTCAAGAAATTTTTCAAAATGATACTCTATTAAATTATTTGCTTCTCCCCATGAAAAAGAAGGGATAAAGTCACTTATTAACTCTCGTCCGTAAATATTAACTCCAAATCCAATAACTGCCCCGGTATTAACTGAACAATTAATACCTATCTTACTATGATCTCCTATAAATGTACCTATAAACATAGATTCTGTTGAAACTTTTTTCTTTTCAGGATAAAACCAGACTTTAACAGGTTTATATGTATTTTTTAAATCACTATTATTTGTATCAGCCCCAATATTTACCCATTCTCCAATAAAGCTATGCCCTATAAAGCCATCATGCTGTTTATTAGAAAAGGCTTGTATTATGCTATCTTCAATTTCTCCACCAATTTTGCAATATGGACCTATAGAAGTATTTTGATAAATCTTTGAGCCAATTTTTACTATAGAATTTTTACCTATATACGCCGGTCCGATTACAACTGTATTATACATTATTTCAACATTTTCATCAATAACTATTGGACCTGCGGAAGCGTCTAAAATTGCTCCTTGACCGAGTTTTGTACCTTCACCAATCCATATATCATAAGGATTAATAGCTGTAACTCCGGGATCTATTGAAATATTATTATCTTCTTCATAAAAAATTTCTTCATAATCATATTTAATCATTAAGCCATTATCATTAATAAATTCCCATACATAAGTCCATAAAGGAAAATCACTTTCAATCTTTGAAAGTTTGCTAATTATTGTATCTAAATCTTCAGTATTTATAGCATTTGTATCAGTTTGAAATTTAAATGCAATTACTTCATTATTATTTACTAATGCCTCATTTATTTTTAAATTTAAAATTTGCTCTTTTATTTTTTGATTAAATATTTTATTATCAGAAACTTTCAAACGCCCATTTATGAAAATACATTCTTGATTGTCAAAATCATTTATCATCCAATCAGGATGTCTTTCTATATATAGATTAACTAATTCTTGGCGAACAAGCACAGAATCAGGCTCAAAATTAAACAATAAAGCTAATCTTTGTCTTAATTTTAATATCCCTACTCTTAAATCAAAAACTGCTCTTGTATATGAAAAAGGTAAAAAATTTATCCATTTACTGTCTTCAAAAATTATAAACTTCATATTATCCTCTTCTATCTTTCCACTTAAAAATCGATAATAATCCTAATACTGTTACTGTCAAGATATAAATTGGTGAAATTAAAAACCAATACAGGTATCTTATTTTGCCAAATATTGGAACTAAATGTATTATATTTTCCTTTGGATTTACAGTATCATACAATTGATTATGAATTAATGCGTAATCAATAAAACTGATATCTGCAAAATATTTTAAAACATATAATAATGGGCATAAAAATGGCATCAAAGCAATGCAATAAAAACTTGAAACTAAATACATAAAAAATTCAGCATTAGTTTTAAACATAACTTTCATATTTGAAGCCCATCTTGTTCTCTGATTAATCAATTGTTTCCAATCACTTACCGGTTGAGTTACAGTATAAGCATCTTCAAAGGCATTAAATCTAATCTTTTTTTTATGTTTAGCAAATTTTTGCATTAGATGCAAATCATCACCGGAGATATATTTATTAATATCAGAAAAACCATTAACTTCATAAAATCCGGTTTTTAAATAAGAAATATTCTGACCGGAGCAAGCAAAAGCTTTTCCGGACTGAATAGCTCCCTGTGCAGCAAACATTAAAACTAAAAAATCAAAAAATTCAAACTTTGTCACCAAAGGCAATTTTTTAAACTCGTCAAAAGATATATCATCAAGTTTATTTTTGTTATTAATACAAATCTTTGAAAAGCCAACAACAAATTCAGTATCCGGATATTTTTCATAAGTTGCAACGTGAGAACTTATCCAATTATTTGTAGGAATACAATCAGCATCCGTTAGTAAAATAATTTTACCCTTAGCTCTATAAATAGCTTGAGAGAGGGCATTTTTCTTTGGTGAAAAGACATTTTCCCTGTTTTCTACATTAAAATACTGTATATTATTATAGATATTCGAATATTTTTTTAAAATCACTTCAGTGTTATCTTCTGATTGATCATTTGCAATAATAATTTCATAAAGAGGTCGGGATAAATCTGTTTTATAATCTTGATTAACCAATGAGATAATTAAATCTTCAATATTTTCTTCTTCATTTCTTGCACATACAATAACTGATACATTGATTGTTTTACTAGTTTTTATACAATAATCTAAGTAATAATTCTTTTTAAATTTTAAAATGTAGTACACATAAATACTAAAAACCAATACAGAAATCACAAAAATAGTTAAAAAAATCATATATACCTACTTAATATTTACTTTTCAATATATGGTCTTTAGATGATAAAAACTGAGTTTTTGGATATATATTATATCTATAACTATCTGATTTTTCATTAGGTTCCGTATATTCAATAAAAATTTCTGTCTTAGTTGGCTCTAATAAATCAGCCGGTAATAAACCTGTTCTTTTCGATACGGGTAATCGAATAATTCCCTCAGGCATATCAAAATCTTCATAGATATTGATACCTTGACCTTTAAGTTTATTTTCATAATGTTTCATTATAGGTATCCATATAGGTAAAGCTGCTGAGCTTCCGGTCATTTTATCTTCCATAGATACATTATTATCAAAACCAACCCAGCTACCCATAACTAAATTTTTTCCAAAACCTATAAACCACGCATCTCTATAATCATCTGTAGTTCCTGTTTTACCGCCGGCAGGCATTTTTAAGCCCTTATATCTTGCTGAAACTGCAGTACCTTCATCAACTACAGTTTTTAACATATCAGTCATAACATAAGCAACTTTAGGATCTAAAATTCTTTTTTTATTTATTGCATATCTCTCTAAAACCTTACCTTTACTATCAGTAATTTTCGAAATAAAAATAGGTTTAACTAACTCACCACGATTAGCAAATACTGTATAGGCAGATATTAACTCATAAGGTATAACTTCACAAGAACCGACTGCTAAAGATAAAAATGGATTAATAGGTGTCGATAAGTCTAACTTTTTAGCTAAATCTACAACTTTAAAAGGTCCAATATCATAAATCATCTTCGCTGCTACTACATTTATTGAGCGTTGTAAAGCTTCTCGCATACTTATAAAACCTCTAAATTCTCTTGTATAATTTTTAGGCTCCCAAAATAATTCATCATCTTTTATAAAAAAAAGAGGCTCATCACTTATTACTGTAGCAGGTGTAAAACCTTCCATAATTGCAGTTGTATATAAAATGGGTTTAAAACACGAACCGGGCTGTCTTTTAGCCTGCATTACTCGGTTAAACTTGCTATGTTTAAAATTTCTACCACCAATCATAACTTTTACAAATCCTGTATTTGGATCAATAGCAAAAACTCCTCCTTGTAAATATTCAGTTTTAATATTTACTGCATCCTTAGGGACATCCTCATATTTAGCTTCATATTCACGCAGGGTCTCTAATTCGGTTAATTTAACATTTAATACACTGTCTGCATATTGCTGTAAATCATAATCTATTGTTGTATAAATCTTTAAACCACCGGTAAACAATCTTTCAGTTCCATATTTCTTTTCGATGTAAGGCCTAATATATTCTATGAAATAATCTGATTCTCTATTTCGAGAAATATTTGTAGAATTTACTACTAATGAATCACTTATAGCTTGTTGAAATTGTTTTTCTGTAATTATCTGATTTTCATAAGCAAGATTTAAAACTAAATTTCTTCTTTTTAAAGATCGATCCGGATATCTTAATGGATTATAATAACCACTACCTTTTAAAAGACCAACTAATAAAGCAGATTCTGAGATACTCAATTCTGAAGATGATTTTAAAAAATAGTTCATTGCTGCTGTTTCTACACCATAATATCCATTACCAAATAAAACTTTATTTAAATAACTCTCAAGTATCTCTGATTTTGTAAATTGAGTTTCTATCATAACAGCTAAAATCGCTTCCTTAATCTTTCTGGAATAGATTTTTTCTGTCGATAGAAACATATTTCGAGCAAGTTGTTGAGTAATTGTAGATGCACCCTGACTTGATTTCATCGTCTTTAAATTAACAAAAACAGCCCTAATTATACCAAATATATCAATACCCCAATGATTATAAAAATTACTGTCTTCAGTAACTATTAACATATCAACTAAGTATTTTGGTACTTTATTTAATTCTACTAATTTTCTTTGCTCAAAAGCATACATATGTATCATTTTCCCGTTTGCATCATAAACTTCTGACCCTGTATCAAATTTATAATTTAAAACTTCACTTGCTAAAGGTAAATCTCTTGAAAAATAAATAAACATCGCACTTACTGCCATTAATACTACCAAAAAAATTATAACAAACAATATCAAATATCTTGAAATTAAACATTTTAAACTTTTATTCTTTTTTACTGTTACTTCTTTTTCTATTTCGTCCATTAAAAATTCCTTTTAAAAATTATGTAACTCATTTTAAATTAACCTTTTTAAATCTATATGTTTCATAAATAACTTAGATAAAACACCTGTTATTAAACCTGTCAAAACTGCACATAAAACTAAAAAAGGATAAAGTTTAAATACTTGATCAGTTTTAATAATTAAAATTCTAACAACCACTAACTGAGTCATTAAATGAAAAAAGGCACCACTGACACTTATTCCTGAAACACTTAAAGATTTTACATATTTACAAAAAAAAATCATAATCAAGCAAGACATTATCGACCCTGAAAATGATAATAATATTGTGGGAGAAAAAATTATTCCTGATAAAAAGCCTCCGATTAAGGATTTTAAAATAGCAACTAAAATAGCTTCTCTATAAAATGAAGACATTACCATTACGACTATTATAATATTGGATAAACCTAATTTCATAAAAGGCATTGGTTTTGGCAACATTAACTCTACAAAATACAATAACAGAGAAAATGATGTCATAATTGCTAAAAATACTGTTGTTTTACTTATATTCATAATTCCTTCTTAGGATATTATTTTTTAATACTGATTAAAGTCAATATATTTTTTTTTGATAAAAAATTGATGAACTCTCCCATTATTTATAGTTAGACATATTACTGAATTATTAACATTAAAAAAATTCTTTAATTATTTTAAAATATACTAACCCTATAAATACTCAAAATTTCTTAAATATTTATTTATTCCTAACATCATTGCTTGTACTGTAAATATCTTAAATGTAAAAATATCAATCAATAATAAGGCTGTTGAATAATGTTGTTGTGTAAGTATCCTTGCTTTCACTAAAAAACCTTAAATAATAGGTATTCAATATTTTATAAAACTACAAGCTGGAAGCTTGTAGAACAATAATTAATATTATTCAACATTAAGCATTTATAGTTTAATATTTTGGATTATTAGTTAAAGGATATTTATTTAACTTATTGAATCTTAATGAGTAAGCTATATGATACTAACAGCCGACCTCCAAGATGCTTTTTTCCATCCTGGAGGTCGCCTGTTAAAAACCATAAATAATTATGTTATACAAACATCTTTGCTTATACAAAAACTCATTAAATACAAGAATGTCAATCAATACGCTCCCTATAAACTAAAAGAGACTGTCCCAAAATATCAGAAAAGTATCAAATCAGGTAACTGACAGCTCGTCAGATCTGTCATTGCTATCGGAGTAAAACAATCTACTTATCTGTTTTATAATAATTTATGAGATTACCACGCTTCGATAGCAATGACAAAATCTTTATAGAATTATGTTATGATTTATTTATTTGATAATGCATCTTAAGAATTTTAACAGCATTGGCTGCAGCTCCTAAACGAACATTATTTGACACATTCCAAAGAGTAATAGAATTTTTTGATCCTGCATATCTAATTCTAGAAACATGAGAAAGATTAGAATCTTGAACATCAATTGGACAATCATATATAGGATTATATTTAATATAATCAGTTTGATTAAAGTGATCTATTATTTGATTTATGATGACATCTTTTTTTAGTTTAATATAAATAGATTCAGAATGACAGTATAATACAGGAACTCTAACTGTTGTAGCCGTTAAATCTAAATCATAAATGTTAAGTATTTTTCTACTTTCGTTTGTCATTTTAACTTCTTCTTCACAGTACCCGAAATCATCAAAATCACCAATTTGAGGTATTACATTTAAATCAATTATTCGAGGATATTTACCTATATTTTTATCACCATTTCTTTGATTTAATAAGGTTGATATACCTGTATATCCGGAACCGGAGACTGACTGAAATGTTGTAATTACAACTTTTTCTATTGTATATAATTTATTGATAATGTTCAAGAGTAAGACCATTTGTATTGTTGAACAGTTTGGATTAGCAATAATCCCTTGATAGTCTTTTAGAAGAGTCCCATTAATTTCCGGAACGATTAAAGGAATAGTATCGATTCTTCTAAAAGCAGAAGAGTTATCGATAACTATGGATCCTGCATTAACGGCATCTTGTGCATATTGTTTTGAAACTGAACTACCGGCAGAAAATAAAATATAATCATATTTTTCTTGCAAACTCTTATCTGTCAATAATTGAACTGTATATGTCTTTTTTCTAAATTTTATTTGTTGACCAGCTGATTTTTGAGAAGCAAATAACGTAAGTTTTTCATAATCAATGCTATAATCATTTAAACAAGAAATCATCATTTTTCCAACTTCACCGGTAGCTCCAACAATAGCAATTTTCATTTTATCCTCTCATAATTAGTAATTAAAATAGTTTATTTTGGTGTAAATATTTTACGGGTTTATAACTATATCTGTAGATCTCGCATATTCCAAATTTCTCAATTAGTTGTAAATGTTTTTTAGTTGGGTAACCTTTATGTTCATTGAAGGCATATTGAGGATATTTTTTATGTAATTCTAACATAATACGATCTCTGGTTACTTTAGCTAAAATTGATGCTGCTGCTATTGAAGCGTATAAACTATCTCCTTTAATTATTGGAAATGCTTTATATTTTAGACCATCGGGTAGCTTATTTCCGTCAATAAGACACAAATCAGGCGTAATGGATAAATATTCTATACTTTTTTTCATCCCGGTAAGAGTTGCTACAAGAATATTTTGTTTGTCTATTTCTTCCGGAGAGATAGTTATAATTTTATAATCTACTGAGTTGTTGAGAATCCAATCATAAAGAATTTCTCGTTTTGATTCTGATAATTTTTTGCTATCATTTAGAATTGGATTAAAAACATCAGGTTTAAGGATTACACTTGCGACCGTTAAAGGACCGGCAATAGGACCTCTGCCGGCTTCATCAGTACCGGAAATTATTTTATAATCCTTAAAATCTTTTAATTGATTTTCAAAAATATTACTCATTGTTCTTTTGTAATACAAAGAAAAGACGACAGTAAAAATTATCTAAATCTTTGGTTTTGTTAGAAATAAGATTATTATTTGTTGAGATATCATATATGCCTATTAAATTAAATTGTGTTTCTTTAATCATATCTAATATCTCCTTAGTAAACCATACTTTTTGTTCATGAATTTCATCTTCCCTGGTGAAAATATTAAATTTTTGAGAAAAAAGATTAAGAGTAGTCTCTTGAGTTTTTTTTGTTGAGAAATACTCAGCTCTATGTAATAAAAAATTTTCATTATTATCTTCTACATTTACATAACCATCAAAATTTTCCGTACTGTTAAAGAATGTAGAAATATCAAAGATATACAATCCATTATTTAACAAATGGTTATATGTATTATTAAGCATAGAAACAAATGATTCTTTTGAAAGTAAATAATTAACACTATCAAATAAAGAAACTATTAAATCATAATTTTTATTTAACTTATAATTAACCATATCAGCATGAAATAATGTTAAATCTCTATTGAGAAATCTTGCAATATCAAGCATTTCCGGCACTATATCACAAGCTTCTATTTCATAACTTCTATTTTTTAAAATTCTACTTACAGCTGCTGTACCGCAAGATATTTCTAAAATCTGTTTAGGTTCTGAGTTGTTGATATTTTTATATTTTTCAACGATAAAGTCTGCCCAGCTTTCATAATCAACATGTTTCATATAGTTTTCATAAAATTCTGAAAATGCACTATATGGAATAATATTTGAATTTGCAAACAATTCTATATCTGATTGTTGGTGAATAATATAATTAAAATTTTTTCTTAAGTTTGAAATTAATTTTTGAGGATTAAGAAGATAATTTATTGTATTTGCAATTGTAATTATAATTTCCGGATTGATAATTTCTATGATAAGATCTTTTCCATAAGTCATATTTAGAATTGGAAAGAAGCAAGGATTAGATGCAGAAATTATTAAAGTTGCAGGATCTATTGGCAATTCAAAATATGAAGTAAAACTCATAATATTTAATTTATAGCCAAAATCTGTAATATCTTGAATAATCCTATTTTCTATTTCATTAATATTTTCTTGAGCAGTTAAGAAAGTTATATTTTCAATTTGTTTATTATGTTTTTTGTATCTTTCAAATAAAAGATTTATTTGTTTGATACTGTTATTATAATTTTTAATACTTAAGGCTTGTATATTATTGGTTATATAATGTTTAGACGTAGAGTCAAGTGATAACTTGTTTTTTAATAAATAAAAATCTTGCGAAGATATACATATAATACCGATATAATCCTCAAATTGTACATTATCAATAAACTTGCATTCAATAGTATGATAAATTTGTTTATTCCAATTTTTAAAGTCACAATATTCCTCAAAAACCTGTACATTATTAGTTAAAATATCAAAGGATATATTAGTAGTAGGATAAAACATAATTGATTGTAAAAGAAATTCTGTTAGTTTATCGTTTAAATCAGAATAAATAATACCTATCTTTTTCATTTTTTATCACTTGCTCCGGGTTTAACTAAGGGTATATTTTGCTTACATAGAGGGCATTCATTTTCTTCAAATGTTTCGATATTCATTGTATGTAATGCTACTAATTTATGGTCAAATTTTGCATTACCGCCACTTCTGTCAACTATACAGCCTATTGCTTGAATGTTAATTTGTTTTGAATTAAGCAGTTCAATCACTTCTTTTACGCTCCCCCCGGTTGTTATTATATCTTCAATGATGACTGCCTTGTCTCCTGCTTTAATATCAAAACCACTTCTTATGGTCATAACTTCATTTTTTCTTTGAGTAAAAACAAACTTCTTTTTTAGTTTTTTGGCTACTTCGTAAGCAAGGACAATTCCTCCGTATGCCGGACCGACAATGACATCACATTCTATGTCTTTAAGTAAATTTGCTAATTTATCACATAATAAATCTACATATTTGGGATTATTAATGATTTTTATTTTTTCTACATAGTATTCACTATGTTTACCGGATGTTAAAAGGAAATGACCTTGTAATAAAGCTTTAGTTTCTTTTAAGATTTCTTCAATCATATTAACTCCTTATTTATTTTAAATATAAAACTTTTTTTATAACTTGTTGATTGCAATTGCTTAGTTTAAAAAAATAAACTCCACTTGTTTGATTTATAGGAAAATGCAAATTATTACTTTTATCAACTTTTATTGAATCGATTCTTTCAATCAACTGACCTTTAATATTGTATATACTTAATGATGTATCTGAGTTTTTCTTAGAGAAATTAGAGATATTTATCTGATAAGAATCCAATACCGGGTTTGGGTAAACAGAAAAATTTAATATTGGTGTTAACACAGTATCTTGATTTGATGTAAAATTAGTATATAAATTAATTGTAATGTTACCATAATTTGTAGATATATTTAGTGGACTGTTATATAAATGTGTCTGAGGAAATATCATAAGTTCAATATATCCGATTTGATTTTGTTGAATAACTTCCGGAAAGTCTTCTATTTCGACAATTGGATCAGATTGAATGTCTTGGATTGTAATATCCGAATTACCGCTATTAAATAGAGGGATATGACATAACTCACCAGTTTCAAATAGAATATTAGACGGATATTTTAAATCAAGATTAATTGGTGTTTGAGCATTAGTACTTATACTATAAATACGATTTGCAAACTCCGGATGATCAATAAAAGGGTTTCGTTTACCTTGAACACCGGCTATGCCGTTATTGCGAGTAAGCTCATTTTCACTGACAGGAAATTCATTATTCCAATTTTTTAGAAGAGATTCTTGATTATTAAAAAATGGAGCTGAAGGGTTATTATATCTGATAGCAAAATAAATCATACTTCTGGCAGTACTCCCTTTATGTTCATCTCTTGGTTCAAAAACGACAAACCCTTGAGAGTTCGTACCTCTTTTAGAGCCACCTTGTTGCCAATCAGGATTGCCTGTTACTATTCCAAATGGTAAATTACCTCTTACACTATTTGAATTTGAATCTGTTGGATATAAATGGTATAAATCACTTTTTGCAGTTCCTTCTGCACCCATACTTTGAGGCCAAGTATGTTCACAATTCATTATTGTGCCTCCGGGGATATCGTCTTCATTCACCCAAACACCTGTATATACACATTGTACAAAACCGTCAACATTATCAAGAGTCCCGTACATAAACTCTCTCGCACTATCATAACCAAGAGATGTATGATTATTGATTAAACTATATAATTCATTTTTAAGTTCATTGTCATATAAATTATATGTGGTACTATATCTGTTTAAAGGTAAGTAACAAGATGCGGTTACAGGCATATATAAAGGATTATGGTTAAATTGGTTATTAAATATAATAACAGATTCGAACAAGATATTTGTTTTCCCTATAAAGCTAATATTTAATAAGACACTATCCTGTGGTGGGATTATAAGTAAAGAATCAGATAATGAAATTTCTGACAAAAATTTAGAAATACTAATTTCCTGTTCTAAATGAAAGACATTTTTTAAATAAATATCATAGTTTTGGATTGTATTAATTTCAATATTACCAAAATTAATTGAGTTTTGGGAAAAGTTAATTGGTAATGCATATAAAAAATTTAAATATATTATTGATAAAAATAGAAACATATATTTTTTCATTTTATGCCTCGTATTTATAATTTATAATTATTCTTCTCTGTTCAGTAATTAGGTTTTGAATCCCAATTTCCGCTTCTTTGAGCATTAAATTTAAATCTTCTCTTGTAAAACAAGCTTCTTCGCCTGTACCTTGAATCTCAACGAACTTACCTGATTCTGTCATAATAATATTCATATCTACTTGTGCTTCGCTGTCATTTTTATAATCTAAATCTAGGATTATTTTATTGTTATTAATTCCAACACTTATCCCGGCAATAAGTTCTTTCATTGGGTTTTTGGATATAAGTTGTTTTTTTACACGTTTTTCCAATGCGATATATAATGCAAGAGCAGCTCCGGATACAGAAGCAGTACGAGTTCCTCCATCAGCTTGTATTACATCGCAATCAATATATATAGTATATCCTTCTATAAGTTTTAAATCAATAACTGCCCTAAGTGAACGACCTATTAATCTTTGAATTTCAGCAGTTCTACCGCTTACTTTGCCTGAGTTTACTTCTCTACGTGTTCTTGTAAGAGTAGCTCGTGGAAGCATAGAATATTCAGCAGTTATCCAACCTTTACCGGAATCCTTTAGAAAAGCAGGGACTCCTTGTTCGATGCTTACATTGCATAATACTTTTGTATTTCCTGTTTCAAAAAGAATCGAGCTTTCTGCATATTTAGTATAATCCGGAGTAATTTTAATTTTTCTTTGCATTATTTTTCCTTTAATTATGAGATATACTCGTAATTAAGAGTATATTTCCCATTATTACATGTTTTAATTACATTTTTCATCTCAAGCATAAATAAAATTTCTGATATTTCTCCAATATCAAGTTTTGATTCATAAATAATCTGATCTAAATGAATTTCCGGAGGATAAAGTTTAATAATGTTAATGATATTTTTTTCTGCTTCAGTTATGTTAACGGTTTTGATGACACTTTTTTCTTTTATATGTGAAAGGCAATAATCATTCGTTATATCTTTAGGATTTAAGATAATTCTTGATCCGTTTTGAATTAACGAATTAGGACCTTCAGATTCAGGTTTATTAATATCACCGGGTAGAGCATAAACGTCACGATTTTGTTCAATAGCTAATTTAGCTGTTATCATTGCCCCTGATTGGATCTTTCCTTCGATGATACAAACAGCTTTTGATAAACCGGAAATTATTCTGTTTCTTTGAGGGAAATGATGTTTTTCAAATGGTGTACAAGGCAAGTTTTCAGAGATGATTAAACCGTCATTTTCAATGATTTGTTTTGATAATAATTTATTTTGTGGAGGGTATATACTGTCTATCCCACAAGCTAATACAGCTATTGTTAATCCAAATAACTCGATTGCTTTTTTATGAGCAATAGCATCTATTCCAAGTGCTAACCCACTAGTAATTATGAAATTATTATTAACTAAAGATTCAGTTATTTTTTCTGTATAAAATTTTCCATAATTTGTAGGTTTCCTTGTTCCGACAATAGCGATATTTTGAGTAGAATTAAGTAAGTCAGTATTCCCAAAGGCGTTTAAATATAAGGGAGCTTGAAAAATTGATTTAAGTTGTTCAGGATAATTGTCATCAAGTATAGAAATAAAATGATACTTTACATTGCTTTTTGTATTTCTAAACTCAATAAAATCACAAATTTTATCCCAATATGGTGGATCAATATCTATTTGAAATGACTCTTTAACATTTGCATTTATAAAATTAACTTCAGACCAAATTGGAGATTTTTTCCCTATATAATCAGCCGGATTACCATATTTATCAATTAATTTGTGAGCTATGGCATAACCGATAGTTTTAGTGTTTAATAACCTATACCAGGCTTTAATATTTCTTAATAAATCCATTAATAACTTTAAACAATTTTTCTTTAAGGTTTTGAAGATTATAATTTGTTACACTTGAAATTGCAATAAAATTTTCTTGATTTTCTTTTTTAAATTGAGATTTTACTTCTGAATATTTATTTTCTCTCTCTTCTTCGGGAAGTAAGTCAAGCTTACTAAAAGCAATTATATGTTCTTTTTGATCTAATTTATTATCATATAAATGTAATTCTTTTTTTAACGTTTGATAGTCATCATAAGGGTTTTCGCTTGTAATATCTATTAGGAAAAGTAAAATATTTGTTCTTTGGATATGTCTTAAAAATTGGATTCCTAATCCTTTACCGTTATGAGCTCCTTCGATTAATCCCGGAATATCAGCCATAACAAATGAACGTATGTCATCAACATACACTACTCCAAGCATTGGCTCTAAAGTAGTAAATTGATAATTTGCTATTTTTGGCCTAGCCCCGGAGATTGAAGCTAATAATGTAGATTTTCCGACATTAGGAAATCCTACAAGACCAACATCTGCCATTAATTTAAGTTCAATTTCTAAATCAAAAGATTCTCCCGGCTTCCCATCTGTAGCATAACGAGGAGCTTGGTTTGTGCTTGTAGTAAAAGAAGCATTACCTCTTCCTCCATATCCACCTTTTGCTATAATTATTTCTTCTTTATCTTTTGTCACTTCTGCAAGTTTAATTTTATCATTATTATTAATATTATACAGTATAGTTCCAAGTGGTAATTTGATGTATAGATTATCCCCGTATGCACCATTTTTATTACTGCCTTGTCCTGATTCTCCATTTTTTGCTTTATAAATTTTATTATATCTAAATTGAATTAAAGTATTGATATTTTCATCACCTATGATAATTATATCTCCACCTTTCCCACCATCGCCTCCATCAGGTCCACCTTTTGGTGAAAATTTTTCTCTGCGAAAACTTATGCATCCGTGTCCGCCATTACCTGCTTCAATTCTTATTCTTGCAAAGTCAATAAACATATTTTATCCTATTTTATTTTTTTTTCATTATTTGTCATTAGGGTATTTAGTCAAGAAGATTTTTAAAGTATGTCAAATCCTAAAGTGTTGACACCTTTTTTGTTATTTTGGAATAGCTACTAATGATCTACAATATGAAAAATTGGAAATGTATTTCCCTAAGGGTTTATAGCTCTATAAAAGCAAAAATCATTTGACAATGAAAGCTATACTATTAAAAATTCAATTAAACATCTAACTCTTGCATATAGATACACATTTTCTTTGACAATTTTTCTTTTTTAAATTTTATTGTTCCAAAATGAAACAAGGATTATTATGAGCATTATAAACATAAATCAAGTATCACATGATTTTGGAAACAAAGAATTATTTGAAAATATAAATTTAAGTTTTGATAAGAACTGCAGAGCCGGCTTAATTGGCAGGAATGGTTGTGGGAAAAGTACTTTATTCAAGATTATTGCCGGAATTATAACGCCAACAAAAGGAGAAGTGCATATAGCAAAAGACAAAAAATACTTCTTAAATAATTCAAATAAAAAAACAAGTTCAATAGGTTATTTTTCACAAGATTTTAAATTTGCAGATGATGAGATATTATGGGATTCTCTTTATAATGCACGACAAGACCTAATTGATAAAAAAAATGAACTCAGTCTTATTGGAAAAAAATTAGAAATCAATCATAATGCAAAATTACTGTCTGATCTTGATAAAATTCAACTTGAATATGAACTTATTGGAGGTTTTACATACGAAAATGAAATTAAATCTTTATTATATACCTTTGGTTTTAAAACTGAAGAATATCATAATAGAGTAAATGATTTCAGTGGTGGTCAACAAACTCGTATAAGATTAATTCAAATATTATTAAATAAATATGATTTTATCTTATTTGATGAACCTACAAATCATCTTGATATCAAAACAGTTGATTGGTTTATAAAGTATTTAAAGAATATGACCGGAGGATATCTTATAATATCTCATGATAGATATTTATTAGATCAAACAGTAGAAATAATTTATGAATTGAGCCACAAGACAATTCACACATTTTCAGGCAACTATTCAGCTTATCTTCTTCAGTCGGAAGAAAGAGAAAAAGTTCTACAACGACAATATAATCAACAGCAAAAACTTATTGAAAAAACAGAAGATTTTATTAGAAAAAATATGGCAGGACAAAAAGTCAATCAAGCAAAATCACGATTGAAAATGTTAAATCGAATGGAAAAGATAGAATTAAATCAAAAAGACAAAACATTTAATTTAAATATCAGCAGTGAAAAAAGAAGTGGTAATGATATTTTCCGGCTAAAGAACCTTTCGATAGGATACCCAAATAATACTTTAATCCAAAACATTAATCTCAATCTTCATTATCAAGAAAAAATTTGCTTAGTCGGAACAAATGGTTCCGGTAAAACTACGCTCTTAAAAATTTTAAACAATGAACTCAACCCATTGTCCGGAGATATTTGGACAGGATATAATTTAAGTATAGGATATTTTGATCAAAACCACATTGATTTAGATATTTCATTAACCGTATTAGAAACAATTTGGGAATTGGTTCCCGGTGAAACTTTTGGCTATGTAATGACGTTTCTTGCAAAATTTGGCTTTACTGATTCAATGGTAGAACAAAAAGTTCAAAATCTAAGTGGGGGAGAAAAATCAAGATTATATCTTGCAAGATTAATTCATGAAAAACCTAATTTACTCATATTAGATGAGCCAACAAATCATCTTGATATAACTATGATAGAATCCTTAGAAACAGCTTTAAAAAACTATGACGGAACTATACTTTTAGTTTCTCATGATAGATATTTTATTCAAGCTATTACTAATCAATACTGGATAATAAATGATAAAAACATTAAAACATTCAACGGTAATATTGATGAGATATTATCTGATATCTTTGAAGAAGAAAATCAACAGATTAACACTAAAAACACAAATGAACTTAAAAACAATAACTCCACAAAAAAGAAAAAACCTAATCAATACATAATCAACAAGATGTTAGAAGAAATTGAAAATATCGAAAATAAGATAGAAGAAAATGAAAATCAAATGAATATACTTCACGAAAAATTTCATAATCAAGATTTTTATAATAACCAAAATGATGTTATTGAAACCAATAAAGCTATAGAAACTTTAAAAATTGATATTGAAGATTTATATACAAAAAAAGATTCTTTAGAGACAGAATATTTATTACTTACTCTCGAGGAGAATCAATGAAGATAGGATTTACAACCTCTTTACCTGTAGAAGTAATATTTGCAGCTGGACATACACCGATAGATTTAAATAATATTTTCATTCAAAATAATCCTATTATACAAGTACAAAAGGCTGAGTTAAGCGGGTTTCCTAGAAATATTTGTGCATGGATTAAGGGAATGTATTCTATAATCAAAAACACTGACATTGAATTAATGATTGGTATCGTACAAGGCGATTGTTCAAATACTCATTCATTAATGTCAATACTATCAGATGAAAACAAAAAAATCCTTCCTTTTTCATACCCATATAATAAAGATAAAAATGATTTAGATAAAGAAATATCTAAACTTGAAGAATATTTTAATGTATCTCGAAAACAAACTCAAGAAGTCAAAAACAAACTTGATAATATCAGAAAAAAGTTAATATTATTAGATGAGCTTACTTGGAAAGAAAATTTAGTAACATCATTTGAAAATCATTTATGGTTAGTTTCATCATCAGATTTTAACGGTGATTATATTCAATTTGAGAAAGATCTTGATAATTTTTTAATAAATGTAAAAACTAGAGATAAAAAACCAAGTCTAAACAACAAGATAAGGTTAGCTTATGTTGGAGTACCTCCTATCATTGAAGATCTTTATGATTTTATAGAGACTTTGAATGCTCGGGTTGTTTTTAACGAAATTCAAAGACAATTTTCTATGTTTTACATAGAGGAAGATATTGTAGAACAGTATTTTAAATTTACATATCCTTACTCAGTTTTTGACCGAATCAAAGATATAAATAATGCTATAACTCAAAGAAATATTGACGGTATAATTTCCTACACTCAATCATTTTGTCACAGACAATTAGATTATATATCCTTCAAAAAACATATATCAATACCAATCCTTCAGTTAGAAGCAGACCAGCCTCAAAAACTCGATGCCCGTACTAAACTCAGACTGGAAAGCTTTATAGAAATGTTTGGTTAAAGTTATGTATTTTATGATTTTAATATAATTTTGTTGTGCGAGTATCCTTATTTGCATCATATTACCTTCAAGCTGGAAGCTTATAAAAAAATATTTGATGTTATGTAATAATCTTCAAATTAATCAGTTATTTCCTTTTTTGATAATTGAAGATTATCATAGATAAAGTCAATCAAATCATTGATTTGCTTTCTATCAGTATCTTTATTTAAGTAAATTTTCTCAATCGATGCGTCAGTTACCAATATCAAAGTTAAAGTAGAAGATATAACTTTCTTGTCTGAAAGCAATAATGTTTTGACTTTTTGATGAAAATTTTCACCCTCATATTTAAAAATAAATTTACCACATACACTAAAAAAATAATTATGAAGTCTTTTATATTGAATATAAGAAAGCTTTTTTAGATGATAACTATATTTTAGGCTCATTAAAATTCCAAGATATACAGCTTGTCCATGAGAAACTTTAAAATCTGATAGAGACTCAAGAATGTGCCCAAAGGTATGACCTAAATTTAGTAATTGTCTATTATATCTATCATTTAAATCTGATGAGCATAGTTTTAATTTAAATTGAGCACATTTAAAAATATTGAATCTTAAATTAGACTCAAAAAAACTTGATTTACTCAAGAAAAAATCTCGATCAAGAATTAGTATTGTCTTAAGAAGCTCTACATAACCATCTCTTAATTGTTGAAGCGATAAAGTTGATAAAAACCTATAATCAAAAATTACTTTTTTTGCAGGATAAAAACTACCAATTTTATTCTTTAAATTTTTATAATTAACACCTGTTTTTCCACCAATACCGGCATCACACATAGAAAGAAGAGTTGTTGGAACAATAATTAAATCACATCCACGATTAATTATTGAAGCACAGAATGATGATATATCAAGACAAATACCTCCTCCGATAGCAATAATTTGCATATCTCTTGAAACCATTCCTTGAAAATAAGTAAAAATTTTATCAATAATCAATAAAACAGTTTCGAGCTTTTTATTTTTCTCTGAAGCTTCTATCCAAAATATGTTATCATAATCATTAAATTTCATAGCTGATATATATGTGCTAAGCTGATTTTCATATTGATTTTCTTTAAAATAATTATCTACTATCAAAAAACTATTTTGCTTATCAAAACAACTTAAATCAAAATTTTGCTCGATAATCTCTGTAACAAATTTTTGCTGAAGCGAAAAACTACTTTTCATTTATTTTTACTGTTTTACTAACAAACCAAATCATACCTGAATCAAAAGGAATCTCTTTAACTATATTGTCTGATGTTAAAGTATTAATCATAACTATGTCTGACGGAACATTCATTATACTATTTCTATTTGCAAGAGAGCTCTTACTATTTTCTGTTTTAAAGCTAAAATAAACTTCACTATTATGAATTGTATCTGTGTTATCTTTTGAAAAAATCTCCATTAATTTTTTATCATAATCCTGCTTTTGTTCATCCTCATCAATATCAGGAAAGATTAAATAATTATCATTTGAAAAATCATCTTCAAAATCATAACTTAAAAAACCATTATCTTTTAAATATTTTATTTTATTTTTTAACATAACCACTCCTATTAGCAAATTATTTATTTTAAATTCTATTTTTAGGATGATTAATCCTATGATTTTCAATAAGATAACGTATATCTATGTTTGTATAAATTTGTGTAGTAGAAATAGAAGTATGACCTAACAATTCTTGAATTATTCTTAAATTTACACCTGCCTCAACCAAATGAGTTGCAAAACAATGTCTAAAAGTATGAGGTGTAATCATCTTTGAAATTCCATATTCTAAAAGAGCTTTATGAATCATTTTCCATAAACCCATACGGCTAAACTTCTTACCAAATTTATTTAAAAAAAGTGCATCTTGATTAGTTTTATTTGCTACCTTTAACTCTAAACGAACGGTATTCAAATACATTTGTAATAAATCCAATATATAATCCGATAAGGGAACATATCTCTGTTTATTACCTTTTCCGCATACAAGCAATAATTTGTCTTGTTTATGAATGCTATGAATGCTTAAATCTATTAATTCTGAAATCCTCAAACCTGTTGAATAAAGAAGTTCTAATATAATCTTATTTCTAATTTCAAATATAGTTTCAGTAGGCAATTTATCTAAAAAATCAATAATCTCTTCTTTTGAAAGAACTTCAGGGATATGATATTCATATCTAACTGAGGGTATTTTATCAAAATCTATACTTAAATTTTCATTAAAGATATTTTGATCAAGATAACTAAAAAATGACTGTAAAGCACTCCTTTTTCGAGAAATTGAACTCGGAGCTAAGCCGAGTTCATATAAGCTTGAGAGATAATTAATAATCTCTTTATTAGTTATTTTTTCAGCATCCATAGGATAAGTACTAAAAAACAGATTTAAGTCATTAATATAAGAATCAACCGTATTCTGACTTAAACCGTTTTCTGATAGAAGATTAAATCTATACTTTTGAAATAATACCCTATTATCCATTCTATTTTTTATTACTTAATTTATTGTTTGATAATTAGGAGCTTCTTTAGTTATTTGGACATCATGTGGATGGCTTTCTTTAAGTCCTGCTGAAGTAATTTCTATAAATTGAGCACTTATTCTAAGGCTTTCAATATCAGCACAACCACAGTAACCCATACCGGCTCTTAATCCTCCCAACAATTGATAAATAAAATCTTTTATAGGACCTTTATAAGGAACCATTCCCTCGATACCCTCGGCTACTAATTTATTCTTATCAGAAGCTCCCTCTTGAAAATATCTATCTTTTGAGCCTCTGTTCATAGCAGCAATCGAGCCCATTCCTCTATATGATTTAAATCTACGACCATTATATAAAACATATTCTCCGGGGCTTTCATCAGTACCTGCAAGTAGGCTTCCAAGCATCACACTATGAGCACCTGCAGCTAAGGCTTTGACTATATCACCGGAATATTTTATTCCACCATCAGCAATAACAGGGATATTATTCTTAGCAGAAATCTCTACTACATCCATAATAGCTGATAATTGAGGTACTCCTACTCCGGCAACAACTCTGGTTGTACAAATTGAACCGGGTCCGATACCAACTTTAATACCATTAACTCCGGCATCAATAAGTGTTTTTGCAGCTTCAGCTGTAGCTATATTTCCTGCAATAATTTGAATATTAAAGTTCTTTTTTATTTGCTCTATTGCTTTTAAAATATTTATATGATGACCATGTGCTGTATCTATAACCAATACATCAACTTTATTTTTTACTAACTCAGAAGCTCGTTCTAAAAAATCACCACTAACACCTATTCCTGCACCTACTAACAGTTTACCTAAATTATCAACAGCCGCAAGAGGATAAGAAATCTTCTTAAGTATATCTTTAACGGTTATCATTCCGACAAGTTCATCATTATTATCAACAAGTAATAATTTTTCAATCCTATGAGAATGTAAAATAACCTTTGCCTCATCAATATTTATATTTGGTTTTGCTGTAATTAAATTCTCTTTTTTTGTCATTAAATCGCTGACTTTTTTTGATAAATTATTTTCAAACCTTAAATCTCTATTAGTTAAAATTCCTACAATTTTTTTATCTTTAATTACAGGGAAACCACCAATTCTATATAATTCTTTCATTTGAAGAGCTTCTCTGATTGTTTGATCCGGATGTAAAGTATAAGGATTATTGATAACACCTGATTCAGAACGCTTAACGTTTGCAACTTGTTCAGCCTGCTCTTCAATGCTTAAATTTTTATGAATTATACCGATACCTCCTTCTCGAGCCATTGCAATTGCCATAGCTGATTCTGTAACTGTATCCATTGCAGCTGAAATGATAGGGATATTTAATTCAATTTGTTGAGTTAATTTACTTTTGGTTGAAACATTAGATGGGAGTACTTCAGATTTTGCCGGAATTAATAATAAATCATCAAAGGTATAAGATTTTTTTAAAACTTTGTTATACATATTCACCTCTATTACACTTTTTAACGAAAACAATCAAAAACAAAATATTGTCAAGAAAAAAAAATATTCATTATCCTATAACAAAAAAACCAAAGAAAAAACAATAAAAAATAAATTACAATAATTTTTTCTTGACATACAAAAATATTTGGATATAATTGACTAAAAATAAATTGGAGGTTGAATAATGAGAAATCAAATCTATGTTTTCACTTTAATGATATTTGTAATTTTTATTATGTCCTGTAGTACAGAAAGCAACTCACATAACGACTGGGAATTTGAATATCCCTTAACAATTGGCAATAATTGGCAATATAACTCAATATATGAAATTGATTATGATGAAAATTGCGAAGCTCTCGGTTATCAAGATAAATCAATCACTGGAGAAGCCACTGTCCAAATATCAAGTTTCGAAACAATTTTAGATAGCCTAAATGTATTTAATTTTAAAACTACATATATTGAAGAAGATATATTAAATCATTCAAAAGAGTATTACAACAAATCTAATAATTCTTTTATTTGTTACGCTTATGATAATAGTGAAAATTTTACACCTAAAAATAACAACAAAAAGATAAAATTCAAATTCAATGATAAATTATATGATAATATTCAACAGATATTTACAATCTTGCAAAAAGGTTATGATGTCTATGATAAAAATTCTATTATATATGATCCTTCAATTAGCTTACAATATCCTTTTGAAATTAACAATAAATGGATAAGCAGACAATCTAATAATCCATGGAAAGTAGAAAAAGAAATAATCGGTAAAAAAAGAATATCGCTTCCGGCCGGAGAATTTGACTGCTGGGAAATACAATGGACATTCCCTGAATCAGATTGGAATAATGATATTGATTTTCGTGATTATGTATCCAAAGAAGGCTTAATTAAAAGAATTATTAATTACAATAATATTGAAGTAACTAATAATAATAACATCTTAATAGGCTATTCTAACGATAAGCATGAAATAATTTTATTAGATTATAACTAAACTAATATATAAAATAATTATCTAAGTAATTACCCAAAATAAACAAGAGACCTCCAAGAAGGAAAAAAGCATCCTGGAGGTCTCTTATAAAATTTCTATATCTTATTAATAAAACATATCGAAAAAACTATAGATTAATATCAATTATTATCCTACAAACTTCCTGATTGTAAGAAATATAAGAGCAAGCAAGGATGATCACACAAGATTATCATATACATACTTTCGAAATTTTTAAGATAAAAGATATAATACCCAAAAAAAATTTGCTCACAATAACTATTATTTTTAAAGATTATATAGATAAAAAGAATTTGTCAAATCAAAAAAAAAAAGATAAGTTATTAATGTGATTTAATTAAAATTAAGGAGTAAAAAATGAAAGTAACAAATGTGATTGACAATGAATTTGCAAAAATTGTTTATTATCCTGAATCCGGAATCATTCATCATGAATGGAAAAAGTTTTGTTCCGGAGAAAATTTCCAAAAATTAATGCTTACATCAACTAATCATTTAAAAGAACATCACGGCTCTAAATGGTTATCTGATGACAGAAATTTTTCTGTTATGACTCAAGAAGACAAAAAATGGGGACAAGATGTTTGGTGGCCTGAAACAAAAAAAGCGGGTTGGAAATACTGGGCAATAGTCTTACCACAAAAAACTATTGGCAAACTAAGTATAAACGCATTAATAGATGAATACTCTAAAGGTGGTATTACTGCACAAGTATTTGAAGACCCTAATCAAGCCCTTAAATGGTTAGAATCACAAAAGTAATAAAAATAATAAGTGAAAAATGTTTTTGTGCGAGCATCCTTGCTTGCACTAAAAAAACTTAAGTGATAGGTATTCAATATTTCATAAAACTACAAGCTGGAAGCTTGTAGAACAATAATTGAAATTATTCAACAGTCTCTGATAATGTTGTGCGAGCATCCTTGCTTGCACTAAAAAAACTTAAATGATAAGTATTCAATATTTCATAAAAACTACAAGCTGGAAGCTTGTAGAACAATAATTGAAATTATTCAACAACCTCTGATAATGTTTTGCGAGCATCCTTGCTTGCACTAAAAAAACTTAAGTGATAGGTATTCAATATTTCATAAAAACTACAAGCTGGAAGCTTGTAGAACAATAATTGAAATTATTCAACAACCTCTGATAATGTTTTGCGAGCATCCTTGCTTGCACTAAAAAAACTTAAGTGATAGGTATTCAATATTTCATAAAAACTACAAGCTGGAAGCTTGTAGAACAATAATTGAAATTATTCAATAGTCTATTATTACTTCTTATATAATTTTTACTTTAAAAAAAATTGACTTGACTATAAAAAAGAATCATTTATAATGGTGCTTTAATGTTTTACAAAACACTATTGATTAGATATTATAAGGAGTTTTAATGGCAAAATATGCTGTAATTGGATTAGGAAAATTTGGTATGACTGTTGCAACAACCTTATATAAAAACGGTTCAGAAGTCATAGCAATTGATAATGATATAAAATTAGTTGAAGAAGCATCAGCAAAAGTAAGTAATGCCTATAAGCTCGACTGTACGGATGAATTAGCATTAAAACAACTTCAGATGCAAGATATGGATGCTGTTATATTAGCAATAGGTCAAAACATAGAAGTCAGTATCTTAACAACTGCTATTTTAAAGAAAATTGGCGTTGCCTATATAGTCGCAAAAGCAGATAATAAACTACATTCAAAAATTTTAGAAATCATAGGCGTCCAACAAGCAGTCATTCCTGAAGAACAAATTGGTTTACAAATAGCTCATACATTGCTTTCACGTAATGTTGTCAAATATTTGGATTTAAATACCGGTCATAGTATAGTAGAATATTTAGCTCCCAAAAAATATATTGGCAAAACTCTTATGGAATTAGCCCTACCTACAGAAAAAGGTGTAAATGTAGTAGCCATAAAATCTAACAAGATGACAGTTACTGAAGAAGGAGATAACAAGATTGAATGTATAGTCAATGATTTACCCGGTGCTAATGATATAATAACTGAGGGTGATACTTTAATTTTACTTGGTCCAACTTCAAGAATTAATAATATTATATCTGAAGAAGGAGAATAAAATGAAAATAAGATTTTCAAATAGAATTAAACTATTCATTGTTTTAATCTTTATTATTTCTCTGATTTCATCTCTTTTCATCTATTTTATTATAAATTTAAATCCTCAGATAAACGATTCTTTGAAAAATGATATCTTTAATGTTATTTTCTTTGCTTTATTTTTTGAACTTTCACTTGTTGTTTTGATTTTTTCTCTAATAAATACCTATCTAAAAAAAGACTTGCTTCCCGTTAAACAAATGATAATAGAATTTACAAAGGGTAACTATAACTATACTATCGAAGAACCGATCGTAATAGATTATGAAATTGAGGATGTCATCAATAAATTACAAGCTATGCAAGAATCTATACGACATTATGATAATTTGAAAAAAGAAAAGATTGTTGAACATAGAAACAGAATCATTGCTATGCTAAATATTTCAGATTCGGGATTAATCATTTTCAATATGAAAGGAAATATACTTTACATTTCAGATTTAATAAAGATGTTCTTTCCCTCTATTGAAGAAAACACTAATATACTTAATATCAATTATAATCAAGAAATTGAATCTACGATAAAGAAAGTTGTTATCCAAATCATAAAAACTTCACTTAAAGCTGAAGCTCAAAGTCATTATTTTCATAACTTAAAAAAACACATAACAATCAGATCAGCTTTAGTTAGAGATTCTAAAGGTCTTCCTATTGGATATATTTTATCATTAGTTAATCTCGCATCTATCAAAAAAGAAATTTCTACTAATGAGGTGGAAACTTCTAACTAATTATTTTTTTTCTTGACTTCTCATTTTTTAAAACATATAATTAACAATTAGGAGGAAGATTATAAAAGTTGAGTTTTAAAAATTAAGGAGGAGTAATGAAAAAAATATTTATCTTGATACTTATGAGTGTATCGATAAATTATTGCTTATTTAGTGAAAATGAAATCACTGTATTTAACGGAGGCACACATCTTTTAGAGTTATCATTATATTCAACATTCTTTATGGGAACAACTGCCCGTTCTAGAAGTTTTGGAAATACTATTTCATCTCGACTTTATGATACTCATCTAATTCAGTTAAACCCTGCCGGAATGGCAGTAGCAAAAAAGAATATGTTATCTTTCGATTTAGTTCCCGGCTATTCATTTGATATTGGAAATTTATATTCCGGATTACAAGATGAAGTCAATAATGCTGTCGATGACACGATTGAAAAAGACGAATCACCTAATATTGAAAAAAATTACCCGGACTTAAAAACAAATATAGGTCAATCCGGAGGTATAAATCAATTTGGACTTATCGTAAATAATGAAAAATATGGAAGCTTTGGTTTTTTATGGAATAAACCATTTTATCTTGATATGAATTTTAATGGCAACGCTTTAAATTTCACTGTCGAAGACCAAGCCATAAAAAATGAAGGCACTTATGATGAATATATAGAATTAACTATATTACCTTTAAATATGGAATTATTCAGTAATGCTCAAATCAGTATGCAACAAAGCAATATCGCTTGGGGTAAAACTCTCAATGAAAAAATTGCAATTGGCACCAGTGTAAATTTTGCCAGTATGTCAATGGCGAGTAAGTTAAACGCTAATATTGGTGGATTTATTAGACAATATGGTGGAGATACTGACATAAATGTTGCCTTTGATGACCCCAATACAGCATACAGAAATACTATGAATGATAGTATAGATATTGATTTTAAAGGTCGTTTTATCGGAATGGTTTTTTCTACAAGTTGGCAACATTCAGAAAACTGGGCGTTTGATATGTCAATTTCAACACCAAGGGAAAAAGACTTAAACGGTTCACTTCATATTGTACAACATACATTAGGAGCATTAAAACTTGACGCAGATGATGATGAAGATACCTTCGATGTTGAACTATTAAAACCTGCTCAAATAGCATATACCAATAGAACAGAATATTATAGTGATAAACTTAAGTTATCAATACCGGGTTCTTTTGCAATCAGTGCAACTCATCAAAAAGGAGACAGAAAATTTATCTTTTCTTATGAAAAACCTATCGGTGAATTGAGTTTAGACTATTCCTGCATCAGATATAGAGACGGAGAAAATAGAGATACAACAGGTGTATTTATAGCTTATGCTGACACAACAAATTTAAATTACAAAGTTGGTATCAAACCAAAACATATATTTAAAATTGCATTTGGCTGGACTCACTTTGCATTAAGTGCACAGATTACTTTAGCAGACTTGATTGCAGATAACATAAAAGATTCTGATGGAGTACAAGTAAAAACTTCATCAATTATTATCCCCGGTTTAGCTGTTGGTACAGGTTTTAATCTCAACAAAAATACTCTAATTGATTTTAATGTTATCGCCTTACCAAGCCCCTTTCTTAGAACTTCTGTAACCTGGTACTTTTAGGAGGAATAATGAAAAAATATAAAATATATATAACTTTGATTTTAATGTTTATTGCACTAAATTCAATTTACGCAAACAATCTACAGATAAGTGGAGAATACAATACAGGAATTATAAATCATCCAATGAATCTTACTAACAGTATAATATTAAGAAAAATTCCTAATGAAATGTATAAACAAAACAAATCATTTCAAATCTCATGGACACCTATAAATTTTGAAAATGCAAAGCTATACTACTCAACATCACCCAATGGTGCTATCAACATACTAAATAATTATATCCAAGCTCCCGAAAACATTCAAAGCTCAATAACCTTAATAAACGGTATAGAAGTCCGAACTATCAATACAAACGCCTTAAGTTTAAACATAAGTGCTGGTAATTATTATTGTGTCATTCACGATGAAACTACACAAAATACATCAATGGAATTTGAACTAATAATTATACCTGATACCGGAGTTCAAACAATAAGTCCATTCAGTGGTTCAATTGTAAATAATAATCAAACCCCTTTATTTTCTTGGCAAGCCCAAGCAGGTGTTCCTTATTATCATATAATACTATCTGATCAACCTTTTACTCTTAGTTATGATGATGATGACAAACTAGTTGTTGATGGCTTAAATGTTATATGGCAAATAGTAACTTCATCAACTTCAGCACAATACGGAATACCGGATCCATCAGGTTCTATCACAAATCCAAGTCCTCCCCCTCTTATTAACAATAAAGAATATAACTGGGTCGTATTAGCAAATTTTGGCAACGATCCACTGTATTCATCAGATGTTACAGGTAATCCCAGTGGTTTCACATATCAATCAGCTAATATTTTACCTTCTGCAAATTTAACCTCTCCTATTAATAATGAAGATATCAGTGATGAAACTATACTTTTTATATGGGACGACATTCCTCAAGCTGTTAATTACCATATTTATTTATCAGAAAAAAGACTTGAAGCCGGCTCAGTTGTCTTTTATCCGATTTGGGATCAAATTACAACAAATAATATGATAGAATTCAATGCCTCAGATGTTTTAATTAGTTCTGAATACGTTTGGCATATCATCGCTTTTGATGATAATAATAATAATTCATCAAGCTCTACCTTCACATTTAATTATGAAATCCCTATTGGAACTTTGAATATTAGCGTATATGACACAAACAATAACGAAATTGGATACGCAAGCGTAAATGCAATTCCAATTGAAGGTTCTATGGACAATGTACCATTTACCGTCAATGCTCAGGGTAAAGAAAAGAAGAAATTACCTCTCGGTCAATACACAATTAATATAAATAAAACCGGTTATGAAACTGCATCCTACACAGTAAACATAACTGAAGACCCTAACTATCAAAATGAAGATATCTCTACATATCATACATTCCTCACTGCTGAATTGGATTATTCACCGGCTTTCTTTACAGGCTCTGTAAAAAATAATGAACAAAATATTACTAATGTTACAGTTAAAGCAACTAAAAGCACAGGAGAAATTAGGACACAAACATCATCAACCGGTAACTATAGCATAGCAGTAACTCCGGGGACCTGGACATTGTCAGCAGAAAAACAAGGTTATTCTTTGGTTTCAACAATTAATAGTTCAATACTTTCCGGTCAATCTATTAACATAACAAACCCAAGCTTAGAAATGTCTCTTAATACAAAAAACATAAATGGTGCTGTTCAATTACCTAATGGTACTGTATTACCACAAGTTACAGTAAAGCTTCAAAATGGAAATACAAGCATAACAAAAATAACTGATAATACAGGTTCATATCAATTCACGGGAGTAAGTTTAGGAACTTGGATATTAAGTTGGCAAAAAACCGGATATACTCCTCCCCCATCACAAACTCTTAATATATTATCTACTACTCCTTCAAATACCACAATTTCTACCGCAATTATGACTCCAAGAGCAAATATTATTTCAGGCTCATCCACTAATGGAAATGTTGGTATTTCTAATGTACAAATCACAGCAATCCCACTTAGTGGTTCAGCTTATCAAACAACAACTGATATTTATGGACAATACTCACTAAATTTACCTCAAGGAAATTATACTATAACAGCTTCTCATCCCCAATACTCAGCACAAAACAACCAACAAGTAAATCTTACAGTTGGGCAAACAATCAATAATCTTAATATATCATTAATCGCTAACCAATCCTTTATTACTGGTACTGTATTATCAAACAATACTTCCCTTTCTAATGTAACAATAACAGCCGGAAATTTTTCTACTCAAACAAACCCTAATGGTTACTATTCCTTACCGGTAAGTTCAGGTACTTATAATATTATTGCATCAAAATCCGGATACATTACAGCAAATCAAAATAATATTTCTGTTGGCATTGCTCAAACAATTAATAACATCAACTTTTCACTGAATACAAATCCTGCTCAAATATCCGGTTTTGTATTATTAAACGGCTCAGGAGTTGCTAATGCAACCATATCAGGTTATAGATTAAGCGGAAACACACAAATAGCCATTAATCCTGTAAACACCAATAATATAGGTCAATATACTCTATCACTAAGTAACGGTAATTATTTTTTAACAGCTAATAAAACAGGACTAATCAGCAACACTATTAATGTAAATGTCACTTCAGGCTCTGTTATTACTAATCAAAATATAACAACCCAATTAAATCAAGCCTTAATAACCGGAACCATTTACAACGATCAAGACAACATAATCAGAAATACTTCTATCATTATTCAAGAAATAAATAATTCATCAAATTCATATACTACAGTTAGTGATATCTATGGAAATTATCAAATTAATGTAACAGCCGGGAAAACATATAAAATTACTGCGTCTAAAAGTGGCTATTCTTCAAATATTTTCTCAATGAATAGCCCCATTACTATAGGCAGTACCCTAAACCAAAACTTTACTCTAATTGGTCAAAATTCATCAATATCCGGCAAAATTACAGACCAATATAATACACCTATACCTTCAGCAATAATCAAAGCTCAAAATGAAAATGAAACCATCTCTGTTAATTCAGGTGCTACCGGTAACTATTCACTTTCCTTAGCTTATGGAACTTGGCAACTCAACATAACAAAACCAGGATATTCTCCCAAAGATACTATTATTGTTTTAAATGCCGGTGAACAAATTGCAAATAAAGATTTTATCATTAATACTAATTTTGCTTCCTTATCCGGATTAGTAACTGATACAGATTCTCAAGCACCGTTATCCAATATCACTATTACTGCATCTAACTCATTAGGTGGTGGTGGTACAACTACTACGAATCAAAATGGACAATATACTTTATCTAATTTAATCCCGGGTAATTATAATTTAAGCTATTCTAAAAATAACTATATTACTAAAACTATCAATAATGTCATCCTCTCCGGAAACTCTAATACGACCAAAAATACATCTTTAACTAAACTTACCGGATCATTAAATATCACCTGTAACCAAAATAATGTAACTCTATCAATTGAAAATACACTTACGGGAACAATTAATAATTACAATATTAATGCAGGCCAAAATCAATTATTAGGCTTAATTACTAATGTTCCATTAGATATTCACGCAAACAAATCAGGTTTTATTGATTATGATGTTTCTGAACCAATCACTTTAAATCCTGACCAGATTTATAATTTAACTATCAATCTTACCGAAGCAACCGGACAAATAAGTGGCTTTGTTCAAAACGAATATGAAGATAGATTAGCTGAAGTTCAAGTACAAATTACTTCAAACGACGGTTATTCAAGAATCATTAACACTTCTTCTAACGGTAATTATATATTCAATAATATCCCAACAAATAGAACATATACAATATCAGCTTCACTAACAGGTTACTATTACGCTCCGGAAGAAATCATTTTAAATAATGAATCCTTAATTATAAATATTGAAATGGAAATATTAAATCTAAGTATCTCAGGTACCGTAAAAAACCAACTCAATAACAATCTTGCCAATATACCTATAAAAGCCGTTTCAGGAGCTTCTATAATCAATACTATTACCGATGCTAACGGTATTTTTAACCTAAACGGAGTTCAACCATATAAGACATATTCTATTGAAACTATGGCAAATACTCCCGGATATGAGAATATCAGTATAGCTGTTTCTACTGAAACTTCAAATCTAAACTTATCAAATAACCCACTCATAATGCAAGTACACATAAGCTCAATAACCGGCTCAATTATTGATTCTTCAAGCTCAACTCCAATAGCAGGTGCTACAGTAATCGCATTCAATAATTCAAACCAAGTTACACATACTACGACAACTCAATCAACAGGATCATTTAGCCTTAATACTCTATACAATGGATTATTCAGACTTACAATAATTAAACCAAATTATCAAACACAAATCATTCAAGACATTAATTTAGATTATAATCAAGCTATATCTCAAGATATAAATTTAATTTACTCAGCCCCGGTTGAAGTTTCAGGTACTGTTAAAAATAGCTATAACCAAGACCTTTTAGCCTATATTCCGGTAAAATTAATTACTTCACAAGCTACTCTTATTGATACAACTGATTCTAACGGGAATTTTACTTTTTTTAACGTAAACCCTTTTACCAATAATGTAATTGTTTCAACTAATTTATTACCAAACAATCAATTTGATAATGATACTTATACATTCAATACAACAAATCAAAATATTGCCAATATTAACTTAAATATTAGTTATAAAAATTCAAATATTACCGGTGTTGTAACTAATCAAAATAACCAAGTGCTTGATTTAGTAAGATTAACCTTAATTAAACTACCCAATGGTCCAAACATTCAATTTACAACAGGAACATCAGGATTATACTCATTTACAAACCTTTACGAAGGAAATTATCAACTTATTGCAACGAGAGGTTCTTATCAAACAAGCACGATAGATAATATTTCCTTGTCTAATGGAACTACTCTAAATAACGACATTCTATTAGAACAAATCACAGGACAAATAGCAGGAATTATTAAAGATAATTTCAATAATCCACTCAGAAACTGTGAGTTACAACTTTTCAATATTCAAGATAACTCTCTTATAGCTCAAGTCTTAAGCCAAAATGATGGTAGCTTTATATTTGACACCGTTAACGAAGGAACTTATAGATTATCAGCCTCAAAAACAGGTTATCAACCACAAAACAATTTACAAGTAGAACACAACGCATCAAATACAATAATAACTTTAACAGCACAAACAAATGCTATTATTGGAACAATTTATTATCAAAATGATCCATATTCTGATGAACCTGTATCCATAAAAGCTCTCAATTCTCAAAATCAATTAAGACAAACACTTGCTGATGAATATGGTGATTACTCAATAACAGACATAACCGGATCTCAAAGGATATGGGCTGAAACATCTACTTATACCTCATACTGGGAAGAAATCAATATATCCGCCGGTCAAACATTAATAAATAATATACACTTAATCACATCAAACACAGTACCCGGGAAAGTCACTTATGAAGAAAATGGTGTCGCAGGAGCATCAATTATCGCAACTAACATCAACAGCGGAAGAGTCTTTAATGCAAGCACGAACAATCAAGGTTTATTCTCATTAACCGGAATTCCTGAAGCTGATTATCTAATACAAGGCTATTTAGAGGGATATGTGTTTAATGAAACTTTCCCCACCATTGAAGTCACAAACAATCAAGAAACAGATAGCTTATTTTTTACAGTTTCATTCACAGGTAACTCAATCTCCGGTAGTGCAATCAATTCTATTTCCGGAAATGGAATTAATAATGTTACAATTGAGTTATGGGGTGATTCAGAAAGATTTAATAAGGGTAAACACGTAAATCAAATTTCCTCAGCATCTAAAGAAACTACATTACTTACTACAACACAAACAAATAACTCCGGAGCTTTTTCCTTTACTAATATTATTGATGGAACTTATATATTAAAAGCAAGTAAAATTGGCTATGATGACGTAGAAAATATCAATATCTCTGTAATAAATGGTCTGATGTCACCTTCTGTTGCACAATTTGTGATGGTCCCAATCGTAGGTGTAATTTACGGAATAATAACAGATGCAGAATTGAGCCCAATTACTCAAGCACAAATTACGATAACTAAGCAAGATAATGAATCAATAACAGATATTGTATATTCTAATAATCAAGGATATTACTCTTATATTGTACCGGGAAATGGAAATTATATTGTAAAAGTAGAAAAGGAATACTATTATCCTTCTAATAATCAGATAGTATATATTAACACTGACAATGATGATTTTACAAGTGCAGAGGTTAATTTCCAGTTATTTTTGCAACCTGCAACATTATCCGGTAGTATTCAAATAATTGATTTAACTGACTCAACCAATCCTATATATTCTAATCCGGATAGCTTAATTATATCTTTACTTATTCCTGGAGAAAATCCAATCATAGAAGAATTTTCTGATTCTACCTTTATTTTCAATAACATCAATCTTCATATAAATCAATATGAAGTACAACTAAATATTAGGGCTGTGTATAATAATACGGTATTTAAGAGTAATCCATCTATTACTCTTACTCCGGGAGAAAACACTTCCTACAATATTAATTTTACATATAAACCTGGGGCTAAAACTATTTCCGGACAGATTAGAATGAAAATTGACGAAGACACTTATCATAATATAGCAAACGCTCATATTTACTTAATGAACTATAACACAGCAATTGACTCCGTAACAACAAACACAAATGGATTTTACCAATTCAACTCAGTTATAGAAAGTGAATACAGGATAAAAATCATCGCAAACTATGATTTTGAAACATTTGAGTTCTTGTCAGAAATCCTTACTTGGCCGGATTCCGATGAAAATATTACTTTGAATTATGATTTTCAATATATACTTTCAAAACTAAGTATCACATTACTTGATGAAATTGGATACCCCATTACCGGAAACAACATAATTATTAATTCAGAAAATCTATCTCAACCGATAATTCAAGTAACTAACAATGAAGGATTAATTGAAACAGAATCAATTTTACACAGTGGCATTTATTCTATAAATATTGTTCCACAGATTATTAATAATCAAACTTGGATTTATCCGGAAATCTTCAACATAGAATTTGAAAAAATTGAAAGTAAATCATTAACGATTAAACTGCCTTTAAAATTCAACTTATCTGAATTAAGTTCTGTTGCAAGTTCTGACAGCATCAAGATAAATATCATAAAATCTATAACTTATGGTAATGAAGTAATTCTTCATTATACAAATACCTTTAATCAAAATAATGATTTAACAATGAATCAAATATCTAATAACCTTTTAGAAACAATAATCCCTGCTCAAAACAGATCAGGAATAATTACTTTTTACTTCACTTCATTAGATACAACAAACAATCTATTTTATTCCAATCAAAATAACCCTATTGATTTAACAATAACATCAGAAGGTATAATATCACAATCTAATAGCTATATTAATCCAAATACAGCTACTTTAAGTTATATGATTAATTATCAATTTGAAGTAAATTTAGCTGACGAGTTAGAAAATAACTTAAATGAACTTATTGACAATAATCCTGAAGCAATCGTTGAATGGACCTTACAAGATACAACTATTGGATATTTAGAAGCTATAGAAGGAGAAAAAAGACAAATAAAATATTATACTCCTACTACCCCTTCAGATATTATGAATAACATCGTTAAGGTTAGAGTTCGAGTTGGAGAATACACCATCACATTGCAATCAGATATTATAATCAGAGACTTGAAACTTAAGCAAATTGATATTTCTGATGATGATAATGAATTTAAATTTAAAGTTGATAATAACTCTTTATTTAAATTATTTAAGATTACAGCTTTATCTGAAGAAAATATAATTATGACTATCCCAATGAACATTTCTGAAATCAATTCCAATCAAGGTAATTTTATTAAAGTTAACAATGGAGTACGTTATTATCCAAATAATAATTTCATTGGCAAAACGACACTAAGTGCATCAGCTTATGACCCTATATATGAAAATCAAGTCATTGCAAAACAAGACATTAGTGTTTATAAACTCATACAAGGTCATAATGAAATTGATACACTTCAAACAGATAACAACTGTTCACTTATAATTCCGGAAAATATGTTACGTGATGGTTCAGCACAACTTTATTTATATAAAGCAGATGTATCTCCATCTCAAGGAGTTGGTATAGATTCAGAAGTTGTTGGAAATATATATAACTCTGAAGTGTCAGGCTCTTCCAATTTTATGGATATGCCTACAATAGTTTTTGAAACCAATGAAGAGGATAACTTAAACATTGCTTGGTGGGATATATACAAACTAAATTGGATTCCAATAGAAAACGATTTAAAAACAAATCAAATATCAGCAAAAATGCCCGGATGGTATCAATATAGCTTACTTAGAGAATCTCTTAAATTAGGATTATATGACCTAAAATTATTACCAAATCCATTTACGCCTAATGATATAATTGGTAGCAATCAAGGCTTACAAATTAGTTTTAAGGTTTCATCAAACATAACAAGATATCCAAAAGTAACTTGTAAGGTATATAATTTGCAAGGAACATTAGTTAAAACAATTGCAGATAATGAGCCTATATTAAAAGGATTTTATGGAATAGGTGATGAAAATTCACTATACTGGAATGGATACACAAATGATAACCGTTTAGCAAGAAATGGTAGATATATAATCCATTTAATTGTCGAAGATTCCAAAGATCGAAAAGAATTTGTAAAACCTGTCGTCTTGGTGAAATAGGAGGGTAAAATGAAAAAATTAATAATCATCATATCAATATTGATTATGATATATACAGTCAATGCAGATAACTTATCAAATATTGAATCAGCATTTATTGATATTGGTTTAGGAGCAAGGGGAATCGGAATGGGGGGAGCATATTCTGCTATTTCAAAAGATGCTAACAGTATGATTTGGAATCCTTCAGGAATGGTATTAAATCAAGACAGATATTGTATCAATTTTGATTATGCAGATTTATATGGTTTATACAGATATTCATTTTTTGGCTTATCAGGTTTCATAAATGAAGGGATTGCTTCGGGAGTAGGAATGCTATATTCAGGTGATGACTCTATGAACGAAACCTCAATTTATCTATCTGGGGCAATATTAGGTTCCTATGCAAATAATTATGTTAAATTTATGCCTAAAAAACTAACTTTGGGAATGAATATTAGAATCCTGTTATCATCTTATGGTAACAATAGTGATGGAGCATGGTATGATGAAAACAACCTTAATCATCAAGTTCAAGGAAACGCAAAAGGATATGCAGTCGATTTAGGTTTAAATTATCTTATCTCTGAAAAAGATAGGATTGCAATGGTAATGAAAAATACTTTAGGCTCAATTAGTTGGGACAGTAAAAATGATATCGGGACAGCAGAAGGTAAATATTCTGAAGGATTACCGACAAATCTTACTTTTGGATATGCCAGAACAGAAAACAAATTCATTGTAGCTGTTGATATTAATAAGGCTTTACATTCTGATACAGAAGATTATCTTTTATTAGGAATAGAATACAATTTATTTAAAGAACTAATGGATCTAAGGGCAGGATATTCTCAAGAAATGAATACTGGCTTAAACAGAAAATATTCATTTGGTACAGGATTTCATATTAATCTCGGCAAAAACATTTTTGATATAGATATGTCATATCAAATACATACAGAATGGGAAAAGCATAACACTCTTAGATTATCTTGTGGAATAGGAATATAACAATTAAAAATGGGGGTGTAATTATATATTCACCCCCATATTCTATTAACATACTACGATAAAACTTTTTTTATTTTATTTTTAAGTGAATTCTTATCAAGACCCATTAATTGATAAACATCTTTTGCGTTACCGGAGCAAGCATAATTATTTACACCATATTTTATCAATTGGCAATACAATTGCTCTTCAATCATTCTATCTGATATAATTGACCCTAAGCCGGTATTTACATTATGATCTTCAACAGTAAATATTAAATTTGTCTTAACTGCTTGTTCTAAAGTCTTACGTTCAATAGATAGAGGACAACTAATATTAATTAATTGAATATCAATACCTTCTTCTCTTAATTCATCTACAACCTGTATAGCTGTATTTGTAATTGTTCCGGTTACAAATATTGTTGCCTTACTTCCTTGTCTTAAAAAGTCTGCCTTACCATATTCAAAGGTATAACTACTATCAAAATATATCTCTTCGTTTTCATTTTTAATAATGTCAAGCTTTGATCGACCCATTGGAACTAAATAATTACCTTGTTGATTAACTAAATAATTAATTGCTTTATAGGTTTGATTTGGATCAGCCGGAATAATTAACTTAAAATTATATAAATTCCTTACAAGAGAAATATAATCAATGCATTGATGCGTTTTACCATCTTCACCAACATCAAGTCCAACGTGAGTAAGGATTATTTTTAAATTAGTTTTGTTTATATCATTTAATCTGTGTTGATTATAAGTCTCATCAATACCAAAAACCCCAAAATCTGCAAAAAAAGTTTGAATTGATTCAGTTGATAAAGCTCCGGAACACACAGCTGCGTGATGTTCCATAATACCGGTTTGGATAAAATGTTCGGGAAGGTGTTTTTCAAATTCAGCTGTTTTAACGCTACCTTGAAGATCACAATCAAATACTACCAGTGGGCAAAATTCTTGAGCATTTAACTGTGCAATATCTCCTATAGCGTCACCCCAAGCTGACCTATTATCCGTAGAAGTCTCGTAAACTTTACTTTCTTTAATTTTAAAACTAAAATCAAAATTGTTATTACTTCTTTTTTTAAAGGTCGTAAAATTCTTAGTTGTAAACACTTCATTTCTTCTTTTTTTAAAATCATCAAGAGAGTAAGCATAACCTAATTCTTCATAAGCTTTTACTAAATCTTCTTCTTTGATTGGTGAACCGTGATATTTCTCTTTATTTTCCATAAAGGAAACACCATTACCCATTACAGTATCAGCGAGAATAAGAACAGGTTTATCAATTTTATCAGCTTGATTAAGTGCTTTAAAAATTTGTTCATAATTATGACCATTTATTTGAATTACTTCCCAACCGTCAGATTCATAATTTTCTTTTATATTTTGAGGCATTACTTTAGTAATATCGCCACTTATTTGCAATTTATTATAATCAACAAAAGCAACTAAATTATTTAACTTATACTTTACTGCAAATCTTCGAGCTTCACTTAGTTGACCTTTTTGTTGTTCACCATCACCCATAATACAATAAATTTTAGAGTTATATTTTCTTAATTTACTATTTAAAGCAAATGCTGTAGCTGCAGATAATCCTTGGCCTAAATTTCCTGTAGCCCAATCAATACCGGGAATCTCAGGTTCTATATGACCTTCAAAGACACTACCTGCTAACCTAAATTGAGTAATAGCATCTTCAATATTGAAAAACCCTCTAAATGCCAAAGCTGAATATACTGCCGGAGAAATATGACCATGGCTGATTACAACTCTATCCCTATCTTTTTCATCTGCTTTATCAGGCTCAAAATTGATACTAAAATAAAGAGCTAACAAGATATCTAAAGATGACATAGATCCCCCGGGATGTCCGGATTTAGATAAAGTAGTCATAGTAAGAATAGCTGATTTTGCTTTATTAGATATAATTTTTAAATCTTCAATTGAAATCTTTGGTTTGATTAAAGCTTCCATTTCAACTCCTAATGTTTTTTTTGCATATTTCGAAACATATCAAAAAAAGTCAAGTATAAAAGATAAAAAGATTGACGATTAAGCCATATAATTTTATTTTTGATTTAAGGAACATATAGATGAATTATAAAAATAAAGAATTAGAAGATAGAATCAATACCTTTTCAAAATATTATAAAAATAAATATGGATTTAAGGTCTTCAAGCTTGGGTTAAGTACTTTAATCCCTTGCCCACTTAGAGCGAAAGGTAATCAATGTAATTTTTGCATAGAAGATACCTTTACGGATACTATGACCAATAACTACAAAGATATAAATTCACAAATTGACTATTTGTCAGAAAAAATTCGTGATAAAGTTTTTAAAAATTATCAAAATGAAGCATATATTGCTTACTTTCAAGAAAATACATCTTCTTATGGAGATATAGATTACCTTCATTCTTTATTTAAACAAGCTGACAATCATCCGAAGATATTAGAAATTATAATTTCAACTCGCCCGGATTATATTAACACTCAATTTTTAGAAATACTAAATGATATTAAAAAACCATACAAAATTGAAGTTGGAATCCAAACTATACACAATAAAAGCCTTCAATTTTTTAATAGAAATCATTCGCATGAAGATAATATTAGAGCCATCGACTTATTAAAAAAATATTCTATTAATACCGGGGCTCATTTAATTATTGGTTGTCCGTTAGAAAATCATCCAAAACATAAATATGTTTTAGAAACAATAGAATGGATTAATAATCAAGATAATATTTCTGATATAAAATTACACAATTTAGTTGTATATAAGGAAGCTGAATTAGCTAACATCATAAATAAAAGTGATTTACTAAATTTACCTCATTATCTTGAAATTCTTACAGAAATTATTAAAAATATACGACCCGATATCGTTATATCAAGATTATTTACTTCAAATTTAAATAGACATAATAAAATGCTTAACGACTTCCCCGGCATAAAAAAACATTGGTTAAATCAACTCAAGGATAAACTTAATCAATCAGATATTTATCAAGGTCAAAACTATAAATCTAAAAGTAGGACATAAATGAATAAAATTATAAAATTTGTTAAAAAGTATAAATACATACAAAACTCTATTGAAGTATTAAGTTTTCTTTTATCTATTACATCAATTTTACTGATTCAAGTACAACTATTCTCACTATTTATTATCTTATTTCCTGAAAATGTTATTCATAACTATTGGATTTCTCAATTTATGAAATTCTTTTGGATAACAATCACAATATGGTTAGCATTAAAATATGAAAAAAGACTAATTTCTCATCTTGAGGCAGCAAAATTGATTGATATAACCACTCATAACAAAAATGATGAAATTACTAATACTTATGAAATGATAATTTATCCTCCTATTGGAAATAAAGAATTAATTAATCTCTATATTAACCAAACCTCAAAAAAGATTTCAAATTTAAAACCAATTTTCAATACTAAATTGTTAAAAAAAAACCTATTTTATTTATGTATTATTTTAGTATCTCTTATTTTATATTCCTTGATAATCGGCAAACAAAATACACAAACCCTAACAAAAATCTTCAATTACAAAAGACCGGCTGAACATTTTGCTCAAAAAATCTTACTAAAACCCGGAAACGTTACAATCTCAAAAGGCTCAAATTTATCAATTGAAATCACAAATCCTCTCGAAAAAGCTAATTATGCAATATCATATATATATGAAGAATTATGGAGAACTGAAGACTTAAATGAATCTTATAAATTATTTTCAAATATTGAAAAAAGCTTTTCTTATTACATAAAAAATCAATGGTCTTATTCTGATACCTTCCAAATCAATGTACTTGAAGATCCAATAATACAAAAAATCTCTGCTAAATTTCAATATCCTGCTTATATTAACAAAAAAACTGATTATATTGATAATAGCAACGGAATCTTAACAATCCCTCAGTTTACAGAAATTGAACTCACTATAACAACACCTAAGACAGTAAAAGATGCAAATATTGTCTTTATTGATAAATCATTTCTTAAAATGAATAGTATTGGAACTAACAACTGGACAATAAAATTTACTCCTGATAAAAATATTGATTATCATTTTTCTTTGACAGATATACTTGATAATCAAAATCAGATAATCAATCGGAGCATTACGGTCATACCAGACCAAAAACCATTAATTAAATTTTCTTACCCCGGTAGAGATACTCTTATGACTCAAAATAATCTATTTGAAGTAAAAATATCTGCTTCGGATGATTATGGATTAAAAAACCTAAAACTATTTTATCAAGTAAATAATAATTCTATTGTTGATACTTTGATTTTAAAACAAAATAACCAAAACTACTTAAACCTTTCTCATATATTTGATTTTAGAGCATACAACCTATTTCCCGGCGATGAAGTAACTTATTGGGCAGAAGTATATGATAACAGCCCTCTCAACCAAAAGGCTGAAACTCAAAAATTTAAATTAATATTCCCATCTATTGAAGATATTTTTAAAGAAATGGAAAAACAAGAAAAAGAGAGAGCTAATCAACTTAATAAAGTATATGAAGATGTTAAAGAACTCAAAGAAGACTTTAATCTTAAAAAACGTGAACTACTTAGAAAAGATGAAATTTCTTGGGATGACAAAAAAGCTATTGAAAAAATGATTCAAGACCAACAAGCACTCAATGATATGATGGAAAATATTACAAGTAATCAAGATAAAATGATTGAACAAATGGAATTAAATCAAGCAGTTTCTGAACAAATAATCGATAAAATGAAAAAAATACAAGAAATAATGGAACAAATTTCCAACGATGACATCAAAGATGCTATGAAAAAAATGCAACAATCTCTCGAACAAATGAATCCTGATGATTTAAAACAAGCTATGCAAAACTTTGAATTTAAACTCGAAGATTTTGCAGAAAAACTTGAACAAACACTAAAATTGCTACAAGACATCAAAAATGAACAAAATATGGAAAAATCTATCGAAATTGCCAAAGAAATGCAAAAAATGCAAGAAGAACTGCTTAATAAAACCGAAAACTCTCAAAACACTGAATCCTTAAGTGAGGAACAACAACAAATCAAGGAAAAATTAGAAGCACTTAAAGAACAAATGCAAAAAACTAAAAAAGAAATGCAACAATCAACAGATAGTAAAACACTACAAGAAATGCAAGAACTTTTAGAGAATTTAGAAAACAGTAACCTCTCTGAAGAAATGCAAGAATCTTCCGAAGCCCTACAACAAAACCAAAAGAAAAAATCAATGGATAAACAAAAACAATCTCTAACTAAAATGTCACAAATGCTCGCTAAAATGGAAAAAATGAAATCTGATATGTCAGGTGCCGGTATGGAACAAATAATGGAAAATATCCAATTATCCATCTATAGATTACTAATTTTATCAAAAGAAAATGAAAATAAAATTAATCAAATTAATAATGACCCGATTCCCTATATGAATCAGTTTATTGCCGATTTTGAAAGCTTACAATTAACAATCCAACAACTTTATACTTCACCGCAGATACTCTTATTTCTCGGTCAAAAGTTTTTTAATGATTTAAACTTTACTGTTAATTCGTATAGAGAATTTTTCAATGATGTCCAAAATTCAAAACTATATACACATAAAAAACTTACTTCTAATATTCAAGCCGGACTTAATCTATTAGTATATGATCTTATGCAAGCTCTAAATAATATGCAACAAGGAGGGCAAGGTAGTAGCAGCGGAATGCAAAGCCTAATGCAATCACTTGAACAAATGTCTTCACAGCAAATGGCTATGAATGCCCTTACTCAAAGTATTTTTGACCAAATGTCTGCTCAAGGAAATAGACCTTCAAATCAAATGAGACAACAATTACAAGAAATTGCGGGAGAAGAACAACGAATGGCTGATAACCTTAAAAGAATGATGCAAACAAATCCCGAAGCTCAAAAACACTCAAATACCTTAAACCAAATATCTGATGAATTAGAAGACATTGCCAGAAAAATCAGACAAAACAGAATTGATAAATCACTACTTGATCAACAAAATAGAATTATGTCAAGACTCATCGAAGTTCAACGCTCTATCAACAAAAGAGACCGCTCAAATAAAAGAAAAGGTGAAACAGCTAAAGATGAAATATGGGATATCCCAAACAACCTTAATCTTGATTTTAAAAATGAAGCTGAACGCAAAGCTCTCGAAGAAGAAATACAAAAGCTTCCCTTTGAATATAGACAAATTATACTTGAATATCTTAGAAAATTAAATGAGTAATTTTTTACAATAATATTAGAGACTGTTGAATAATTCCCATTATTGTTCTACAAGCTTCCAGCTTGTAGTTTCATAAAATATTGAATACCTATCACTTAAGGTTTTTAGTGCAAGCAAGGATGCTCGCACAACAACATTATTCAACAGCCTTTATTAAAAACTGCTGATTAATACAAATAATAAACAAGGGACCTCCAGGATGCTTTAAAGCATCCTGGAGGTCCCTTGAATCTCACAGGTAAATATATTCAAATAAAAATGTTACGATTATAATTGTAACACTATGATAAATCAAACTTTACTTATTTGAGTAATAATAGTTTACCACTCAATATTTGTTTATCTGTTTGTAATCGATAAAAATATATACCTGAGGCAAGTGATTTATTATCGTTATTTTTACCATCCCATATTATTTTATATTTTCCGGTTTTAAATCTTTCATTAACCAAAGCATTAACCAATTGTCCTTTAACATTATAAATATTTAAAGATATATCAGTTTCATTATTTAAGGTAAAGTCTATGGTTGTTTCAGGATTGAAAGGATTTGGATAAACCATTACTTGAATATTATCATTAGGATCAACTACTAAATCATTTAAAGGAACAGTTACATTTCCTACACTAACACAGAATAAATCTAAATAAAAATCTGATAAAAGATCATAATCTGTATCAAACCTATTTAAAGAAAATTTAAAATATAACTGTGAATACATATTAGCAGGTAAAACAAAACTAAAATATTCCCAGCCGCTATTTATATTAGTCACATCAGTTTGATAAATATGAGTTAGTGACATCCAATTTTGATTATCCTCTGAAACCAAAAAATCAATATAATTATAAGCTTGCAACAATTGTCCATAATTTGCCATAAAACTTATATATACATTTTCATCAGGATTAGTAGGAATAGGGTTTAGGCTAACTAAATTACTATTAAAATGATTATTTAACTTTGCAGAACTATTTCCTTGATAATAAGTTTCGTTATCTATTATCCAATTAATTGCATACCAATTAGAAAAATCATCAAATAAATCTATAAAATCATATTGTCTAAACTCCACATTAAGAGTTTGATTATTATAAGTATTTTCAATATTAAATACAGAAGAATATTGGAAAAATTGGCTAGATTGAGCATTAATGTAGATTTCCCCGGGAGTAATATCTTGTAAAAATACTTGTCCAAACTCATTAGCTACAAGCGTATCAATACGACTATGTTCTATAATAACTGTAGAAAAAGCAAAATCTTCTAAAAGAACTCTCTTACTATTCAAATCGTCTAAACTTAGATTTAGATACAAATCTACAAACTCAACATTCTCTAACTGAACATCAAGATTAGTAGCTTGGTTTTCAAAAACTTCAAAATCAGTTATATAAGTTTGGTATGAATCAGCAATAACCTTTAAAGTATAAATACCGGGCAACAACGCATAATGATATCTACCTGTGATTTCATCAGAAAAAATTGGGAGTCTTTCGGGATTATTATAATCTTTAGGATATACAAGAATCTCAGCCTTTAAAGGTCCCCCTGTTTCAGCTGAGGTAACTATCCCTGTTAAAAATTTCTGTTTATGTCTTGATAAAAGTAAATTTGCGGCAGGTAAGTTATTTTGACATATCATTTGTACTTCCTGAGCATTAGGAATAAACTCTGTCGCTAATTCAAATGTATATGACAAGGTGGAATAATTATAATAAAGATAATCATCGGTAGTTCCGGAACATGGATATAATTCCCATGCAGGCATAGGAGTTAAATTATTAGTATTTTGGGTATTTGTATAAGTAATAGCAGCCATTTGTTCTGCTAAATCAGCTAAAGCATCTTGATTAAAAGAAGTTTTCCCAAAAGCGTATCCATAAGGATATAATACGTAATTACCATAAGTATGATAACTAATTCCGGCAATAAAAGAAATTTCTTCAAATAATTCTTTTATATATGAAACTTCAACAGCGGCAAATGGATGCGTTCCCGGATAAGTTGGGTACTCAAATTCAAATGATACGCCGGAGGTTCCCCACATATACTCATAATTTCTATTAGGGTCAATCCCGTCAATATTATATCCCCAACTATTAATATTTAAATCAATTTGCCCATTATTATTGTTATCAAATATTGTTTTTCTATGCCATACATCTGTTTGAGATAACACGACATTATGACCATCCGGATTTACAACAGGAATAATCCAAACTTGAGTTTGATTAATAGGATGATTTTCATCTTCTTCGTTAATATAAGTAGTTAACAAATCATCCATTATAGTCATACAGACTTCTGCTGACAAAGGTTCACGAGCATGATGAACACCCATAAAATAATATGCAGGTCTATCATTTTCTTCACTAACATCAGCAGTAATCTTCATCGCATAAATAGTATTATTAAATTCTTCATAATTACTATTCCCACTGTCATAATAAATTTTACCTTGAGAAGGTCCAAGTTCAACCATTTGACAAAGATCAGGATACTCATTCTGATATTCTTGCATAGTGGTAACAATTTCATCATAAGTATGATATCCATTAATGGATTTATTATTTTTAGAATATATAGAATTAAGATTAGACTTCATTTGATTTTCTGTAAAAACAATATGATGACGCACAAAATCCTTTTTAAATATTTCAAATTGTTCTTGCGATAAAACAATATGGACTTCTTCATTACGAACTACAGATGAAATATCATAACCCTGAGATATTAAATCTTGAATTTGTTCTTGATTCTGATAAGGAATACTAACAACCATCTTTTCACTTAACGCATAAATATCACCACTAAACATACATAACATTAACAATAAACACAAAATAAACTTCATTTTTTTCCTCCTACGTTTACTTTAGATTAATTATTAAAAAAAGTCAATAAAAATCATTGACATTTTTAAAATAGCATTTATAATAATAAAAGATGATAAAGGAGTATATATGAGTAAGGGAAAAATCATTATTGTTGATGATGATAATTTAATACAATTAACAATAAAAGAAATTCTTATCGAATTTGATTATGAAGTTATAGCGACATATACCACAGGTGAAGAAGTTGTTTATAACGCTCCTGAACTAAAACCTGATTTAATCATTATGGATATTCAACTTAATGGATATATAGACGGAATAGAAGCAGGTGAAAGGATTAAGTCAGTTATTGATATACCTATCATATATATCAGTGGTATGGACGATGAAAGTACTATTGAAAGAACAAAACTTTCAGATCCATTTGGCTATATTTTAAAACCTTTTAAAGCTAAAGAGTTAATCATTATTGTAGAATTAGCAATTTATAAACACCAAACACAACAAAAAATTCAGTTAAATGAATTTTTCTTTAAATCAACCTTTAACTCAATTTCTGAAGGAATCATTACAATTGATAAAGTAGGAATAATAAAATTGGTCAATCCTTTTGCAGAAAAGATGTTTAATAAAATTTTCGGAAATATCATAAACAAAAATATTTTAGAAATTATCAAAACCAAAAGCACATTATTTGAACAATTCTTAAGAAATAGTATCAATACACAAAAATGGACATTAAACTATTCTCAATCCTTTGAGGCAGAATATGAATTATCAATAAAAGACACCAATCAATATAAACCGGTATTCCTGAGCCTTAATGCCCTTTATGATTCTAATGAATCTATAATGGGCTATGTTATAACTATTAGAGACCTTACCGACCAAAAAAAGACAAGAGATTTAATCAATAAACTCTATATGGCAATTAAACAATCATCAATAGGCATAATAATGTTATCACCGGAAGGAGTAATTGAATACATCAACCCAAGATATGAGCAAATAACTCAATTCAAATATGAAGAAATTATTGGAAAAAGACTTAAATATCTGTTTAACGAAAAAGTATCAAAAGAAAAAATCAATGATATATTATATGGAATTTCAAATAATCAAGAACTAAGCTTTGAATGGCAAAATTATAAAAAAGATAGTTCGATGTATTGGGAATTGTTTACCTTAACACCGGTTATAAATGATAAAGGAACTGTCATTCAATTTGTTATCCTTATTGAAGACATTACTGATAAAAAGAACTATGAAACAAATATCCTCTATAATGAAAAGAAATATAAAGATCTCTTTAATAATACACCTGTTGCTATCTGTAATTTTGATTTCAGTGAAGTTTCTGAATATCTATCATCACTCAAAAATATTAATATTAATGATTTACAAGAATACTTTAACCTGTCTCCGGAATACTTTAACAACTGTATCCATAAAATAAAAATAATTGATATTAATAAATTTGCTGAAAAACTATTAAATATTACAAACTCAAATAATAATTTCGCTACTATTAACTTAATCTTTAAACAAAACTTCGATTTCACTCTAAAAATACTTCAACATCTTATAGTTTCTATAGAATCTATAAATAATAAAGAGCTACATATCTTTGAAAAGTTATACATCCCTCAAAGCGAAATCATTAATATAACTCTTGAATCAAATAAAAGATATCTACATACTGTATGGTTTTGTCAACAAGATAAAATTGATTATAAAAATCAAACTGATAACATTAACCCAATAAATCTATCTTTTAATCTTTTAATTGTCGCCGTAGATATCACAGAAAAAATCATTACTGAAAACAAACTCAAGATTCAAACTTATCATCTAAAAGAAAGAATCAAAGAACAAACAACACTTTATCAAATAAACAATATCATAACTAAAAAAAACTTATCTCTTGAAGAAATCTTTAATTTATCGGCAAATGAGATCATCAAAGGGTTTCAATATCCGGAAAATACTGCCTGTAAAATTACGTTTAATGATTTAAAATCTTATTCTAATAATTTCAGAAAATTAATATCTCCAATAATTGAAGAAAATTTTAATACTAACGATACTAAATATAACAATGATAATTGTAAACATCTATCCCAATCCGAAACAATTGATAATGATAACAAAATAAAAATTGAGATATTTCTTCAACATAATAAAGTTAATCTTAGCAATAATGAACCCGAAGAATATTTCTTTAATGAAGAAAAAAATCTTCTTTTAACTATCAAACAACTACTTTCAGAGTATATACTTAAACATAATCAAGCTAAGTTTATTGAGAAAAGACTTCAAAATGAAAGTTTAATTTCAAAACTCTCATCAAGGTTTTTAAACATTTATGACTTTGACGAAACAATCAATCAAGCTCTCGAAGATATTGCAAAATCTTCTAATGCTGATAGAACTTATGTTTTTGAATATGATGAAAATAACAATACAATATCTAATACCTTTGAATGGTGTAAAAAACCTCAATTATCAATCAAAGCAACATTACAAAACTTGCCTTTTGATGATTATCCATGGTGGAAAGAAAAGATATATTCAAAGAAATTAATCTATATTAAAGATATAAATGATATGCCCATCGAAGCAAAAACTGAACAACAATTATTCCAAAAACAAGAAATTAAATCTCTTCTTTGTATCCCCTTAATAATCAAATCAAAATCATATAATCTTAATAATACTATATCATCAGATAACCAAATAAAAATGATTGGTTTTGTTGGATTTGATAATCTTCATCAGAAATCTGCCTGGTCACAACAAGATATTACCTTATTAAAAATCTTTTGTGATATCCTAAGTTCTACTTATGAAAGAAAACAAAGTTACGAATTGATTAAAAACCAAAAAGAATTTTCGAATCAAATAATTAATTCTGTGGCTGAATTGATTGTTGTTATTAATATTCAATCTGAAAAGATTGTCGTTTTTAATCAACACTGTGAACACTTAAGTGGGTATAATCTTGTAGAAGTTCAAACCTTACAACAATTTAAGAATCTATTTATCAATGAACAAGTAGAATATTTTAATAAAATATATCAAGAAACTTTAAAGGGTAAGAGTTATAACAATATAGAATTTCTATGGCGAACAAAATATAAAAAATTTCTTATGATAAATTGGCAATTTAACATTATTAAAAACCCCAAAAATACACCTGCCTTTATCATCTTAAACGGCACAGACATATCAGAAATAAAAAAACAAGAATCCCTACTTAAAGAAAAAGAAACTCAATATAGAACTTTAATTCAAAACTTAAATATCGGAATTTATAGATCTACCGGATTAAATTCAGGACATTTTTTGCAAGCTAATATTGCCCTGTCAGAAATGCTCGGTTATGCGTCAGTTCAGGAATTATTACTCAAAAAAGAGAAAGATATTTTCTTAAATCCGGCAGATAGAAATGAAATGCTTAAAATTGCAATTCAAAGAGGAAAATTAAATAATTATGAAGTCTTGTTAAAGAAAAAAAATATCCTGAATAATAATGATACAAAAAATACTATTTGGGTTTCAATTAACGCAAAAGCAATTTATGACGAAAATAATAATTTCAAATGGCTTGACGCCTTTGTTGAAGATATTACAGAAAAGAAAAAGAATAAAGAAGCACTCAATAATCAGTTACTCTTCCTTCAAAATTTAATCGATAACATCCCTGTACCTATTTATTACACTGATGCAATAGAATCATCTAACCACGAATTAAACAAATTTGACTATATTATAACCGGATGTAACATATCATTTGAAAAATTTATTGGTAAATCAAGAAATCAACTAATCAATAAAAAACTTTCTGATTGTTTATCAAATGATTTATACATTACATTCACAAAATACAACGATAAGTTAATCACAACCAATTTAAACAATAATAATAATAAAATTGATAACCTGTTTGTCTATGCTCAAAATATTAATATTAACAATTCAGAATATTATATCTTATTCCATAAAGCATTATTTGAAAATAAAGATTGCAATAAAATAATTACAAATGAAGTAACTCCTAATTTTGGCATTATTAATTCATTAATTGATGTAACAGATTTAAAACAAATTCAACAAAAAATGCAACGATTAGCTATCTTTAACCAAAACATCCTATCTTCTATCACTAATATCTTAATTGCTGTTGATAATAATTTAAAAATTACTCATTGGAATCATCAAGTTAGTTTTATAACAAAAATACCACCCGAACAAGCTCTCGATAAAAATATTGAAGAAATTTTTATCGATTGGGATATTGACCTTCTAATAAAAACAATTTCTAAAGTAAGAAAAAGTCTATTAGAGGAAAAAATCCTAAACTTTCTTATTAAATCAGTTAAAGCACCTCAACTAATTAAACCTGAAGAAAATGAACAAATCAATAAGTTCTATAGACTTACAATAAGCCCTATAAAAAAATCTGATTTAAACTCCAATTCAAAAGGAAGCACGCTTGATGGCTTTTTAATCTTAGGAGAAGACGTAACTGAAATCCAAACATTACAACATCAACTTATCCATCATCAAAAATTAGAAGCTATTGGACAACTTGCAGCAGGAATTGCTCATGAAATAAATACTCCGGCTCAATATGTAACAGATAATAATCTCTTCATTCAAGACAGCGTTAATCAAATAATTAGTTTCATAACAAAATTTAACCAACGTTGCACAAGTCTAAACAATCAACTCGTAAATGAAACAAATATTGATAAACTCAAAGAACATCTATCAATAATTCATAAAGATAACTTAAATATGCAAGATGAAATAGATTTTAACTTCCTTATTGAAGAAATGCCTAAAGCTATAGAACAATCCCTTGAAGGATTAGCAAACATTTCAAAAATAGTAAAGGCTATGAAAGATTTTTCTCATCCGGGAGTAGATTCAATGACAATAAGCAATATAAATCAACTTATTAATAGCACTGTTACTGTTGCAAGAAATGAATGGAAATATTCTGCAAATGTCACCCTAAATTTTGATGAAAACTTACCCAATATCCCATGTTTACCAAGTGAATTTAACCAAGCTATTCTAAATATAATAATCAATGCAACTCACGCCATTAAAGAAAGATATAATGATTCTCAAAAAGGTGAGATTAGAGTTAAAACATCATTTGATTCTAATTATGTAAATATTGAAATATCAGACAATGGAGTAGGAATTCCCTCAAATATTCAAGATAAAATCTTTGATCCATTCTTTACAACAAAAAAGATTGGAGAAGGAACCGGACAAGGACTTAGTATCGTTTATCAAATAATTGTTGAAAAACATAATGGTAAATTATATGTTTCTTCTGAAATAAATCAAGGCACAACCTTTAAGATCCAACTACCTATTCCTTAAACAACCGGAGTTATAATTATGGATAAAAAATCAATTCTGTTTGTTGATGATGAAATCAGAATATTAGATGCTTTTAAAAGAACATTTCGCAAATACAACAAGCAATGGGATATGTACTTCGCTCTATCAGGTAATGAAGCTTTGTCACTAATGGAAACAAGAAAAAATAAGAATTTATCACCAATAAATATTATAATCTCAGATATGAAAATGCCGGGAATGAATGGTAGTGAACTCCTTAAAATCATCTCAGAAAAATATCCTAATACTATTAGATTTATCTTGTCCGGCCAAGCTGAAGAAAAAGAATTTATTAATTCATTCTCATATATACATCAATATTTTTCCAAACCTCTTGAATCTGAACAACTCATTAACTCAGTTACTCGTATCTTTAACATAAGAAAATATATTAATAACCAAGAAATAAATGACATAATCATTCAAATAAAAAATTTACCTGTTCTACCTAGTATCTATACAAAAATTGATAATTTACTCAAAACAGATAACTATTCCATTAAAAGCCTATCTGAGATTATTAATCAAGATATTTCACTTACGGCAAAAATCTTACAGCTCGCTAATTCATCATACTTTTCAATTTCTAAAAGAATATCTGATCTACAACAAGCTATATCTGTAATCGGTATTGAATATCTTAAAAATCTAATAATTATAATTAATTTATTTACACAAGTCGATAATGAGATTACTTTTAACTTTAATATTAAAAAATTATGGGATCATTCTTTAAGGACAGCTAATATAGCGAAATTATTAGCCAAAGAACTAAATTTAGATCCAATAGATATAGATAACTGCTACACAAGTGCTCTTTTACATGATATTGGTAAACTTATTCTCGCAGCTTCATTTCCTACAATGTACCTTGATATTTATAATAAATATCAAAACGAAAAAGATACACATTCATTAGAAGCATACGAATATCAAAACTTTAAAGTCTCTCACGCCGAAATTGGTGCATACCTTATAAGTTTATGGGGATTTAACGATAATATAATTGAACCAATTCTATTTCATCATAATATGTCACAATTATCAGATATTAAAGTTGACAATAATTTCATTGTATATATAGCAAACTGCATAGACCACGAGATACAATCTCTTGACCAAACTATGCTAAAAAATAGAAATTATTCTCTAAAACTAAACAATGAATACTTCAAAACTATTGAAAAAGAAATGGAAAAGAAATTAAAAAAAGAAATTAAAAAATACGACAAAAAAGTACTGTTCAAAGAAAATTTAATCAACTATTTCAAGGATATAATAGAAAATGACAGAATCAATCAAAACAAATAATAATCTTAAATATGAAGAAAAAATACTCTTCGTTGACGATGAAGAAAATGTTTTACAAGCTTTTAAAAGGAATTTTTACAAAATATTCAATCTGTCAACCGCACTCTCCGGTAATGAAGCTATAGCTCTAATTAATGAAAATGAATTTGCGGTTGTCATAACAGATATGAGAATGCCTGAAATGAACGGGATTGAACTGCTTGATAAAATTAAAGATATCTCCCCGGATACGGTTAGAATGATGCTCACAGGTTATACAGACATTGAAACAACATTGAACGCAGTAAACCAAGGGAACATATTCAGATTTATGACAAAGCCTTGGCCATCTGATCAATTACAAAGAATGATTATCGCCGGAATACGCCAATATAGAATGATTAAAACTGAAAAAGAAATTCTTGAAAAAACTCTTAGCGGTATTATCCAATTATTAAACCAAATTCTAGCTCTGACAAATCCAATCGCAATGGATAAAACTCACAGAATGTATAACTATGCTAAACATATAATTAATAAATTAAACATTGAAGATTCTTGGCAATTTGAAATTGCCTCACTCTTATCTCAATTAGGATGTATAAACCTTTCTGATGATTTGATTTTAAAACAATATAAACCTAAATTTAAAGACTTTAAAGCATTTGACCAATTTCAATACGATATGAACAATGAAGAAAAAGAACTTTTCCTAACTCATCCGGAAATTGGTGAACACCTACTAAAGTCAATACCAAGAATGAACATAATATCAAAAATCATTGGTAACCAATTTAAAACTTATAATGAGTTAAAAAATGATAAACTTTTAAGTTTTAATACTATAATGATCGGTGCTCAAATCTTAAGAATTTGTAATGACTTAGATAATGCTGTTTTATCTGGTTACACAATAAATGAAATCTTAACTTTTATGCTCGATAGACCGGACACTTATAACAATTATATCGTCAAACAACTCTTTGATTTCAAAGATATTGAAAGAAAATATATTATCCAAGAAATGAAAGTCTCAGAACTCTCACCATCGATGATTACTCAAGACAATGTATTATCAAAAAACGGTATCATCTTAGTTACCAAAGAAATACAACTAACTCCTGCAAGTATCGAAATCTTAAGAACTTATGCTAAAGGAGCCGGCGTTAAAGAACCTATTAAAGTTAAAGTCCCAATCTAATCATCTATATTTCAAGCTTATTACTTTTAAAGCCTAATTGTACTTTTTTGTTATTTCTAACTATTGGGGTTTTTAAAATTAAAGGGATTTCTAAAACTGTTTGAAATTGATTATGCTTAATATACTTTAGATTTTTCTTTAAATATTCCTTAGAATTATTATCGATAATATCATCTAACGTATAAAATTGCAATACGTTATTTAACTCTCCTTCACTCAACCCTTTCACATTTAAATCAATGAATTGATACTCAATATTTCTCTCTTTAAAATATCTTAATACCTTCTGTGTTTCTTTACATTTCTTAGTTCCAAATACCTGATACATTACATTATCCTACTTAATCTTTAAAAATTTTGTATAAAAAGTCTTTCTCTCATCATATACTTTAACTACATAAACTCCAGAATTCAAATTATTCATAAGTGGTATTGTAGCTGTTAATTTATCATAAACTCCTGTATACTTTTTTTGACCCTTAATATTAAAAATTTCTATGTTAAAAATATTCTCAAAACAATAATCTATTTTTATATTAATATTGTCTTTAGCAGGATTAGGATAAACTGTAATATTAGAATTTTTAAATAATACATTAACATCATCAACCGGAGTAACAATAAGACTGTTTTTAATACTATTCAATTTATAATAAATATCTAAATTTTTTGAAATTATATAATTATTAAAACTAAATGAAGTATCTTCATATTCTTGGTAAAAATTTTGGATAGTATTATAATCATAATTATCTAATATATCCCAAATACCTTGATTATCATCTTGAATAAAATAATTTGTATTTAATAAAGTTTGAAAATACTCAATATCCATCAGTAAATACTTAATCTGTTGAGTCAAATCTATTATTGATTGCATATTATCATTAAAATATCTTGGAATATAAGGCACAATTGGAGTCACAACAGGGAAACCATTAATATTCCACATTATTGGAATATCTTCAGAGTTAAGAATACCTTCTATTATTGTTGCGTTTGTTGTAGTTTCATTACAAATGCTATTATCAATATTAATATAACCTTGATAACCAAATGTATCCCCAAGAAATGGTATATCATAAGCTTCATTAGAATTAATAGAAAAATCTCTAATTAATTCATTTTTTATATTCTCAACATTTATTAAGTTTTCTGAAAGTAGAGTTTCTATTTGGTTATACGCACGATTATATCTATCAATACCATTTAATGAACCTCCGGTAAAACTAAAATTTGTTCTAATTATAAAACCCTCAGGACATTCATTATCATCATTTACATCGTATTTTACCCAATCATTGTTTGCAATTTCATACATTGCACCATTTCCCAATCCATCTATTACTGCAAAGTTACCCTTTGTAGCTCTACCAAGATCATTTGTTTCATTTAAATAATTTTCTAATTCTGTTATTGTACTATAATTAGCTAAACAATGTGCAATAAACTGACCATTCCCTGACGAATTTGTACCTTGTAAATCTAGAGATAAAGAGTTTAACATTGCAAAACCACGAACATTCACACCCATCCACACTCTGTCATAAACACTATTAGAGATAATTCCGACATAAGGATTTACACCTGACAAATTATATATCGGAGATATATTAATAGCACTTGAATCACGAGATTTCCAAATCAATGGTCGCTGATTATTTGTTAAATCAGCTCTTATAATTCCTATCGTACAAGGGAAAAGTTGACTAATATACAAAACAATTAATATAAATATGTAATTTTTATTATTCATTATACCTCATAATATTAATTAATTCACTTATAAACTAAAAATAATTCTTTACTATTTTTTAGCAAGCTTTTTTTTGTTTTAGGAGAATAAATGACAAAATTAGAAAAGCTACTAGTTAAACAAGTACAAAAAACATTAGACAAGTTTTCATTAATAAACCCCGAAAAAAGATATATATTAGGTCTTTCCGGGGGTAAAGACAGTTTAGCTTTATACTATTTATTAAAAGAACTTGAAATAAAAATTACCCCGATTCATATTAAATCAAATTGGGATAATTCAGAATTTGATAAATTTAATTTCCCTCAAGATACTGTAATAATTGATTCGCATATCTCTGATATTCTTAAAAATGATAATATTAAAAATAACTACTGTTATGTATGTTCAAGAGAAAGAAGAAAATTAATATTAACTTATGCTAAAAGTATAAATATTAAAGATATTATATTAGCTCACAATAAAAATGATGTCGTTGAAACCTTACTTCTAAATATCTTCTTTAGTAGAGAAATTTCAACATTAATGCCTAAACAACTTTTATTCAATAATGAATTTAGTATTAATAGGCCTTTATACGAAGTTGATGAACATTTGATAACTAAATATATTCAAGAAAAAAATATAAAAATTTTTACAGATTATTGTCCTTATTCAAAATTAAATAAACGTACTCTTATAAAAAAAATTATATCTGATACTCAAAATACTCATACACAGAAACAACAAATAGACATTATTGATAACATTTATTCATCACTAAAAATGATAAATACAAGCTTTTTGCCCTATAAAGCAAAATAAAATCATTGACAAGCAAATTTATTTATATATAATAGGAATGAAAGTTGCGATAATAAAATATAAACAAGGAGGAACAAAATGGAAGGAAAATATTTCAAAAAACTTGTAGGACAAAAATGCTATTTATCACCTATTTCACTTGATGATGTTGAATATTACACTGAATGGTTAAATGATTTTTCCGTAACACTTAATCTCGGATTAACAGGTACAAATATTACACTTGAAAAAGAAAAAGAACTTTTAAATAAGCTATCAAATCAATATGTTTTTGCAATAATTGACAAAGATACTAATAAGTTAATTGGTTCAACCGGATTGCATCATGTTGATTTTATTAATGGCTGTGCAGAATTTGGAATTAATATTGGCGATAAAAATTTCTGGAATAGAAATTACGGCACAGAAGCTTCAACACTAATGTTAGATTATGCATTTAATATTTTAAACCTGAATCATATACATTTAAGTGTACTTTCCTTCAATAAAAGAGCGTTAAAATGCTATGAAAAAGCCGGGTTTAAAACTATTGGCAAGTTTACAGGTATCAGACAAATCGGTGGAGAAAGATTTGATATGGTTTTAATGGAACTCTTATCAAAAAACTTTAAAGGAGAATTTATCAAAAAAGCCCTCAATGAAGTTAAACAAGAAAAAGCCGGAATGGACTTGAAATTAGTTTAATATGTTTGAAGATATAATCAATCAAGAAAATGCTGTAAACATTCTAAGCAATGCCATAAAAAATGATAAAGTAGCTCAAGCATATATCTTTTATGGACCAGCCGGCTCCGGAAAATTGTTTACAGCATTTACTTTTGCAAAAGCACTTAATTGTCATAAACGAATAAAATCTACTGATCCAAATTATAGCCCACAAAATCTTGAAAAAATTAAATTACCTTGTAATGAATGTATTTCGTGTAAAAAAATTGACTCCCATAATCACCCTGATACAAAATTTATCTTCCCTATTCCAAATTACAGTATGGATGAAAATGGTGTTATAAAATCAAATCAAGAATTTAGTGAAATTCAAAACTACATACAAAACAAGATTACAAAACCTTGGACTGATTATAATTTCGAGAAAGCTACAGCAATAAGAATAGACCAAATAAGAAGCCTACAAAAAGACATTAATATGTCCAGCCGCGAAGGCAGTAAAAAGGTGTATATCTTTGAGCATTTTGATACTTTAACAACTGCAGCAGCAAATGCTTTTCTCAAAACTCTTGAAGAGCCTCCGGTAAATACTCACTTCATTATGACTGTTAACAGTATTTCTAATCTGTTACCAACAATAATTTCAAGATGTCAAAAAGTAGAATTTTTCTCTGTCTCTGCAGAGATAATCGAAAAATATTTAATTAATGTCTTATTTATTGAACCTTTAAAAGCTCGTCTATTCTCAAGATTATCAAATGGAAATTTCAAAAAAGCAATAGGTTTATCAAATGACGAAAACCTTGAAACAATGAATATTACTATTGAATTTTTACAAATTGTTCTATCTAATGATGATTATGAATATATCTTATGGTTAGAAAAATATTTTGGCAAAAATAATAAAAATTCTAACCTATTTAAGGACTTTATTGAATATTTAAATTTATGGATTAGCGATTTACAACTTTTCAATTTATGTCACGATAAACTTGTCTTCATAAATCAAATAAATTTAATAGGTCATTTTTATTCAAAAAATCCATTAATTCTTGAAAACCTACCCTCTTTACATTTGAAACTAAATGAATATCTCATAAAATTTCAAGGCAATGTTAATATTAAACTAATACTAAATCAGACATATAACTCATTTAAAAAATTACTAATGCAATAAATCATAGTTAAATAGATGAAAAAAACAGTTTTAGTTTAAATTATATTCAAGAAATAAGAAAAGGAGATTATTTTGAAAAAGTTTTTTTACTTGATTATTGTTCTCACTTTAATATCAGTCGGATGTTGTAATTCTAACAATAATAATGTTCCTATAATAGAAGACATTCATACTGACTTAAGAATTCTAACACAAACAGATACTATTTATATATCATGCACAGCATTTGACCCGGATAATGACGAAATTTCTTATAGCTGGTATTTAAACAATGAGTTAATAATACAAAATAAATCTGATTTTCTTTATGCTGTAATTCATTTACCGGATTACTATGTATTAAAAGTTGAAGTCAAGGACATCAAAGGTGCAAAAAGTAAAAAAGAAAAATTAATTTATATTGTAAATGACTACAATACTGTTTATTCAAACGCTGTAGTTGATGCTCAAAATCCGGAAGAAAGTGATATAATTAATACACTAACAGCTGTAACAGCTGATAACCCGAATATTGTATGGGAAAATACTCCGGGAAAATCAAGAGTATTAGTAACAACAAACACCAAATACAGTACTTCCTATATTCCTAACATTGGCAATGAAATGGATTTGGTATGGGGAGAAACATGGGTGTTTTTTGATTACGAAGCAATCAATATAATAAATAACAAGATTTCCAATGAAAAGAATATGCTAACCAGACTTAAGCAATTACTTGGATTACCACCTGATTCAGATAATACTTACATTGTAGAAATGTGGGTTGAAACAGATGATTTAAAAAGACCATCTAAGGACAATGAAATATATGATTCACAATCCGATTTGTCTTATCCTGTCGATGCTGATAGTAGTTGGATAAACTGGTTTAATAACCTTGTAGCAACTCAATACGGTGAAAATCCATATCCATGGACTCAATTAGGTTACACTTATGACTGGGGTAATCCCGAATCAAAAATTGGAATATCAGAATTTATTATAATGAAAAACTCCACAGTTAAAATAGAAAATGTTTATACAGTTGAAGAATACTTCAACCAAAGGATAAAAAATAAATAAACCCATTTTTAGTTGTTCTACATTCTTCTATATTGTAGGAAACAAAGTGCAAGCAGAATGCTCGCACAAAAAATATTTTCCTACAATCTTTTATTCTTTAGCTTAAAGCCTTTAATCTGTTTTCCACCATCGACTTAATCTTTTCTAGTCTTTCAGGAGTAGTTGCTTCAAATCTCATAACCAAAGCAGGTTGTGTATTTGAGGCACGAATTAAACCCCATCCGTCATCAAAATTAATTCTCATTCCATCAATATCAATTATTTCATAATCTTCTTTAATAAATGAGTTTTTTACTTTTTCTACTATAGAAAATTTAATATCTTCATCAATATCAAATCTTATTTCCGGAGTGTTATACATCTTAGGTTGATCAGCTAATAACTCATTACACTTTTTATCAGTATTCGACAATATTTCAACGAAACGAGCAGAAGCATACATTGCATCATCAAAGCCTAAATATCTATCTCCTAAAAAAATATGACCGGACATTTCACCACCAAAAGCAATTCCGTCTTTTTTCATCTTATTTTTAATATTTGCATGACCGGTTTTATACATAATGGGTTGACCACCATATTTTTTTATATCATCATATAAGTTTTTTGAACACTTAACATCACCTAAAACAGGTTTTCCGGGATTTTTTATTAAATAATCTCGAGCTAAGATATTTAATATTTGATCACCATATAACATTTTCCCGGTATTATCAATCACACCAATTCTATCAGCGTCACCATCTAATCCAAGACCTACTTCATAATCACCATTTTTCATTTCATTAATTAAATCTGTCATATATGATTCTATGGTTGGATCAGGGTGATGATTAGGAAATGTTCCATCTAAATCACAATACATCTCTTTAACTTCACACCCAAGTCTTCTCAATATATCAGGTAATATTGGACCACCTACACCATTACCGGCATCGACAATACATTTTACAGGACGATTAAGCTTAATATTTTCAACAATATAATCTGAATATAATTCAATTATCCCATCATAAGTAGAGGATGAACCATTCCCTTTGACAAAATTATTATCCTTAATAATTTTATAAATTTCCTGAATTTGTTCTCCAAAAACACTTGCCATACCTAAATTTAACTTTATTCCGTTATAATCAGAAGGATTATGACTGGCAGTAATCATAGCACCTGCGTCTGTTTTAAGTTTCCAAATTGCGAAATATAAGACAGGACTAGCACAAATTCCAATATCTTGAACATCACATCCGGTTTCAATCAAACCTTTGATAAAGTTTTCTTTATAAATTGGTGTAGTAAGTCTTGCATCACCACCAATTACAACAGTTTTTTTATCTAAATTTCGAATGTATGTACCAAAGGCTTTACCAATCAAATAAAGATTTTCATTATTTAAATCTTCATCTACAATACCTCTAATATCATATTGTCTAAATATTTGTTGATTAATCATTTAAATCCTCCTCTTTAATAAATTTTCTTAATATAGGAATTAACTTTTGAAAGGCTATTGCACGATGACTTATTTGATTTTTTAAAGTATCAGGCATTTCTGAATATGTAATATCATAACCATCCGGAATAAATACCGGATCATACCCAAAACCACTGACACCTCTTTTTTCTGAAATTATATTGCCACACATCTCCCCTACGGCATAATCAATAACTCCTTTGATAGGATGAGCCAAGATTGAAATTGTTTTAAAACAAGCATATCTGTCTTCTTTATCTTTAAGTTCCAAAAGTAATTTATTAACATTATCCTCATAAGAACAATTTTCACCGGCATATCTAGCGGCTCTCACTCCGGGTTCATTATAGAGGCTTCTAACGAAAAAACCCGTATCATCAGCTATACAGGGTAAGTTTAGCAAAATAGCAGTCTCTACTGCCTTTTTAGACGCATTTTCAAGCAAAGTTTCTGCGTCCTCCTCTATCTCAGGTAGATTTGGATAATCTCCGGCAAAGATTAACTCACAATCTAAATCCTTTAAAATCTCTTTTAATTCTAAATATTTATTTTTATTTCTTGTTGCAATAACGAGTTTCATTATCTACGAGCCTATTCTTCTTAGAATCCTTTTAATGATATTAAAAAGTGGATCTTGAATATTACTTTCAATTTTTTCAATTATCATCCTTATCAAGGAAATAACATTTTGATTGCCCGGCCAGTTATCGATTAATATTTGTTCGTCAATATCTTTTAAAAGCATATCTAAACCCAATATCATAATTACCAAATCGTCTATATACCCAATTATTGGAATAAAATCAGGAATTAAATCTATCGGCATCACTGAATAACCAATTAAACTTGCAACTAATACCTTTTTATTTGAAGGAATTCTTTTATCAAGAAACAATCTTGTAACCAAAATAAAAAAATCAGGTAAAAAGAAAAGAAAATCTTTTAATTGTAACTTAGTTGGGTCTTCAGTATTTGGTAATTTATCGCTTAATTTTTTACGTAACTTCTCATAAAATTTAAACTTTAAATCTTCGTCATTAATTACTTTATCTGCGATATTTTTTAATTTCTCTTCGTCAATCTCTTCTGAATCATAAATCTTATCATCTTGATCAAACATAAATTCCTCCTTTTAAATGATTACTATAAACCTTGTATAACTTCATTAATTGTAGTTAACTTTGTTGAAACTTCATTCTCTTTATCCCGTTCTTTTTCGATAACCTCAGGTTTCGCATTAGAGATAAATTTCTCATTTTTTAATTTATTTTGAATAATTAGAAGTTCTTTTTCAAGTTTTTCTTTTTGTTTTTTAAGTTTTTTCTTTTCAGCTTCTAAGTCAACTAAACCGGATAAAGGCAAAAATATTTGTACATCTTCAACAACAGATACGAGAGATGAATCTGGTTTTTCAATATTTATATCTACAATTAATTCATTGACTTTTGCTAATTTAGATATATAACCTTGATAATCTAAGTAAAGTTTAATTTGTTTATTATCTGTTACTTTTAATGTTACGTTAACATCTTTACCAAGAGGAATATTAACTTGCTTTCTTAAATTTCTAATTGCTGTAATAGTTTTTTGAATCAAATTCATAGAATAATTAATCTCATCGTTAATCAAAGACTTGTCAGCAATTGGAAAATTTGCAATAATCAAGGCTTTTTCATTCATAGGATAAATTGTTTTAATAATTTGCCAAACTTCTTCAGTGATAAAAGGCATAATAGGATGTAATAGTCTCATAGATGATTGCATTACATCAAGTAAAACGTATTTAGTAGTAAGTAAAGTACTTTCTTGTTTATCATTATAAAATTTCTCTTTGGCCATTTCAAGATACCAAGAACAAAAATCATCCCAAACAAATTGCATTAAAGCTTGAGCAGCATCATTAAATCTAAGATTTTGATAATATTCATTAACTTCATCAGTAACTTGATGTAAACGGCTGTATATCCATTTATCGGCTAAATCTAATTGTAAATTATCTTTAGTTGGCAAACCTTTAATATTTTCTATATTCATCATAATAAATCTAAAGGCATTCCAAATTTTATTGCAAAAATTACGACCGGTTTCTAATATCTCATCTGAGTAATATGAATCTTGACCCTTAGGTGTATTAAAGATTATACTAAATCTTAATGCATCAGCTCCTACATTATTGATAATATCAATAGGATCCGGACTATTACCCAAGGATTTACTCATTTTTCTACCGATTGAATCCCTAACTATACCATGTAATAAAACAGTATCAAAAGGGATTTTGTTCTGAAATTCTAATGTGGACATTATCATACGAGCTACCCATAAATAAATAATTTCAGGAGCAGTAATTAATAAATTAGTAGGTAAATAATAATCTAATTCAGGGGTTTTATCAGGCCAACCCATAGTAGAAAAAGGCCATATCCATGAAGAAAACCAAGTATCTAATACATCTTCATCTTGCCTAAATTGATTAGTATGACATTTAGGGCAAGTAGTGGGTTCTTCAACAGCTACAATTAGTTGATTACAATTATTACAATAATATGCAGGAATACGATGCCCCCACCATATCTGTCTCGAAATACACCAATCACGAATGTTATTCATCCAATGCATATAAACCTTAGTCCATCTTTCAGGATAAAATTTAATCTCTTCTGTCTCAACAACTTTAATTGCCTTTTCTGCAAGAGGTTTCATCTTAACAAACCATTGGTCGGAAAGATAAGGTTCTATTACAGTATCACAACGATAACAATGCCCTACTGAATTGTCATGGTTTTCGATTTTTTCTATTAAATCTTCGTTAGTCAATTGTTCAATAATAAGTTTACGTGCCTCAAATCTATCTTTTCCGCAAAGTTTATCACCGGCAAGTTCATTCATTTTACCGTGTTCATCCATAACTATTAACTGATCTAAATTATGTCTTAATCCAACCTCAAAATCATTAGGATCGTGAGCAGGTGTAATTTTTACACAGCCTGTTCCAAAATCTTTATCTACATAATCATCTGCAATAACCGGAATAGGCCTGTCAGCTATTGGTAAAATAACTTTTTTGCCTATTAAATGAGCATATCTCTCATCTTTAGGATTAACAGCTACAGCTACATCACCCAACATAGTTTCAGGTCTTGTTGTAGCTATTACTAAATATCCACTATTATCTTCATAAGGATATTTTATGTACCATAGTTTACCTTTAGAATCAGAATATTCTACCTCATCATTTGCCAATGCAGTAACACAACGCGGACACCAATTTATAATATATTTTCCCTTATAAATCAAGCCCTTTTCATATAGATGAACAAATACTTCTTTAACGGCTTTTGATAAACCTTCATCCATTGTAAATCGTTCACGAGACCAATCACAAGAAGCACCAAGTTGTTTTAATTGTTCAATAATATGAGAACCTTTTTGATTTTTCCATTCCCAAATTTTTTTTACTAACTCTTCTCTTCCTATATCGTGCCTTGTTTTACCTTCCTTAGCTAATTCTTTCTCAACCATATTTTGAGTTGCAATGCCTGCATGATCAGTTCCGGGAATCCATAATGTTGGCTCTTGTAACATCCTATGGTATCTAATTGCAACATCTTGTAAGGTATTATTTAAAACATGCCCCATATGTAATATACCGGTTACATTTGGAGGTGGAATCAAAATCGTAAAAGGTTTTTTAGAGTTATTATCTATAGGTTTAAAAAATTCATTTTCCATCCAATATTTATACCATTTTTTTTCTGTATTAATTGCTTCATAGTTTTTGTTTAATTCCATTTTATCCTCATTTATTTTAAAATATTTAATTTTTTTAAAAAATCCTGATGAGACCAAAAGGCAATTTCCGGTAAATTGTCTATGTCAAAATACCTTGCATCTTCGGCATCATCACCTGCTTGTAACTTTCCTTTTATATTTTTCATCTTAAATCCTAAAGACAACACACGTTCATATATTGGAGAAAATCCGGAATAGTAACCTATAAAAAAATCAATTTCTCCAAACAAACCTGTTTCTTCCTGAAGCTCATCAAATGCAGCTTGTTCAGGAGTTTGCCATATCTCCATATATCCGCTTGGTAAAGCCCAAAAACCCGATTGAGGATCAAATCTTCTTTTTACTAATAAAAGTTGATTTTCCTCATTCACTACTACACAGGCGACTGCAGGGATGGGATTTTTGTAAAATACCCATCCGCACCTCTGACATTGAGGTCTAAGTTTATCTTCTCTATCATAAGACAAAAGCAACTTTTCGCCACAACGTAAACAATAGTTTATTCCTTCGTAAGATTCTTTTTTTATCATAGATGTATCAAAAAATGTTTTATAGCCTTTGTCAAGTAAAAATGTTAACGGATTTTAAAATATTCTTTTCAATATATGAAAACAAAAATTTGAAACAGCAGGATAATATCAAGTATCATCCTTGAAACTTCCATTTTATAGAAAGCTTATTGATTGATATTATCATATTTAGAGTATTTTTGATACAAGTAAAGATGCTCATTCAGCTTCATTATTCGACAGTCTCAACTAATATCTTATTGTATAATCTACAATAAAGCTTTAAGGGACCTCCAAGAAGGAAAAAAGCATCCTGGAGGTCCCTTATAATAAAAATGTATATAAATTAAGAAATAAAAGTATATGATTATTTATTTCAATATGAATTTATCTAAAAATAGAGCTACAATTCTGCTCGCTGTCTTACCATCCCATAAAGGAGGAATTTGTCCTGTTTTTATTTTACCTTCAAGTATTTCACCGGATTTAAAAATTATATCTTGAGTTGTTAATTTAACAAGTTGATTTGAGCCCATAGTAATTGTAATTGGTCTCTCAGTGTTTTCTCGTAAAGTCAAACAAGGGATATTAAAAAAGGTTGATTCTTCTTGAATACCACCGGAATCGGTCAAAATAAAACTTGCATTCATCTGTAACTTCATAAAATCCAGATAACCGACAGGATCAATTAACAACAAATTAGATATGCTTTTAACCTTATCTTTAAGCCCAAACTTTTCAATATTCTTAATCGTTCTCGGATGAACAGGAAATACTAATTTTATCTTTTTTGCAATCTCTTCAAAAGCATCAATTATAATATTTAAACCATTTAAATCGTCAACATTTGAAGGTCTATGTAAGGTTATTAATGCATAAGCAGAATCTTTCACATAAATTTGTTCTAATATATTAGATTTCAATGCTTTATCTTTATGTTGAACTATTGAATCAATCATAATATTTCCAACAAAATGTATTTTATTTTCATCAATACCTTCGTTCCGGAGGTGTTCCCTTGCATCTTCAGACGGAATTAACAATAAATCAGAAATTACATCTGTTGCTAATCTATTGATTTCTTCAGGCATTTTCTTATCAAAACTTCTTAATCCGGCCTCAAGATGAGAAACGGGAATATGTAATTTTACAGCATCCAAAGCACAAGCTAAAGTAGAATTAACATCGCCACAAACTATTACGTGATTAGGCATATCTTTTAATAAAACTTCTTCATATTTTTGCATTATTAACGCTGTTTGTTGAGCATGAGAACCTGAACCAACTTGCAAATATTCATCCGGTTTCGGCATTCCTAAATCATCAAAGAAAAATTTTGACATCTTTTCATCATAATGTTGTCCGGTATGAATCAACTTCACATCAAAATATTTAGAATTTTTCTTAAATTCTTTATATAAAGGAGCCATTTTCATAAAGTTAGGTCTTGCTCCAACAATTAAATGAATTTTGAATTTTTGCACTTTTTTTACTCCTAATCAATTTATAAACAGATTGAGAGGCTATTAAGCCGAATTCTGTTTTTTGCATAATAAGCAAAACAATGTCTATTCCTCTAAACCGTATATTGCTATGTTCAATTGAACTCTATACAGAACGGTTTTAGCTGCCTACCCGAAAACTATCTCAAGCGAGCAACTTGAGTTACGCAAGCGTAAAAGTTTCCCTATTTGGCATTGCACCGGATAAGGCTTTCCCGGCCTGATATGTCACCATTTCAGCCGGTAGTCTCTTACACTACCTTTTCACCCTTACCTTACATCGAAACATAAGGCGGTTCTTTTCTGTGGAGCTAGCTCTTCATCACTAAAGCTTCCCGTTAGGAAGTATCCTGCTCTATGGTGTTCGGACTTTCCTCCTGTCTTTACAAACAGGCAGACATTTTAGCCTCTCAATCTTATATGTACTTTTTATATTATAGAACTTTTATTATACAAACACCTCTATTTATTTGCTACAAACAAGGATATTTATAATATAACATCATTAATCAAGTGTATGAACTAAGATTCGTCCACAATTTTCACAATAAATTATTTTATGACAAGTCTTTAATTCAATTAAAATTTGAGGTCTTATATGAAAACCACACCCACTACAAGCATCATTATTATTAAATACAACAGCTTTTCGATTTTTATTTTTTATCAATTGAACATATTTCTTAACTAAATTCATTGGTAGTTGTTTAGCGAGTTCAGTACGTGAATCTTTTAATTCAGTTATTTCTTGATCAACTTTATCAATTTCTTTTTTTAAAATAGACTCATTTGCTTTTAAGTTTTCATCAGCATTTTTTTTAAGTTTAATTGCTTCTTCTTGCTGTTTAGATGCTTCATTTTCTTCTTCCATAATAGATAAAATTTGATTTTCTACTTGTTTATTTTTTTCATTTAATAAACTAATTTGAGAATTTAACGCTTTATATTCTTTGTTGTTTTTAATACCTTCTAATTGATGTTCGTATTTTAGAATCATATCATTATTTGCTTTAATTTCTGCTTCTTTTTCTTTTTGTTTTTTTTGAATATTTAAAATACTCTCTTTTATAGTATTTAGATTTTTTTCAGCTTTCGCAACATTGTTTTTTAATTCATTTAATTGATTGGGTAACTTATTTTTAAGTACTTCTCTCTCAGAAATCTTATCATCAATCTTTTGCATCTTAACCAAAATTGAGACTTGTAAGGTCATTTATACCTCCTTAAATAATAAACTAATATCTAACGACTTATAAGAGTGAGTCAATGCACCGCTTGAAATATAATCAACACCGGTTGAAGCTATTTTATGAATAGTTTCAAGTGTAACATTTCCGGAAGCTTCAAGTTCAACTTTTCCTGAATACTTCTGGACAGCTTCTCTCATAAGTTCAATACTCATATTATCGAGCATTACTCTATCTACTTTTGCATTAACCGCTTCTTCAAGCTCTTCAAGGTTAGTTACTTCAACTTCAATACGATAAGTTGCATTTTGTTTCTTTAATGATTTTACAGCTTGAGAAATTGAACCGGCAGCGTGGATATGATTTTCTTTTATCATAATCATATCATAAAGACCAAATCTATGATTGTAAGCACCTCCTGTTTTAACAGCATATTTTTCTAATTGTCTTAATAATGGAGTAGTTTTTCTAGTATCAAGTAATTTTGCAGGAAAAGGATTAATATTATCAACAAATGATTTTGTTAATGTAGCAATACCTGATAATCTTTGTAAAAAGTTTAACGCCACTCTTTCACCTTTAAGAATAGAAGATGAATAACCTTCTACTTTTGCAAATGTTTCACCTATTTTAAGCATATCTCCATCTTTACGATAAGCAATACATTTAACACTCTCATCTACTATTTTAAACACATCAAAAGCTATTTGTAAGCCACACAATACACCTGCTTGTTTAGCAATTAAATATGCCGATTTATTCTTTTTTGGCAATTCAAGATAATCGGTTGTTATATCACCTGTTCCAATATCCTCTTGTAAGGCAAGTTCTATTATCTCTTTGACTTTCATTTAACTCCTTTCATTATTTATAAATAAAAAAAAGCATTTACCGCTATACGATAAATGCTTTTATCTATAAAATCGCCTACAAAGTTGGCTGATTTACAACTACATATTAAACAAATCTTTTTATTTACTTTTATTATCATGTAATCCAAACTAAATACTTAGATTAATTTGTCAATATTTTTTACAAAATATCTTAACTTCACTTAGTCTTATAGTAAAATCATCATTTTTTTAGTTTTAATCTATAATACTTTACCATTTTTTCAGGTTGATAAGATCGCTTTGCTTGCCTAATACCAAGATCACCAATATCTTGTTCTCTATTAATATATTTAGCTTTATCTTTTAAATATAATGCTGTTTCTTGGTTCACTAACTGAGCTGAACCTTTAATCATAGGATTAAATTTCTCAAAATGGACAGTGTACATATCTTCAGTCTGAGGGCTAAAAATTGCATAACTAACTATCTTGTTATTAACATATATCTTAATACCTTCAGCAGGTAAGTATCTCCAATTTTTTATTATATTTTCTATTGCAATAAATTCAATATCCAGATAATCATCTTCCCTATTTTGTATTTCTTTCCATTTATATGAAAAATCGAGTATTTCTTTGAAATCACTTTCATCTATACTTTTTATATGATAATCAGGATATTCTCTTTTAAACTGTGAAATAAGATTTTTCTTCTTTGCTAATTTTTTACCTGATAGATTAATTAATTTATCTGTTAAATACACATAATCATTCCAATCTTCATCATTAATAATTTCAAAATATTCGTCTAATCCTATAGTCTTATCAATATAATCTTCCGGGACTACCATAATCTCTACATTATTATGAATCTCTTTACAACATTGATTTAGCTCCATTAATTCTTTAGCAGTAAAATATTCACCTATAGGAAATAATAAATAACTATAATACGGATTAAACAATACTAATCTGTCCATAACAATTGCATATTCAAGTTTGTAGTACATACCCCAACATATAAGATTACAAATATTAAAATCACAATTTTCAGAAGGATATAGACGTAAATACTTACTTATTATATCTATATCGTTCAGAGTAACTATTTTTAAAGTTTTTTCAAATTTCATAATTTACTTTCTTTTAATAAAAACGGTACATAATCTACCATAGTTGAAAATCCATATCGTTTATAAAAATTTACAGCTTTAGGTTCACTAATTAAACCAATCCAAGAAATTTTATTTGTCTTCAAATACTGAATTATCGTATCCATAATCTTAATACCTATTCCTTGACTTCTGAAGTCGCTATGTACAGCTACATCTTGTATATAAGCATCAGAAACACCATCACTTATCGCTCTTCCCATACCAATAATTCTTGTCTTATGCTTTACGATTACAAAACAAAAAGAGCCTTTGATTATCTTATTTAAAAACTCAGGATCTTGATTATCATTCTCTTCTTCCCACCATCCTGCATCTTTATACAGTTCAACTAATTGACTCGTATTTGCTGATTTTACAACACTAATCTTAAGTTCATCTTTTATCATATCTACCTCCTTAAAACCAGTATTTGTCATTCTTCAAATATGCAAATACTAATTGAGAAATTGCTGAAATTGCTGCTGTTCCAGCCCTTAATATATGATTTCCAATACTTACTTGTTTAATATTTAACTCGTAAAATAACTCAAATTCTTCATCACTAAAACCTCCCTCAGGACCTATAACCATACAAAAATCATTCTCTTGATTTTCAGTTAATAACTCTGATAAAAATAATTCATTTTCTCTTTCTGATGCAATAATCGGAATATACCCCTTAGCAATTATTTTTGATAATGTAACATCTAAATTACTAACATTATTTATATCAGGTAAATATGGATTATCACATTGCTTAATAGCACTTATTGCAATTTTTTCAAATTTCTCATTAGTTGTCTCTTTTGATTGCCTTACAGAATATCTTGTTTGCATTGGGAAAAACTCATTTACTCCTAATTCTGTCAACTTTTCAATAATAAGTAAATCATTTTTATTCTTTAATAATGAAAAAGCACAAGCTATCTTACGAGCTGACTTTTTTTTATACTCTACATTCTTAATATTTAATCTTAAATATTTCTTATTAATGTTTGTAATTTCAGCAGTTGCATATAACCCAAAGCCATTGACAATGTTTATCAAATTTCCATCTTTATGTCTAAAAACTCGATGTATATGATGAAATTCTTCCTCGTATACATCAATAACTTTATCAGTCTGAGTAAAATTTACATAAAATGAAGGCATTTATCTAAACATATCCTTAAATTTATCAAAAAAACTCTTTTCCATTTTTAAGTCGCGCTTATCATCAAAAACCTTAAACTGTTCTAGAATTCTTACTTCTTCCTGACTTAAATTAGTTGGAGTTACTATATTTACTTGAACAAATAAATCTCCCATTAAAGAAGAATTGACTTGAGGTAATCCTTGATTATTTAACTTAAAGACTTTACCGGATTGAGTTCCGGCAGGGATTTTAATCTTTATCTTTTTATTAATAACCGGCACAATTATTTCTGAGCCTAAGGCTGCTTGAGTAAAAGTTATCGGAAATTCACGATATAAATTAGCACCTTCCCTCTTTAAATATTCATCTTCTTTTTCGTGAATATGAACTAAAATATCACCTCTAATTCCACCACGAGGTGCTACATTTCCTTCTCCTCTTAACCTTATGTACTGACCTTCAGAAACTCCGGCAGGAATATTAACATTAATATTCTTACTTTGAGGAGTTCTTCCTTCACCTTTACAGACCGAACATTTATTTTCTATTATTTTTCCTTCACCCTTACAACTTGGACAAGTTACTATTGTTTGAACATGTCCAAATAAAGACTGTCTAACTTGTCTTACCTGACCCTGCCCTCCACATTGAGTACAAGTCTTTGTTTTACCGTCTTGCGAACCGGTGCCATTGCAAGCTTGACAAGTATCCTTAATATTTATTTTAACGGTCTTAGAAACTCCTTCAGCAATCTCTTTCAATGATAAAGACATCTCGATTCTTAAATCTTCACCTTTCATCTGTCCGGGATTATGACGACTTCGTCTCGAACCACCACCGCCAAAAAAAGCTTCAAATATCGAATCAAATCCTCCAAATATATCAGAAAAATCTCCTTGATGTGTGAAATCATTCCAAGAAAAGCCACCGTTACCAAAAGCTCCTTCAAGTCCTGCATGACCATATTGATCATATCTCGCTCTTTTATCTTTATCGCTAAGAACTTCGTATGCTTCACAAGCTTCTTTGAATTTTTCTTCTGCTTCTTTATTATCTTTATTTTTATCAGGATGATATTTCATTGCAAGTTTTCTATATGCTCTTTTTATTGTATCATCATCAGAGTTTTTTTCAACTCCTAATACTTCATAATAATCTCTTTTAGCCATTTTTACCTCTATATATTATTTATTCTAATTAAAAACTTCATCCAAATCCTTAATTAGAATAAATTGCCCTGCAAAAGCAGGGCAATAGATATATTACTTATCATCAACAACTTCGTAATCAGCGTCAATTGGTTCATCATTTTTTTGATTTGTTTCTTGTTCAGTTTGTTGTGCACCGGCAGCATTAGCAAAATCTTCAGGATTAACACCGGCTCCACCTTGAGCTGCTTGTTGTTCTTGCATATTTTTATAAATTATCTCACCAAGTTTTTGAGCCTTTTTTGAAAGGGTTTCTATTGCTGTATTATATTCAGCAGCAGTAGTAGATTTCTCTAAACTCTCCTTAGCTTCCTTGATGGCTTCTTCAATTTGAGCTTTTTCTTCTTCGCTTAATTTATCACCATACTCAGTTAAGCTCTTTTCTGTTGAGAAAATCACACTATCTAATTCATTTTTCTTGGTAATAGATTCTTTTCTTTCGTTATCTTCAGTAGCATGAGCTTCAGCTTCTTTAACCATTCTATTAATTTCTTCTTCACTTAATGAACCTGGTCTTTCAATCCGTATAGACTGCTCTTTACCGGTTCCTTTATCTTTTGCATATACGTGCAGAATACCATTAGCATCAATATCAAAAGTAACTTCAATTTGAGGCATACCTCTTGGTGCAGGTGGAATACCAACCAAATCAAAACGACCAAGTTGTCTATTGTCTTGAGCCATTGGTCTTTCACCTTGAAGAACATTAATAGTAACAGCACTTTGATTATCTGCAGCAGTAGAAAATACTTGTGATTTCTTAGTTGGTATTGTTGTATTTCTTTCAATAATAGGTGTTCTAACTCCTCCAAGAGTTTCAATACCCAGTGTTAATGGAGTAACATCTAATAATAAGATATCCTGAACACTTTCATCTCCACCCAAAATACCACCTTGAACTGCTGCTCCAATTGCAACCACTTCATCCGGATTCATAGAATGATTAGCCTTTTTACCAAAATATTTCTCTACAGCTTCTTGAACAGCAGGGATTCTTGTACTACCACCTACAAGTAATACTTCGTCAATATCAGAAGCACTTAATTTAGCATCTGTTAAAGCTTTTTTACAAGGGTCAATACTTCTTTCAACAAGTTTAGCTGTCAATCTATTAAATTCTGACAATGTTAAATCATAATTCAAATGTTTAGGGCCGGAAGCATTTGCTGTTATAAAAGGCAAGTTGATATTAGTAGTCTGAGTTCCTGATAATTCTATTTTAGCTTTTTCAGCAGCTTCTTTTAACCTTTGCATTGCCATTGCATCTTTACCTAAATCAATATCTTCATCTTTTTTGAATTTATCTATCATCCAGTCCATAACTACTTTATCAAAATCATCTCCACCAAGATGAGTATCACCATTAGTTGACAACACTTCAACTACACCATCAGCTACTTCGAGTATTGAGATATCAAAAGTACCACCACCTAAGTCATAAACAGCTACCTTTTCAGCTTTAGCTTTCTTATTTTGTAAACCGTAAGCAAGAGCTGCAGCAGTTGGTTCATTAATAATTCTTTTAACTTCAAGGCCGGCAATCTTACCTGCGTCTTTTGTAGCTTGTCTTTGAGAGTCATTAAAGTATGCAGGAACAGTTATAACTGCTTCGGTAACAGTAGTTCCGAGATATGATTCAGCTGTTTCTTTCATTCTCTTTAAGACCATAGCTGACAATTCTTGAGGAGTAAAATCTTTATTCTCTGCATCAATATGAACCATTACTTCTCCGTTTGGAGCAGCTTTAACTTGATATCCTACTATACGAGTTTCATCTTGAACTTCGTTAATATTTCTTCCGACAAATCTCTTGATAGAATATACAGTATTTTTATGATTTGTAATCAGTTGTCTTTTAGCTACTTGACCGATTAATCTTTCACCTTTAGCAAAACCAATAACTGAGGGAGTAGTTCTTGCTCCTTCAGCATTTTGTATTACTATTGGTTTTCCACCTTCCATTACAGAAACACATGAATTTGTTGTTCCTAAATCGATTCCAATTATTTTTCCCATGGATTCCTCCTATTTAATTATTTTCTTTATTTTGTTCTGGTTTTAATCCGTTTGAAACAGCGACTCGGCTATGTTTAACGATTTTCTCTCCAATTTTATATCCATTTTGTATAACAGCAACAATAATATTTTCTTCTTCTTCAGAAGGAATTGATGATATTGCATCATGGATATTTGGATCAAACTCTTGCCCTAAGGCTTCAATTTTTTCTACATTATTTCTTTTTAAAAGATTATTGAACTGTTGATATATCATTTCAACACCTTTTTTATAAGATTCAAAATTATTTGCATTGATATCTGTAGATAATGCTCTTTCGAAATTATCTAATATCTCGCATAGGTCTAATATGATTTTTTCATTAGCATATTTTATCCAGTCTTGTTTTTCTTTTAAGGTATTTTTTCGAAAATTATCAAAACTTGCCAATTCTCTTAACCATTTATCCTTAAACTCATCACGCTCTTTAGTAATAATATCAAGTTCACTTTCAATATCTTCTTCTGAATCAGTTGCTTCTAATTCAGTAACTTCTTCAGTTTCGACATTAGATTCTTCTTTATTAAGTTCATCAGCAAACTTTTGATTAATATTATCTTTTCCCATTATAATTTTATCCTTTTTTGTTTTTTTCATTTCTTAATACCATCATACCTTTCTTAGTAGTTTGAGTTATTGTTTTAGCAATATCTCTAACCATAGGGATTAAATTTTTATAGTCCATTCGAGAAGGCCCGATAACGCCAAGAAATCCCGGTATTTCAAATATCTCGTATTTCGAATACATCATTGAAAACTCAGACCACTCAGGATTACCAAAATCTTCACCTAAGATTACGTGCCAATCTTTTCCGGAAAGATTTTTTTGCATTATGTTGACCAGCATATCTTGTCTTTGCATAAGATTTAAAAATATCATTATCAGATTTTTAGTATCAAATTCAGGTTGTTCTAAAAATTCAACATTACTATCAAAATGGATAAAGTAATTATTTAGTTCAAACAATGCGTAGTAAAATTCTTTTAAAAACAAAGTTAGCAACTTATTATCCTCAATCCATTTCTCTGACATTTCTTCAAGGTATTTATGTTGAATATCATAGATTCTTAATCCGGAAAGTTCTTCATTAACATATCTTACAGCTACTTTTAACTGTTGTTCAGTAATCTCAAAATCAGGTTTTACAACAACAGTTTTATCCATTCCTGAAGCAAGACTAACAACGAAAAGTAATTTATCATTAGCAATCTTAAAAACATCTAATTTCAATAAAGTATCATAAGAAATTTCAGGTTCAGCAACGAAAGTCAATAAATCGGTTTCTTTTGCAAGAAGTTGTTTAATATAATGCAATGATAATGGTATATCACGATAGTTATTAACTAAGAGAGTTTTAAGAAAATCTAATTTTTCATAGCTAAGATTAGTTACATCTTTTTTTATTAAATCTAAATATGTTCTATATCCGGAAACAGTTGGTATTCTTCCGGCAGAAGTATGAGGTTGATAAATCAATCCTTTTTGTTCAAGCTTAAACAATTCACTTCTTACTGTTGCAGAACTAACATCAACTAAATGATCTTCACACAAAATCCTTGAAGATACAGGCATTTTAGTCTTAATATACTCTTCGATTAAGCTTTTTAGTATTTTTTGTTCTCTTAATTCTACATTTTTCATTTTAGCACTCCATTATCTTATTTGCTAATATAATGACAATATAATATTTTTTCAAAAATTGTCAATCTAAATCTTAGAGTGCTAATGATTTTTTTTAACATAATCTTAAAATAAAACTCAATAAAACTTATAATCTGTTTAATAACATACAATTAGCTTACTTACAATAATTAACCAAGCCTCTTATCCGAGATAATTTATTAGTCTCTTTCAAAATAATATTTATAATAGCAGTTATTGGCACAGCTAAAATCATACCAACAGGTCCCCATACCCATCCCCAAAAGATTAAAACTATTATTATTAAAATTGGAGATAAGTTAAATTGAAAACCCATCAACTTAGGTTCTAACAAATTACCAAAAACAGAATTAATAACCAACAATAAGCCAATGGTTAAAACTAATTGCCAACTAAAACCAAACTTCAAAAAACAAAAGAAAATTGGAAAGATAGCAGCAACAACTGATCCTATTTCCGGAATAAATCCAAATAAGAATATCAAGAACCCACTCAAAATAGGAAAATCTAAACCTAATATAAAAATAGTCAAACCAGAAGTTATACTGCTAAGTAAATTAATAAATGTTTTTGAAACTATATAGATTTTCAATTGTTTTTCAATCTTTCTTATCATAATATCTGACTTATTTTTATCACTGAAAAATAACTGAATAAGTTTAAAAATAAAATGCCTGTCATCAGTTAAAAAGAAGATTGCAAAGAACACTGATAAGAGATAATAACTCATTATCGTAAAAATGTTATTCATTACAAAGGTCATAATTTTTTGTATTGATAAAGTATTGATTAAAGTAAACAAATTGAGTTGTTTAGACACAAAATAATCTATCTCATTAGTAGGTATTTTAAGAAAAGTCCCTGTTTCGTAAATAATTTCAACAATCCTTGATTCATAATCAGGAATTTTTTGAATAAATCTTGAAACACCTGTATATCCAAGTCCAACAATAGAATAAGTTATAATAAAAATCAATAAAATTAAAATTAATATTCTAAAAATTGTAATTACATTAAATTTAAGTAGAAATCTATTGAGAGGTGCATATAAAAAAGAAATAAATAAAGAAAATATTAATGGCACAAATATCGACTTTAAATTCTTAAAGACCAAGACTATAAAAATAAAAGCCAATAAAATTGTTGAAAAAGCAATCCATCTTAGATATTTATTATCTGAGTAAATTCTTAACTGATTCTTAGGTATTTCATTACTCATCTTTAATATTTTCACCAACTTTTTTGATATCTACTTGTTTATCATATATTTTTTTTGCTGTATCTAAAATAGTCTTCCGACGTAAGTTCTTTGGTAGACTCTTAATATTTTGCATTGAAATCCATTTATTTTCCTTCATATAAGCCGGTTCAAAAAGAATTTTTAAATAATTAGCATCTCTAAGAGTAACTACCGTATCCAATTCTTTTAGGATATAAAAAAAAGTAGATAATGAATCATAAAACCTATTTAAAACTAATATATGTAAAACAGTAACAAAAATTGCTAAGAATAAGAATATTGCAATTATTATAAAATCTCTATTAGTTGGATTGACAACTTGATGGTCAGATAGATAGTTCTGCAATGGTGAATGAATCACAATAATCAATATTACACCTATCAATATATTAGATAAAATTTTAACAAAACTAAAGATTGTACTCCATTTATGAGTTGATTTAATTTTTTTCATATTATACTCCTTAATTAATTATATAATCATTAGTATCTTTGTCAAGTTATTTTCAAATATTTCTTGACTTTTTTTAACCATAGCAAATTATGAAATGTAATATCAAGATTTTAAATTATTTGGAGATTTATGATTTATCTGTTTAGTATTACATACATAGCTTTTTTATATTTAAACTATGTTGATGCAAAAACAACCTATTTTGTTGTTAATATTATTGGTTCAAGAGGAGAAAAAAATCCTATTGCAAAATATTTAATAAACAAATTCGGAGCTAAAAAAGGTATTATTTTAATAAAATCAGTCATAATCATTATCTCTCCGTTAATCTTTATGGCTTACGTAGAATCACCTATAGCAATATCCTTAACTTTACTTTTACTATGTTTAGCCTTTTTTTTTGTTGTACTAAACAATATAAAAGTTTGTAAAAAAATTAATCCAAATTACAAATACCTAAAAGGAGTAATCAAATGAAAAAGTTTTTAATATTATTAATAATTTTTACTATTTCATCGAGTTTAATCTATGCTCATCCGAGCACTTTTAATCAAATAAAAAATTATGGATATTCAGAGGTTAGAGCTGATTCAATTATTGGCTTTGAGGTTTTACATTATGACATATATATGGAATTAAATACTGACGAGTCATCAATAGATTACGGTTATGTCGTATCAACAATAATTCCTGATAATTCATTATCCGAAATCACTTATGAACTTGTTGGCTTAACTGTTGACTCTGTTTTTGTAAATAACTCTATTAATAGTTTCACTCACCAAAACGGCGAAATCACTATACCTTTAAATAGCCTTTCAGACGAATTCACAACAAGAGTTGTATATCATGGTAATCCTATTTTAACCACAGACGGTTATACTAACGGAATGAGATTTCTATCAAATCAAGTCTTTACAGTATCCTGTCCAAATGCGGCAAGATATTGGTTTCCTTGTTATGATCATCCCTGGCAAAAGGTTTTTACAGATGTGAAAGTAAGAATCCGTTCTGATTGGATGGTAGCATCAAACGGTATCAGGCAAAGCATCACAAATCATAATGATGGCACTTCAACAACTCATTGGAAAAACGAAGAACCAATCGTTACCTATCTTATCAGCGTTGTTGCAGCAGATTATGTCGAACAATATTCTGAACATAACGGACTTCCTTTGCAAAACTTTGTATTTCCTAATCAAGCAGAGCCTGCAGAACAAGCATTTGAAGTTATAGCTCCGGCTATTGATATATATTCTGAATTATATGGTGAATACCCATTTTCAAAATATGGAAATGCTGTCGCAAGTATCTCAAATTTTGCTGCTATGGAACACCAAACGATAACCACAATAGGATCAAGTTATGTAAATACTAATTTTAATAGTGAAATGGTAATAGTTCACGAACTTTCTCATTCTTGGTTTGGCAATTCATTAACAGCTCTTACATGGAAAGATGTATGGCTTTCAGAAGGATTTGCAACATATTCTGAGGCACTTTTTATTGAAAATTACTACAATTTTGCTCAATCAAGAGATTATATTCGAACAAGCTACCATAATTATTACAAAAATTTCACCCAAAACTACGGATATAAAAAGATTTATGACCCGGTTTATAATGAATTTTTCTATCCAATGGTTTATCAAAAAGCAGCTTCTGTTTTAAATATGTTAAGATTAAAATTAGGTAACGAAACCTACTTTAATTTGATACAACAATGGTTTGCTTTAGGTCATAGAAATGTTATTACTTCTGAATTTATTGAACTTGCCGAACAAGTTTCACAACAAGACTTAACTCAATTTTTTTCACAATGGATATTTGGTACAGGATACCCGGATATTACTTACAACACTTTATATAATTCCGAAACAAACAGTATTGTTTTTTATGCAAAAACCGTTTCACCTACTGAAACAGATTTCACCATTGACATACCGGTCATCATTAAGGATATGCAAGACACAGTACTTGACTCTGTGGTAATCCAAGCTAATCCCGAAGGTGGATGGACTTCGTATCAACCTACATTTGACAATAACTTAAACCAAGTTCAAATTCTTTATGACCAAAATAATTGGAATCTCGCTAATTACAATACTAACGAAATCCAACTTAATTTTGAGGCTTTTGCAGGAAATAATCAAATTATTCTTGCTTGGGATGATAACGAAAATTATGATTTTGTTGGTTATAACATTTACAAAATTGAAAACAACCAAGTTACAAAGCTAAATGAAACCTTAATCACACATACATTTTTTACTGACAATAACGTAACACCTAATTATACATACACCTATATCTTAAAACCTGTTTTTGAAAACAATTATGAACTATTTAACTCATTTGAACTTGAAGTTACTTCCAGTCCTCAAGAAGCTAGTAATTCCGGTATCCTTTTAGTTAATGAAACCAATCACGGAAATGGTAATGTTATAAACCCAAGTAATGAACAAATATTAGATTTTTATAATTATACTCTTTCAGAGATTGACTTTGATATTTGGGATGTTCAAGATAACGGACTACCTCAATATGAAGATTTAATCTCTTATGCCCATATCTTATGGATTGATGATGATTTCCAAACAACCCTACTCGACAACACATACCAAACTCAGCATTTAGCAAAATACTTATTATGTGGCGGACAAGCATTTATTTCCGGATTTAGAACTTCTCAGTCACTAAGTTCAAACTTTGTAAAAGTATTTACCAATCTCCAAAACACCACTAATATAATTAATATTTCAAATTCTGTATTACTTAAGGCAACAAGTAATATTTACAATGATTTAGATGTTAATTTTGAAAAAATCCCTGAATCCTGGATTTATGGACTTGTTGGAGCTACATACTATGAACCAATAGAAAACAATAATTTTGAAAATATCTACTCTGTTTACACAGAAAACGAAAATTTTGCAGAACTAAACAACAAGATTTGTGCCATCCAAAATGAACAACTAAGTCTTATTGGATTCCCATTATATTATTTTAATACTGAACAAGTTAAAACATTCTTAACTGCATTATTAGCTGATTGTAACCCTAATGATGATATAATAACTATAAATGATATTACTACTTTAGATTATAATATATATCCAAATCCATTTACCTATAATCAAAATAAATCACAAAAAATCAATATTATGCTCAAAAACAATAAAAATCAAAATGTTAAACTTGATATCTATAATATCAAGGGACAAAAAATTAAAACTCTGTATGATAACTTTTTAACAAAGGGAAATCATAAGATTCAAATCAATAGTGATTTTCAAAGACAAAATCTATCATCAGGTATATACCTTTTAAAATTATGTACACCTAATGACGACAATAAAACTATCTTCAAAAAATTTACTATAATTAAATAATTGAAAATACATCCTGTTATATATATATTTCAGGTGAGTTTATATCAAATAACTAACAAAAATTCAACAAGGGACCTCCAAGAAGCTTTTTTCCATCCTGGAGGTCCCTTGTTATTTTATTGTGCGAGCATCCTTGCTTGCACTAAAAAAAACAGGACTTGACTTGCATTAAAGCCGGACTTGACTTGCATTGAAGCCGGACTTGACTTGCAATGAGCATAGCGAATGTGAGTTAAGAACGGTAAAAATGTTGTGCGAGAATCCTTGCTTGCACTCTTTTTACTACAAGCTGGGAACTTATAAAACACTTTGTCTTCAAGTCCCTTCTTGCCTACTCGACCAAGATGGTCAAGCTACGATTATAATATTCTCGACCAAGATGGTCAAGCTACGATATTCGCAATTAGAGACTCAAGTCCACTTGACTTACAATGAAGGAAGCAAATGTAAGTTGAGTATGACTTAGACTAAGATTACCAACAAAAAGACTTTTAAATAATTATTAAACTAACTGCCATAACTAGCATACCTAAAATTAAACCGGATATAGCTATATGATGTTTTCCGTATTCTTCAGCAGTAGGTAATAATTCATCTAAGGAGATATACACCATAATGCCGGCAACTAAGGCAAAGATAATTCCAAATGTAGATTCTGTAAAGAAATGCCTTAATAGAAAATATCCTAATAATGCTCCGACAGGTTCGGCAAAACCGGATAAAGTTGATAAAACTAAGGCTCTTTTCTTACTTTTTGTAGCAAAATAAATAGGAACCGATACAGCAATTCCTTCGGGAATATTATGAATAGCAATAGCTATAGCAATACTAATACCCAATGCAGGGTCTTTCATCGCTGCCATAAAAGTAGCTAAGCCCTCAGGAAAATTATGAATTCCTATAGCAAATGCAGAAAACAAACCCATTCTTAATAACTTTTTCTGTTTACAAGCATCATCACAAACCTTATTTAGATTCTTAATTTCGTGTGGATTTTCATATTCAGGAACTAATTTATCTATTAATGCAATAATACCAATTCCTACAAAAAAAGCAATCACTGTATAGATTTGGCCCGTATTATGACCATAAATTTCAGAAAGAGATTCTAAAGCTTTAGTTAAAATTTCCATAAAAGACACATATATCATAACACCTGCAGAAAAGCCTAAGGAAGCAGCGAGAAAATTAGGCTTTAATTCTTTTGAATAAAAGGCAAATAAACTTCCAATACCTGTTGAAAGTCCGGCAAAAAGAGTTAAACTAAAGGCTAAAAGTATATTAGAATTATCAAACATTATATCTCCTTATTAAAAAAATAAAATTTCCGGTCTTGTGGCACCGGCTCTGATCTGGGTGTGTGGTTTTAATAATACGTAATTATTTTTACTTTCAATCTTCTGCATACTATCAAGTAGATTAGAATATTCAATCAAATTACTCGAATTTGAGAAACTATTGTATATGATTATAGAATATGGAATGTTTTCATTTCCGGTTAAAGCAACTCCTAAATCCTTTCCCATAAACTTAGATATATGTCTATAATTTATTGATGGACAAACTAAACCTGCAATTGCTAAATCAGCAAATTGTTTCAACTTTTCATAATCAGGCATATCATAATAAAAGAGTATTTTATCCTTAAGATCTGATAACTCATCTGCTTGTTTTTTAAAAATAACCTGACCTCCAATATCTCTACCAAAGCCAATTTTTGCATTAATTGAAACAACTTCTGACAAGATTATAACTTCTTTATCGTCTTTAGTTTCTATAACTTTTCCATAAGCTTGTGCTAAGATTTTATATGGTTCTTTATCATAACAAATTTTTACAGTACCTTTTACAGTATCAATATTTTGAATAGTTCCGGTATATGGAGAATCTAATGATTTGAAATGTTCATTATGTTTTTTTGCTAAAACTTCACCGGCATAGATAAAGTCTCCTTCACGTTTTTTCATATAACCATTAATCGTTTTTTCTTTAATTTTAAGAAATTTTGCGACATTAACTTCAACAGGTTTTAAAGGATAATCTTGTATTTCTCTAAGTATTATTGTACCGGTATCATAATTAATTCTCTCTACAGTACCCCTTACCGGAGAATATACAACACTTCTTGTACTAAACATATTGATTGCTTTATCATCATTAAAAATTTTCTCACCAACAGATACTTTTTGTCCTATTTTTATGAGTAAATTATTTTTTACTTCTTCGGAAGTTAATGATCTTTCCACCATTGACGATAATAAAACTACATAAATCTTTGGAGGACTAAATAAATTTTCTCCAAGAAGACTTTCCGGTGTAACGCTATCTCCCTCTTTAACAAATACTTTACCCTTATAAGGCAAAGCAAGTTTGAGTTGTTTGTTTATCTTTTTTAAATCAGGATTAATATTTTTTCTTATAATGTTATTATTTATTTTTGAAGATATTTTATACGGATTTAATTTTTGAAGTAATAGTAATGAATCCGGCAAAGTTTCAGAACGTGTATCAATTACAAGGTAAGTGTCATCATATAATTTTATATCACTAATTGAATAAATCAAGTTTTCATTTGTTTCTACCTTAACTATAGATGATTCAAGTATTTTTTCAACATATATCTCATTTGTTTTTATATCTAATTTCTTATTATTAAATATTAAACTAAGACAATGTTTATTTTCCTTATATTTCTTATATTCGACTTTTACATAAACAGCTAATTTTTCTATACATTCTTTTTCTAATAAATTCGCTGATGTATCAGGATTTACATCGGCTAAAACTCCAAGATGCGGAGTTATAAAATGTTTATCCCTACATAATAATGTAACACCTAAAGGCTTTACACCCTCTGCGATGATAAAGATTGCTTGTTCAACTGTAGCAAAAGAAATAACTCCACCTGCTCCAATAATAACGTCAAGAATAGCATTATCAAAAAGAAAACTTTCATCATAATGTGGATAATACATAGTCTCTTTAAATTTATCTCTATTAATTTTAAGCTTAATTTTATCTAAAAAACCAATCTTTTTAGTTTTAAAATGCATCTTATAATGTTGGTCTTTTGCTAATTTTATAGCTTGAACAGCAAGAATGTGTTCAAAGAGGTACTGCCATTCTTCTGTCGGGTTAAATTCAGGATAAATTACCTTATCACCTATATAATCTTGAAAGATACTATATATATCTTTGTCATCTTTTGTGAAATAAAAAGACAATATGCTTTTAATCATTTCTTTATTCGATTCAGCAAGTACATTACCTATAGAATAACTCATCCCATAATTAGCACTTACAGAACGATTAAAATCGCCTGTAATATTTGAGAAAAAGTCTGTAGTGGCACCTCCAATATCAAAAGCAAGTATCTTATTATAAATCTTACTTAAAATCAATAAAGAGTTCATAACTCCTTTTGGAGTTGGAATAATATCAGTATTAGCAATCTTTTTAACTAATGAGTAGCCGGGTGCTTGCTCCATTACATTATTCATAAATAAATTATGTATCTTATCAGTTGCCGGAGCTAAGTTTTCTTGGGTCATAGAAGGTCTAAGATTAGGGACAATATGCAAGTCAAATTTCTCAACAAACAATGTATTAATAAAATCTACTGCATCGGTATTACCTGCATAAACTAAAGGTATCTTTGAGTTTTCAGCAAATTTTTGAGTGGGATTAGCCAGATTTAATATTTCTGCTAAACGATATACACTAAATAAAGCACCTCCATCAATTCCCCCACAAAACAAAATGATATCAGGATGTAAGGAGTTCAATAAATGCATCTTTTGTATATCTGTACGTTTATCATCTATTGCCAAAGTCTCAAGTAATACTCCTCCAACACCATAAGCGGCTCTTTCTGCCGAATTTGCAGAATCCGTCAAAGTAAGCCCAACCACTAATATCTGCAAGCCACCACCTGCACTACTGGTTGTCAAATAAGAACAATCATCCGCAAGTATTACTTCAGAATTAGCATCAGTTTTTTTCAATAGCTCAAGATTATTTCGCTCTTCTAACAACATAATAGATTTTTTAATTCCTATTTTTACATCTTCAAATGGTTTCTCTACAGTAGTTTGTGAATTTACATAGTCAACTATTTTATAATTTAAATCTCTCTTTTCAAGTAATATTGCTTTAGTGGTTGTACTACCGATATCGGTTATAACAATCTTTTCTTTTAACACTTATTCCCCTTTATAAATAATAATTACCAAGATTTAGATAAAACTTTTATATAAGTATTTTTTTCTTTTTCTGCAGATTCAAACCCTACTGACATCAAATAAAATAAATGTTTTAAATTTGGATTTTTAAAAATAAACTTATTTATACCTAAATTTTTAAAAAAAACACTACTTTGATTAAAGATAAAATTACCTATCTTTGCATCTCTATATTCAGGAACAACATAATCTAATAAAACTTCTGCACTGTTATCACTATCCTTTCGAATCACAAAAACACAAGCAGGTATCATATTTCTTAATATATAATAAAAATATAATTCTTCATTATAATGATGTTCAAATTCGGGGAAATATCTTTTTATATCATCCTTATAAAATATTAAAAATTCTCTTAAAAATGCAGAATTCTTTTGAAAAGGTATTATCCTAAAATACTCTTTTTGCTTATAATACTGAAGAATAAAATAAAAATTAACTATGCATATAAAAAGATTTAAAACAGCTACAGGATAAGCCTTAATAATTAAACTGTAAATTACTAAAAGAAAAGCACCTATCATATTGATTTTTCTTAATCGGATAAATGATTTAAGCATTATGGAAACAGCAACAATAATCGAAGCAAGATAACCAAACAACTCAATAATTAAACTAATATCCATTCTTAAACCTCCAATTTTTACAACAATATGATATCGTATTTAACTTGTCAACTAAAAAATCAAACTCTTGTTATTTTGTTTAAACTTAACAATCTTTATTAAAATTCTTATGAGTAAAAAAATATTTTTCTTGACATGTTTTCTTATAAATTTTATAATGCCTTAAGATCTTGGCAACCGGTTGTCGAAAGCTTTGGATAGGAGAGGTGTGCGAATTTTTATCACCTGAAAAAGGGGGATGTGTGGTAAAATATAAGATACCCACTAAAGTGGGTAAAGATATGGTGGGTAATCACTTATCCACAGGTAACCTGTGGTTAAGAATTTAATATCTAAAACCATAGATATGGAAACCGGACGGCTCATCCGTTCAGTCTTTGCGAGGAACATGTGACGAAGCAATCTAATCTCATCAATTTAAAATTATCTTCAGATGATTTTAATCAATATAAATATAAAATCATAGCCACGTGTTTCAACACGTGGATCAAAGAATCACACACCGCCCATCTCTGCCACTTCAGTGGCGTAGGTTTAACATCACCCACTAAAGTGGGTAAGATTATGTTGTGTAGTCATTTATCCCACAGGTTGAAACCTGTGGCTAAGAATTTAATATCTAAAACCATAGACATGGAAAACAGACGGCTCGTCTGTTCATCAATCAATAATCTCATCAATTTAAAATTATCTTTAGATGATTTTAATCAATATAAATATAAACTCATAGCCACATTTTTCAAAATGTGGATCAGAGAGTCAATCCCCACCCCTCTCTGCCACTTTAGTGGCATCAATAATAAAAAATCAAGGAGTATTCAATGTCCGGTCATTCCTTAATCAATTGTTGGATACACATTGTTTGGTCAACAAAGGAGAGATTTCCATATTTTGCTAATCCTGAAATGGCTAACGAATGTTCAAAAATATTATTGGAAATCAGCAGAGAAAATAATTTCAGGATAAAAACTTTTTATGTCAATCCCGAGCATGTGCATATTTTATTAAAATTAAATCAATGTTATTGTCTGGAAGAAATAGTTAAAAAATTAAAAGGTGTTTCTTCACACACAATCAATAAAAGTTGGTTTAGTGGTAAATTTAAATGGGAAAGAGGATATTCAGCATTTTCTGTTTCTCCAAATGTTGTCGATAAGGTAATCAATTATATAAAAAATCAAAAAGAACATCATAGAGTTAAAACCTTTGCAGAAGAATGGGAGATTTTCTTAAAAGAATATGAAAAAGAATATGGCACCCACTAAAGTGGGTAAGATTATGGTGGGTAATCACTTATTCCACAGGTTAAAACCTGTGGCTAAGAATTTAATATCTAAAACCATAGATATGGGTAACAGACGGCTCGTCCGGTCAGTCTTTGCGAACGAAGTGAAGCAATCTAATCTCATCAATTTAAAATTATCTTCAGATGTTTTTAATCAATATAAATATAAAATCATAGCCACATTTTTCAAAATGTGGATCAAAGAGTCAATCCCCGAAAATCTCTGCCACTTCAGTGGCGTAGGTTTAACATCACCCACTAAAGTGGGTAAGGTTATGGTGGGTAGTCATTTATTCCACAGGTTAAAACCTGTGGCTAAGAATTTAGCAGACTGCCACACTTCGTTCGCAGTGACATCAGCCTGTCTTTGCGAGGAACATGTGACGAAGCAATCTAATCTCATCAATTTAAAATTATCTTCAGATGATTTTAATCAATATATATATAAAATCATAGCCACATTTTTCAAAATGTGGGTCAAAGAGTCACACACCATCCCTCTTTGCCACTTCAGTGGCGTAGGTTTAACATCACCCACTAAAGTGGGTAAGGATATGGTGGGCAATCATTTATCCCACAGGTTAAAACCTGTGGCTAAGAATTTATCATCTAAAATCATAGCCTCATTTTTCAAAATGTGGATCAAAGAGTCAATCCCCGAAAATCTCTGCCACTTCAGTGGCGTAGGTTTAACATCACCCACTAAAGTGGGTAAAGTTATGTTGTGTAGTCATTTATCCCACAGGTTAAAACCTGTGGCTAAGAATTTAGCAGACTGCCACACTTCGTTCGCAGTGACATCAGCCTGTCTTTGCGAGGAACATGTGACGAAGCAATCTAATCTCATCAATTTAAAAATATCTTTAGATGTTTTTAATCAATATAAATATAAAATCATAGCCACGTGTTTCAACACGTGGATCAGAGAATCACACACCGCCCATCTCTGCCACTTCAGTGGCGTAGGTTTAACATCACCCACTAAAGTGGGTAAGGTTATGTGGTGTAGTCACTTATCCCGCAGGTTAAAACCTGTGGCTAAGAATTTATCATCTAAACTCATAGCCACGTTTTTCAAAATGTGGGTCAGAGAGTCTCACGCCACCCCTCTTTGTCACTTCAGTGCCGTAGATTTATCATCACCCACTAAAGTGGGTAAAGTTGTGGTGGGTAATCACTTATCCCACAGGTTGAAACCTGTGGCTAAGAATTTATCATCTAAAATCATAGCCACATTTTTCAAAATGTGGATCAAAGAGTCTCACGCCGACCCTCTCTGCCACTTCAGTGGCGTAGGTTTATTATCATAGAGTATATTTTTTAGAGATAGGAGGATATATGAAAATAAAAATAAGTATAATTATATTTATTCTTATGTTATTGACATCAAATTTATTGTCATTTGAAACGAAATCTTTTTTTTCTGAGCAGAACATTCTTATCATTAACGATATTGTGATTGATGAGGGACAAGATTTTACCTTATCAATAGACATTAGTAATTCACAAAGTTTTGTAGCATTTCAAATGAATCTGATTTTACCTGTGGGAGTAAGTTATGTTAATAATTCAGGGTTTTTATCAGATAGAGCCGGTGATCATAGTTTAAGCATTTCAGAAACAGGAAGTATTTTGACAATAATTGTTTTTTCTATGTCTATGCAAGAGTTTAACGGATCAGAAGGGACGGTTTTATCTCTTGATTTTTTCCAGGACTTAGCTGTTGGTCAATATATTGTAAGTGCTGAAAATGTTATCATTGCTAATAATAATTCAGTAAATATCTGTGATGCAGTACATAATGCTAATCTTACTGTATTATCAACAACAGATATAAGAGAAGAGATTGTTTCAGGTAATGTAAATATTTTTCATATTTACCCAAATCCCTTTTCTTCACAAACAAAAATTGATTTTGAACTCATCACACCAGCAGAACTGTTTGTTGAAATTTACAATATTAAGGGCGGTTTAATAAAAACATTATATTCAGGAAATAAAAGTACAGGTAAGCATTCTTTAATTTGGGATGGAACTGATAATAAAAACAAAAGCCTTGCTTCAGGGTATTATTTATGTAAAATAAGGACAGGAAACGGGACTATGATACATAAGATATTATTAATCAAATAAAAACAGGAGGAAAATATGTTGCAAAAATTAGCAATATTCTTTGTGATCTGCTTAATGGTTTTACCTTTAACAGCAGAACCATGGTCAAGACATCAGCTTGACCCGTATAACCCCGAATATAAAGAAGGAGAAATTTTAGTAATGTTTAAGGATAATGTTGATATCAGTATCAGCAAAAACAGAGGAGAATTAAGTGTTGGACTTAGTTCTGTAGATGAATTATTACAAAAATGGAATGCTACTGATGCTAATAAACTGTTTTCACAGTCAAGCAGAAGAACAGAAAAGAAATTTATGAAGGCTTATGACGGTTCTGTCTTTGAAGTCAGACAAATGTTTAATATCTATAAGCTCAGATTGCCACAAAACACTGATATTAAGCAATTGATTACAGAATTAAATGAAGATAAAAATATTGAATTTGCTGAACCAAATTACTTGTTTTATTCAATGGAGATAGAAGCTGATGACCCGATGAGTAATCAGCAATGGTATCTTGACACTGTCAATGCACCTCTTGCCTGGCAGGAAACTACCGGCTCAGATACTCAGATCATAGCCATCATTGATACAGGTGTTGACTGGACTCACCCTGATTTAGCTGATAAGATTTGGATAAATCCAAATGAATTAGAAGAAAATGGTATGGATAATGACGGAAACGGTTATATTAATGATATCAGAGGTTGGGATTTTGTTAATAATGATAATAACCCTATGGATGACAATAGTCACGGTACTCATGTGGCAGGTATTGCGGCTGCCGGCACAAACAACGGTATTGGCATCTCAGGTATTGACTGGAATGCAAGGATTATGCCTTTAAAGGTCTTACAGAGTTCAGGCTCCGGCAGTTCAAGTGATATCGCCCTTGCAGTGGATTATGCGAGAGTAAACGGAGCTACCGTAATTAATATGAGCTTGGGTTCTTATGGTGAATCTCATGTCTTAAAAATTGCTCTGGAAAATGCCTATGCTTTTACAACTATAGTAGCTGCTGCAGGAAATAACGGTTACAAGGTTGATCCAACATTATCGCCATGGCCGCCTTATGCACCTATGTTTCCAGCCTGTTACAGTTTTGTAATAGGTGTGCAGGCAAGCACTCCCTCAGGCGACTTAGCCGGCTTTTCAAACTTTGATCCCTCAGGTCCTGTTGGATCAGGTAATATATTTGGGCATAATTATGAAATTACAGCTCCGGGAACCGGCATATACAGCACCTTTCCTAATGGCGGATACAGAGCTTTAAACGGAACATCTATGGCTGCACCTATTGTAGCCGGAGCTGTGTCTCTGATAAAGTCTATAGATGCTGAACAGTCAAATGAACAGATTTTTGCCAAACTAATCCAAAGTGCTGATCCTAAAGCTTGCGAAATTGCAGGAAATCTAATTTATTACGGCGTATTAGATATTGCAAACTTTTTTAACTATGAACTTTCCCCGCAGTTGTCATTTGTGAAATATACTTTGGTTGATGATTTACCGGGTTGTGATAATGACGGAATAGCTGATGCCGGTGAGACGATACATCTTTATCTTACTGTTAAAAATTCAGGTGGACAAGCTGTCAATGTAACAAGTTCTTTGAGTTTTGCAGAGTTTGAAGACACTTCAGTGGCTACCATCATTAATAATACAAGTAATATCGGGGATATCGCCACTTACGCCAGTATGACAGGTGTGCAAAATCCGTTTATTATCAGCATCAGTCCTGATGTGGCAAATAACAGAGACATCGTCTTTCAGTATGAAATCAGTGCTGACAATCATGAAACTGTAAGCGGTACACTGATAATCAAAGTCCAAAATGGCTATGAGATTGGCGGAGTCTTAACTGAGGATACAGTCTTTACTCCTGATAAAGAATATATCTTAACTTCTAACCTGAGAATCTCATCTGGGGTTACTTTAACAATTTTACCGGGAACAACAATAAAATTTAATCCCGGAATGTCAATTGACATCAGAGGAAATCTTATAGCAAATGGTACACCTGACAATATGATAATATTTACAAGAAATCAGGAAGAGTATGGAGGAGGATTTAGATCTAGTAGTGTACCTGCAAATATTGAAATTTCTTATGCTGTAATTGAATATATGTATGTACCTCAGCGTTTTGATGCTAACAGAGATGGTAGCATAAATATAAATAATTCAATTGTTAGATATTCAGGGAGACAAAGTGATTATTTCATACATTTCTTTCAAAATTCATTAATAGATTTTTCAAACAATGTAATTTATTCAAATTTTGGCGTGAATTTGATATGGTATAATTATAGTTTCAATATGCAACATAATAGTTTTATCAATAATAGATCAAATTTTTTAAATGAAACATTGACAATACAGGAACAGAGTACTGATAATATTAAAAATAATAATTTTTTTTCTAATTATCTGTATGGTAGCAATAATGAAATTAATTTAGCTTTAGGAGGTGGAGCTGACTATGTTGATATTAGCCAAAACTATTGGGGACGAGAAAACCTGGCAAGCATTCAATCATCAATCTATGATTTTCAGATTGGTGCATCTTTACCGGCAGCTCTTATTTCACCAATCCTGACTCAACCTTCCGCTGAGTCACATGGAATCGTCTGGAAGGTAGAAATCAATGATACAGAGACAAATATATTTGATAATCCGTATCATTCAGCAAGTGGACTGGGTGTAATCGGCAGTGAAACTATACAGTTTAAGGTTTACTTTAACAGACCGATGAATCCTGTTTATCAGCCATTTTTAACCTTTGGTGTCAGAGAACCTTATACCCAGAATGTTGTTCAGGATAATTCAGAATGGAATGAAGATTATACTGTCTGGACTGCATACTATACTGTAGGGCTTAACACCGGAGACGGCATTCAGAGAGTCAGGGTAGCAAGTGCCAGAGATATGGAAAATTTTGAAATCCCGATTGAGAGAAACAGATTTGAATTTGTGATTCAGGCTGCCGGTGCTCAGTCAGCTAATTTTCAGGCTTTAGCTGGCATCGGCAAGGTTGATTTAGAGTGGCCGGCTGCAGAGCTTGATGATATACTTGGTTATAATATGTACAGATTTGAAAACATTACTGACTCTACTTTTACAGAACCGGTCATAATCAATGCTAATCTCATTGTTGACTCTGTTTATGTGGACTATGCTGTGATTCCATACAATACATATTATTATAAGTATAAGGCAGTCAGAACGGATATGCAGGAAAGTGATTTTTCAAAGGTGGTTTCGGCTACCCCATTTAACGCTACACCGGGAGATGCTAATGGTGATTTAGCGGTCAATGTCCTTGATATTACCACAATCGTCAGCTATCTTTTAAATCAAAATCCACAACCATTTTTATTTGACGGTGCAGATGCAAATCAGGACGGAAATGTTAATGTCCTTGATATTGTACAAATCGTAAATCTGATGAATGGCAGATCTGTCATTGCCACAGTAAATGATAATCAACTTATGCCAAAACTAAATACAAGTGCAGAATCTGTTTCATTACAGTTTGCACAGGGTATTAGTGCATTACAGTTGAGCTTTAAAGGTTTGGGACTTTCTCCTGCCACAAGGATTTTGCCGGGTAATGCAGTAAAAGGTATGGAGTTTAGTTATCAGATAAATGAAGATAAGATTGACATAGTTATATACAGTATGAGTAACAAAGTCTTAAGCTCTCAGTTTACAGACTTGTTTAGCATTGTAAACGGTAAAATCTCATCTGTGGAATATGTTTTAGCCTCAGATAATGCAGGAAATGAAATAGAAATTGACAAATCCGGCAGTGAAGAAATTGTTCCTGTAAATTTCTTTGTTAATAACAACTACCCTAATCCATTTAATCCGGAAACAAGAATAGATTACGGTATAAATGAGATTTCTGATGTTACATTCAGCGTTTATAATGTCAAGGGACAAAAAGTAAGCGAGATAAGAGAAAGTCAGAAACAACCGGGCATTCATTACTTTATCTGGAAAGGCACAGACCAAAATCAAAAGAATGTTGCTTCCGGTGTTTATTTCTATAAAATCAAAGCCGGCAGAAATGAAAAAGTCGGCAAAATGCTTTTACTGAAATAGGGGAACTGATGAGACTAAAAATTTATCTGCTTTTAATACTGTCAGTACTAGCAATTTCTTTGCTTGCTGACAATATTATGCAGGTTTCAAATCAAAACGCCGGAGCTTTTGAAACTGTCAATATAGCCCTTAACATAGACAATACTGATAGCTTTTCAGCTTTTCAGACAGATATTGTTTTAGCTCATGGTGTTAGCTATGTTGCAAATTCTGCTGTATTAAGTGGCAGAAGTAACGGACATTTGCTTTCGGCATCTCTTTTACCAAATAATGTATTGAGAATCTTTGCCTATTCATTTAGTAATGCTCTGTTTATCGGGAATAATGGTGCTGTTTTAAACTTTCAGATTCAAACAAGTGGTCAGCCGGGCAGTTTTTCTCTTAACCTGCAAAACTCAATAATTTCCGATGTTAACTCTGTTAATATCCTTGATAATGCCATATCAGGAGCAGTTCTCGTAACTGCTCCAAACATTGAATCCAACACTTTATTACTTGATTTTGACGAGATACCCTTACTGTCATATAATGAAGTTGCATTTACCCTTTACAATACAGGAAATGCTGTCTTAAATGTTAGTAACATAGAGTTTAACAGTCCGTATTTTGAGATTATTGGCAATACTTCGTTTAGTATTTCTGCAAATAACCAAAGAAATATAGTAGTTCGCTTTAACTCTGTTGTCAAAGGCACATATAATAATGTAATGAGTATAATCTCTAATGATCCTGATCAGGGAACATATAATATCAACCTTCAGGCAATCGCCTTTGCTGTAAATGAGTTATATATCCAAGCAACAACCGGAGTGTCCGGCTCTACTTTTTCTATACCTTTTAATATCGAAAATATGGAAAGCTTTTCAGCTTTTCAGTTCGATTTTCAGGTTTCAGACAATCTGCAGTTTGATATAGTAAATGTTGAACTTTCAGAAAGAAGCAATGGACACACAGCCTCTGCACAACTATTAAACAATAATGTAATAAGAGTAATAGCCTTCTCTTTAAATAACAATACCTTTACAGGGAATAGCGGGATAGTTGCTCATCTGAACATAAGAATCAGTGGTTTAGGCGGATACTATAGTATTAATCCTGAAAATGTCATAATAAGTGACACCTCTGGAATCAATATTTTATCTGAATCTTATGGCAGCTATTTTAATATCGCAGCTCCTTCAATGCACCTCAATAATAACCTTAATTTTGGTGATATTTCCATAACAGAAACAGGACAAGCTGAACTTAACATCAATAACTGGGGAAATGCTGATCTTGTAATTACTTCTGTAAATATCAGCAATCCTGCTTTTACACTACTAAGTACTCTGCCACTGACTATAGCAGCAGGAACAAATGCAGATTTAATAGTAAATTTTCATAACTCAAATGTGGGAAATTACCAGTCTAATCTAAGAATTTTTAGCAATGACCAAAATCAACCAATCTGTAATGTTAGTCTTAATGCTAATACTTATAGCCCAAATTACCTTTCTGTATTAGAGACTTATTCAAGTCCCGGTGAAATAGTTACAATCTCTGTTGATGCCGAAAACTATCATTCCTTTGTAGCTTTTCAATTTGATATGGAGTTTCCTGGAGATCTTAATTATATACAAAACTCTGCAAGGTTATCAACAAGAGCAAACGATCATATACTGCTTACTACAACATTAAGCGATAATGTTCTTAGATTTATATCATACTCTCCAACACAAAATATTTTTTCTGAAAATACGGGCGTTGTTCTGGAGTTAGATTTCATTGTTAATGAAAACGCATCAGGTAATCAGCTTGTTAGCCTTAATAACGGTATTTTGGCAGATGCAAACTCACGAAATATTTTAAGAGAAATGTTTAATGCTGAAGTTATTTTAAATAATCGACCCTTTGTAGTAATGGAGATAGCAGATATCACATTTGATGAAGACACAATCTTTACCGGGCTTGACTTAAATAATGTCTTTGATGATGTCGATATACCTTATGGTGATGTATTGACCTTTAGTTCATCTGAACATGAAAATCTGACAATCACAATAGAAAATGGTATCGTGACAATGACACCTGCTCAAGACTGGTTTGGACAATATATTGTAACTTTTACAGCGACTGATAATAGTCTGGCAAGTATTTCAACAGATGCGCTTGTGACAGTAGTAAGTGTTAATGATGCTCCGGTGATAGAACTTCCTGAAAGCTTTACCGGATATGAGGATATTGCCTTTAGTGTTGACTTTGCTCCGTTTATCTCTGATAATGACAATGCACTTGAAGAGCTTACTCTGAGTGCTGTTAGTGG
>Ga0334901_1000151_pt1 | contig 111795 bp, 116 predicted proteins | sample GraSluR3_MG_3_FD_207216 | JGI IMG/M metagenome (GOLD analysis project Ga0334901, IMG submission 207216) | Sludge microbial communities from methane-producing bioreactor in Wageningen University, Netherlands - Granular Sludge_15_08-R3 | ecosystem: Engineered > Bioreactor > Anaerobic >... | reverse complement strand
TTTCTTTATTGTATCGTAATAATCAATTGGTTGCCATCGTAAACCGCTGGCAAAAAAATGTGCGGCAATTGTCTTCTTCCAAAGAATTGGACATGCTGCCGGGATTTTATGTTGGACTAACTGTTCACCAAGCCGAACAGCACATTGATCAATCGATTTTCGGTAAGGAACAGCTCTCCCAAGATTATCTCATGGCCATTAAAACAAATGGATCATTCCATCTTTATCGCGAACCGAGAACGCCGGAGGAAGCGAATCGACTTAGTAAGTATACACGTGAACTTGGCGTAAGTAGAGAGCAAATGCTTCGTCGTGCGGCCGCACAGTATGGCTTTCAAGTATCCGATTATCGAGTTATCCCTTTGGACGCATTAACCGGCGATTCGCTCACACATATTTTCCCTTTTGGAAAGGAAAAAGCTGAACGAATCACCGGTCAATTATGGGAAGGCCTTTATAAAAATTATGTACGCGGCATTCAACTTACTCAAACGCAGGCTGAATCCCCGCTCGGGAGTACGATGCCGCTTTTATTAGTTGCGCAAGATCATATGCTGATTATATTTGAAACAGCAAATCAGCAAATCGTTCTACTGAAACAAAATTTTTCTTGATCTCATCATTCAGATTCGTGCTGTTTCTGAATATGCTTAAAGAAAAGAAGATGTCCGGCAGCCAACAGGGCGAACTCAAACAAAATTTGCCTTCGCTTCATAAGAAATAAGGCTGTGAATGCCCATAGAATAGTCTCGATGATCACATTTCTTTTTGCCACACTAAGCACCCCGCTCTCAACTTACTCTGCTTAGTGTGGCTTATGAGCTTGGCTTTCATTCCGTTTCTTTGCTCGTATCATAAATATTCTTCTCGGTGATCATCCAATCCACACGCTGATCATGTGGTTCAATCGGTATGTCACCAATCATTTGACTTTCAAGTAATAAGGATACCGTGACCCCCTCATAGTCAGAGAGAAGCCGATCATAATAACCTCCGCCATAGCCGATTCGATACCCTTGATGATTAAACACAATCCCAGGCACAATAAGTAAATCAAGTGAGTCCTGAGTAATTGCCTCTGTTTTTGATGTATTCGGTTCCATTAAACCGAAAAAACCGGATTCCAGCTGGCTGAAGGTTTGCAATTCATAAAACGACAAAGTGCGGTTGTTCGGATTACACTTTGGGACAGCTACACGTTTTGCTTCAGTCCAGGCCTTTGTGATAATTGCCATCGTTTCTATTTCTCGGCCAATCGATAAGGTTACCCCAATCGTCCCTGCTCCATGCCACAACGATGTTGCAAACAAACGATTTCTGATCTGCTTACATTTTTCCGTAAATACATATTCATCTATTCTATCCATCTCATGGAGTATTCGGTTGCGTACTGCTTTTTTTTGTTTGTTCATTCTGTCCTCCATAGTTGAGATCTGATGAATTTAGAGCGATTGTTCAAAGACTGCGTTTCTCAAGTACAATGGGACAATTCAAGTCGTCCATACAAAAAGCCGCAAAAAACCCATAAGAGGTCCTTCACGGCTCTTTATTCAATCCATCTTACTTTGTTTCGCGATAAGTCACATATCTTCTCAGTTTTGGGCTGTACTTTTTCAGCTCAAGACGTTCTGGGTTCTTTTGTTTGTTCTTCGACGTGATGTAATCGCGATCACCGGTTTCGGTATTTTCCAAAATAACCTTAACTCGCATATTTATCCCTCCATTGCACTAAAAATCATCGTGTACAAAAACATACACTTTATCTTAACAAAAAATATCGAATGCTTCAACCTTTTATAAACGCATGTTCCCTTTTATTTTTAAATTGTTTATAGCCGTTCTTCTCAGTTTCCCCCAATTTTTACTATTTATTTTACAATCTTCTTTCTTTTTCGCCATAATTCTTCCGTAACCATAGGAGATGTGTTATAAATAACTATGGTGATTGTCATGTGATCGTTACATCGCATGAACCTCAGACAATGGTGAGGGGGGTAATGAATTGGGGTTTGTCATCTTGATACTCATGATTGTTGGGTTGACCGCACTTGCTGTTTCTTACTATAAGCAGGACAGTATTAAACAGGTAGAAGGTCAGCTTGAAGAAAATTCCATAACAATGATGCAAGAACTGTACAAGGTAAAGAAAAAAATTCGTGTGCTCGAAGAGGAAATCATGCTCGGGGACCAAGATCATTCTAAAGGGTGAACGCATTGACAAAAAATGAAATACGCGGTTTTGCCGCCGGCATCTTGCTGACATGCGCCGTTTTTGCTTTCTTCTATTACCTGATTTTCAATCAGGGAGAGCAGAAACCGGTAAAGGACGTAGCAAAGCAAACGCCGTTGACAGAAGCAACCGTAACTCAATATCTTGCCAGCCATCACCGTAAAGCGATTGATCTTGATGCCTACAATCAATGGCTGAGTGATACCCAGAAAGCTACGGAGCAAGCAAGCAAAGAAAAACCGAAGACGGACAGTGACAGCAGCAAGAAAAGCAGCGATAACTCTTCATCAAAGGCTAAGAAAACAACGTATAAGCTTCAAATTAAAAGTGGCATGACTCCTGGAGATATTTCAAGTGAGCTCGTTCGTGCGAAGATTCTTAAGTCGAATCAAAAACAGAATTTTGACTCCTATCTCCATAAAAATAAGCTTGAAAAATATGTACAGCTTGGCTCTTTCAGCGTTTCAAGCGATATGTCCATACAAAAGCTCGCTCAAGTAATTACGAAGAACCATAGCAATTAATTGAATAGACATTGCAAGGCAGGTTGATCAATAAATGATCAACCTGCCTTTTTGCGTACATATAGGAAGTGTCACAATTTCAAAAGTTGTACCAGAACATCACAACAGTTAACCAAAACAAATAAGAAGAACCGGGCAAAAAGCGCCCGGTCCTTAAATCATGCCGGATTTTGACTACGCTCCGGTTGCTCGCATCAACTGAACGCGACCGCGGGCAGTCCGGGAGCCTCCTCAAGCAAACTAATATCTGCGGGGTCTCCCCTGGCCTGCGATCAACAGAGCCGCTCCGCAGGAGTCTCGCACCTGCGCGTTTGGCTCACAACCTTTGGCTTTGGCGAAAATCATATACTTTCTTTCCTTGTAAAAAGAAACCGCTTTGCTGTTACTGCAGCGAAGCGGTCCTTCTATTTTTATTTACTTGTGTAATGATAATACTTGTCATATTCCTTATACATCTCAAGAGCAATTTCCTGGTTTTGATGACCTGTTCGTACCTTTGGCACAACAACCGAAATTGCGACTTGCGGATCATCATACGGTGCGTACGAAACTAAGGTTTCGTTATAGAGACTTTTATCATTTTCATTAATCTGAGCCGTACCGGTTTTTGCCGCGACTTTATACTTTTGTCCTTGTGTATAAAAAACACTACCTGTCCCACCGGTTCCGTGAGTAACAAGATATAATCCATGTTGAACACGAGCTAAGTCATGTTTATTATTACCGATCGTATTTAGCACGTTTGGTGTAAAGCTGTACACTGTATTGCCAAGCTTATCAGGATCGCTGCCCGGTTCATGAACCGATTCAAGCAAATGCGGCTGCATCCGATAGCCGCCATTGGCAATGGTCGAAATATATTGAGCCATTTCAATCGGTGTGTACGTATCATACTGACCGATCGCAAACTGATGAATCAGCCCTGAGTTATCCGGCATTCCGCCATTATATCCGGTGCCTTCGGTTGGCAGATCGACTCCGGTTTTAACGCCCATTCCAAATTGACTGTATCCATTTCTCAAATCATTTATTGCTTTTACAAACTTTGAACTATACGGCGAAGGAAATCTCGCATTATAATGTCCTCCTGCCGAGGTTAAAGAAATACCTGCCATATTCGAAACAATTGCTGCCATAAATATGTTCGATGAGTGCTGCAGCGCCGTTTCCGGAGTCTGCATCCCCAGTCCGCCTTGTTCCCATGAAGAAAAGGAATGATTGCCGCTTCCTGGATAGTCAATCTGCATGTCGTAAAAATGTTCCGGAACGGCGTGATGCTGAAAGCCAATGAGTTCAGTTGCCCCTTTGACCGCAGAACCCATTTCAAACTGTGAGGTGATTGCATCACTTGAAACATCTTCAAACTTTCCGTTGACATACTTCTTTCCACCAATGGCCAAAATCGCGCCTGTTTTCGGATTCATCATGACCGCGTAGGCACTGTTGTTCTGACTATTTCCAGCCATTGATCGGGCTTCTGATATTTTCTGTTCCAATACTTGATCGAGCTTATTTTGCAGCCTTATATCAATGGTCAGCTGTAAGTCATCACCACGCTGGCCTTCCTTAACCGTAGGATTCCCGACCGGAAGCCCTTTTTCAGTCTTATAAGTCAGCGTCATCGGAACGCCACGCAAATAATTTTCATATTGGTTTTCAAGATAGCTGATGCCAACATCCGTGTTACGGCTGTATCCTTGAGCCAAATAACCGGTAATCTTATCCTCAGGTATCGGCCCCATCTTGCCGACGTAGAACGGTTTGTCTTTGACATACGTTCTTGAGGAAACATCAGCGGTCTGAATCGTTCCATTAAAATCGTTCAGGTGATCCACTACATCGATATATTCCTTATCAGCAACATTCAAGCCTCTTTTAATAATGTAAGGATTCAAATTTGATGCTTGATTAAATTCATGCTGGATCGCCATAATTTGAACGTCTTTTTTAGAATAGCCCTTTAGTTCGGACTTTGGGACTTTGGATAGAAGCAGCTTGTACAATTGACCTTGCTTCTTTGCATATTTTTTCTGTTCTGCAGGCGTCAAGTATTTATTATACGCATCACTTAACTTCTTGAATTTGGTAAGGATATAATACTCGCGCTTATCCCTCGTTGAAATGCGGGAAATCGCTTTTCCATCCAAAGTTAAATAGTTGGAAAGCTTTCGAGCAAGTTTCAACCCCTTTTCCGCACTGATTCCGGCATTGCGTATATACACAACCGCCAGTTCAGCTTTATTATCCGCGAGCGTCACCCCGTTCGTATCAAAAATCTTTCCTCGTGCCGATTCAATTCGTGCCGATTGCGTATTGTTATCTTTTGCAAGTGCTTTGTAATAATCTCCTCTGACAATTTGAATGTAGCCAAGTCGGAGAATTAATCCGGCAAACGCCACAAACACGACAAGAAAGAGTATATTCAGCCTCATTGGCAAATTGTGCTTTGTTCCTTTATTTTTCACTGTTTCCTTAGCCACTTCTTCCCCTCCTTGGCGGCAAGTCCCAAGTACATCATCTCTTTTTGATGTGTCATGTACCAGCCATATGTATTCGTTACTCATTCCTATTTTTAGAACACGAAACTAAGATCATTCAGAAAAAAACACAGTGATTTCTGTTCATCAATAAAAATCCAATGTTTCAATAGTTCATGGCAAACCTATGTTTTATTTTAAAGTCGCACCGAAAGCCTGTCAAAGAAATATCGACTGTATTCTTACGTGAAATCGTATTATTTACGTATTTACCATCTTCAAGGTGAATAGAAACTGAGACCTGTCCACCAGACATGAAAACATGATCACGATACCGCATTCCCTATAACCATTTAGCTGAACGTGTTCAATGATATGACGGTTGACTTTTATCATGATAAAAAAATGCAAAATCTGCGCAAAATGATTTGATTTTCTTTGCTTTTCGTTGACAATTGGAAAATAATAAAACACCCGGAAGTGCCTTTAAATGGCTACTTCCAGGTGTTTTCAGGATAATACTTATGTATAACCAACGGAGGAAGAGGGATTCGAACCCCCGCGAGCCGTGAAGCCCCTGTCGGTTTTCAAGACCGATCCCTTCAGCCAAACTTGGGTATTCCTCCATGTTAAGTGGTGGACCCTGTAGGACTCGAACCTACAACCGGACGGTTATGAGCCGTCAGCTCTAACCAATTGAGCTAAGGGTCCACGGGCGGTTAGTGGGGATCGAACCCACGCATGCCGGAACCACAATCCGGTGTGTTAACCACTTCACCATAACCGCCATTGTGAAGTGAGGTAAAAAAATAGCGGCGGGGGGGATCGAACCCTCGACCTCACGGGTATGAACCGTACGCTCTAGCCAGCTGAGCTACACCGCCATGGCTCCACAGGTAGGATTCGAACCTACGACCGATCGGTTAACAGCCGATTGCTCTACCACTGAGCTACTGTGGAACAAAATCAGAACAAGAATTAATTTATCACAAGCGCTGAGGCTTGTCAATAAAATCTTTTAATCATTAATGCCTGTCCCAACGACAAGAAATAATATACCATAATTGGTTGTAAATGACAACATCTTTTTTTATAAAAAATCCATACTGTTCAATCACGCTCATAATGCCTTAGCTCTCCCTGTCAACCTGATCAATAAATATACGTGTTCCATCAACAGAGATCACCTTAACGGCAATATCCTTCTCCAAAAAGATACCATCAGTAATTGCACTATAATTTTTTCCATCAATTTTCACCGTGCCAACCGGGTGGAAAGGAGTCATTGTCTTCCCTTCCTTACCAATCAGTTCGTGATAATCACTGTTTATGGAATTATAGCCTTTATCGCTGGAAAGCTTGTCATGCAGCATCAATTTGCCTAAATAATCGCGTTGAGGCAATATTTTTCGAAAGAAAAGCGAGCCGCAGGATCCAATAACAAAGGCAATTCCAACCAGCATGCCATAAAGAAGCGATGGGGTCGGAAGCGCACATCCAAGCACCATGAGTATAAAACCAAATATACCTATGATTCCGGTTGTAAACAACTTGCCGTCAATGATAATGAGGAGCAGACCGCCTACGAGCAATAAAAAGATCCAAGGCGATGCTTGATCCGTAAGAAAATGTAAAAAATAGAAAATAAAAAGTCCGCTACCGGTCAGTGCAAGCAGCCCTTTTGCCTTGACAAGCAATTCTGCGAATAAAAAGCACGCAGCAAGCAAAATGACAATAAACCCTCCCGCTGGGTATGTGAGCAGTTCCATTGCGTTCCTCCTCTTTTATAGAAACAAACCATTTTTCTCTCTTATCTATGTTATGCACATATGTCTTTTTCTTCTATTATCAATTAAACCATACACCATGATTGAGGAAAAGGTTTTAAAAAAAATGTTGGATTTATTTCAAAAAACAAGCATATTAAACAGCAGCCCGGCATATAGATGTTAATAACGCCTTCTTTGGCGTAAATACGTTTTGAACGGAGCAAAAAAGTGATAAAAAAAAGATTCTTCACCATCCTGTTTATTATGATGTGTTGGACAAGCTATGCAGATCTGAGCTCGGGCTCTCTTCCTGCAGGGCAAGCAGCAGCTGAGCCGGCAAGGCCCGCGGCATCTGAGAAAGCAGCGATCGCCTATCAAAGAGTCACTGTTGCTCCCGGAGATACATTGCTCTCAATTACTGAGCGAATCAATGAAAATCAGCAATCAATAGAAAAAGTGCTGAAAGATTTCGCTGTACTTAACCCCTCTGTTGATCCCAACCATCTTCAGATCGGAAAAACTTATGCTTTTCCTAGTTATGACCAGACAGATGATTCATCGGCAGCATCAACTCCTTAATGAATGGGAATCAGTTGTGTAAAGTCTTTCATACGGGTATTATTTCAGGCAAACCGAGCAGATTCATGGTATACTGACCATACTGAAAGATTCACAAATCATTCACTTATTTATAAAGGAGCGAATCGCTCGTGTCTGAAATTACACATCGTACGAAAACGAGAAAAGTCAAGGTTGGCAACCTGACCATTGGCGGATCCAACGAAGTCATTATACAGAGTATGACGACAACGAAAACAAGAGATGTTGCGGCAACGGTCGCACAAATTCACCGTTTGGAAGATGCCGGCTGCCAAATGGTTCGCGTTGCATGTCCAAACATGGAAGATGCACTCGCAATTCCGGAAATAAAAAAACAGATTCATATCCCGCTTGTTGTGGACATTCATTTTAACTATAGATTGGCATTAAAAGCGATCGAAGGCGGCGCGGATAAGATCCGGATCAATCCGGGCAATATCGGCAAACAAGAAAATGTTGAAGCCGTTGTACGTGCAGCAAAAGAGAAGCATATTCCGATCCGTATCGGTGTGAATGCCGGTTCGCTTGAGAAACATATTTTGGATAAGTACGGCTACCCTACCGCGGACGGAATGGTTGAGAGTGCCCTTCATCATATCAAAATCCTTGAGGATCTTGATTTTCACGATATTATTGTTTCCCTTAAGGCATCGAACATTGATCTGGCAGTTCAAGCCTACGAAAAAGCAGCGCGTACATTTGATTACCCGCTTCATTTAGGTATTACCGAATCAGGTACATTATTTTCTGGGACAATCAAAAGTGCGGCAGGACTCGGTATCTTGCTGAACAAAGGGATTGGCAATACGATGCGTATTTCCCTTTCCGCGGATCCCGTAGAGGAAATTAAGGTATGCCGTGAATTATTGAAGACATTCGGGCTGACTAATGCTGCCACGTTAATCTCCTGCCCGACATGCGGACGAATTCAAATCGACTTAATCAAAATCGCAAATCAGGTGGAACAGTATATTTCTAAGATTAATGCTCCAATCAAAGTTTCTGTACTCGGATGCGCAGTCAACGGTCCGGGCGAAGCGCGTGAAGCCGATATCGGCATCGCCGGCGGTAAAGGTGAAGGCCTTTTATTCCGCCATGGCGAAGTGATTCGGAAGGTTCCTGAGGATCGCATGGTCGAAGAATTGAAAATTGAAATTGATAAACTGGCAGAAGAGTATTTTGCAAAAAAGAAAGCTGAGCAAGAAGAGGTCAATATTTAAGTCAAAATTAACTTGTTGCTAGTAAAAAGCCCGTCAGAACTGTTAAAAGCAGCTTTGACGGGCTTTTCATTACAAGAAAAAAGTATACAATTTTCTGACGAATAAAAAGTTAGAAACCAAACACGAAAGTGTAAGACGCCTGTGGACTCAGCATACCAGCGTGGCCCCTCAGATTCCTGCCTGACTGAAGAGGCTCGCGGTGCGCCAGCGACAAGCAAGTAACTGAGGTGTCGCTCAAAAGGAACTTCGGCTAACCGTGAGGGAATTTTCGCTAAGTACGCGTATTCATGTATGCAACGTATATTTTATTTTTTGTCCGGTTTTTCTTTACGCTTTATAAGGTCCTCTGAGCTTCCATAATTGATTCAGCATCACTGCAAATTCAAAAATCGTTAAAATGGTAAGAAGTACAAATCCCTGCATCAAATATGGATTGAGTGCCTGTTGAATTGTTGGACTGGTCAATAAACCGTAATTTACTTTTACAAAATAGATTGCAGCTGCGGCAAACAAAAAAAATAAAACAAAATACATTAATGCGTGAGAATGTGTTTGTCCGGTTTCTGCTCGATATTGATTTTCCCATCCATCCTGTTTGTTGATTCTGATCTTAGAAAGCCATACATTAATATGAATGCTGATTGTAATCCAGAGATAGATTTCCGGGCTGATGAGTAACGTCGCCAAGACAACATCTAGGAAACGACTATTCGGTGTTTTCAGTGTCAGCACTAAATTGAGAAGCGATGCAACAATAACAGGTGTAATCCAGATCCAGTTCCAATAGAACTGATCGGTCAGCAAGGATAAACCGACTAAGAGAACAAAAAATAAACGAATGATCAAATTAATAAAGAGCCCGGCCTCTTGTATCCATAATCTCCTGGAATATTTTGTTTTGAGTCCATCCTGAAGCATATAATCGGTTGTTCCGGACACCCATTTATTTCGTTGGCTTGAGTAAGTGTGAAGAGTCTTCATGCTGTCTACATAGCAACGCGCACTCTTACTGATCAGGCATACCCATCCGCATGCTCTAATATATTGCGTTAGTAACAGATCTTCGGTATCTGACTTATCATCATAGAGCCCGTTTAATTTGTAATCATTTCGGACCTCAATAGCCGCTTCCGGGCGAAAGATGCTGCATTGTCCTCCGGCAATCTCAGCAAAATGTCCGCAATATTTTTGTTTCATGGTCCATTGAGCGAACTCACGATTCTGCTGTGCGACCCACCAACGATTCAATGCATTGCCGAATTTTCCTTTTCTGACCAAGCGTTCTCGATTCGGATCGTTTCTTAATATGTGCCGGACGCTTTCCGGCATCAGACAAGTGTAGTTGGCTGAAACCGCCCCCACTTTATGATTGTGGCTGAGCTCAGACCATAACGTTCGTATACAGTCCTTATCAAGATAAACATCCGCATCAATTCCGACAAAGGCGACAATGCTTTTAGCGTAGGATTTCTGCTGCTTTCCTACTTCTTTGTTGTCTGGATCGTTCGGATTACCCCAGAAGAGCTGGTAAAGCTGATTCAGAGCACCAACTTTTCTCTGCCTATTCTTGACCGTGTTCAGGAGATAGATGGATAAATGATAGTCCTCATTACAGCGCACAACAACTTTCTCCGTATTATCAGTACAGTGATCCAGCGCAATGTAAATGTCCATTTTTAAACCTTTGGGAACCGACTGTTCAGACAAACTTTTGAGGACATCAGCAATTGAGTCCTCCTCATTGTGTGCAGGAATCATCACGACAATTCTCGAGGTAAAATGACCGGTAGTAAAAAGACGATTATTAACTGCATCGTCATATGTGACCACATGAGTATCCGTCATCGATCGAATCCTTTCTCTTTACATGTACAAGCTGTTTGTTACCATGCTATGAACACGAGCATTCGTTTATGACCATTGACCCATTAATAATTGAGTTAATTTTGAAACACAAAAAAGACCGGGAGTATCCGGTCTGGTGTTTTTAAGCTTATTTTCTATATCCCTTATGCGTCCACCCATTCAGTAATTTCTGCCACTGATTGACGTTCCGGAACTTTAGGAACAACTCCTTCAGCCGGATAGCCGAGATAAACAAAGCCGATAATGTGTCCTTTTTCAGATACACCGAACTGTTCTTTCGCTTCTTTAGTATAAGCTGCCCCGCCGGTTCTCAGAATGGATCCAAGACCAAGCGCGTGTGCAGCCAGCATCAAATTCTGAGTTGCAATGGCAGTCGCTTCGATGTCTTCAATTTCAAACGCACGTGGATTATCACTCGGTTCCATCGTAACAACAATGATAACCGGTGCGCGCTTAGCGCTTGATAGCCCTTTTTCATATGCAGCTTCCAAGGCGGCTTGGTCAGCATTTTCAAGATTTTTCTGATTCACCTTGCCATAGACTTCGCCAAGTTTATTCCGTCCCTCACCGGTTAGCACGATAAAGTGCCATGGTTCTGTATTCATATGATTAGGCGCTCTTCGCGCCGCATCAAGAATTTGTTCAATTAATTCTTTAGATGGTTCTCTGTCTGACACTTTACGTACCGATCGCCTTGTCTTGATTGCTTCAATTGTATCCATCGCACTCATTCCTTTTTTAAAAAAGTCAATTTCCCTAATGATAAGTGTATCATGCATCACATACATATCTCCATAAATATGCTTACAAACAAAAGAACCCTTACCTAAGTAAGGATTCTCTTGTTTTTTTACCAAAAGAGCGGTGAGAGCAACTGAATCAATACTGCTAGGCATCCGATACCAATTGCCCATCCGCCTAAAGTACGGGCGCCTTCTCTAAGTGCAATATAACCGATAATGATTCCGGCTATACCCAAAACGACCGGCAAAAAGAACAGGGCAATCACAGAACAAATCAGTGCAAGCCAGCCCACACCCTTGCCGCCTTCAACGATACGTCGATGGGACGAGTGATCACCATCTGCACGCGCTCTTTCCGCCTCCGGATCATATTGATCGGCAGCCAATTCTCTTGCGTACTCCTCATTATGATATGCACTTTGCTTATCGTATAATGAGTCTTCATTGTGATAATGATCCTTATCAGCCACAATGACCCCTCGCTTTCATTTTAGGATCAGATATAGTGTGACTCAGAATGAGCATTTTCACAGATGCACATTATGGAAAAAATTATGGCGAGATAAATGGAAGAAAAAAACTGACGGTTGTCCCTTTTCCCACGACACTGCTCACACAAAATGTACCGCGATGATCAGCGATAATTTTTTTGCAAAGGGATAAGCCTATTCCTGTCCCTTTCGATTTCGTTGTATATAAAGGCTGTCCCATATTTTTTAAAACATCGGTTTCAACACCCGGACCATTATCAATCAGCGAAAAGCGGTAACCTTTATCTTCAACACTGCCACGAAACATGATCTTTTTTTCGTGAAGATGTCCTTCAAGGGCCTCCAATGCATTGCGAAGCAAATTAATCAAGACTTGTTTGATCTTATCAAGATCAACTTTGCAAACGTTCTCAGAATAGGAAATATCATAATCAAAAGCGACTTTATGGACAGCACATTCTGATGACAGAAACGACACGAGCTTTTTGCAGAGTTCATCAGGATTCATGCTGCGATATACATTTTTTCTCAAAGACATGGTTAGGAAATTTTCTAAAATCGTATACATTCGTTCCACTTCTGATAAAATAATCGGCTGGAATTTGTCGTACTCTTTCGTATGATCGCATAATTGCATAAAACCTTTAATTATGGTCAACGGATTTCTTAATTCATGGACAAATTCACCGGCAAGACGTGACATCATTTGTGTTCGATAACCGACCAATATTATTTTTCCATCTTTAAAAAAACCATTATATAAGATACCTAAATCTCTGTCGCTTAATTTATCAGTAAGCAAAGCAGAAACGATATCGTTGCTTTCAATAATTGTATTCAAATAAACTTTTGCCTCGCCTGCAATTTGTTCTGTAAAAAAGCGGAGAAAATTCGGGCCAAATTGATCAACCAACAGTTGTCCCTTTTTATTGCATTCTATAATTCGCCCGTCAGGTTCAATACAGAAACGCATTTCCAAGGATAATTGTTCTTCAAATTGATACTTTTCGGAAACAGAAAGTAAGGAATCTCGGTAAATAATGGTTATCACTCCCTCTGCAATAGTAACAACGTTTCACCATTCCCCCAAATGAAAGCATACGATAATGTATCGTGCCCTTTTCGACTCGGTAAGTCTGCTTCTCACTGTTATGAGAATAAAATTATACGGACACTTTTCTATATTTTTATCCTTCTTAATGTCCTTAATTATACTTTAATCACTTACATTGTGACACATTTATTGGCAATTATTGTTAGACAAGTTCCGACATTTTTCAGAAAAGTCAACCATAAATCATCAGCATCAATTAACGTTTCGATTCATAATCTATTCAGTAAATCCAATCCACGAGAACAGGAGTGAAACATTTGAATCCTTTTATTGAGCAGCTTGTCATTCAAAAGATGAATCATTTGACTTCCGAAGAACTTTATAGATATGCTGTGCAATATGGTATTGCGGTAACCAAGCAGCAAACGGAGAATATTGCTCGTCGTGTCCAAAATCAAAACATTAATCCATTTCAGCCGCAAGGACAAAAGAAGCTTAGAAAAATTTTAGATGAAGAAATCGGTGTCGCACTGGCGGCGCGCTTAGAGAAGCAGTTCGAGCAACTGGCAAAAAATTTATAACCTGTTTATTAAAAAAATTCCGGAGTTCCTTAGTAAGGACTCCGGAATTGTTTCTAAAAGGTTGGAGATCATTAGTTTCCTGCTTCAATATCCTGTATCAATGATTCATTAAATTTCTGGTTTTTAAACATGTCGATTTCATATTTATAAGGCGGTTTTTTGCTTTTCTTATCCACACCCACATAAGGTGTTTCCAAAATTTTCGGCAATGCTTCAAGCTGTGGGTGGTGCACAATATAATTGAGTGTATTAAAACCGATGGTACCTAGACCGATATTTTCATGACGGTCCTTATGCGATCCCTCAGCATTTTTGCTGTCATTCACATGTACGACTTTAATCCGGTTAACACCGATGATCTGATCAAACTCGCTAAGAACGCCGTCAAAATCCTCTGCAACCGGATAACCTGCATCATTGGTATGGCATGTATCAAAGCAAATGGAGAGTTTCTCGTTCAAACGGACTTCATCGATGATTCGAGCAAGATGTTCAAATCGAAATCCACATTCGCTGCCTTTGCCTGCCATTGTTTCTAAAGCGATTTGCACGGTGTCTCGTGCTTCAAGAACTTCGTTCAAACCTTCAACAATTTTATTAATTCCCGCATCCACACCAGCTCCAACATGTGCGCCAGGATGCAGAACAATTTGTTTTGCACCAAGCGCTTCCGCCCGATCAATTTCTTTGCGCAGGAATGAAACCCCTAGTGCGAATGTTTCCGGCTTTACCGTATTCGCTATATTAATGATATACGGAGCATGAACGACGACTTCTTCCACGCCGTTTTCCTCCATATGTTTTCTCCCCGCCTCAATATTTAATTTCTCGATCGGCTTTCTCACTGTATTCTGTGGTGCACCTGTATAAATCATCATTACATTTTCTCCGAATGACACTGCCTCTTCACTGGCACCAAGAAGCATCTTAGCACCGGACATATGAACATGCGATCCAATTTTCAGCACAGACAACCCCTCCTTTTTCCTTCGCTATTTTACCACATATGGTGATTCGAATGCTTTGCACAGGATCCGCTGTAGAGGCTGTCACCGAATAGGCGGCACAACATAAACTAAATATCAGCTAGTATCTCGTCTTTTATCCTTACATTAAATGGACAGATGTTTGAAACACCACAAATTTTTTGAGCTATCGGAACACTTAATACCTACTAAAGAAAGGAAGGAATCAATATGCCACCGTTTGAGCATGGGCACGAGCAGCCATTCTACTGGAATTCCCCAACGACCAGCACTCCACCCATGACTCCTACCCGCGGTTTCCCGCCAATTTTTCCAAGAATGCCCGCACAGGCACCGCCGGTTCCCGTACCTGCACCTCAAGGAACCGGTGGTCTAAGCGGATTAATCGCTTCATTTCTTTCCCCCAGCGCTACCGGTACAACGGGAAGTCTGAATTTGCTGGGAATGATCACAAATGCTCAAAAAGCGATTCAGACCGCCCAAACCGTCCTGCCAATGATTCAACAGTTCGGGCCGCTCGTTAAGAACGCTCCGGCCATCTTAAGCGCGTTGAAGGGAATGCAGGGAGACACAGCAAGCACCGAAACGGACAAATCAGACACAGCAGAACAATTGGATACGCCAACTGCTGCTTCCGATACGAAATTAGATAATCATTCGAACCGTATCATTCATAAAACAGAACAATTAAATCATGAAAACACAACAAATGAGCAGACAGCGGCCGGTTCAGTCAAAACCAATGCCCCTGATTCTTTATTGAATAGTGAAAGCCTGCCAACCAAGCCGTCCGTACCGCGGATGTATATCTAGCGACTGCGGATTCATTGTGTTCGCATCCCACCTCATTTATAATAATTGAGTAAATCCAATTATTGCATGTATTGCAGAACGGGGAGAATGGCATGAACGTTATAAAAGTCTCGCCGCGAGGCTATTGTTACGGCGTTGTCGACGCTCTGGTCATTGCGAGACAAGCTGCGATGAATCCAGACCTGCCGAGGCCGATATATATACTTGGGATGATTGTCCATAATCATCATGTTACCGAGGCGTTGAAAGAAGACGGAGTGATCACGCTGGATGTCCGTGGGAAGAAACGAATTGAACTACTGGATGAAATCGATCATGGTACGGTCATTTTTACGGCTCATGGAGTTTCACCGGAAGTACGGCAGGTAGCAGAAAAAAAAGGTCTTACATCAATCGATGCAACATGCCCTGATGTTACAAAGACACATGATTTGATCGAAGAAAAGAAAAAAGATGGATATCATGTGATTTATATCGGGAAAAAAGGACATCCGGAGCCGGAGGGAGCGATTGGTGTTGCTCCTGACTCTGTTCATCTCGTTGAAACGCTCGAGGATGTCGATCAGCTTCACCTGAATACGGACAAGATCCTGATCACAAATCAAACAACTATGAGCCAATGGGACGTAATGGATATCATGAATTATATCAAAACGAAATATCCGCAGGCGGAAAATTGCAACGAGATCTGCCGAGCAACACAAACACGTCAGGAAGCGGTTGCCTCTCAAGCAAAGGAAGCAGATTTGCTGATTGTCGTTGGCGATCCACGCAGCAATAATTCAAATCGACTTGCACAAGTTTCCAAAGAAATTGCTCATACACGTGCATTCCGTATTGCCGATCTCTCAGAACTTCAGCTCGACTGGCTGAAAGGCGTAGAAACAGTTGCGGTAACTGCCGGTGCATCAACACCGACACAGTTGACAAAAGAAGTCATCCTCTTTCTCGATCAGTACGATCCGGATAATCCCGATACATGGTCGACAGACAGCCAAGCAGCAAAAAACAAAAATATTTTACCAAAAGTCAAAGTGAAACACTTAAAAAAAAGATAAATTCGAAAAGCAGGGAATTCCGTTTTTAAACGGATCTCCCTGCTTTTTTTTTGCAGTTTCAACTCAGATTCTATCTCTCAGTTCTTTTATTGCTGCTTATACAACAAAATGAAACGGGTTGGTGACCGATTCTGAAACAAGTACCTCTGTGTCGCATTTTTCTTCTGCAATTACTTTAGTTAAATAGTCATGAACACCTTGCTTCATTACAGATTCAATATAATGTCCGGCATCAATGACGTTCAAGCCGCACAGCAGCGCGTCATGGGCCGTATGGTAATAGATGTCACCTGTAATCAAAACATCTGCTCCGCGATACTTGGCATAGGGAATCAAGCTGTTTCCATCGCCTCCAGAAATTGCAATGGTTCTTACCTTAGCATCTGCTGGTCCGATTGCCCGGAGACCTTCGAGGCCAAGCTGCTTTTTCACAATTTGGCAATAGGTTTCAAAAGGCAAAGCTTCAGGAAGCTTTCCAATTCTTCCAAGTCCATATGCTTTCCCTTCATTTTTTAATGGAATGGCCTGATAGACCGGCTCCTCATATGGATGTGCTTTGATCATTTTAGAAATGATTGATTGCAGCAAATGATCTGGTGCGATTGCTTCAATTCGTTCTTCCTCCGCCTTCTCAGCTTGTCCTATCTTCCCTAGAAAAGGCTGTGCGCCTGATTGGGGCAGAAATGTGCCTGTTCCCTTCACACTGAAGCTGCAGCTGCTGTAACAGCCGATCTCTCCGGCACCTGCATCGCCCAGAACTTGCCGAATCGCTTCAGCATGGCTTTCCGGGGCGTATACAGTGATTTGATAAAGAGGCTCATGATAAGTAGGCTGAAGTATCTCGGTATCCGTCAGTCCAAGCTGAGCAGCTAACATATCGTTCACTCCTCCCTCTGCAATATCGAGATTGGTGTGTGCTGCATAAACAGCAATATCGTGTTTTACACATTTGGTGACAATTTTTCCCTGTCCTTCGTCAGAACGAACATAGTTAAGCGGATGAAAGATGAGCGGGTGATGAGCAATGATCAGATCGACATGTTTTTCAGCCGCTTCATCTGCAACATTCTCTAGTACGTCGAGCGTAACCATGACACGTTTTACTTTTTTATGCAAGCCGCCGACCAAGACACCAATTTTATCTTTTTCATAGGCTAGCTTTTTAGGTGCCCATTCTTCAAAACGCTGAATCAGCCGCTCTCCGGATATCCATTTTTCCAACTCAACCGCTCCTTTTTCAAAAAAGTCTAATTCTCGCTCAGACACATTCGGATTAAATGCAGCTCGCATTCGCTTTCTTTCTTTTTTCGAGCAAGTTCAGCCGTTTGTTCTGCCTGGCTGAGTGCCTGTAAAATTCCGATTAACCGTTGCTCCCGTTTTTTCCATTTCTTAAGAAAAACTGATTCTTTTCTTGAGGACAGAATCGGGCCCATTTTCAATTCAAGCTCGGAAAGCTTTCGTACAGCCGTCTCTTGCCTTGCCTTAATGATTTCATAGATATGCGGCGATTCATCAACAATCGTTTCATTTACAATTGTCCATCCATTTTCATTCAACCATTTTCGGACGCGTGCTTCCCGAATATTAGGCTGCAAAATTAAGACGGTTTCTTTACCGATTTTCTCTTTACCGCGTTCCAAAATATCCGTAATCAGTTCGCCGCCCATTCCGGCAATGACAATTGTATCTGCTTCGCCAGGTTCACGGATGACATCAAGACCGTCTCCAAGTCGGACATCAATGTACTTTTGAAAACCAAGAGCCGCGATATTTGATGTCGATTGATGAAGCGGTCCTGAACGCACCTCGCCGGCAATGGCTTTTGCCGCTCGGCCATCTTGAATGGCTCGGCAAGATAAATGTGCGTGATCCGATCCGATATCTGCTAAGCATGAAGACTTAGAAATAAATTGAAGTACTGCTTCCAATCGAGGAGATAAATGTATCGTATCCATAATCACAATCCTTATATTTTTCATCACTATACCAACAGTTATCGTATCACAAACGCTTAAAAACCCCAATTCAAGTCCACATGAAAAGAAAATATGATGTTGAATAAAATTTGATAACGTTTTCATTTTATATTAAAATAAAAGAAAAAGGTATATTTAACCGCTACCTTTTCCAAATTAATCCAATTACTATTTGCATCTTCCTGTTAAACTCTTTAAAATAAATGACAAAGAGATCGTTGAAATTCGTGATCTAGGCTTAAAAAAAATGCCCCCCGATGGGAGCAACCGCTCAGTCAAGAAAATCCTTCAATTGTTTGCTTCTGCTTGGATGGCGGAGCTTGCGCAATGCTTTAGCTTCGATCTGACGGATACGTTCCCTTGTGACTCCGAACACCTTGCCGACTTCTTCCAATGTCCGTGTTCGTCCGTCATCAAGACCGAATCGCAGCCGCAGTACATTTTCCTCGCGATCTGTGAGTGTATCGAGAACGTCTTCTAATTGTTCTTTTAACAGCTCATAAGCAGCCGCGTCAGAAGGTGCTTTCGCATCCTGGTCTTCAATAAAATCACCTAAATGCGAGTCGTCTTCTTCGCCGATCGGCGTTTCAAGCGAAACCGGCTCCTGCGCAATTTTCAAAATTTCTCGCACTTTATCCGGTGACAGTTCCATTTCTTTGCCAATTTCTTCAGGTGTTGGTTCGCGCCCCAGATCCTGAAGCTGCTGCCTCTGAACCCGAATCAGTTTATTAATGGTTTCCACCATATGCACCGGAATACGAATGGTTCGCGCTTGATCAGCGATCGCCCGAGTAATTGCTTGACGAATCCACCATGTAGCATACGTACTGAATTTAAAACCCTTTGTATAATCAAATTTTTCAACGGCTTTCATTAAGCCCATATTGCCTTCTTGAATAAGATCGAGAAAAAGCATTCCTCGGCCGACATAGCGTTTTGCAATACTGACTACAAGTCGAAGATTTGCTTCAGCTAGTCTCCGCTTTGCGCTTTCGTCGCCGTCATTGATACGTTTTGCCAGCGTAATCTCCTCATCCGCAGACAAAAGATCAACACGCCCGATTTCTTTTAGATACATTCTAACGGGGTCGTTAATTTTGACACCCGGGGGAACGCTGAGATCGTTCAGATCAAATTCCTCTTCTTTATGCTTTTCACCGGAAGCCGGTCCTTCAGATTCATCCGAGACATCAATACCTTGATCGGCAAGAGCCTCATAAAATTCATCCATTTGTTCCGGTTCCTGATCAAATGGAGCAAGTCGGGTCGTGATTTCCTGGTAGGTGAGAGAACCTCTTTTTTTGCCAAGTTCAAGTAGTTGTTCTTTCTCCTGATCCACTGTTAATTCTTGATCCGTCTTGCTGACTTTTCCAGCCATTTGACCCCCTCCTTCCAAATCCTAATCATCTTCCGCTTGATAATGGCCTAACTTTTTCTTCACACTGATCATCTCGGACAGCAACCGGGCAGCAAGTTCATAATTTCCGCTTTGCTCGGCTTTTTTTCTCTGCTCTTCCTTATCCGCAACCAGTGACGATTTAGAATGCCTGATGACTTGACGAATACAATCTTCAATTTCCCTCTCATCCACCTGATCACTCATCGGCATCAAGGACAGCTCCGTAACCTTGCGTTGCAGCGCCGGATCTTCCAGCTTTTGCAGAAAAAGTCCTTCATCCGGTGGATTTCCTTGTGCATAGTAAGCATAAAGATACGCAGCCAGGGCTTGATGGATATCATTGGTAAAAGAACCGCCTATTGTATCCTGAACTTGATCGGAAATCTCCCTGCTTCTCATCATTCTTGCGAGCAGTCTTCGCTCCGCCATCTCATAGGCAGGTGGGATCCGATTGCTCCGGACAAGCGGTGCGGTATGCGCAATTTTCTTTTCCCGCCTTTGTACCATGACGCTCATCTGGTGCAGCTGTTTTTTCAAGGAATCAAGAGAAATTGAAAATTCCTCCGAAAGCAATCTAAGATAGTGATCGCGTTCGACTGCACGATGCTGAGCAGTCAATTCTCTCAATACATCTTCAATATAGAGGAGGCGATCTCCTTCATCACTTAGATTCCTTTTTCTCCGGAGATAGTTCATTTTGAAAGTCATCAGTGTTTGACTTGCCCCTATTACATCACTTTTAAATCGATCGCCGCCAAACTTGCGAATGTAGTCATCGGGGTCCATACCTTCCGGCATCGTTGCTATTTTTATGACTTTACCATTTTTCTGAAGCATCTCGGCTGCTCGAAAGCTGGCTTCAATACCTGCAGTATCTGAGTCATAGCAGATAATGATTGTATCAGCCATTCGCGTCAGTGCCGCTGCTTGTGCCTCCGTTAGAGAAGTCCCCATCGATGCAACGCTGCAGGTTACCCCTGCTTGATGTGCGCGCACAACATCAACATAGCCTTCAAGAAGCACTGCCAGACTGTTTTTACGAATTTCCTGCCTAGCCAAATGATAGCCATAAAGTATATTGCCTTTATGAAAGACATCAGATTCAGGCGAATTCAAATATTTGGGTTTATCCTCTCCGAGTGTCCGCCCACCAAAGGCAACCGTTTTGCCTCTCATATTGAAAATCGGAAAAATAATTCGGTTTCGAAACCGATCAAAATATTTGTTGTCGAAACCGCGTTTCTTAATCAAACCAACATGCTCCATCAATTCAAGGCGGATGCCTCTCTTCTGAAGCAGTTTCGTAACAGCATCCCAACTTTCAACTGCGTAGCCAATACGGAATCGTTCGATCATTTCAGACGTAAATCCACGTTCCTTAAGATATTTAATTCCCGGCGAGCCATACTTTGCAGTTGTAAGTAAATAATGATAAAATTTTGTTAACAGTTCCAATCCTTCGGTGATTTGTTTCTTCTTTTGATCGTTTGGATTCGGACGATCATTTTTCGCAAAAGAAGGCCCTAAATCAATATTCGCACGATCCGCAAGAGATTGGGCGGCTTCCGAGAAAGACATACCTTCGATTTCCATAATGAATGTGAACAAATTGCCTCCGGCTCCGCACCCGAAACAGTGATAAAGCTGCTTATCCGGCGATACGGAAAAAGAAGGTGTACGTTCAGAATGGAATGGGCAAAGACCGGTATAATTCGTTCCTTGCTTTTTTAACTGCACATAGCTGCCAATTACATCAACAATATCCAGAGATTTCCTAATCTTTTCAATTACATGTTCCTGAAGTTGCAAAAGGCATGCACCACCAGCATTCTTACTTATTTATATCCTAATGATCGAGTTGGCATAACAGTTTTGTTAAAGCTTCGGAAAAATATTTCCGGTTTTGACTCGTAAATGGTCGAGGTCCCCTCACTTTTTTTCCGGCATTTAATGCTTGATATGCCTGATACCTGCGTTCAAGCAGCATATTCACGTTGCGCTCATCAATCAATAGACCGCGTATGTTCAGAACAAAAACACGGCGTTTGGTAAGCAATCCGGCAAGCCCCATATCTTGGGTTATGACAACATCATTAGCAGATACATGATTCACAATATATAGATCGGCAGCTTCCTTTTCTTGATCGACAAATACCCATGTTCCCTCCCTGTCCAGTGAATAACTGGCATAGGAAGCGACAAAAACGGGTTCCAAACCAAACGAGCGCGCAATCATTATTGTTTCTTTTTTTACAGGACATGCATCTGCATCGACAAATAACATGATTTTTTTCATCATATTAAGCATTCTCTATTTCCTGCCAAAAATCCTGCATGTACTTTTATGTTTTTATATTTTAAATAATGTCACAAATTGTCGAATAAAGTAGAGGACAACAAGATATTATTATAAACTAAATTTGATTATTAAGACAGAGAAAACCATTTTCTTTTTTTCTTATTAATAAATTTCATTATAATAGACAAGGCGGCGGACTATTAATCAATTGCTCAGAAAACCTTGAATAACTATGTAATTAATTCTTCCTCACGCGGCAAAAATTGAGTGAGGATAGTGTAACGAAACAGCATTTAATCTTCAAAAAGAAAGTTTAAACATGAACCGGCGTCAAAAATTTAGCCCGCCAATCGGCGAGTTTTTTTTATTTATTTTTTGAGATTGCCATTATTCGCAAGGCTTACAAAAGCCTTTGTGATATTTGTTTTCGTCATGCGGCCGATAACCTCAAATCCATTCGCTTTTGGACGCACAACAGGAACAGCATCAATTTCTTTCGTAATCAGCAGCAAAGCAACATCCAAGACTGTATCGGTATGTTTACAGTAGGCAATGTTCGGCATTCGCGACATAATGACACTGACCGGAACCTGATTCATGTCCTGCGAACCAATTGCAGTTCTCAGTAAATCCTTTCTTGATAGGACCCCTGCTAATAATCCGTCATCATTAACCACAAACAATGATCCGACGTCCTCAACAAACATCTCACACACTGCTCTGTATGCAGATGCATTTTCAGTTATGACAACGGGGGAGGAATGAAAATCCTTGACTTTAAGCTTGGCAATTTCTTCAGAAAGAATGGTTTCTGACGTTTGGCCTGTGTAAAAGTAACCTACTCTCGGACGTGCTTCAAGAAATCCGGACATCGTAAGAATAGCCAAATCCGGTCTAAGTGTTGCACGTGTTACTTTTAAATGTTCTGCAATTTGTTCTCCAGTAATTGGTGCCTGATTTTTGACAATGTCTATAATTTTATGTTGTCGATCAGATAGATCCAAAACAGTCCCCTCCCCAATTGTTTTCGAACCTCTGTTTAATCGTTAATCATTCATCTGGTCAAATTTAGATAATTGTTCGATAAAACGTCTCGAACGAAGTTTAATGCCTGCGTTTTGCTCATAATAAGCATATATGATTGATACGATCTCGCCAATAGTTTTTGCTTTTAAAGAGACTTTTCCTAATCTGTCGAGAGGCACGGCGCGTATTAACGGCAATAATTTTTGAACGGTCCGGCTCATAACAAGAGCGTATTCATCCAATTTCGCACAATCTGCACACAGAAAACCGCCTTCAGAAATAGAAAAAAGATAATGTTCTTTTTTATTGCCGCAATGTATGCAACGCCCTAACTCAGGATCAATTCCGGCAAGAGGCATCATTTTCAATGCATACATCGATGACAGCACAGCGGGATCAGTACCTTTTTCCATCAGAAGTAGTGTATCACGCAGTAGATGATAATGGCCTTGTGAAGGGCGGCCGTCTTCTGTGAGCCGGTCTGTGAGTTCTAAAATCACTGCAGCATGTCCCATCTTCTCAATATTCTCTCTTATTGATCGGAACGGATTCAGCGTTTCAGCTTGATAAAGCACGCCAAGGCCTCTGCTTTTACTAAAAAGGCAGAGGCCGTAGAAGAGAACTTGACTCACCGCGGAAAGCGGATTTTTCGGTTTTTTGGCTCCTCTCGCCATTAACCCGATTTTGCCGAACTCTTTTGTGTATAGCGTTACTATTTTATTGGTTTCTCCATAATCGGTAGTACGAATGATAATGCCTTCCGCTTTGGACATCATCGTGATCACATCTTCCCTATTACTGGCCGATTGCCTGCTTAAGCCCCGGCATGTTCCTTCATTTCATCCATCCTGCAGTCCGGCTGAGTTTGCTCTTCGCCTTTGTCCTTTTCTATTTCTTTAATCAAAAGGTAAGATCCAATCGTTCCTGTCATACAAAATAACTTCCAACTGAGATCCAACATGTTTCTCATCCTTCCCATCTTTTCTCCTCACTAATAGCGTGGACGAAAAGCGCAGAAACATGTGAAGAAATGATTGTCAATTAAGTTATGGATGAGTGGGTACCCATTAATCATCTTGAATTGTGTAGCCGAAGTTCTTGAGTTCCTCTTCTTTATCGCGCCAATTCTTATCCACCTTTACCCACAGCTCCAGGAAAACTTTGGATCCAATTAAGGCTTCAATCTCCTTACGTGCCAACGTTCCGATTTCCTTTAGCATACTGCCTGACCTTCCAATAATAATCCCTTTTTGAGAAGATCGTTCAACCATAATTGTTGCTTGAATTTCTGTAAGATGCCGCTTCTCATCCACTTTCATTTTGTCAATGACAACAGCGATGGCATGCGGCACTTCATCACGGGTCAGATGCAGAATCTTCTCACGTATTAATTCCGCGACAATAAAACGTTCCGGATGATCGGTAACCTGATCATCGGGATAATACTTTGGACCTTCTGGAAGATAATGGCTGATTTGATCCATGAGTGTTGTGACATTTTGGCCTTGAAGCGCTGAGATCGGTATAATTTCTTTAAAAGAATAGAGCTGACGATAACGATCAATAAGGGGCAGCAACTCGTCCGGGTGCACTTTATCAATTTTATTGACAATTAGAAATACAGGTGCATCTGTCTTTTTCAAAAAATCAATAATAAACTGATCGCCTCGCCCATAGCCTTGCTCAGCATCAATAAGAAATAGTACAAGATCTACTTCATTCAATGTAGCAAGTGCAAGCGAGGTCATCATCTGTCCAAGCTTGTGCTTCGGTTTATGTATACCCGGTGTGTCGATAAACACAACTTGCTCGTCATCGGTCGTGTAAATACCGTGAATCTTATTTCGTGTTGTCTGCGCTTTATCACTCATAATTGCAATTTTCTGTCCGAGTACACGGTTCAGCAAGGTTGATTTCCCTACGTTCGGCCGACCGACAATGGCTGCAAATCCTGATTTAAATACCTTACTCATTTCATGTCCTCCGATACGAATGCACCTGGCAGCAGCTGAGCAACCGTGGTGATTTCTGTAATACCTTCTGTGTTCGCCAAAATAACACGCATGTCAGCTGGACACAATTCACTCATGACTTGTCTGCACGCGCCGCACGGAGGCACAGGGCGGCGACTTTCAGCAATCACTGCAATAGCCGTATAATCATGTTCCCCCTCTGAAAATGCTTTAAAGATTGCTGTTCGTTCGGCGCAATTGCATACCGAATATGCAGCATTTTCAATATTGCATCCGGTAAACACTCTACCCGATTTTGTGAGCAGAGCGGCGCCAACTTGATAATGAGAATATGGCACATAAGCCATCTGCATCGCCCCGCGGGCAAGTGAAACAAGCTTTTTGTCATCCATCTATTTACACACTCCTATTATTTTTACGTTAACTTATTCACAACAATAACGATAAATACGGCTACTGAAACAACCGAGAACCACCAGACAGCAGCGGCTGCTGCGTCCTTAGCAGCCTTAGCCATCGGATGCTGCTCTTGCGTAACCAAGTCGACAACCCGCTCAATAGCCGTGTTAACAAGCTCCAGGCTGATCACTCCGCCAATTAAGAGAAACACAATCATTAATTCAATTGGCGACACATGAATGATGATCGAAAAGATAACAACAGCAACCGCAGCGAAAATCTGAATATGAATATTCCGTTCCTGCACAAATGCAAGAATGAAACCGGATATTGCATCCTTAAAACTCTCAACAAGATGTTTGTGTCTCCGAAGATGATGGCCGTTCATCTTAATTCCTGCTTAATCCGAACGAGGAGAGAATAGTTTCCTGAATGCCAAACATTTCTTTCTCCTGTTCCTTAGTTTGATGATCATAGCCGAGTAAGTGAAGCAAGCCATGAATCACGAGAAAGCCAAGTTCACGTTCAAATGAATGATTATATTCAGCTGCCTGTTCATGAGTGCGCTCAACCGAAATAATAATATCTCCAAGTACTCTTGGTTCTCCTTCTTCAGGCAGAATCGGCACCTCATCCTCTCCCATTTCTTCAAGTGCAAATGAGATCACATCGGTTGGACGGTCAATTCCGCGATAGTCGCGGTTAATAACCTGAATTCGTTCATTATCAACAAACGTGAGCGAACACTCAATTTCGCCCTCTAAATCCAAATAATCTGCTGCGTGATCAAGAAGACCGATCACACTTTCTTGTACTTTTTCATTAATTTCTCCAGTTTCATCATGCATATCAATTGTCATTGTCATTTTGTGTTCACCTTTTTCATTTTGAGGTCTTTGGGATATTCAATACGGGAATGGTAAACACCTCTCAGTGTTTCATCGATCGATTTCTCCACACTTTTCAGCTCTTTCAATGTAATTTTGCATTCATCAAACTGACCGTCGCTCAATCGATCATTAAAAATGCTTTTCACAAGATTGTTTACCTTAACCGGATTTGGTTTTTTCATGGCACGAACAGCAGCCTCTATACTGTCGGCAAGTTCGACAACTGCAGCTTCCTTCGTCTGTACTTTAGGACCCGGATATCGAAATTCACTTTCATCTATCGGCTTATCACTTTGTTCCTGCGCTTTCACATAAAAATATTTCAGCAAAGTGGTTCCGTGATGCTGCTCAGCAATGTCAATGATTTCTTTGGGCATACGATATTGGCGCAAAATATCAGCCCCATCATAGGGATGAGAAATAATAATCGTGCGGCTGAGTTGCGGCGAAATTTTGTCATGGGGATTGACCCCGTCCATCTGATTTTCAACGAAAAATTTCGGCCGTTTCGTTTTGCCTACATCATGATAATACGCTGCAACACGGGCAAGCAAACCATTTGCTCCAATGACTTCGCACGCACGTTCCGCTAAATTAGCTACCATGAGACTGTGATGATAAGTTCCCGGTGCTTCAATCAATATCTTTCTGAGCAGCGGATGATTCGGATTTGACAACTCGATCAAACGAATCGGCGAGAGAATGCTGAATCCTGTTTCAAATAGAGGCATCAAACCATTCGTAAGGATTGCCGATAGAAAACCAGATAATGCAGCAAAACCAAGGCTGAGGCCGGTGTTTAGCGGTGAGAACGGTGTGTTTTGGAACATTAATAATGAAAGAACAACGAGCACATTCACGAGGGCTATGAGCCCGCCGGTTTGGATTATTTTAGGGCGGGCCTGGCGCTTCCGCAAAACCATTGCACCTGCCAGCGAAGAAAAGAATAAATAAATACCTAATGTCGAATCAAAAATTGCTGCCTTTGCACTGATTCCGAACAAGACACTGCCGACCACTGAAAGAAGAAAGCCTGAGACAATGGCTATTCGTTCATTGAGCAGAATTCGTATCATCAGTGACGCCATGGCCAGTGGCACAAGAAAGCTGATCCCCGTTAAATTGGTGAGTTTAAGATAGCTGCAAAGCTTTATGAGCGCGGCAGCTCCTGAAAAAATGATTGCATAGATATATAAAAATTTCACTGAATACTGCGGATGCTTCTCTTTAAAACGATAATATTCGAACCAAAAAATAAACATAATAAAGCCGGTGAAAAGGAGAAGTCCGACAAAAGGAATGATATTAAAATGATCATCAAGCAAGCCGACCAGCTTAAGCTGACGTATCATATCATTTGTAATCAGTTCACCCTTTTTTACGATAACCTCGCCTTGGTGAATCACCACGTTGTCAACGTTTCTTGCAGCTTCCTGTTTATTCTGTTTTGTCGCGTTAGCATCAAAAGAATAATTAGCCGTGATGTAAGAATGCAGCACATCATTCAAAGCACCTCGTATACTGTCGTTCAATACCGAGGACGGCAAGGAGGCCGATGCTTTGTCCTGAACACGTTCCAGATCATTCCAACCGACTTTATCGTTCATTGCTTCATAGATACCGGTGCTTGCAATATCCTCAGCAATTTGCAGATTATGATCCGATGCCGTAAGCAGAGCAGTCAGTGTATTGTCTGATAAATGGGAATCAGCTGAATCTGAAAGACGTTCCGATATCATTTTAATCGCTGTATTGATCTGATCCTGATCCGAATCAGCAGATATCTTTTGCTCCTTTTTTACTGACGCAATTGTGTCAAACAGATCGCCGACTTTTTCAACCTGCATAAGCCCGAGATTTTTATTATAAGCGTAGGCGGACGGTGTTGATCCGATCGCTTCCTGCCGTTTCGCATGCGTTGCTTGAGTATCTACTGTATCAATTGGCGACTGTATATCAGTGGTTGCTATTTCATGAAGCTTCACATTCGGATTTTTGGGCAGGACACTGCCGATCATCAGCCCGTACAAAATGAGACCGACAATGAGCAGAATACTCCAATCAGCTAGATACGTTAGAGCAAATCGTTTTATTTTTTGTTTGAATTGGATTTGTGATGTCATTGCTGCGCCTCCGCAACTTGTTTCCACTGCTTAGCCGGCAAACAAACCGGACGAGCCTTTCTCAATTGCGAATCAGACGTCCTTTCAACAGTCAGTCGCCATATGCTTCAATAATTTTTTGCACAAGCGGATGCCTTACAACATCAGTGCGATTTAAATTAATAAAAGATATACCATCGACATGTTCCAGTAATTCTTTAGCCGTCTTCAGTCCTGACTTTTTTCCCTTCGGTAGGTCCACTTGGGTCACATCACCTGTAATAATCATTTTCGATCCGAATCCAAGACGTGTCAGGAACATTTTCATTTGCTCCTGAGTTGTATTCTGTGCCTCATCCAAGATGACATAGGCATCTTCCAAGGTCCGCCCTCGCATATAAGCAAGCGGTGCTACTTCAATTGTCCCACGTTCAATTAAGCGGAGTGTGTGTTCCGAACCCAGCACGTCGTGAAGCGCATCGTACAGAGGCCGCAGATACGGATCGACCTTCTCCTTTAAATCTCCGGGAAGGAATCCAAGACTTTCTCCGGCTTCCACTGCCGGCCTTGTTAAAACGAGACGTTTGATTTTTCCCGCTTTCATTGCGGTCACCGCCATAACGACCGCCAAATATGTTTTTCCTGTTCCTGCTGGACCAATAGCAAACACCATGTCGTGTTTTCTTATTGCCTCAACATATTGCTTTTGACCAAGTGTTTTGACACGAATAGGTTTTCCTTTGCTGTTGGTCGTGATTTCGTTCTCATATAAGCCGCCAAAGGCTTCCAACTGGCCGTTATCAGCCATTTTGAGCGCATAGACCGCATCTCGCCCTGTAATGGAGATTCCTCTTCTTATCAGGCTCAGAAGCGCACTCAGCACTTGTTCAACTTTACGTGCATCTGCCTCGCTCTCTGCTGAGACACTAACTGATCCGCCTCGCGTTACAATTGAAATACCAAGTGTCTGTTCAATTATTTTTAAATGTGCATCTCCTGGTCCGAAAAGCATCAGCGCTTCGTTTCCATTTTCAAAATCCAGTGTAATTTTATATAAATGGCGTTCTGGCAAGCTCTATGTGTCCTCCTCAAAAATCAGTAGCGTTTCCATCATTTTACCATATCTCGATGTTTAAATTCCAATCCGTTTTGATGTACATCTCCGAAGGCTCGCAAAAGAAAAACGGATGCACGTTTGTCAATCCGTTTTCTGCTTCATTTTTTTCGTCTCTTTTTTTACATCAATTGCTTTAGATTCGGCAATGTTCTCATTCACGACTTGGTGCGTTCGGATATAAAGAGTGTTATTCACGACTTTTTTATAATCGACTGCAGAAGTTATTATTTTCGATTCTTTTGGAAGGCTGTCCAGTAATTTTTTATCGGAAGACTCAATAGCATCCTTGATTGCCTGTTTCTGCGTTAGTTTGCGTTCGACTGTCTTCTTTTGTCTGTAGTCTTCCCGAATAAACGCAAATGGCGTCTTCCAGATCAGAAAACGAATCGGCTTTTTAGTGGTTTCACGATCGTACTGCTTGAAGGGCTTAGACTTGATTCCCCATAGCGGTATCTGTGCCTGCCACATCTTTACTTTATATTTAAAATAAACGTTGCCGGAATAAAGCGTATAATGGCTGACAAGCGGAATTTGTGCTTCTGAATGATACCAAGTTTCCCCGACTACTTTTCCTTTTGCGGAAACAAATCGAGAGAATTTCTCATTTCCAATCTTGCCGCTGACTAATACTTGGCCTTTTTTCACAAATTGGTCGCTTTCAACAACAGGTTGTCCGGTTTCAACAAATAAACGCTGAACAACCGCTTGCTTGGTTGCGACAAGATTTCTTGGCCCTGCAACCGATTTCGGCTTCGGATATTTCTTTTGTACAACGCTGACCTTATAGGTGGTACCCTCCTTTGAAACGCCGATCCATGTCACTTTAGTCAATTTTGTCGACAAGGCGCTTTCAAGATGACCGGTATCTGGAATAAACAGGTCAAGTGATCCCTCATATAAATGATTCTGTTTCAGAATGCTGCGGATTTGCGTCTCCAATTTAACATCTGCGCCGTCAATTCGGATCGACCACACCATGTTCGAAAGGATGAGCAGCAGCAGAATAAAGAATATAAAACCCACTGTAATTCCCAACCGCAGCTTTATTTTCTTCATAAAAAAGGGCAGGCCTGCTTTTCTAAGAATACGAATTCGGCAATCCGAGGCCTTGAGCCACTTCTTTAAAGTATTCGAGTCGGCAAGTTCTATAAAACAAATGAGGGTTGTCTCATTTTTGCGCACAATATGCCATATTTTCACGTGTTCGCGCATACATAGGCGGATAAATTTTTCGGGATCTTTACCAATGATCTCTGCTTTTAAATAGCCCTCTGCACGATGAAAAGTATGCTTCAACCTGCCAGCCTCCCTTCAGTTATCCACAAATCGAACATCATTCACCTGTCCTTGAAGAACGATTTCTTTCTCTAAAATAGTCTCCAGAACAAAATCATCACCCGCAATATGAAGCTCGCCTTTGCTCAGTGCGAGTCTCAGTTCAGTTTTTGAAAACGCGAGAACACTTTCGTAGTTTTCTATGGAGAGACGGAACTGGCCGATTAAGGTTAGACGAGGCACACCCAATACAACATCTTCAGGAATGTCGGACACTTCGGCAAACCATTTTTTAAACTGAGCGCTCCATTTTCTCATGATCTCTCTCCACCTCTTTACAACCTTATGAGCAAAGAATGGCGGCTAGCACTATGAATCTGCCAAATTGCCGAGAAAGTCTGATGAGAGTGTGACCTGGCTACGCCTTATATTATTTTTTTGATCTTTATATTTTCTTAGCTTGTATAACTAAAAAGATCCGTCAGCCATTTCGGCTGCGGATCTTATCGTTATGGGTTAACGTATTCGTTTTTTCACAAAAAAAGGATGCGGTTGAACGGCTCGCGGTTTCCCAATGCATTCTGAAAAAATAAAGGCTTGGCGCAGCGCATCTTGATTCCGGCTCCATCCCGTTCCAGAATTTCCAGATATAGAAGTTCTCGGTGTATCTCGCATCCCGCCTGCTGCTTTTTTGCTAGAAGACTGGTCGATGCGTTTCTTAGTTTCATAATATTGCTTCATGAATTCATTTTCTGCGGGAATATCAGCAGATGCCTGTTCAGTTACCGAATCAGATTTCCGCTGTGCTGTTCTGCCGGGTTCAGAACGTTGTCGTACGGTCCGTTGAACCTGAGGCCGTGCAGTTCCTGACCTTCCGCGTTCCTGACGACGTTTTTGTTCTTCAGCATTTTGCTTTTCAACAGACTTCGCTACATAAAAAACTAACAATATGACGAGTCCGATAACCCAAACCATTGCCTCGCCTCCTTTACGAATCGCAACGGTTACTTATACTCATCGCCTGATGTATTGTCGCTGTTGTTCTCTTTGCCAAACGAGTGACGCATTTCCGTATCTGCTTTGATATTATTGTAATTCATGTAATCCATGACGCCTAATTTTCCCGATTTTAGCGCAGATGCCATGGCAAGCGGTACCTCAGACTCAGCCTCAACAACTTTAGCACGCATCTCTTCGACACGCGCGCGCATTTCCTGTTCATTGGCAACAGCCATCGCGCGACGTTCTTCAGCCTTTGCTTGGGCAATGTTTTTGTCTGCTTCAGCTTGTTCGGTCTGCAGAAAAGCACCAATATTCTTGCCGACATCAACATCGGCAATATCGATTGATAAAATTTCAAAAGCAGTTCCTGCGTCAAGACCCTTTTCAAGCACGGTCTTTGAAATCGTATCCGGATTTTTTAAAACGTCTTTATGAGTATGTGATGCACCAATTGTGCTGACAACGCCTTCGCCGACACGGGCAACAACCGTTTCCTCGCCTGCACCGCCGACTAGACGGTCAATATTGGCACGAACGGTAATTCGCGCCTTGACTTTAACTTCAATACCGTTAATGGCGACGCCGGCAATATACGGTGTTTCGATAACTTTTGGGTTGACGCTCATCTGCACCGCTTCAAGAACATTTCGTCCGGCCAGATCAATTGCCGCCGCACGTTCAAAGGTAAGCGCAATATTCGCACGATGTGCAGCAATCAGTGCGTTGACGACACGGTCAACGTTGCCGCCGGCTAGATAATGACTTTCCAGTTGATTGGTATGCAAATCAAGGCCTGCTTTGGTCGCTTTGATCAGCGGATCGATGACGCGTCTTGGAACAACTCGCCTCAGCCTCATACCGATCAATGTAAAGATGCTGATACGAACCCCTGATGACAAAGCCGAGATCCACAGCATCACCGGTACAAAAGTGAAAAGAATGACAATCGCGATAATGATAAGTGCCGCAATAATTAATATCCCAACTGTTGAAGCATCTAATTGCATGTACTCATCCCCTAACTATTCATAATCTGGCACAGCCAGTCTTTACCTGTGTTCACCATACAAAGCGCTTCAAAAAAGAAGAGCTTATGTAAACAAAGCTCTGTTTGCATTTTTAACAAACAGAGCTTCCTTTTTTCTTTTAACTTAATTTACTGCGCACGATTTTATTGATCATGCTGCCATCCGCCCGGCCTTTGACTTTCGGCATGACTGCTTTCATCACTTTGCCGATATCTGCCTTGGAGGCAGCGCCGACTTCCGAAATTGTTTCATCTATAATCGCCGCAACTTTCTCTTCAGAAAGCTGTTCAGGCATATAAGATTGGACAATTGCAATTTCATTGGTGACTTCATCAACTAGATCCTGTCGCCCTGCATTCTTAAACTCTTGGAGGGAGTCTTTCCTCTGCTTAAGTTCTCGGGCCAGAACCGCCAGTGCCTCGTCATCGGACAATGGTTTACCAAGCTTGATCGATTCGTTCTGCAGCGATGTCTTGATCATGCGAATAACCGAGAGACGAGCTTTCTCCCTCGCTTTCATCGCTTGTTTCATATCTGTAGTCAAACGATCAACAAGGCTCATTTGTAGTGCTCCTTTTTCGATAGTGTCCAAATCGCAGGGAAAATCGCAATCATTTATAAGCAAATTCCCTTTGTTGAACAAATCTCTTAATATCTGCGGCGTTTTTTACGCGCAGCCTCAGATTTCTTCTTACGCTTAACACTTGGTTTCTCGTAATTTCTCCGTTTCTTAACTTCTGCTAATGTACCGGATTTAGAGACCGACCGTTTAAAGCGTCGCAGCGCATCTTCAATCGATTCATTCTTCCGAACTCTTGTCTCGACCATCTTTGTTTCCCTCCCTCCAAAAACGAAAACAACTCAACTGACATCTTTTATGTCAATTGCCATTATATACGATAAAAAACAAATTATCAAATTTAGGAAAGCGTTTTTTCCATACTTCTCTAAAATTATACATTGATCTAATCAATAATTGAGGCTGTTCATTTATTTTTGCCAGTCGGTCTAACCAGCAATTCTTTTTTCAGGTCAATTATTTTGCATAGAAATTTTTTTGTCATTCCTGATTACCCTTGTCCATACAATAGGACGAGGTGATCGACCGTGGATCAGCAGGTTATTCTTTTTATTTTATATATTTTACTTTTTTTATTCGGTATGGGTGTCATGACAGGCGGAATGCATGCATTGGTAGGAAACCGAATGCGTCGAACACTTGAGCGTGCCGCAAGTACGCCATTAAAGGGGCTTGTGATCGGCACATTTGCGTCTATGCTGCTGCAGAGCAGCTCTGCCGTGACAATCATTACTGTCGGCTTAATCGGCGCACAGGCGATGCGCTTTTCGCAAAGTGTCGGTATTATTCTTGGCGCCAATATCGGCACAACCTTGACCGGAGAAATTGCTGCTTTGCCTGTTGGTTCCATTCATTATGTTTTTTTAGGAGCAGGATTGCTCACCATGTGTCTGCCGTTTCGCCGCTTTTTTTCGATTGGATCCTTCCTATTCGGCATCGGCTGTCTGTTTGCATCAATGAACGGCTTCAGTTCTTTATCTGAAACTCTTGTTCAATCGCCGTTTATTCGCGATCTACTTGTCGATGCCAACGAGAGTATGATTTACGCAGTCATTGTCGGCACACTATTTTCGGCGATCATACAATCCAGTTCCGCAACCCTGCTTGTTTGCATGGGCTTTTTAGACCACAATATTTTGTCACTTCCTGCTGCAATTGCAATCATGCTCGGCTCGAATGTAGGCACATGTCTCACAACTTATATTGCAAGTCTCGGAACCGGAAGGGAAGGACGATGGACCGCATATACTCATATTCTTTTCAATGTCCTGAGCGTTATCGTCTTCTTTCCGTTCATTCACTTTATGTCCGACTATTCCATGATGATCGGCGGCACCGGACGAGCAGCCCTCGCTCACGCCTCCGTTCTTTTCAACCTAATCACTGGTTTTATTGCTGTGCCTCTGGCAGGTCCGTTCGGTCGCTGGGTGGAGCGCACCCGATTATAAGAAAACCGGGCAAAAAGCGCCCGGTCCTTACTTTCACAGGACGTGATGGCTTTCGCGTTGCATACAGGACGCATGCGTATTTAGCGAAAGCTCCTTTATTGAAAGCTCCTTTGCAAATATTGTTTTTGATCATTAACCTTGTGCTTGAAAAGACCGTTCTATTTTCATAAATTATTTTGGTCCTTCATTAAGTTAACGAGTAAAATAAGCAGAATTTTTCCGTCTATTTCTCAGATTGGGTGCTTGCTTGCCTGATCGCCCACCCGTATCCTATGACGTTGATCATCGTACCAGCAAGGAAGAACGATATACTTTCTTTTCTTGTAAGAAAAAAACCTGCCGATTGGCAAGTTTTGATTACAGCAGGTAAATAGATGTGCTTAAAAGTCAGCTTAAACCCATTGCTTCTGAGGGTTCATTTTCCGCAATGCGCACATATACACCTTCATTTATTGGATAGCCTGTTTTTATGAGCTTAACACGGACCAATTTTCCAACAATATCCTTAGATGGATATTTAAATTTCACTTTTAGATAGTTATCAGTAAATCCTACAAAATAACCATCAGGTTCGCGGTGATTCAAGGGTTCCTCCGGAATGACTTCCAGCACTTGATTAAGATACTTTTCTGCATAGTCCGCTGAAAGTTTGGTTGACAATTCAATCAAGCGGTTAACACGATCATGCTTGACTTCATCAGGGACTTGATCCGGCATGCCTGCTGCCGGCGTACCCGTTCTCTGCGAATATGGAAAAACATGGAGTTCTGAGAAATGAAGATCCCGAATGAAATCATAGGTTTCCTGAAACTCTTCATCTGTCTCTCCCGGAAAACCGACAATGACATCCGACGTCAGAGCAAAATCAGGCAGTGCTTCACGCAAGCGCGCAATTTTCTCCGCAAAAAAACCTGTTTTGTATTTGCGGTGCATGCGCTCGAGCACACTGTCCGAACCTGCTTGAAGCGGAATATGAAGATGTCTGGCCAGAATCTTTGATTTGCCCACAACATCAATCACTTCATCAGTGATTTGGCTCGCTTCAATTGAAGAGATTCTCAAACGCTTCAACCCGCGCACATTCTTCTCTAAATCGCGCAGCAGCTGCGCGAAATTGTAATTGTCCATGTCTTCGCCATAGCCTGCCGTATGTATTCCGGTCAGAACAATTTCCTTATAGCCGGCGTCGACCAGCTGCTGTGCCTGCTTCAACACATTCTCAGGTTCGCGGGAGCGTAAAAGTCCACGTGCCCAAGGAATCACGCAAAATGTGCAAAAGTTATTGCATCCTTCTTGAATCTTCAGTGATGCCCGTGTTCGATCCGTAAACTCGGGAACATCCAATTCTTCGTAAATTTTCGCTTTCATAATATCACTTACACCGTTAATCGGTTCCCGATCTTTCCGGTACTGATCAACGAACCCAAGCAAGCGATTACGGTCTTGCGTACCGACAACAATATCTACCCCGGGTATAGACATGACTTCAGCAGGTGAGGTCTGAGCATAACAGCCCGTCACGCAAATAACAGCATCCGGATTGTTGCGAATGGCACGACGAATCGTCTGTCGGCTTTTTTGGTCGCCCGTATTTGTTACCGTGCATGTATTAATGACATAAACATCTGCATGTCTTTCAAATTCAGCACGATCATAGCCGCTCTTCTTAAAAAGCTGCCAGATCGCTTCGGTTTCGTAATGATTGACTTTGCATCCTAAAGTGTGAAAAGCAACAGAGGGCATTTTTAATCATCCACCTCACAATTTAGTAATTCAAAATGATAGGAAATTGCTGACAACAGATAGATTGCTGCCGTCTCGGTTCTCAATATTCTTGGACCAAGTCCGCAAAGTAAAAAGCCATGATCTTCAAGTTTCTTTGCCTCATCGACAGTAATACCGCCTTCCGGGCCGATAACTGCCAGCAGTCGGTCACCTTTACTCATCTTTTTCAATAGAGTGGGAAATCCAGCCTGTGCACCGGATTTAGCCGTCTCCTCAAAAGCAACCATTTTAAAGGGGTAGGAGGTCCCAAGGGCGATCAATTGATCAAGGCCCATTGGTTCGCTCAGCTTTGGAATATACAGGCGATGAGATTGTTCTGCGGCTTCCTTGCTGATTTTCTCCAGACGAAGCCGTTTTTTGTCCTTTTTATCTTTTTTCCAAAGCGCTATTGATCGCTGGGCTTGAAAAGGGATAAAAAGGGAGGCGCCGCATTCCGTCCCCTTTTGAATGATTGTATCAAATTTATCGGCCTTGGGTATGCCTTGAGCAACGGTCACCTGAATGGGAAGCTCAGGATTGTTCGTCATTTTTTGCTTAATGATTGCGCAGACCTGTCCTTCATCAGTGCTCTCAATAGAACAAAGATAAGCTTCCCCTTTGTTATTGGCACAAATAAGCGGATCAGAAGGCTTCATGCGCATCACCTTTTGAATATGACGAGCATCATCACCGGTAATGACAACTTTATTTTCAGTAAAATGATCCTCAGGAATAAAGTAACGCTGCATTTCAATTCGCCTTCTCAGCGACGAGGGCAACCCAGTCACCGGAGTCCAATTCTTCGATCACGCGCAATCCGGATTTAATAAGTGCTTCTTCCACTTGATCTTTTTTCGGTCTGATGATGCCTGAAGCAATAAGTTTGCCATCTTTTTGCAATAGATTTGCGACTCCGCCTTCTGCCAACCGGATCACAAGTTCGGCAAGAAGATTGGCAACAACAATGGTATACTTGCCTTCGACATTGTCAGAAAGGTTGTTGCGGCTGACCGAAACAACATCTTGAACTTTATTCAATTTGACATTAATTTTGGCAGATTGAACAGCTACTTGATCCAAATCCACTGCAGTGACCCTCGCTGCCCCCAACTTTGCCGCCGCAATGGACAATACACCGGTGCCGGTTCCGACATCAAGCACCTCAGCATGTTCAGACAAATATTTTTCAAGTGCCTCAATACAGAGCACGGTTGTCGGATGTGTCCCTGTACCGAATGCCATTCCGGGGTCAAGCTCAATCACCTTTCGATTCGGATCATCCGGTTGAAATTCTTCCCATGTAGGAGCGATATAAAAATGTTCACCTACACGCACCGGTTTATAATACTTTTTCCAAGCGGTTGCCCACTCTTCCTCATTATGCTCGCTGAACGTAAGACGCCCATCACCCATGTCGATATCATACAAAAGAAGGTTGTTCAGCGATTGCTTAATTTCTTCAACCGTTTCTCCAAGAAAGCTGTTGACAGGCAAATACGCTTTTACGTTTACGCCTTCAATCGGATAGTCAGCGGGATCAAGTGAATATTCCGCACCGTCATCGGATTGAAATGTTTTTTGCAGATCCTGAGAATCTTCAATAACGACACCGCCTGCGCCGGCTTCATAGAGAACATTAGTCACCGGCTCGATCGCTTCTTCAGTTGTATGAATACAAATTTCCGACCATCTCATCGCGTAAGTGGATTCGCTCCTTGTAGATGTTTCATTTTTTATTCATTGCTTAAAAAGAGTGATCAATCAGCCTTAAATACTTTTTTCATCTTGCCAAGGATGCCTTCATCATCTTCACTTAATTTATTTCCACTAAGTTCAGCAAGTTTCTTGAAAACTGCTTTTTCTTCAGTGGACAGATGCTTCGGTGTGACAACCTTAACGGTGACATGTTCATCGCCTTGACCATAGCCTCTGACATTCTTGATTCCCTTGCCTCTCAGGCGAAATTTGGTGCCGGTCTGAGTTCCTGCAGGAATACGCAGCTTCACGTTTCCATACAGAGTCGGTACTTCGATTTCATCGCCAAGTGCTGCTTGGGCAAAATTCAAAGGAACATCCAATAAGACATCATCACCGGCTCGTTGGTAATATTTATGCGGCTTGACACTGAATACAATGTACAGATCTCCTGACGGTCCTCCGTTCACTCCTGGTTCACCATGACCGGATAAACGAATCTGCTGGCCGTCGTCAATACCCGCAGGAATCTTGACTTCGATCTTTTTGTTCACTTTCATCTTGCCTGTGCCTGCACAAGTTCCGCATGGATTCTTAATAATCTTGCCGGTGCCGTGGCAGTACGGACAAACGCGTCGATTCACAATACGTCCAAACGGTGTATTCTGTTCCTGATTCAATTGCCCGGTACCGTGACAATGAGAACATTGTGCCGGCTTAGTACCCGGCTTCGCACCGGTTCCGTGACAAGTCGTACATGTTTCTTCCTTCGGTATCCGGATATCGGTAGTTTTGCCGAACGCGGCTTCTTCAAAGGTAATTGACATCTCGTATTGCAGATCCGATCCCTGACGCGGAGCATTAGGATCACGGCGTCTCGAACCGCCGCCATTAAAAATTTGATCAAAGATATCGCCGAACCCGCCAAAGTCGGCACCGCTGAACCCTTGAGCTCCGCCAAAGCCTCCTTGATTCGGGTCTGCCTCGCCAAATTGATCATACTGCGCTCTTTTTTGAGGGTCACTTAAAGTCTCGTAGGCCTTTGTGACCTCTTTAAATTTTTCCGGCGCATCCGCATCTTTATTTACATCGGGATGGTATTTTCGTGCCAGTTTTCGAAACGCTTTTTTAATTTCATCCTTCGAGGCGTCTTTATTTACGCCTAGGATTTCGTAATAATCCCGCTTACTCATCAAATCACTCCCGAAATGATTTCACATAGAGTTTATCATATCATTCGCTTGACTGCTTAAGCAAGAAAAAGCCAAAGCCAGAAACCATGTCCGACTTCGACTTTCTCACAAAAAATTGCTTTCAGGCTTAATCATGGAAGCTGCAAAGCGCTCCGTTGAACAGATCAATAACTAGCGTATGACTGATCAGTTCTTTTTGTTCTTGTCTTTGTCCTCATCATCGACTTCTTTGTAGTCAGCATCAACAACATTGTCGTCGTCCTTTTTACCGCTAGCTGAGCCTTGAGCACCTTGAGCTTGTTGTGCTTGCTGTGCCTGTTGGTACAACTTAACAGAGAGCTGTTGAACGATTTCATTCAGTTCATCTTTTGCAGCCTTGATTGCTTCATTATCTTTGCCGTCCAATGCTTTTTTCAGCTTATCCTTAGCTGCCTCTGCTTTTGATTTCTCAGAAGCATCAACCTTATCGCCAAGGTCTTTCAGTGTCTTTTCCGTCGCAAAAATTAATTGGTCTGCTTCATTACGGAGATCAACTTCCTCTTTACGCTGCTTATCTGCATCGGCATTTGCTTCAGCATCCTTAACCATCTTATCAATTTCTTCGTCGCTTAGACCTGAAGACGATTGAATCGTGATGGATTGTTCCTTATTCGTACCTTTGTCTTTTGCTTTAACATTTACAATACCGTTTGCATCAATTTCGAACGTTACTTCAATCTGCGGAATGCCGCGTGGAGCCGGCGGAATATCAGTCAATTGGAAACGTCCAAGCGTTTTATTATCCGCGGCCATCTGGCGTTCACCTTGAAGCACATGGATATCCACGGCCGTCTGGTTGTCCGCTGCCGTTGAGAACACTTGCGATTTGCTTGTCGGGATCGTTGTGTTGCGATCGATCAATTTCGTGAACACACCGCCCATTGTTTCAATACCAAGTGAAAGCGGAGTAACGTCAAGCAGTACGACATCCTTAACATCGCCGGTGAGAACGCCGCCTTGAATTGCCGCTCCGACGGCAACAACCTCGTCAGGGTTTACACCCTTGCTTGGTTCCTTGCCTGTCAGGTTCTTGATTGCTGCTTGAACAGCAGGAATACGAGTTGATCCACCGACGAGAACGATTTTGTGAATATCGTCCATCGTCATATCTGCGTCGGACAATGCCTGACGAACAGGACCCATCGTCGATTCAACGAGGTCTGCAGTCAATTCATCGAATTTCGCACGTGAGAGATTCATTTCCAAGTGTTTCGGACCGGTTGCGTCAGCAGAGATAAATGGCAGTGAGATTTGAGCCTGTGAAACACCGGAAAGCTCTTTCTTTGCTTTTTCAGACGCATCTTTCAAACGTTGCAGCGCCATTTTATCACCGGAGAGGTCAATACCGGTTTCCTTCTTAAATTCACTGACTAAATAATTGATAATGCGTTCGTCGAAATCGTCGCCGCCAAGTCTGTTGTTTCCGGCAGTTGCTTTAACTTCGAAAATGCCGTCGCCTAGTTCAAGAATAGATACGTCAAACGTACCACCGCCAAGGTCGAAAACAAGAATCGTCTGATCTTCGCCTTTGTCAAGACCATAAGCAAGCGATGCTGCCGTTGGTTCGTTGATAATTCTCAGAACTTCGAGTCCGGCAATCTTACCGGCATCTTTAGTTGCCTGACGTTGAGCGTCATTAAAGTAAGCCGGTACCGTGATAACTGCCTTTTCTACTTTTTCGCCAAGATATGCCTCAGCGTCTGATTTCAATTTTTGAAGAATAATTGCTGAGATTTCCTGCGGTGTATATTTTTTACCTTCCGCCTCAACCTTATAGTCCGTACCCATATGACGTTTGATCGAAAGAATCGTATTCGGGTTAGTTACTGCTTGGCGTTTTGCCACTTCACCGACCTGACGTTCGCCATTCTTAAAAGCAACAGCAGAAGGAGTAGTACGCGCACCTTCCGGGTTAGGAATAACGACCGGTTCGCCGCCTTCCATAACTGCCACACAAGAGTTTGTTGTTCCTAAGTCAATACCAATAATTTTACTCATGTTCATTTCCTCCTAATATTTAAAAAACATTAAGTTTGAACCGTCTAAATCAAGAGCTGACCTTCACCATTGCCGGACGTATCACTCGGCCATTAAGTGTGTAGCCTGCTTGAAGCACCTGTATAACTGTGCCTGATTCATGCTCGCCGCTTTCTTCCTGCATCACGGCTTGATGTACGTTGGGATCAAACGGTTGATGCAAAGAAGGAATTTCTTCAACGCCTTCTTTTTTAAGCGCGCTTTCCAATTTCGACAAAACCATTTCCATTCCCTTTTTTAAAGCCTGAGCATCTTCAGACACAGCTTCGACTGCAAGTGCACGTTGAAAATTATCAAGCGTCTCAAGCATATCAGAGACAAGATCCTGAGCCCTGAACTTGCGTGCATCTGCTTTTTCTTTGCTCGTGCGTTTACGAAAATTATCAAAGTCTGCTTGCGTTCTGAGCCGCTGATTCGTCGCTTCGTCTGCTTGCTTTTTCAGCTTGTCAATTTCCGCTGTCTGCTCAGCAATTTTCTTCAAGAGCACATCAGTATCCGGAGTAGCTTTGTCAGTACTCTCGGCGTCAGCGCTTTTCGGATCACCTGCGGAATTGGCCGCCGCAGCTTCGGCGGTTTCACCCTCAGTCTGCTTTTTTTTCATTTCTTCTGTTTCTTCGTTTGTTTTGTTTGTTTCTTTATTTGCCTGCTCTGTCATAGGCTCACCTCCTGAAAGTAATGAAAGAACTAGCGATCATGCCGCTCTTGTTTATTAAGATTCTCGGTCAGCAATTTGGAAACCATGTCAATCAGTGTGATAACACGCGGATATGCCATTCGTTTCGGGCCGATCACCGCGACCGTTCCTAGGTGCTCGCCTCCGACCGAATAGGTAGTCGTAATCAAGCTGCAGTCCTCAATGCCATTCAGTTTATTCTCGCGTCCTATGCGAATATGCAAGCCATTGGACGGCATACTCATTAATTCGCGAATGAGCTCTTTTCCTTCAAGCACGTCTAGAAGCGGTATGATTTTATCAACATCCTGAAATTCCGGCTGAGCCAGCATATTGTTTTTTCCGCTATAAAAAATCTGCTCCGGATCACTAATCGTAAGACTGTTATTCAACAAAGTCATGACGCGCTTGTAATCGCGAACATGCTCGCGAAGCACACCGGAAATCTCAGCATTCAAACGGCTTTGGAGTTGATATAGCGGCACCATGTTCAGCTTGTCATTCAAAATGTTGACTATTTTTTCAATATCATCCGCATTGATTGATTTGGGGATTGCAACGACTCGATTTTCCACATGGCCGGTATCGGTTACGATAATCAGAACAGCTTGATTCTGATTGAGCTTAACCATCTGAATGTGTTTCAGCTTCATTTCCAAAAGTTCGGGACCAAGCATGATCGCCGTGTAATTCGTGAATTCGGAAAGAATCTTAGCCGTCACACGAATCAGTTCCTCGGTCTCGGAAAGTCTCTCATGATAGGCATGACGTATATTTCCAAGCTCGTCATCGGAAAGCAAGACCGGCGACAACAAATGATCAACATAAAAACGATAACCCTTTTCCGACGGCACTCTCCCGGAGGAGAGATGTGTTTTCTCAAGATAACCCATCTCTTCCAGATCTGCCAGTTCGTTTCTGATCGTTGCCGGGCTGAATGTGACATCTTCCCTCTTAGCAATGGATCGCGAACCGACCGGCTCTGCAGAGACAACATAGTCATTAACCAGTAATTGCAGCAAAAACAATTGACGATCAGTTAACATCTCATGGATCACCTCTGTTAGCACTCGTTCTTCCTGAGTGCTAATTCTACATTAAAATTTACCAACTTCGTTCCTGTTTGTCAAATGTTTTAGGACATTCTTAAGAAATTAAAAAGGCTTCAAAAACATTGTTTCCTAAAAAAACACCTTTTTGAGTCAATGCGAGCCGGTCGTCCCGCTCATGAAGCAGGCCCTGTGCCTTTAATTGTTCTATTTCTTTGCCATATATTTGCTCAATCGGTCGACCGAATTTTTCATTGAAGTGTTCGATACTGACGCCTCTCATAAGACGAAGTCCGAGAAACATTTCTTCCTCCATTTTCTCAGTAACTGTTACTTCATGCTCGGAGACTCTCGCGTTCCCTTGTTCACGAACATGCTCAATATACTTTTTCACCGGGCCGGCATTGGCATAGCGAACACCCTTCCAATACCCATGTGCACCCGCTCCAATACCGTAATATTCTTCATTGTGCCAGTACATTGAATTATGAATGCCTTCATAACCCGGCTTTGCAAAATTACTGATCTCATAATGATGAAGTCCATGTTTCTCAAGCTCCAAGATAATTTGACCGTACATGTCGGCTTCAATATCTTCTCCGGGCAGCTTCAGACTTCCGCTTTTCATTCGATTATAAAAAATAGTTTTCGGCTCAAGCTGGAGCGAATAAATCGATATATGCGGTGTTCCAAGGCTTAAAGCGCGTTCCAGTGACTCATGCAGAACGGTTTCAGTCTGTCCCGGCAGTGCAAACATCAAGTCAAGCGTAATATTATCAAATCCATGTTCTTGTGCAAGCCGAATTGCATCCTCCGCATCTTTTGCTTCATGCGCCCTGCCGATTTTCTTCAGCAGGTGATTGTCAAAGGTTTGGACACCGACACTGAGCCGAGTGACACCAAATCGTTTCATAATCTCCAGTTTCGCTTCATTTAAGCTCTCCGGATTCGCTTCAACCGTAAATTCTTTAATCGACGGACTCATTAAATAGTGTTTAATATCAATAAAAAGCCGTTCAAATTGTTTTTCATTAAGTGCGGTCGGTGTGCCGCCGCCAATATAGATGGTCTCAGGCAGCCCGTCCGCTCCATAGCTCCGCATTTCCAAAGCGAGTGCGTCCAAGTAATCGTCAACCGGCTGATTTTTCATAAACACCTTATTAAAATCGCAGTAATAACAAATGTGGTCGCAAAAGGGGATATGGATATATGCCCCGCGTCGCACCTGGCGGTTAATCATCATGACTCATCCGGAACACGGACATGAACGCTTCCTGCGGTACTTCGACACTGCCGACCGCTTTCATCCGTTTCTTGCCTGCTTTTTGTTTCTCAAGCAGCTTGCGCTTACGTGACACATCGCCGCCGTAGCACTTAGCGAGCACATTTTTTCGAAGGGCTTTGATCGTTGATCGAGAAATGATCTTCTGACCAATCGCCGCCTGAATCGGCACTTCAAATTGCTGGCGCGGAATCAATTCTTTCAACTTTTCAACAATCGCTTTGCCGCGGTCATAAGCGAATTCTTGATGCACGACAACCGAGAGTGCGTCCACTTTTTCACCGTTGAGCAAAATATCCATTTTCAACAAATCACTCACGCGATAGCCGTCCATCTCGTAATCGAGAGAGGCGTAGCCTTTCGTGCTTGATTTAAGGATATCAAAAAAGTCGTACATAATCTCAGAAAGCGGCAGATCATAAATCACATTCGTTCGATTGGCATCGAGGTATTCCATTGTTTGGAATTCCCCACGTTTTCTTTGACAAAGCTCCATAATGGCACCAACGTAGTCATTCGGTGTCATTATTGTTGCCTTGACATAAGGTTCTTCAACCTCAGCGATGTATTTGCGCTCCGGCATTTCCGATGGATTACCCACGCGTACACTAGAGCCATCAGTTAATTTAACATTATAAATAACACTTGGTGCTGTCGCGATCAAATCAATGTTGAATTCGCGTTCCAATCGTTCCTGAACAATATCCATATGCAGCAATCCGAGAAATCCGCAACGGAAGCCAAAACCGAGTGCTTCTGATGTTTCCGGTTCGTACTGCAACGCGGAGTCGTTCAATTCAAGTCGACCGAGCGCCTCTCTCAGATCTTCATATCGAGCCGTATCAATCGGATACAGTCCGCAGTACACCATTGGGTTCATCTTACGATAGCCCGGCAACGGCTTGTCCGCGGGATGCTCAGCATGCGTCACCGTATCGCCCACTTGCGTATCATGAACGGATTTTATAGAAGCTGTAAGGAAGCCAACGTCTCCAACGGATAATTCTTCGCGATTTTCAATCTTTGGCGTCGAAACACCGACCTCCAGTACCTCGAATGTTTTTCCGTTCGCCATCATTTTAATTTGATCGCCGACACGAACGGTTCCTTCGACGACACGGATATACACGACAACACCGCGATACGCATCATAGAGCGAGTCAAAGATCAGCGCTTGAAGTGGCGCATCCGGATCACCGGCCGGTGCAGGAATTTTCTCAATAATTTGAGCGAGAATTTCATCTGTTCCAATTCCGGTTTTTGCTGACGCAAGGACCGCATCGGATGCATCGAGACCAATCACATCTTCTATTTCCTGTTTCACTCGGTCAGGGTCGGCATTCGGCAGATCAATTTTATTAATAACCGGGATAATCTCCAGGTTGTTTTCTAAAGCAAGATAGACATTCGCCAAGGTCTGCGCCTCAACGCCTTGCGCTGCATCCACAACAAGCAGCGCACCTTCGCATGCGGCAAGGCTTCGTGAGACTTCATAAGAAAAGTCGACATGCCCTGGCGTGTCGATTAAATGAAAGATGTACGTCTCGCCGTCTGGCGCTGTATAATTTAATTCAACCGCGTTCAGCTTGATTGTAATTCCGCGTTCACGTTCAAGATCCATCGCGTCTAGCGTCTGCGCCTTCATTTCTCTTTGCGTAAGCGCTTGTGTCGCTTCCAATATACGATCGGCCAATGTTGACTTGCCATGATCGATATGAGCGATGATTGAAAAATTACGGATCCGCGATTGACGCGTTCCTTGTTTCTCTGACATAATTGTTCCTCCTGCTTCCAAAAAACATCACTTAATCTCGATTATATCAATCCCGAAGGAACGTTTCAATGAAGAACCCAAAAGCTTACATCAGCTGAGTTTCTCTTGAGGCAAAGCTTCTGATAAAATGAAAAACCGGTCAGGATTCCCGACCGGTTCGGCATGCAGATGATTATCATGAAACAAAGATTTGGATCAAGCCGTCAACAAACGCTGCAAGCGCACTGACTCCCCACAAGAAAAACCGCTGCACTTTATCGGACAACGAATATCCTTTTTGTTCAGAGATACCATTGACCTCTTCACTTTTCGCAGGATTTGGTAAAGAATCCAATTTATTTTGAGGAATCACAATTTGTTGTTCATGGCTAGCCGTACTCGTTGTTTCAGCCGTCTGGGGCTGCTGCGCGTCGCGAACGGTTACCGCACCGTAAAGTCCGCATATGAGAAGCACCAACAATACGACAAAACATTCAATAACAAAGCGTTTCATTTGTTCGCCGCTCCCTTCGCCTTAGGGCTTGTCCTTTGTTCGTTGCTTCATCTTATGCCGGATCGCAGCAAATCATGTATTAATGTGTAAAATGTCCAACATTCTTTTGATTCACCTGATGATGCAGGGCTGCGTTCAATCCTTCAGCGATCACATTGCCCATTTTTTCAATAAAAAAGTCAACTTCTTTTGGTGTCACCATCATCTGAGTTCCGCTCGCCCCAAGCGCTTCGCGAATCAATTGTGCTTTTTCTTCTTCGCTCAGCGTGCCGACCATGCCAAGGAATGCCGCACGCTTCTCCTTACTTGGCAAATTTAATTTTTTGTAATCTACTTTTTCTCCAAAAGACATCCAAGAAGGCGCAAGCGACTTAGATGGCTTTGTATCGCTCATTTCCCGTTCAAAGTGGCGAAGAAGCAGATCAAGTGAATCGCTCGTTATCGTTACCGCATCAACGACAGTCGGTACGCCAATTGCGATCACCGGAATTCCTAAAGTCTGCATACTCAATTCTTTACGATTGTTGCCGACTCCCGAACCAGGATGAATTCCGCTGTCAGCAACTTGAATCGTCGTATTTACCCGCTCAATCGCGCGTGCCGCCAACGCATCAACTGCGATCACAAAGTCAGGTTTTGTTTTCTCAATGACGCCAAGAATAATATCGCTTGTCTCGATACCGGTCACGCCCATTACCCCAGGAGTTAAAGCACTGACAGGACGATAGCCGGGCTGGACATTTTCCGGCTGAAGATCAAACAGATGCTTGGTAACAAGGACATTCTGCACGACACTCGGCCCCAGTGCATCAGGGGTGACCTTCCCATTTCCTAAGCCGACAAGGAGGCAGCTTGCATCGTCCGCGATAGACAACTGCTTCAGAAATTGAGCAAAATACTTAGCGAACACTCGCTCCATCTTACCCTCAATTTCCGTATCCGCCGAGCGAAGCTCCTGGGCCTCAAAGGTCAAGTAAGTTCCCGGTTTTTTATTCATTGCCGCAGCAGCCTGCCGATCAATAGTCATCGAGGTGATTTTTATACCGGATTCCTTATTTTCTTCGCTGTGCAGACCTTGTATTGCCGGTCTCTTCTCGCTTTCTTCAATCGCAAGGTCAGTACGGACCGCAAACTGTTTGACGTCCAAATTACCCATAGGTTAAAGTCTCCTTTACTTTTGCTAAAATCAACGAGCAGATGATGAAGTCGCGTAGATCGACATTTAATATCTTTTAAAAGGATGTTCATTTGTGCTTTTTTCATTCATTCATTGCAAAAGGCTGTAGCCTTTGATACAATACAGTTTGTCAGAATGAATCTCTGCTCATAGGAATAGAGGCTTTATCAGCCTATCGTTTATTTATATAGGAACGTGATTATTTCGGCGGAGTTAGTATGATGACCGGGAATTCATGATTTGGAGGTGAATCGAATGCCAAATATTAAATCAGCAATTAAACGTGTAAAAACGAGCGAAGCGAACCGTCAGCACAATGTGCAGTACAGATCCGCAATGCGCACAGCGATTAAATCATTCAACACTAAGATTGAAGAAAAAGATGTTGAAGGCGCAAAGGTCGCTTTTGTTGCTGCAACGAAGAAGGTCGACAAAGCAGCAACTAAAGGCTTGATCCATAAAAATAAAGCTGCTCATGAAAAATCAAGACTGTCCAAGAAATTGAACGGTTTAGACGCCTGATTATTAAAACTCTTGCTCAGCAAGACTTTAGTGCAGACAGAAGAATTGGCGCAGGTGCACCTGCGCCAATTCTTCTGTCTCTTTATTTATTAAAACGGCTTGCTTGAAAAAGCAGGCCGTTTTTGTTGTTTATTAAGCTGTTTTCGTAGAGATATCGACGATTAACAGCTCAAGCGCCAGCACTTTATCTGCTTGTCCTGTCTTGATCTTAAAGTCCGTTTCCGAGCATTTTTCGAGCGCATGCTGCAGCACTAGGGCATCAAAAAGCCGTGTCTGCTCCAATGCCAATTTTACTGCGTAGGGATGAACACCAATTTTACCAGCAATATTATTCTGAGTATAACCTGCTTTCTGATAATATCCTGCCTGATAGACAATACGAAACTGCCGCTCCAAAAGGGCAAGAAGCTTCAAGGGTTCCTCTTTCATTCGCACAAGCTCATGAAGCAATTGCAATGCTTCGGCCGTTTTTCTATGCATGACTTGATTTACAAGCAGAAAGACATTTGTTTCAAGAGATTTTGACCCAATCTCCTCAACCACCTGTGCATCAATCGGTCGATCTGCTCCGCAATAAAGCGCGCATTTGCCAACCTCATTAGCAAGCTGGCCAAGGTGCGGACCAATCGCAGCCATTAACTGTTCATGTCCTGCCTTCGTATACCTTGCACCATGTTGAGCGGCAACATTTTCAAGAATGGCGAAGAGCGTCGTATCCGTTAAGTGAGACAGTTCATAAACAACTGCTGTTTTTTCAAGCTTCTTTACAATTTTTTTTCGCCGGTCCAATTTTTCATAAGGGGCGATAACCATCAACACCGTACTTTCAGCGGGATGTTCCATGTATTGTTCCAAACGGTCAATTTTTTGTTCCATCTTCGTTTTTGTTCGTTCACCGGTCAAAAAGTAGGCATTATCCATGATTACGACTTTCTTTTCGCCGAAAAACGGAATCGTTTCCGCATCTTCTACTGCATGTTCAAGCGGGACCTCAGTCATATCATATCTTGAATAGTTGAAATCACGTTCCTCGTCGTTTAGTGCCTCTTTTGTAATGTTGCTCTTCATCAATTGGATGAGAAAATCCTGTGTCCCGAACAACAGATATACCGGTGCAAGGGGCTTGCTGATTGATAAGTTTGCTGATTTAGGCACTGCCATCTATGTAATCATCCTTTGTCTGCGAATTATCCGGAGCTTGAGAAGTGACGCTCGCATATCTTTACTTTACCGTCCGGTTGCCCTATTGACAAGCTTCTTCTTTTACACGACCTTTGATTGAAAGACCGCGATACGCATTGTTTTCTTTCCGAACGTAAAAAGAAAGCGGCTGAAAGCCGCTTTCTAAATATATATGAACGCCGACAAACGAAACCTAGGACAACGCTTGTCAGACGATATACATTACTCTCTCTAGGTTATCCTATGAGCGAAAAAAGTATGGGTGACAGCGGACAACTTTCAAATAAAAAAGGTGGTAATCAGGGTAAATTATGGTGAACCGGCATGTTCCCAAATGATCACTTGTTGTTGATTAAACCAGAACCGGATTGCCCCCAATTGATCTGTACGCAGTACACGGACACTGTGTTCACTCAGCTTCTCAATGACCTCTTGGTGAGGATGTCCATAACGATTCCCTTTTCCGCTTGAAATAATTCCGACCGTCGGACTAAGATGAGTGAGCCATTCCTCAGATGTCGACGTTCGGCTGCCATGATGACCGAGCTTGAGCACATCAGCATCTATATGCGGATAACGTTCAAGCAGCTCTTTTTCGCCAGTTTGGCTTAGGTCACCGGTAAATATCCACTCCTTGCCTCCTAACGTTACATGAAAAACAACTGAATTATCATTGCTCTCCTTTGATTGTCTACTTGGCGAAAGCACATGAAACGCGGCATTCCCCATTTTCATTGTCATACCCGAATGAAGATCATTAATCGTCGTCCCATCATGTACCATCAATTCGAAAAGGGCACGATCCTTGGCGTTTGGATTATGATACGGACTGATCAGCAATTGATGAATCGCTATTTTCCCAGCGATTCCTTTCAATCCTTCGACATGGTCGGCATCGCGATGTGTTAATACGAGAGCCTCAAGGTGAGTGGCTCTCAAAGCGAGCAGTTCGCGCAAAACGACATCTCTTCCGACTTCGAACGGTCGGTTGCGCTCACGCCATTTTTCTTGTCCAAATTCAATCGTTCCTCCGGTATCAATCAGTACATTGCCTCCGTTATGAGGCAATCGAATCAAAATACTATCCCCTTGCCCGACATCAAGAAAGGTGACGGAACCGCGGGTATCCAGCTGATCGGTAGTCCATACCATTCCATAAATAAGAAAAAATGGAACAAGCAGTGCGAAAACCGATTGAATCGAGCGGAAATACTCCCAGACAATGAGGGTTATGAAAATTAAAACCACGGATATTCCGATTTGCCAGCCGGATAATGCGCCATAGGTTAATTGCATAGGCATATGACGTGACAAATAGAGTAAAAATTGGTGAGGAACAAAAAGAAGAGTATCTACAGTATATGAAAAAAATCCGGAAAGATCGGAGAACAATAATGTGATGAAATAACCAACGGCACAGAGAGGCAAAATAACAAAGGTAATGAATGGAACGAAAAAGATGCTGAGCAGAATGCCCGCAAGAGAAAGCTGATAGAAGTTCGGCACAATAATCGGAAAAGTCGCGAGTTCGCAAATCAACGAGAGAACAATCATGCGCAGCATAGGCGATTGATACGATCGGATAACCATTGGACCGGCAATTAAAACGACAAAGGTAACTGTGAAAGAAAGCTGAAAGCCTAAATCATACACGACACTTGGATCATAAAAAACCATCAGCAAACATGCAATGGAGATCGAGTCGGAAACGGGCAGTTTCCGCTTCTTCATTAATGTGAAAAGCAGTACACAGCCAGCCGTTATTCCGGAACGCACGATTGACGGCTCAGCGCCTGTGATCACAACATACATGGGAAGCAGTATAAGAATCAGCAATGAAGCATGTTCGCGTACCATGCCTATTCGCCTGAGCAGATAGAATAAAGTGCCGAACACCACAGCGACATGCATACCTGAAACAACAAGCAGATGAACGAGGCCAAACATCCTATAAGCATCCGACAAATCGGCATCCATCTGATCATCTGTTCCCAGCAGCAAGGCATTCATCATCTCTGCAGTTGTTGATGTAAAGTGTGCAGAAATAAATGTGACCTGATTTTGGCGAATGCGTCGAAGCCAATCGAGAATCGACAGATCAGTATCACTGTAGCTGGGAATCTGAGCAGCCTTCATCCGCCAAAAAATGTGATGCCTCTCAAGGTACAAACGCTGATTAAAGGCATGAAAATTACTGGGCTGTTCAGGTCTTTCAAGTTTTCCCGTCACTCGGCACTTCATGCCGGTTTTCAATTCACGTATCAATAAACGCTTTTGTTCCTTCGTCGCAAGCCTTACATCAACCATAATAGACTCGCCTTGATTCGTCTTCATCTTGAAATGAAGGCGATCACCATCAAATTGAGGAAGGTCAGTAATCCTGCCATGCAAAACTTGCTGGCGATCCGACAAAACGGTATCATTCTTTTGAAAAAAGACGAGATCAATTTTTATGATCAAAAAGATGAGCAGAAGAATACCGAAAAGTTGATACTTTCTCAAAGCAATTAGGTAAAGTTCATATGCGATAAACAGAGCTGCTGGAACGATTGGATTCGCACTTAGAAATGTCCATGCTGCCAGACATCCCGACACCGCAAGTAAATGCCATTTACCGGAAACCGGCATCTCGACCCAGCTTTCTCAAGATTACGATATAAAGTTCAACACTGAACAAAGTCAGATCCCTCCGATCATCGGATTTCTTCTTTCTTTGCCACCTTCAGTTCAATAAAATTGTCAAAAGGCACTTTTTTAACCGTTACATGAGCTGCCTCAAACAGTTCCTTCGCATAAGGATGATTTTTGTAATCCTTTGCAAAGTAAACGCTTTTTATTCCTGCTTGAATAATCGCTTTACAGCACTGGACACATGGATAATGCGTCACATAAATTTCCGCATCTTCTGTCCGTTCACCGAATTTCGCGCACTGTAAAATCGCGTTCATTTCCGCGTGAATGGTACGTGCACAATGCCCGTCGATCATATAACATCCCTCATCCGTACAATGCGCGCCGCCGGCAATCGAGCCATTATAACCGCCGGCAATAATTCTCTTGTCGCGTACAATGGTCGCTCCGACAACCAGCCTCGTGCATGTACTCCGCGACGCAAGCAAATGGCTTTGTGCCATAAAATATTGATCCCAAGAAAGTCTCTCCATCCGTTAACATCCTCCTGAATTAATAGCCTGTCCCTATTGTATCAGAATCTGCCCATTCTCCGCTGAGACATTTATCAAATGTTTGTTCATTGAAGCGATATATTCGGTTTCATTTTTTCAAGCGACTTGTCGCCAATACCGGAAACATTGGTCAATTCATCAACACTCTTAAAAGGACCATGTTCCTCGCGATAGTGAATAATTGCTTTCGCTTTTGCTGGTCCCACTCCCGGGAGATTCTGCATCGTCTGTTCATCAGCTGTATTCACATGAACCATTTCCCCGCTTTCCTGCTTTTCCGTCACATTCCCGGTCGATTCCACCAAGACATTCGGCTCTTTTTCTCCTTGCTTCGGAACATAAATGACCATCTCGTCAGTGAGCTTCTGAGCCAGATTAACTTTGTCACGGTCCGCCTGCTTACTGAATCCTCCTGCCTGCTCAATTGCATCGATCACTCGGTCCGTCGTTTGGACATGGTAGATGCCTGGTTCGCGCACTGCCCCTTTTACATCAATAATGAATTCTTCAACCCGTTCAGGCTCTTGCTTGGTTTTTTCGACGGCCTGACTCTTTGAATCCGCCGATCCGGATAATAATTGTTCGCTTTTCTCTAGCTCCGCTTCAGTTTCGTTTTTTGCTTGGTGCTGGTAAAAAAACCAAAGTACAAGCAGTACCGCAACGGCTAAGACGATCAGTCCTATTTTCTTTTTCATCCATCGTATACTCAAACCAATTCCTCCCAGTTATAGTTGGTGTCAGTCATATTCCGTCGGCTCAATACATAGGTTCAATAAGGATACACTGAAGAGATATTGGGGTGGAGAAAAATGAGGATCGGCATGATTGGAACAGGGAATATGGGCGCGCTGCTTGTCGACGCGCTGGTAAAAAGCAAGGCGATAAAGCCTAAATTTATTACCGTGATGAATCGAACAAAAAAGAAAGCCTTAGATCTGGCAGAAAAGCACCACCGATTGTCGGTCAGCGAATCGCCAATTAACGTTCTCCAAAATGCAGATATTGTGTTCCTTTGTGTAAAACCCGGCCAGTTTTACACCTTACTGGAATCATTACGCGGATCTTGGCATCCGGGTCAGATCGCCGTCTCAATCACGAGCCCGATTTCCGTGAATCAGCTCGAACAGATGATTCCCTGCCAAGTAGCACGTGTTATTCCCAGCATTGTCAATCAAAGCCTTTCGGGCAGTTCACTTGTCACGTTCGGATCAAGTATGACCGATCTTTCGAAAAACAAACTTTGGGCTATTCTCTCTCAATTTTCTCATCCGATCGAAATTGATGAAGAGAATATACGAGCTGCTTCAGACCTGTCCAGCTGCGGACCTGCGTTTCTTTCTTTTTTACTGCAAAAAATGATCGACGGAGCCGTAAGTGCGACATCACTCTCCAGAAAGCAGGCGACGCAGCTAACGACAGAAATGATTGAAGGGCTGGGCAAACTTTTTGAGGAGCAAACCTATACGCTTGAAGAATTGCAGAAAAAAGTGACGGTAAAAGGTGGTGTAACGGGTGTTGGCTTAGATATTTTAGAACAAGGGTATCAGGATGTTTTTGAAAAGCTGTTCACAGAAACGCAGAAAAAATTTATTGAAGATAAAGCAGCAGTGAATGAAACATTTGAGGGAGAGAAGAGCTAACTTGAGACCAATAATAATTACTTCTCCACTGCGATCACATTTCCTTCTTTTAAAAAAAATTAAGTTAGGCCAACATGTTCCGTACTTTTGAGCAGCTCTTTGATTCATCAGCAGTCACAGCAAAAAAGATCCAAACCAACGTTCAGCGATGAATGATCGGTTCAGATCTTTTCGTTTATTCATGTGCCTCTGCCGCCTGCATCGGCACATCCGAAGGCCTTGAAAATAGGCTGTGCAGGATCATACCTGCCATAATAACCAGCATACCAAGCCATGAAATAAGCGACGGCAAAGGTGCTGATAAAAGGACAAGTTCACCGAGTACGGTAAACAATACCTCCATTGATTGTGTCGCTTCAACGGCCGCTAATTGCTGCATGTTCCCGCGTACAAGATCAGTTGCTGAAAAGAAAAGGATCGTCGCGATAACTCCTGAACTGATCGCAACAATTAATGATTGAATAACTTGAGTTTGGCTTGGTCTGCCAACTGATACCGCGCCATATACCGCAAGGATCAGCCAAAACGGCATGCTCGCCAGTGTCATACCGAAAACACGCTGATAAGTATCAAGCCGATCGCCGCACACATCCATCATTTTTCGATTGCCAAGAGGATAAGCAAAAGCAGCAATGACAACCGGAACAACAGCCAAAAGCGCAGTACTTGCAGAAAGACCGCTCGTCTGCTCCACTTGAAGAAGCATAATACCAATTAAAATAATCAGAGACAAAAAAAGACCTTTAATCGGAATGCGTCCTCTTACACGGATCACTCCTGCTGTCGTCTGTACCGTCTCATAAAACAAAGGAGCAAGCAAAGAACCGGCAATAATCGTAAACTGCCAGGTTCCGGCGATCAGCCATCCTGGCGCAAAGCTTGCCGAAAAACAAAGCGGTGCATAAAACATACCAAAACCAACAGAGCTCCATACGACCCAGCGCACCCAATCTGATTTCATCTCACGCAGCACTTGCATAAAGTTGCCGCGCAAAAGGACAAGCAGTGCAAGGAATGGAAGCATGAAAAAATAACGCAAGGCGCCGCTCCATATCCAGCTTCCCCCGGACAGCTCCATCGAATGGTTGAAAATAAAGGCGGCTGCGAAGAAAAAAGCAGCAGACACGCCGAGCAGTATCGCTTTCAATGCTCTCCTCCTCATTCCAATTCATGTGGTCATTTTAGCTTTGAACAACATGCTTCTTTAAATAATTATGTAAAAGAAAATGTGGAGACAGTATCTCCACGTTAATTTTAGTTTACGAAGGCTTTTTTTCTAATGTATATAACGGGGCGTCTCCCCATAATTTTTCCAATTGATAGTAATCGCGTTCATCTCTATGGAAGACATGAGCAATGACGTCACCAAGATCAATCAGTACCCATCGAGCCTGATCATAACCCTCCATTCGGTGAACCTCAATGCCGTTTTCCAGTGCAGCTTTTCGAAGCGCCATTGAAATGGCTTGTACTTGTTTGTCAGAATCACCATGACAGATAATAAAGTAATCCGCCATAATTGAGATTCCCTGCATTTTTAAAATGACAAGATCCTGAGCCTTTTTGTCATCCGCTGTTTCCGCGAGATATTTAACCCATTCTTCACTATTCATTCAGTCACCTCATTGATTTTTAGTTTATTTGTTCCTGTACGAGATCATTATATGCTTCAAAGGTCTTCGGATAGACACTTTGCTGTTTACTCAGTAGATGTGTAATGGTCTTCTGTAATTCCAGGAGAACAGCATGATCCAAGTCTTGTTTTGCAGCTTCCCTAACCTCATCAACTCCTGGAAAATCACGATTCGGTTCAATGTAATCGGCCAGAAAGATAATTTTCTCCAAAAGGGTCATCTGCTTGCGCCCCGTCGTATGATAAATCATCGCATTTAAAAGATCGGAATCGTTAACGCCATACTGTTCTTGTACATAAATGGCTCCGGCTGGCGCGTGCCACAATTTGTCCGAATACTTGAGACAATCGCTCCACGTTCCTGGTTTGCGCAAAATCATTGATTTCAATTCATCATCCGAGAAATATTTGACAATGTCGTGCAACATTCCGGCTAAACGCGCTTTCTCCTCATCACCGCCGTATTTTTTTGCAAGTTCTCCTGCTGTTTGCGAAACACCAACGGAATGTATATAGCGTTTTTCGGGAAGAATCTCTTTAATTGTCTTCTTTGCCTCATCAATCTTCATAAAGTCCTCGCTCCTTTATGTAGTTTATGACTGCATCCTTAATAAAGTAGCGGCATGACCGCCCTGACTTCAATCGTTCGCGTAAGAAACTCGAGGATAAGTCCACTTTCGGCATATCAATGTAGTGTACATCGGCAAAATCAGGATGGGCCTCAGGATAGCCTGGCCGCTTAAAAGCAATAAAAGAGGTCAGTCTGCACAATTCATCAACTTGATGCCACGTCGGAAGATCATCCACCATATCTGCACCGAGAATGAAGTAAAAATCATCATCAGGATAAGTTTTCTTCAAACCGCGAAATGTATCCACGGTATAAGACTTTCCCTTTCGCTCAAGTTCTGCTGTGCAAACAGCAAATTGTTCGTTATCCATGATTGACAGCCGCACCATATCTGCCCGCTGCTTAGCACTGGCACGCGCCTTTTTCTCATGAACATGCGGCGGTTGATAGCTTGGTAAAAACCAAACCTGATCCAGTTCGCATGCTTCGAGTGCCTCCTCGGCAATCAATAAGTGCATTAGATGCGGCGGATCGAATGTGCCGCCGAATATACCAATTCTTTTATTCATCTGGGCGGCATCCTACTTGTTCGGAATGTCGATCCGCTTGTGCTCTTTAGACGGCCGATAAAGAACCGCCGTATGGCCGATCACCTGAACAAGTTCTGAATCGGTGCGCTGGCTTATTTCGCTGCCTGCTTCAGCAGGATCTTCAAATGTATTTTGCAAAAATTGTACTTTAATGAGTTCGCGTTTCTCAAGTACATGATCAATTTCATCTATGAATTGATCATGTACACCAGTTTTCCCAACTTGAAAAATCGGTTTAAGCGGGTGGGCAAGCTTTTTTAAAAACTTTCGTTGATTATTGCTCAGCATACTTTTTTTATTCCTCCATTATTCACTCAATTCAAATACTTATGAATGAGATGTTCTTCCATTTTTTTCGTCTCAGGGACGAATCCGTTCCATTTTTCAAAGGCAAGTGCACCTTGATAGACCAGCATTGGCAAGCCGTTCATCACAGAGTAGCCGTGGTGTTCTGCATCTTGAAGAAACGCTGTCCTTCTCGGCTGATAGATGAGATCCGCGAAAAGCGTATCGCTTCGTGCTCCATCTAAGCAAATGAACGGATGATTCTCATGTATATCGAAACCAATCGGTGTTGTATTGATCACCACTTTATAGCGATCCAGTTGCAGCTCAGCCTGTTTAAAGGTCAGCGGCACGGATTGCGCATATACGCTACACGCAGTGCTCAGCTTAACCGCCTTATCGAATGTTCGATTAGCGATATCAACACGCGTGCCGATTGCCCTTGCTAGTGTCAAAGCGACTGACCGTGCAGCTCCTCCAGCACCAATTAAGAGAATGGACGGATGCTGACCGGACAATTCCGGAAAGTGCTGTTTCAATCCCTCAAGAAAACCGGCTCCATCTGTATTATACCCGATTAGCCGATCATCTGAGCAAACAACGGTGTTCACCGCCCCGATCTCCTTGGCAGCCTCATCCACAGTATCAAGCAGAGGCAGAATCGCTGTTTTTAACGGGTATGTGACGTTAAATCCCTTAATTCCTGATTCTTTTAGTCGAGAAACCGCCAGATCCAAGTTTTCCAGTTCAACCAAATGTGTCTGATAATGCGCGGGAATATCATATTGCTTGAACCAATAGTTATGCATGGCCGGTGAAAGGCTGTGCGCAACCGGTGCTCCGATCAGACCATACGTATCATTCATGTTCGCTTACCCCTTTATGACCGACTCACGCAAGGATACGCCAATCCCTTTCGGAGCGTAGGCAGAGACTCTGGCTCCTTTGCCCTTAATCGTGATCCACCCTAGTCCGGAAAAAACGACATCGGAATCAAAGTCGTCGGTACGAAAATCATAACGTGTCATGGCTGGAAGCTCTGTTCCCTCACTAGGCGGAGCCAGCAGATGTCCAAATTGTCTTTCATATAAATCATCTGCTTGCTCTGTCTTTGTCCGATGGATAGGAAGTGAACCGGCGCAATAGACAATCAGAGATCTTCTGCCCGGAGCAATGTAATCAATACGCGCAATGCCGCCTAGGAATAGGGTCTGATTTTCGTTGAGCTGATAGACCTTCGGCTTCACTTCTTTAGCCGGCATCACATTCTTATAATCACGCGCGTCCACAAAATGTGCGACTTGATGTTCGTTAACAACTCCAGGGGTATCGTAGAGACTGCAGCCGTCATCCAGCGGAATCTCTATAAAGTCCAAAGTTGTTCCAGGAAATCTCGATGTCGTAATCGCCGAATCCCCGGAACCAAGATTTTGAATCAAGTGATTAATAAAAGTCGACTTGCCTACATTTGTCGCACCGACAACGTAAACGTCACGCCCGTTGCGATAGTAGTCAATGTTTGAAGCGACTTCGTCCAGTCCATGATTCTTTCCTGCGCTCATTAAAAGTACATCCACCGGCTTTAATCCTTGCTCATGCGCAGAACGCCGCATCCAGCTGGTTAATTTATTCGGATTCGTTGATTTTGGAAATAAATCATGCTTATTTCCGACAAGAAGTACCGGATTATGGCCGACAAAGCGCTGCAGACCAGTGACCCAGCTTCCGGCAATATCGAAGAGATCAACCAAATAAACGACAAGTGCATCCTTCTCAGCAATGCGAGAAAGCATGTTCAAAAAGTCGTCTCCATTCAATGAAACATCTTGAATTTCATTATAATGAGTTAACCGAAAGCAGCGCTGACAGACAACTGGTTCATGCTGAAGTGCACTGCTCGGTGCATAGCCGAGTTCATCTGGCTCTGTTGTTTGAATCTTCACACCGCAGCCTGCACAAAAAAGTTCACTCACGTCTCATTCCTCCCATTTGAGCCAGCCTTTGCGCCTCATTAGCGAAAAAATAAAGCGCTCCAAATGACGATTCATTTTGGTTGCCCAACCATCAGTAGAAGCAATAGGCGTTACTAAAATTGTGTGTGCACCCACTTGATTGCCGCCCCAAACATCCGTCATCAATTGATCCCCGACAACAACCATCTGGTCTCTTGTCACATTCATGATTTTCATCGCGCGTCTGAATGCAAAAGGGAGCGGTTTTCGCGCCCTGTAAATATACGAAACGCCGGCGGAATTTGAGAACAGCTTGACCCGTTTCTCACTATTGTTTGACAGAATCATAACCGAAATTCCCGCTTTTTCCAGTGATGAAAACCAACGTACCAGTTGCGGAGTTACGTCGCTTTCATTCCAGGCAATAAGTGTATTGTCCAGATCCGTGACTAGTGCTTTGATTCCTCTCTGTTTCAGCTTATCCGGCTTGATATCTAAAATTGTTTCTACATGTTCCTCAGGCAAAAATTTTCTCAACACTGAATTAGCCACCTCATATTCTGATCTCATTTTCCCACAAGTTGCCGATTTTACCAAGTCCTAAATCATAAATGTTCCATTCATAAGCAACTTATTCATGTGTTTTCCATTCACTCACCTATCATTTGGAATATTATTCTAATAAAAATAGGATAATTGATCATTCTATGACTAACATCGGCAAATTAGATCCTAAATATTTCGACAAAAGCTGACAACAATTATTTTGTGGATAATTTTGTCCACATTATTCACCGACTAATGCCTACATTTTCATCATGTTACCCACACGAAATGCACAGCTTATCCACTATTGTTGTGGATAAAGATCGAATTGTTACGGAACAAGGAACATGTTAGAGTGAACTTATGAATTTTAATCGACTCATTAAAGCCATCAAATGATCTGGTAACGGTTGACATACAGATTAAGTTTGCGGTGAGCTGTTGATCTCGGTCATTTGATAACCGACAATCAATACCGAAACATAATCCCTTATTTATCAATGATTTGAGTTAAATCTTATGAGACTAATGGTCGAACGGAAAGGAGATGAGAAACCGGTAACGGTTGACAATGGACAAACTTTCTGATGCTTTACTTATTGAATCTTATACAAAGGCAAAGCAATATAAATTAAGCGAGGATTTTATTCAATTAATTGAGGCAGAGATCGATCGCCGCAGCTTGAGCAAACATACGAAGCAGACAAGCTGAGCTCGTGATAGCCATGATCTGCACAATCTTTTAATTTGGCCCCATATTTATTAACGAAATGAAAAATTCCTTTGGCCTTTTTTCCAGTCGGACAGACACAGGACATGGCAACTGCCCATAGACTAAAAGACAGCGAAGAAAAATCACATCTCCCGGAGGAGTGAAAAGTCATGCTGTCAATTGTCGGTGGCGTTGCCTATTTATTTAAGAATGTCTGGTTGCTCGTATCTTATGTAAAAAACAATGCCTTTCCACAACCGCTTTCTGAGGAAGAGGAGGCCAAATGCCTTGAGCTGATGGCCCAAGGTGATGAGGAGGCACGCAATAAGCTGATTGAGCACAATCTACGGCTTGTCGCACATATTGTAAAAAAATTTGATAATACCAAAGAAGACACAGATGACTTGATATCCATTGGTTCGATTGGATTAATAAAAGCCATCAATAGCTATTCAAGCGGTAAAGGAACCAAATTGGCAACATACGCCGCCCGCTGTATCGAAAATCAGATACTCATGCATCTTCGAGGATTAAAGAAGACGAAAAAAGATGTATCGTTAAATGATCCGATTGGGCAAGACAAGGAAGGAAACACAATCAGCTTAATTGATATTTTGAAATCCAGAAATAAAGATGTTGTTGATGAAATATCACTTAATCTTGAAACGAAAAAGATCTATGGGGCTTTGCATATTCTCGATCCTCGTGAACGCGAAGTCATCATTGATCGATTTGGACTTAATAACCAGGATGAACTGACGCAAAGGGAAATTGCAAAAAAATTAGCGATCTCCCGCAGCTATGTATCACGTATAGAAAAACGTGCGTTAATGAAGCTGTTCCACGAAATCTATCGAAACCCGAACCATTGACTCAACACAAAACAAATAAACAAAGAGCATTCACACACACGAATACTCGATTCAATGGTACACTTAAACTAGGATAGTTCAGAATAAGGATCAGAATCGAGGAATTATGATGAACGAATCGCATAAAACAAGAGGCTTGCACCTGATGGGCGAGCCGGAAGAAATCAAAAGCGTACACATGATGGTCAAGGGAAGAGTACAAGCTGTCGGCTTCCGCTATTTCACGTGGCAGACTGCCAATGTTTATCGAATATCCGGTTGGGTGCGCAATCGTGACGATGGCAGTGTCGAAATTGCTGCTGAAGGTGAAAAATCAGATATTCAGCAATTTGTGAAAACGATAAAAAAGGGAAGTCCTTTCTCACGTATTAAAGACGTGGACATATATGAATATGAAACACCGAAAAATTACATGCAATTTGAAATTAAAAATTCCGATTGATAAATCCAATCATCAATCAAATCAGCAGTAAGGAGATCATCCTGCGTCCTCTCCTTGCTGTTTTTTTATCGCCAGCAGGTCATTTAGAATCCTCAGAGTAGAAAGGTGCCGCCGCACTGCCGATCCAGAATGATCTCGTGTGCTTTGTCCATACGCAGACAATGTCTTGCTGCCTTCACCGCATGATCAACCTTCAGCGACTTCCATTCCAGAGTTACAGCCAATTTATGAATATGAAAACGGATCATTTCATTGCCCCCCTAAGCATTTCTTATCAATAACCTTATTTTATCTTTTACTTTGATCCGTTTCGCCAGACTGCTGAATGGTATCTGTCTCCTGCCAAGGTCTGAATTTATCTCAGTCTGAACGTAAAACTCCTCCTGACTCCCTATAAGAAAAAACCGCTGAGCGATCAAATTAGATCGTTCAGCAGTTCGGATAGTGCACTGCATTATAATTGTTCTTTCAGTTTAGACGATCTCCAGTAGAAAAAGAATGAGAATACCAAGAATAGAAAACTAGAGCCGGCGAGAAGTTCAAGCTTCCATTCAATCTCGCTGTAGCTCGGAATCAATGTTCCGCTATAGAGAAACGTGCTGAGAAACAAGCACAGCATGCCGATCCTCCGGCAATCGATCATTTTGTCTTGAATCATTTTCTGCTGTTCTTCCATGTTCATCCCTCCGTCACTAGATTACTATAACATGAGATGAAAACGAGAAGTTCAGGTAGTTTCTGACAAAAGCAAGACAATGTTCTGCGAAGAATAGAGAGCATTGCTTTGGAGCAAATGTGCTCTCAGTTTAGTGCTTGCTCTAAATCCTCGATCAGATCCTCAATATCCTCGATGCCGACGGAGAGACGGATTAATCCATCGGTAATACCCAGTTCATCACGACGCGGCTTAGGAATCGAAGCGTGCGTCATTTTTGCCGGAACAGAAATTAAGCTTTCGACCGCGCCTAAACTTTCCGCCAATGTAAAGTAATGCGTTTTAGCAAGTATTTGATTTACCGCTGCCTCATCTCCAACATCAAATGAAATCATGCCACCAAACCCTGACGCCTGCTTTGCAGCAAGTGCATGACCCGGATGAGTCTCAAGTCCCGGATAATAAACCTTTTTGACTTTCGGATGTGATTGAAGAAACTTTGCAATCTGATTTGCATTCTTTTCAATCTGCTCCATCCTCAGGCCAAGTGTTTTAATCCCTCTTACGAGCAGCCAGGCATCTTGTGGACCGGGTACAGCACCAACTGAGTTTTGAACAAAATAGAGTCGTTCAGCCAGTTCGTCAGACGCCACTGCAACCAATCCCGCAACAACATCACTATGACCGCCAATGTATTTTGTAGCGCTGTGCAGAACAACATCGGCTCCGAGGTCCAAAGGATGCTGCCAATAGGGTGTTGCAAAGGTATTGTCAACAATTAATAACAGATCATGCTGATGAGCGATTTCCGCTGCTTTGCGAATATCCGTCACCTTCAGCAATGGATTAGTAGGCGTTTCAAGATAAAGGGCTTTTGTCTTATCAGTAATTGCTTTTTCAATGTTTTCCGGGATGCTCGTATCAACGAATGTTGCAGAAATACCTAACCTTTTAAATACCTTATCAATGACGCGGAATGTCCCGCCATATACATCATCCGTAATTATGAGATGGTCACCGCTGTTTAAAAGCATGAGTACTGAAGATATAGCTGCCATACCTGATCCGAACGCAAATCCTGCTTTCCCATGCTCCAACTCTTGAATCAAGACTTCAAGTGCATGCCGTGTCGGGTTTCCGGAACGCGAATAATCATAACCTTTTGTTTTTCCTACTTCTTCTTGTTTATAAGTACTTGTTTGGTAAATCGGGACAGTAACACTGCCCGTAGACTCATCTCCAAAAATGCCTGCGTGAATCACTTGTGTCTTTGGTCTCATACGTAAACCCTCCGGTTTCTTTTCTAAGTATATGATTAATCGTAAATGTGTTCGCTGAAATAACGTTCGCTGGAGTCGGGAAAAATGACGACAATGTTTGTTCCTGATTCTGATTTTTCGGCCTCCAGCAAAGCTGCGTGTAATGCTGATCCTGAGGAACTTCCAATCAGTAAACCTTCCAGTTGTGCCGCTTCCTTAAGTCGTCGAAAAGCATCCTCATCGCTAACTGTATAAATTTCATCAAAATACTTGGTTTTAACGAAAGAAGGAATAAACTCCATTCCAATGCCCTCCGTACGATGCGCTGCAGGCTTGCCTCCGTTCAAAATGGATCCCTCGGGTTCGACGACGATTGTTTTCACATCAGGATTTTTCATTTTCAAATAGTCCGCTGTTCCTGTAAATGTCCCACCGGTTCCTGCTCCGGCAACAAGCACATCCACTTTCCCATTCAGGTCGTTCCAAATCTCAGGTCCAAGCGTTTCGAAGTAAGCACTCGGGTTGTCTGGATTGGCAAACTGATTTGGGCAATAGCCTCCTGCAATTGAGCGCTCAAGCTCACGTGCCTTTGCGACAGCACCGGTCATTCCCTGATCGGTCGGTGTCTGAACAATACGCGCACCGAGCGCTTTCATCAGAATCTGTTTTTCCGCACTGAACTTTTCAGGAACGCAGAAAATGACGTTAATTCCTTTCCCCACAGCAGCAAGCGCCAGACCGATACCTGTATTTCCTGCCGTAGGTTCAATCAAGGTTCCGCCCGGTTTAAGTTTCCCGGTCCGTAACGCTTCTCGGATCAGCTTTTCGCCTAAACGATCCTTCACGCTGCCCCCGGGATTAAAATACTCGCATTTTGCATAGAGCCGCACCCCGTCCGGTAACGGAAATGCATGCAGTCCGACCAGCGGCGTCTTGCCTACCAGTTCATGAACACTTTCGAACACTGCCATAACCTACTCTCCCTATCTTCGGGTCACAAGGTCAGGATCAAGCACAGATTTCTTTCAACCAGCCTTGTAAACCAACATTTTTTTTACCATTTTCTTTGCTTCGACACGGTCGTTCTTTACATCCCAGCCGCACGGACAACAGTTGGCAGCCGGAGCATATGATGTATTTACTTCGGTAGGCCAAGAGTGAATGCTCTGTGCATTTATCTTCTTGCTAACAGTCATATTATGCCAGCTCCTTAATAATTGAAAGCGTGAATTCAGCCGAATGCTTCGCGGCGGTCTTTAAAAATTGGTCAAACGAGAGATTAGAATCCTTGCCGGCAATATCCGAGAGTGATCGAATGATTAGAAACGGTACACCGAACTGATAGCACACTTGAGCAATTGCTGCTGCCTCCATCTCGACAGCTTTTAATTGCGGAAAGGTTGCTTTAACATTGTGAATGCGCTCAGGATCAGCCATAAATGAGTCTCCGGAACCGATCTGCCCCTCAACAATCTGATGCCCTAAACGAACAGCAGCAGAAGCGGCAAGCGCTGCCTTGACTAATTTACTATTCGGTTGAAATTCAGGCGGCATGCCTGGAATTTGTCCCGCCGCATAGCCGAAGGCAGTTGCATCAGCATCATGATGAACGACTGATGAGGAGATCACGACATCGCCAATGTTAAGGTTAATATCCGTTCCGCCCGCCGATCCTGTATTGATGACTGCGGTCGGATGATAGTGATCAATGAGCAGTGTTGTGCCGAGTGCTGCACTCACCTTGCCAATACCGGACTGCAGCAGAACTGCCTCCGTTCCGTTAAGTAGTCCTTTATAAAAACGACAGCCGGCAATTTCATTCTGCTCGACTCCGTCCATGCGTTCTTTAAGTCGTGCGACTTCTTCTTCCATCGCTCCGATGATTCCTAATGTCACAACTGGATCCTCCTGAGACTCATTCTTTTTTTTCGGCGACAATCAGCCATGCGAATCGGTTTAATTGCTTAAAATAGGGCACAAAGTGGTGCTTGCGAAATGCAGTGTAGAGCGTTCCGCGCAGCGGATAATATTCTGTGCGCAAATCCTTAAGCAGGTGGGTATATCCATTCATATTTGCCCAGCGATGCACCTTTTTCTTCTCAAGTTCACTGTCAAAAAGTGTATCTGCAAACACTATTCTACCATTAAACGGGAGCAGACGGCTATAGCTCTCAATGGCCTGATCTTTCTCGTCATCGGTCAAGTGATGAAATGCAAATGAACTTACAATCGTATTAATCGTATGCTTTGGAATTGGAAAATCGAGAAAGTCACCATCTGATACATTAAGCTGTGGAATCTTTTCAATGGCCTTTTGCCGCATCTTCTCAGAAGGTTCAATTCCAGTCACGTCCAATCCTCGTTTTATTAATTTCTGTGTTAAATTACCGGTACCAACGCCAAATTCAAGTACTGAACCACGGGCATGCTCAGCGACCTCTTCAAGAATCCGATCATAATCTTTGAAAACTTCCTGGTACTCTAGATCTCCTCCTGAAACAGAACGATCGTAATCATCTGCCCAATCCTCAAATGTATGAATAAATTCGCGTCCCATGCGCTATTACCTCCCATACTGTTTGAAAACATTATATTCATATAACATTAGTATGGATTATAAAAGTCAATGTCACTAAACTAGCACAAATCGTTAAAATCTTCAACAATAAAACATTATATAACAAGGCAATCTGTTGATTGAATCAACAGGACTTCTATCGCAGGGATCTCAAACCTGCCCGCTTGATTCCCATTTAATGTTTCTAAAAAAAAGGATGTCTCAAAGTCAGAAACGGACTTTTGAGACATCCTCTGTTTTAATGAATTCATGGTTTTTTTACATTATCCGCTTGCCAATGACCGCCCTTATAGATGAGGTGAACAACGTAGATTGCACTCTGATTATTCTTCGGAGCAACCCGGGCAAGGGAACTGTTCGGCGTTCCGCCATTTCCGAGCCAACGAACAGTCATGTTTGCTTCATCAATTCCCGTTGCTTCGGAAATCGCCTGAACCTGTGCGTTCCAATCCGCTGAACCCATTTCATATGATGCTTGATGGTTCTCATCCGACTCAGTCGGTGATTCAGCACTTGAGCTTGATGATTCAGATTCAGTGCTGCTTGATTCATCGTTCGAAGCCTGACTCGATTCGGAAGATGAAGACTGGTCCTCTTTGCTTTCTTGAGATTGAGTGCTGCTGCTTGATTGCGATGATGACGCCGCTGGCTTTGAATCCGGCGATGTGTGAAAAACTGAAATGAGAATGATACAGCCTATTGCTAAAATAAGCAGTGAGACAATTCCGATCGTCCAACTCAGCAGCCGATCCGTCTTGCTTTTGCGCTGTTCAATGCGAGACGACGAATAACCATTCCCTCTCTGACTTCTCATAAGACATCCTCCTTTTGACCGACGACAATAACTTATGAATAAGCGATCTTTACTGGACCGATCATTTGTTTGTTTCATTCATCTCAGATACAAATGAATGGGTATGTCACTAATTCAAGAAACATGGGCCCGAAACCTGTGATTTAAGCTATTTTTCACAAAATCTGTATTAATAAATTCGAATAGGGCATGTCCTTACTGTCTGTCTCAACAAAAAGCTGTATCAAATGATTCACTGATAAACGTATGCACACACCTATAAACTATGTCATTTGGAAGCAAAGCACCAGCAATTTGTTTCATCGATTCAAAAAAAAACGCAAAACTGCCGGAATGCACCGCATCCGAGCAGAATTGCATCTTCATAAAAAGTGAATTTACTCAACCTTTAAAATTTTGACACGAATGTCACCGCCAGGCGTGCTGACGCTGACTTCTTCACCGACAGAAAGACCAATCAGTCCCTTAGCCATTGGAGAATCATTTGAAATTTTGCCTTTAAAAGGATCGGATTCGGCACTGCCGACGATCTGATAGGTTTCTTCATCACCGTCAGGCAGCTCACGGAAGGTTACCGATTTACCGATTTTGACAACATCAGTTGTTTCATCGTCTTCAATGATCACGGAATTACGAATCATGAGTTCCAATTGTTGAATACGTGCCTCGACAAATGCTTGCTCATCTTTCGCTGCGTCATATTCCGAGTTTTCAGAGAGGTCGCCGAAGCCTCGAGCGATCTTAATTCTTTCAACAACTTCTTTTCTTTTTTCTGTCTTCAAGTAGTCCAGTTCATGTTCGAGCTTTTCTTTACCTTCAGCGGTCATATAGTGAAGTTTTTCTGCCATTATTTGCCACACTCCTGAATAGATTTATGATCAACTGTTCATTTTTACCCATTCGGCTGAATTGGGATTGCGTTTACGCGTTCAAGTCACAGTGATTTATTCTTTCCTTCCAGAACGGTACGGATTTTCGTCGCCATCAAATCGATCGCCACTGAATTCTTTCCGCCTTCGGGAATAATAATATCCGCATAGCGCTTCGTTGGTTCGACGAATTGAAGATGCATCGGCCGAACAGCAGTCAGATATTGATTGATCACCGATTCAACACTTCTGCCGCGCTCCTCGGTATCTCGAAGCAGTCTGCGAATAATACGAAGATCGGAATCTGTATCCACAAAAACTTTAATGTCCATTAAATCGCGAAGACGTTCATCCTCTAGAATCAAAATGCCTTCCAGAATAATTACGTCTTTTGGTTCGACGGGTACAATTTTAGCAGATCTTGTATGTACTGTATAGTCATACACCGGTTTTTTTATCGGGTGGAACTGAAGCAGCTCACTGATTTGAGAAATTAACAAGTCGGTATCGAACGCGAGCGGATGATCATAGTTCGTCAGCAGTCTTTTTTCAAATGGTTTGTCATCCTGAGCCTTATAGTAAGAATCCTGTTGGATGACTGCAATTGATTTGTCCGGAAAGCTGCGATAGATCTCCCGCGTAACCGTGGTTTTCCCCGATCCGGAACCTCCGGCGACACCTATGACAATAGGCTTGTTTCTTTCCATTTCAACGCTCCCCCTCTGCGCGTGATTTTTTTGTACTTACAGCCATGCCGTCTCCTACTGTAAGAAAAATAGTGTCAAAATCATCGCGTTCACTCAGAAAATGATTAAACTCATCAACCTTTTTAACAAGTCGGTGCAGTTGTTTCTTGTGCACTGCGTCAATATCACAAACCAGTCCGTGAAAAAAGACGTTGTCAGTAACGATTACTCCTTGATCGGTCAGCAGTTCGGAGCACTTTTCAAAAAGATGTTCATATTGAGCTTTCGCAGCGTCAATTAATATAAGGTCATATGGAGCCGCGGCTGCAACTTCCGGCAAGTCATCAGTCGCATCACCATCAACGATATGAATCTTACTTTGAAGATTGAGGGTCTCAATATTTTGCGAGGCTTCTTCAATCATTGCCTCATCCCGCTCGATCGTTACAATCATCGCATCATTCCCGGCTGCCAAGGCCATCCGAATCGACGAGTAACCGATCGCCGTACCGAGTTCAAGAATTTTCCGCGCATTTCTCCAGCGAATTAACTGTTGCAGAAACGCCATTGCTGAAGGCTGCATGATCGGAATGTAAATTTCCGCAGCTTTCTTCTCCATTTGGCGAAGCAGATCATTTTCCGAATGGGTAAAAGCAGCTGCGTAATCCGACAGCACTTTAAAATCAACCAACCTGATCTTCCTTTCTGTAACGTGTGAAAACAGTTTACGATTTTTCAGACCACTCATGTCGATACTTCGCTACAATTGCCTGGTGCTCTTGATAGGTTTTCGAATAATAAATTTTACCGTTTGGTCTTGCATAGAAAAACAAGTTCTTCGATGCTGTCGGGTTCAATACCGATTGAATCGCATCCTTTGCAGGAGCCCCTATCGGTCCTATCGGCAAGCCTGTCCGTGTATACGTGTTGTATGGCGTGTCCTTGCGGATATCTTTCAGTGTATAATCGCGATTCCTTTTTTGCCTGCTGTAAATAACCGTAGTGTCCGATTCAAGCCGTTTCTTTTGTTCCAGCCTGTTATAGAATACACCGGCAATCAGCCGACGATCCTTATCCTTTGGGGCTTCCTGTTCAACAAGAGAAGCCATTGCCAGGATTTTATGAAATGAGCCAAGCTTGTTCGCCTTGATCTGAGTTTCATAAGATTTGAATGTATGTTCTGTTTGATCGAGCATTTGATCGATCATTCGGTCAAGTGTCAAAGGATCCTTCTTGGTTACCTTGAAGCGGTAGTTTCCCGGAGCCAGATAACCCTCCAATGGGTATTTGATCCCCTTTGCGAACACTTCATCCGTAAGGAACGTGTATTTCCCGGCATAGTGCGTCTTGACATACGCATGGTCGCTCAGCTTTTTCAAAATGTCCGTTTTATCTAAATTAGCAACAGTAGCCATTTGCTGGGCAATCTCGCTGACCCACATTCCCTGACGAACGTCTACGAGTAAAATCCGCTCGTGGCGTTTGCCATTTTCCAGATCGCTCATTAATTGACCGGTTGACATGGCTTGATTAAACACGTAGGTGCCGGATCGGTAGTTATCCAGATGATTCCATCGTGCGTAAAATTCAAATGCCCATGCCTTTCGAACCAAGCCTTTGTTTTCTAAAATATGTCCAATATCCTTAACAGAAGCTCCGGACGGTATATTTACCGAAATTGGTTGATTGTTCTTCTGATTAACCGGTGACAAAAGACTTGCATAATAACGATTGAATCCCCATGCAGCCCCTGCAATCATCGCAATCAGAATAATTGTGATGGCAGTCAGCAGCCGCCAGTGTTTTTTTATCATAAAAATGAGCCGCTCCCTTCAAGAGTACTCACCAATTATACACTAAAAGATACTTTTTTCTTTCAATAAAAGACATGATTCGCCATGATTTTCCATCAGTAGCGATGCATTGAAAAAGCCCCTGTTCGGGGGCTCATTTATTCTTCGCTTTCATCACTGAACGTATTGATCATTTCTTCAACGATGTCCCATTCTTCGTCGGTCTCGATCGGGAACAGCCTGAAATCATCATCGTCGCCTTCATAACGGAAAGCAAATACTTCCTGTTCTTCATCATCCTCTTGATCCTGTTCTGCTGGTACAACAACAACATAAGACTTGTCCGTTTCCGGAACATCAAAATAGAACAGGACGTCAAATAGATTTTCATCACCGTTTTCTTCGGGAATGACAATGCGTTCTTTCTCTTCGGAATCCGGAAGGAAAATCGGATAATGATTGTGTTCGTGTTCACTCATCGTTTTTTTGCTCCAATCGTTTTTTATCAAGGTAGCTCTGCAGAATAAGAACCGCTGCTTCCTTATCAATCACTTGTTTTCGTTTCTTGCGGCTGAGATCGGCAGCAATCAAGATTCGCTCTGCTGCCACGGTCGTCAGCCGTTCATCCCACAGTTCCACCGGGATCTTGAACTTGCGCCGAACACTTTTTGCGAACCCACGGGAAGCTTCAGCACGCTGCGTTTCCGTCCCGATCAAATCCTTCGGGAGACCGACCACAGCCAGTTCAACTTCATATTCTTTAATTAATTCGCCGATGCGGTCAAACAGAAGATTTTTCTTATGTTCGACATAATGCACAGTTTCAATACCTTGAGCAGTCCAGCCGAGCGGATCGCTGATTGCGACGCCGACCGTAACCGAACCGAAATCCAGACCCATAATTCTCATTCTTTGTCCCATTTCTCTTTGAGATATGCAGTAACCAGTGCTTCAATAATTTCATCACGTTCGAGCCTGCGAATAAGTTTTCGTGCATCCTTATGTCTCGGGATATAGGCGGGGTCCCCCGATAATAGATAGCCAACGATCTGATTAATCGGGTTGTACCCCTTCTCATCAAGCGCATCATAGACTTGAAACAAGACTTCACGCGGATTATGATCCCCTTGATCACCGAAACTGAATTTCATTGTCTTATCCATGATACTCATCCCCCAACAGGAATAATCTCGTGCTCGTTACTGATACTCAGCGAACTGCCGCCTTTTCAATTAAATCGGTAACTGCGTTCAATGCGTCACGTACTTTTTCCGGACGTTTGCCACCGGCTTGAGCCATATCCGGACGTCCGCCTCCGCCTCCGCCACAGATGGTCGCCACTTCCTTGACAATTTTCCCGGCATGGAAACCTTTCTGAATCAAATCCTTTGTCACACCGGCAACAAGATGGACCTTTTCACCGTCAACGGACGCGAGCACAACAACAACCGACTTAAGTTTGTTTTTCAGTTCGTCGGCCATTGAACGTAGCTGGTTCATGTCCATCGTATCAACTTTTGCAGCAATATAAGCGACATCGCCGCTCTTTTTCACAGACTGTTCCAGCTCGCCGGACTTTGCGCTTCCCAGTTTATTCATCAAGGCAGTATTTTCTTTTTCCAGCGCCTTAATCTGCTGCTGCAGGGTATCGATGCGTTCGGCGAGCTGTTCCGGCGCAACCTTAAGCGAAGCAGAAATGGTCTTGACCTGAAGCTTGACTTGATTCAATTTTTCAAATGCCTTTTCCCCGGTTAATGCTTCGATTCGGCGCGTTCCGGCACCGATGCCGCCTTCGCTGACAAGTGTGAACAGCCCGAGTTCAGCCGTATTGCTTACATGGCAGCCGCCGCACAGTTCAATGCTGTAGTCTCCGGCGCTGACGACACGCACGATCTTGCCGTATTTTTCGCCGAAAAGCGCGATCGCGCCTAGTTTTTTCGCATCGTCAATCGGCATCTCTTTCGTTGTGACCGGAAGCTGTTGCCAAATCTTTTCATTCACAATCTTTTCAACCTGCTGCAGTTCTTCCTCAGTCACCTGACCAAAATGTGAGAAGTCAAAACGAAGCCGATCGGCAGATACATAGGATCCGGCTTGGTTTACATGCGTACCAAGTACATCCTTGAGTGCTTGATCCAAAAGATGAGTTGCTGTGTGGTTCTTTTGAATAGCAAGTCGCGCCTTCTCGTCGATCGCAGCGTTCAATGCATCGCCAACCGCAATCTTGCCGCTTTTAACAATACATGTATGCAGGTTTTGACCGTTCGGCGCCTTCTGCACATCATTAACCTCGAGCACAGCCGCCGCGTTCGTCAGAGTCCCTTGATCGGCGACTTGACCGCCCATTTCCGCATAGAAAGGCGTGCGGTCCAAGATCAATTGAACAGTGTCCCCTTCAGAAGCACGGTCAACCGCTTCATTATCTTTGACAAGTGCAATCACCTTGACACCGTCAACAGCGAATTGGTCATAGCCGATAAATTCGCTCGGATCGGTAATATTACGGAGCGTGCCGCTCTGAACCTGCATCGACTTTTGATCTTTTCTGGCCGACCGTGCGCGGTCTCTCTGAGCGTCAAGTTCTTCTTCAAAGCCCGCCTGATCAATTGCCAACCCTTCCTGCTGTGCATATTCCTCTGTCAATTCAACAGGAAAACCGAATGTATCATAGAGCTTGAACACATTCTTGCCTGACAGTTCTTTTTTGCCTTGCGCCTTTGCTTCTGCAATCTGTTCTTTAAGAATCGACACACCTTCATGGATAGTTTCCTGAAAGCGTTCTTCCTCACCGCGAATGACTTTTTGAACAAACGGCGCTTTCTCCAAAACTTCTTTGTAGTAGTCCTTCATTATATCGGCAACAACCGGTACTAATTCAAATAGGAACGGCTTGTCAAGCCCGAGATCCATCGCATAGCGTACCGCACGGCGAATCAGTCGGCGAAGCACATAACCGCGGCCTTCATTTGATGGAAGCGCTCCATCAGCTATTGCAAATGTGACCGTTCGTGCATGATCTGCGATTACTTTGAATGCCGTATTCTTCTTGCCAGCTTGATATTTAGCGCCGGAAAGTTCTTCGATTTTATGAATGATCGGTAGGAACAAATCGGTGTCGAAGTTGGTCTCAGCATCTTGAATCACGCTGACCATTCGTTCCAGTCCCATACCGGTATCAATGTTTTTCTTCGGAAGCGGTGTATGCGTGCCGTCCGGGTTATGATTAAATTGCGAGAACACGAGATTCCAGACTTCCAAATAACGTTCATTTTCCCCACCCGGAAAAAGTTCGGGATCGTTCGGATCATTGCCGAATGCTTCGCCGCGATCATAGAATATTTCTGTATTCGGACCGCTTGGGCCTTCGCCGATATCCCAGAAATTGTGTTCCAGTTTAATGATCCGATTTTCAGGAAGCCCAATCTTCTCATGCCATAGTTTATAAGCATCTTGATCATCCGGATAAATGGTCACGGAAAGCTTGTCCGGATCAAAGGCGATCCATTCCGGACTCGTCAGGAATTCCCATGCCCAAGTGATTGCATCTTCCTTGAAGTAATCACCGACGGAAAAGTTGCCCAGCATTTCGAAAAATGTATGGTGGCGTGCGGTGTACCCGACATTTTCAATATCGTTGGTCCGAATCGCCTTCTGTGCGTTGCAGATACGCGGATTTTTCGGCACAACACGTCCGTCAAAATATTTCTTCAGTGTTGCAACACCACTGTTGATCCAAAGCAGAGACGGGTCATCAACCGGAATCAATGACGCACTCGGCTCGACCGTGTGTCCCTTTCCTTTAAAAAAGTCCAAAAACATTTGCCTGACTTCCGATGAACTAAGCTGTTTCATCACAAGAACCTCCACTCAATTTACTGCATCATTCATTATGTAAACCACGAGGGCGCTCAACGAAAAAAGCTCTCATCCCATCACCAGGAAGGACGAAAGCTTTCAAGCTTACTCTGCGCCGCAAAATGAAAAGAAACTCCGCGGCATATGTATCACAGCACTCGGTACAACAATCCGCCGGGCGATTGCCCAAGTGAACTGCCGCAGCCGCGGTTAAACTGCGGAAAAGCCGTTCCCGCAAGATTCGACCGGTCATTTGGCTGCTTGCGCTGTCGCTATTCTTTTCGTCTCGGTTTCACTATTCTGCCGTAATTATAGATGAGTCTGCCCTTATTTGTCAATGATTCGGAACCGTTCGTTCACGTGGCGCAGGCAGGTACGGATAATGATAAAACAAGGAATGGCAAGGAGCATGCCAACAATTCCTGCAAGCTCACCGCCGACCCCGACTGCTAGCATAATGTAGAGTGGATGAATCTCCGCGCTCTTGCCAACAACAAGCGGCTCAATGACACTTCCCTCAAGAAACTGAATCAAAATGATCATCAGTACGACGCCTGCCATCGAATAAAAGGACTTCGTTGCGGCGACAAGAACGGCCGGAGCAGCACCGATAAACGGTCCAAAATAGGGAATCAGATCCGTCGAACCGATAAACAATCCGAACACAATCGGATACGGAACCTTAAGAATCCACAATCCGATTGTCGCCATCACCGCCAAAATCGCACATACGGTCAGCTGTCCTCGTATATACTTGCCGATTGATTGATCCATTTCTCCGCATATTTCCGCGGTTTGCCGTCGCCATTTACGCGGTACAAGCAGCAGTGCATGCTTTTTGATCGATCCCGCGTCTTTTAAAATATAGAAAGAGAGAAACGGAATGATTAAAAGGGTGAAGAAAGACTGAACAACACCTGAACACCAATCCATAATCCGCTCTCCGGTATGCGTCAGACTGCTTCGTATTCGCGACAGAGCCTCATTCACCTGATCATGCACTGCTTCAGGCGTGGATCCATAAACATGATCCAGATTCGTTTGATACAATTTTTCGTAGTTTGAAATGTCATCATCAAGACCTCTGAGTTCATGCAGCAAAACCGGTCCGCCTTTGTAAATTGTTAAGCCAACCACTCCAAAAAAGATCGCATAAATGGCAAGGATTGCGACTGTTCGCGGAAGTCCCATCCGCTGAACACGGCCGACGAGCGGATGAAGCAAATAGGCAATAATTGCTGCAGCAAAGAACGGAACAGCTACATGCAGCAGAAAATGCGCCACCGTACCAATGAGCGGCAGCAGCCTGTAAAATAAATAACCATTCAAAAAAAGCAGCAACGCAATTGATAAGCCCTTCATCCACTGCAAAGCAGTCCATTTCCGCATCATGATCCCTCCAAGCCTAGCATTGCCCAATTAAAGACAAAACATGATGCTTTTTGGGAATCCCTAATGAACGGATCATCAGAATCCGTTTGCTTTCGCCTCAAGATCCGAAGACTGAAACAAGTCATCCAATCCGGTTAAACTACCATCTTCTTCCACCTGGCTCAGCGATAATTTTCCATCTTCAAGGGTCAATTCAATAAAGCAATCCCAGCAATAATATTGGTTGACGCCAATTTTTCCAATGTTCTTACTTGAACAATTCGGACATTTCATTTGTTTTCACCTCAAAATTCAGCGGAGCAACTGCTCTGCCAGTGCTACTCGCATCAATGCCCACTTTTCCAAAAAAGTATACCTAATGTGAAAAATGTGAAGCAGAAACGTTAAAGCTAATTTGAGAAAAGTGACAGCGAACTATGGAAAACTTAAAGCCAATGTATCAAAAATGAAAGTGAACTACGGAGGTTAAAGCTACTTTGAGGAAGTTAAAGCGAACTGTGGAAAACTTAAAGCCAATATACTAAAAGTTAATCATTTGGTCCTTCATTAAGTATCGAGCAAAATAAGCGGAAATTTTCCGCTTATATGCACCGTGGAGCTAATTTCGCCGGTAAATAAGGGTAATTTCTCCGCTTATGCAAAGCAAAGCCCTCCATTTTCATGTTTTTCGATTCGATAAGGGTAATTTTTCCGTCTATCAAAGCTTTTTTTTCGTTCATTTTCTAAATAAGGGTAATTTTTCCGTCTATTTCTCAGATTAGGCGCTTACCTGATCGCGCCAAACCAAATCTTATGACCATATCATCGTACTTAGAAAAAACACAGCCGATCAAAAATCCAATCGGCTGTGTTTCATATTTTTACGCACATGCATTTTCTTACTTTTCTACTTTATCATCATTAGTCGTTTCCGGATCCTCTGCCGGATCCGAAATGAGATGAAGCCGTTCGCGTATTTTCTCCGCCAAGCTGGAATTGCGCCGGTCGACATCATTGCGGCTGACTGCTTGGTTAAACGCCTGTTCGTCGCCGCACAAAACGAGTGAGTCCTTGCTTCGCGTCACAGCAGTATAAATCAGATTACGCTTCAACATCCGATGGTAGCCCTTGACGATCGGCAAAATCACGATTGGGAATTCACTGCCTTGCGCTTTATGAATCGAACAGCAATACGCCAGAGTTAGCTGATTCAAATCATGCTTCAGATATTTGACTTCAATCGAGTCAAACGTCACGATGACGGTATCTTCCTTGTCCGTTGTTTCTTTTGCTTTAAAAATAGCAGAAATCTCGCCAATGTCACCATTAAAGACCTGTTCATCGGGATTATTCACCAGTTGAAGCACCTTATCATGAACGCGAAACAAGTGATCGCCATAGGTGAGCTCGCGTTTCTGTTCATCCGCAGGATTGAAAAGGTCTTGAAGCGCCACGTTGATCCGCTCAATTCCGGCGTTGCCGCGATAAATCGGTGCGAGCACCTGGATGTCCTTCGGGTGATAGCCCTTCTTTTCAGCACCTGCCGAGACTTTACAAATAAGATCGACAACCTGATTCTGGTGACACTTGAAGAATCGACGATCATTCTTTGGATCCGTGACATCGGAGAGTTTCCCCTCTTTTATCTCATGAGCAAGTTCAATAATTGATGAGCCTTTTGCCTGACGAAAAATATCGGTTAGACGGATCACCGGAATCGCTTCGGACTGGATCAAATCGCTCAGTACTTGACCGGGTCCGACCGACGGCAGCTGGTCTTCGTCACCGACAATCACCATTTTCATTTCTTCCGGCAATGATTTCAACAGCTGATTAGCAAGCCAGATATCAACCATCGACATTTCATCTACAATAAGCAGCTTGCCCTCAATCGGATTATCCTCATCATGCGCGTAGCCCGCACCGCCGTTCCATCCAAGAAGGCGGTGAATGGTTACGGCAGGAAGACCGGTCGATTCCTTCATCCGCTTCGCCGCTCGCCCGGTCGGAGCCACCAGCAGAATCGGATACGGATGATCTTCATCATAATCCTTTGGGTCAAGCGAATAGCTGTTCAGCTCTGCGTAAACCTCAACAATACCTCGAATGACCGTCGTCTTTCCGGTACCCGGCCCGCCTGTCAAAATCATGATCGAGGATTTGATTGCTTCACGAATGGCGACCTGCTGACTCTCCGCATACTGCATCGTCAGCTTGTCCTCCACTTTTCCAAGCGCCTCGAGAAACTCGCTCTCCGAGTATTCATCATCAGCCTCTTGTTCAATCAGCTTCTGAATGCCCGTGACAATCCCCTTTTCCGCAAAAAACAACTGTGGTAAATAGAGATGGTCACCGTCACGCACCAATTTTCCATCCTCTTCAAGCGTATCCAGCTCCCGAGTCAAGTCATCCTCGCTGATCTCTTCTGTTGAAGTCAATAATTTATGTACCTCAGCAATCGTTTCTTCCTCAGGCATGAACACATGACCATCGTTCATTGCCCGCTCATTCAACCAATACAAATATGCGGCCTGAATACGATCAGGGTGATTACCCGATATGCCAAGCCCGGCGGCAAGCTCGTCGGCACGCTGAAAACCAATGCCCTCAATATCTTGAATCAGCTGATACGGATTGTCCTGAATTACTTCTAAACTTTCATTACCGTATGCCTGATAGATTTTCATTGCCAGCTGCGACCCGAAACCCAGATCCGACAGACCGATCAATATTTTTTCCAAGCCTTCATTCTTCAATAAAGTATCTGTAATCATCGTACTTTTCTCTTCATCAAGCTTCGGTACACGACTGAGGCAAGAAGGATCATTAAGAATCTCGGAAATGGCATTTTCCCCGAGCTCGCCGACAATCGCTTCCGCAGTCTTCTTGCCAATGCCGGGGAATAGATCACCAGAGAGGTAGCTGATCACACCCGACTTGGATTTAGGCAGCAGTTTGCGGTAATTTTCTACTTCGTACTGCTGCCCGTAGCGCGGATGCGTTTTCAGCTTTCCAGCAAATTGATAGGTTTCATAGAGGTGGACGGCGGGAAAGAAACCAACCATCGTAATCTCTTTTTCATTGATGGGCTCATTCGTTTCATCAATTTTGACAATCATCACTGTGTAGCCGTTCTCACTGTTTTGGAAAACAATCCGAACTGGTTCGCCTTTAACTGAGGTCTCGTGATCTGGAAAGAGATCCATCGTGCTTTGTTCCATCGTTCCCGTCGTCCTTTCTCTCCATTTTTACCGTTTCTTGTCTAGGTTTTTCAACGCGTTTGAAGCAAGAATATGCTGAGGATTCAGCTCCAGCGCCCGTTCGAATGATTGGCGCGCGCTTTCTGTCTGATCTCTGAACGCCGCAATCACACCAAGATTATAATAAGCATCCGCATGTGACGAATTAGCGTCAACGACGGTTAAAAATTGTTTTTCAGCATGATCCAAATCGCCTAGCTTCGCCAACGTAAGCGCGTATTGAAAACGAGCCTCAACATCGGCGCCGTTCAATTCAACAGCACGCTGAAAAGCAGCGAGCGCCTGACCGCTATGCCCTAATTCAAGCGCAGAACGTCCGATCATATAGAAAAGATCACTGTCATTAATTCCTGCTTGCTGCGCATCCGAATAGCAAGTCATCGCTTCCTGATAGTTTCCAAGTTCAAACAAGGCATTTCCACAGCCAAAGGCGGCAGGCCCATTAGATGCGTCCAAAGACAATGCTTTTTTAAAAAAGTTGATTGCGCGTCCGCTGTCGCCCATCGCAATCAACAGGTTGCCGAAATTCGTATACCCTGTCGGATCATCCGGATGTGCAGAGATTGCCTCATCAAGTGCCTTTGCTGCTTGTTCATATTTTCTTGCAGCAATTAAGTGCTGCACCTGTTCCATTGTATCTGCCATATCATTCACCACCATAATAAGAGGAAAAAGACTCGGGCTTCAAAGCGAAGCCGAGTCCGTAAAATCAAGTGCTGTATCTGTTCCTTGGTTCAAAATCGTTGCAATCGTTCCTCCACCGAGACATTCGTCAAAGTCATAAAGAACAACGGACTGCCCCGGTGTTACGGCCCACTCAAGCTCGTCAAAAACAACTTCGATCCGACCGTCGTCAAGCACATGTACTGTGACCGGACGATCCTTTTGACGATAACGGAACTTGGCCGTGCAGTGGAATACACGCTCCTCGGGACTGCCTGAGATCCAATTCACATGGTCGGCAATCAAGCCCTGCGAGTAAAGGGCAGGATGATCAGCACCCGGTGCCACATACAGGATATTTTTTTTCAAATCCTTGCCGCACACAAACCACGGTCCGCCCGGCCCGCCAATGCCGAGTCCTTGACGCTGACCGTTGGTATAGTACATTAATCCGTCATGGTAACCTTTTAACTCACCGTCAATTGTTCGAATCTCACCGCGGTTAGCAGGAAGATAATTGCTTAAGAACTGCTTGAAATTCCGTTCACCAATAAAACAGATGCCCGTGCTGTCCTTTTTCTCGGCCGTTGCCAAATGGTGCTCACGCGCAATTTCGCGGACTTCCGGCTTTTCCAGATCGCCAAGTGGGAACATTACCTTTGAAATCTGTTCCTGAGACAGTTGATTCAGAAAATAAGTCTGATCCTTATTCTGATCCTGAGCACGAATCATCGCTGTTTTTCCGTCGCGTTCTTCAACGCGCGCATAGTGCCCGGTCGCCACATAATCCGCTCCGAGTGCCATGGCATGATCAAGGAATGCTTTGAATTTGATCTCTTTATTACACATAACATCCGGATTCGGCGTGCGACCTAATTTATATTCATCCAGGAAGTACGTAAACACGCGATCCCAGTACTGTTTTTCAAAATTCACCGCATAATACGGAATGCCGATTTGATTGGAGACACGAACAACATCCTCGTAATCTTCGGTAGCCGTGCAGACTCCGTTTTCATCGGTATCGTCCCAATTTTTCATAAATATGCCAACCACATCATAGCCCTGCTGCTTCAGCAGCAATGCGGCAACGGTTGAATCCACGCCTCCGGACATACCGACAACCACTCTGGTCTGACTGGGGGATTTCTTCGTCACTTTAATTCACTCGCCTTTCCTAGGCTTACGAGATCGCGGACTGATGCCGCGATAATCTTCCCCGCTTCCCGAAGCCTCTCTTCCTGCATGCCTTCACCGAAACTAATACGGATTGAGCTTCCCGTCTCCGGAGCATCTTTTCCAAACATCGCCGTCAACACATGCGACGGTTCAACAGAGCCTGCCGTACAAGCAGATCCGCTTGACACGGCGACACCGGCTAAATCAAGTTTCGTCAATAACGTCTCCACACGTGTGCCTGGAAAATAGAGGTTTAAGACTTGGGGCAGAAAATGTTCCGAATTGCCGTTGACTTTATAATCGACTTGTTCCGCGTCAAGTGTCTCAAGAATGATCTGACGAGCGCGCAGACTCTCCTGAATTCGCTCATGGAGATGTTCGCCAACTTTTTCAACCGCACGTGCAAGGCCGGCGATTGCCGGCACATTTTCCGTACCTGCCCGGCGCTTGCGCTCCTGATCGCCGCCATGCGTGTAGGCTTGAAGCGAAAGCCCGTCGCGTACATAAATGAAGCCGATTCCTTTGGGGCCGCCGATCTTGTGGCCCGCCATTGAGAGCAGATCAATCGGTGTATCCTTGACATCCATATCAGCGGTGCCGAACGCCTGCACGACATCAGTATGAAAATAAGCCTGATGATTGGCTAAGAGATGGGCGATTTCCCGTATCGGCTGAATCGTTCCCACTTCATTATTGCCGAACATGATGGTCACAAGAATCGTGTCGTCTCTTAACTTACTTTTCAAATCGTCAAAGGAAATCCTTCCCGTTCGGTCGACATCCAAATAGTCGACCTCAAATCCCTGACTTTCCAAATAAGCGCATGTTTTGAGTACGCCGTGATGTTCAATTTTCGTTGTAATGATATGTTTTCCTTTATGACTATTGGCAAGCGCCGTACCGAGAATAGCAATATTATCGCCTTCGGTACCGCCGCTTGTAAACACAATTTCTCGACTGCGCGCGCCAATGTACTTCGCAATCTCATGACGGGAATCGTCAACGATCTTGCGCGCCTGTCTTCCGAACGAGTGGATGCTCGACGGATTGCCCACTACATTTTGGTATATGTCCACCATGATCTGCAAAACTTCCGGATCAATAGGCGTCGTCGCGGCATGATCAAGATAAATCGGATCCACCCTAAACACTCCTTTTAATATCCTGAAACCAAGTTCAGGTCGGATTAATTAAGTTGTACCCATTAATCCTTTAAATATAGAACATATCCGGGTCTTGGACCTGCGGATCAGAATCATAATGAATCAAATCGTCCAGTGTTGTCCCTTGAAGGACATCGCGGACCGCATCACGGATCTTCACCCAAAGCTCACGCTTTGCTGGATCGTCATCATCCATGACTTCGACCGGCTGAATCGGTCCCTCCAAGACGCGGATCACATCTGCCGCCGTGATTTCACTCGGCGTCTTCGACAGAACATAGCCGCCATACGCGCCGCGAATACTGCTGACCAGTCCGGCATTGCGAAGCGGGGCAATCAGCTGTTCCAAATAATGTTCCGACAGATCGTGTTCATTAGCGATCGCTTTTAAGGAGAGCGGGCCGCGACCTTTATTTTTCGCAAGCGCCATCATAATCGTTAGACCATAGCGGCCTTTCGTTGAGATTTTCATAACGTTCACACCTCTTCATTCATCCTAAAACAACTGAGTATTCTAGTACATTTATAGTCAATCATTTGTTCCCGTGATTATAAAAACAAGGCATAGCCCGGGCTTAAACCATGCTGAATATTGAATATGCTCCGGTTGCTCGCATCAACAGAGCACAACCGCGGGCGATCTGGGAGCCTCCTTGGCTCATGTCATAATTGCCTGCGGGGTCTCCCCTGGCTCGCTGGTCCCGCAGGAGTCTCGCACCTGCGCGTTCGATTCACAATCTTTTACCTTGGGCATCATATAATACACTTTTACTTCTAAGCAAGGCACGCCTGTCCGTGCCCTTGTATGCTGTCTCGCATTCCGATCAATGGATCAATGCGAACATAGGCACCGATCTATGGTAAACTAAGTTCAGACCTTCAATCATTATAGACGAAAATGATTGACGTTGCACGTAATCGAGAACGATTCATGCAAATACTTATAAACGAGAGGATGATCGGGATGGATCTTTTTGATTTTCCAACCGATGACCAATCCAATTTAAACGGAAGACCGCTTGCCGACCGCATGCGTCCGCAGACATTAGATGAGTTTGTCGGGCAAGAACAGATTGTCGGCAAAGGACGATTGCTCCGTCGTGCCATTCAGGCGGACAAGCTGACACCGATGATTTTCTTTGGCCCTCCGGGAACCGGGAAAACGACACTTGCCCACATTATTGCCCGCACCACATCGGCGTATTATGAGCAATTGAACGCCGTAACCTCAGGAGTCGGCGATCTGAGAAAAATCATTGCAGCTGCCGAAGAACGGCTTAAATTTGATCAGCAGAGAACCATACTTTTTATTGACGAAATCCATCGTTTTAATAAAGGACAGCAGGATGCGCTCCTGCCTTCTGTTGAAAAAGGAACCATCATCTTGATCGGCGCAACAACTGAGAGTCCGATGTTTGAGATCAACGCCGCGCTTTTATCACGGTCGCGGCTATTTCGATTCGAACCTTTGTCTGATGATGCGATTCGAACAATTATCAAGAATGCTTTACAAGATAAGCAGCGCGGGTACGGCGAAGTGAACATAAAGCTTGATGCTGACGCACTTGATCATCTCGTCCGCGTTGCAAGTGGTGACAGCCGCACGGCCCTGCATGCTTTGGAGCTCGCCGCACTGACAACCGATCCTGATAAGAGCGGTGTCATTCACATCGACCGCGGCGTCGCTGAGGAATCCATTCAGGAAAAAGTGCTGCAGTATGACAAGAATGGCGACAATCATTATGATACGGTCTCCGCGTTCATTAAAAGCATGCGCGGCTCCGATCCGAACGCTACCCTTTACTGGCTGGCGAAAATGATCGCTGCCGGTGAAGACCCGAAATTCATTGCCCGGCGCATTTTCATTCATGCGGCCGAAGACGTTGGTCTTGCGGACCCCAATGCCATTCTTGTCGCCAACGCTGCGGTCACCGCCGTAACTTTCATCGGCCTGCCTGAAGCGCGCATACCGCTCGCCGAAGCGGCACTCTACGTTGCTACCGCTCCGAAAAGCAATGCAGCTGTCGTCGGTATCGACCAGGCACTCGCCACGGTTAAAAACGAAAAAACCGGCGAAGTGCCGATTCATCTGCGCGACGCTCATTATAAAGGAGCCGCCAAACTCGGTCACGGGAAGGACTATCTCTATCCCCATGACTTCGAAGGCGGCTACGTCACGCAAAATTATCTGCCCGAGTCACTGCGTGACAAAGTCTTCTATCATCCGTCACCGCGTGGCTACGAGCGGACCGTGCAGAAACGGCTCGACTATTTCGCCGAGCGAGATCAAGAGAAACAATAGAAAGTCATCCAAGCGAGCGGCTTCCGGACAATCGCGTTGAGAAAAATCGACTGTGTATAAAAGTCTCGCAAGTTGTCAATCCTTTTTACAAATCAACAAGAATGCAAGAAGGAGCATATACCATGACAAAAGTGAGACAAGATGCATGGTCGCACGAAGACGATCTTCTGCTCGCAGAAACCGTCCTGCGCCATATCAGAGAAGGAAGTACACAGCTTGATGCCTTTGAAGAGGTGGGCGACCGGCTGAATCGGACAGGAGCGGCGTGTGGATTCCGCTGGAACGCGATTGTCCGTAGAAAATATGAACAGGCAATTGAAATCGCCAAGAAACAGCGCAAGCAGAAGAAACGTGCCGAGCAGCACGGACGGATCATACGTCCCGTGGCTGCTACCGCATTCCCTGTGATGGAAACTGCTTCACTCCCGGATCCTTCCGAACTCACCTATGCGACGCAGCCTGCACAGCCCGAGCAAAACGTTACAGTAGAAGCTCCCGCCGCAAAGCAGACATTCAGCATGACCGATGTCATCCACTACTTGCAGAGTATGCAAAAAGGCAGTGCAACCAGCGACCGGCTTGACCAAGAGAACACACATCTCAAGGAAGAAAACAGCAAGCTGCAGACACGCGTGAAAGAGCTTGAACAAGAAGTCGTCACACTCACCAAGCGGCAGCAAAGCGTTGAAGATGACTACCAAGCCCTCATCGGCATCATGGACCGCGCGCGCCGCATGGTCGCTTTCCAAGATCAAACCGACAGCTCCGCACCCGCCTTCAAGATGGACGAGAACGGAAACCTAGAGAAGATTGCGAAATAAACACAAAAGAAAATACATATGCCCCCGAGGAACGATGGCTCGGGGGTATATTTTTTATTCTATTCAATATATGAGAGTGGGAGTCCAACTCTACTCATTGATAATTCGTTTTCGTGTCAACAATTGTTATTGGTGATTGCCCGCTATTACTGCTACTTCCTCCAGAGCTGTCACCACCATGTACCTGCGAATTTATAATAATTACACCATTGCCATTCGTACTTGGTGAAGCATTCCCTCCAGCTGTGATCAAGCCCTGGCTAAAAACTACTGAATAATTATCCGCTTTTGGATAAAAATCACCTTGTACATACACTGTTTTGTCAAATGTTAGAGGCCCACTATTGTTAAAAGAACCATTAATAAAAACGTACCCAATGAAATGATGGTTGCCTGAAGAATTATAATCATGATTAAAAAAAGTATTTCCACGAAATGTTGCAGTTGAGTTTGCTGATCCATTTAAAGATCCACTAGCGACAAAACAGTTTCCACCAATATCTAATTCACTGTTCCCGTTTAAATTAATATTTCCCCCCGCTATATAGAGAGATTTCTCAAAATCCATTGAAGCATGGTCACTAGCATTAATCGAACCATTAATATATACGTTTCCTTTAAAAACAAAATGAATATTGTTTCCGGCATTTAGATCACCATTAATTGCAACATCATCATTAAATGTTACTGTTCCTGAAGCCAAATCACTCGAACTTGTGCTGCTCCCCAAGTATGCCTTTCCATTTATTGTCACATTTGGATTAGAAGATTTTAAATTAAAACTATTAAAATTAATATTACCATTGTATACTGATTGCAATACCGCATATTCGTTATTTGAAATTGCACCATCAATTGAATGATTTTGTGGAGTTTGTAAGGGCATTTGTAAAAACTGACTTTTAACTTGTGATAAATCCACAGTTTGATGGATCACATCATTCGTGGTTGGCTGACGTCCACTAATGATCACCTTATTTTGATTTATATATGCATCTCCCTGATGAACAAAATCACCTTCAGAGATCCATTTTGGTGTATAATCGCTTGAAAGCCAACTAAGGTATCCATTGTGATAGCCCCCGCTTACATAAATCGGATATACCCCCATAAATGGCTTTAGATGATTGAAATCCCCCGCGTCTTCGCTACTGACAGTTTGATATTTAAATGTCTTGGTTTGCGTGATCGTCTGAGTATCTCCACCAGAGGTACCTTGGCTGGTTATGGTGACGGTAATTTTATTATCTAATGGATCACCAACTTCTCCACGTGTTACTGTATAGCTTGGGCTTCCTTGCATTGAATTAATCGAATAATCAGAACTTGAATTGAAAGATACGAGAAGTGCATTCGTTAATTTACTTTGAAACTGTGAAGCATCAAACGCAGTTAAGCCATTAATATTGGACTTGATTTTCTTATCGTAAGCCTTCAATCCCATCTCAGCGATGTTCAAGGCTTGAGTTTGTGTGGTTTCTTTGCTGAATTGCTTTGTATTGTTAAAGGATACCGATATGACGGTGAGACCAAGCACAGAGAAAACGGTGATCACGAACAGAACGATGATGAGCGCATAACCTTGTTCCTTTTTTTTCAATAATTGTTTGTTTCGAATCATTGGCTGCTGCTCCCCTCATCCCATGGGTAATTAAATGTTGTGTTTAGATGGAATTTTGGCTCATCGCTACTCGCTCCTGAAGATGTCCGTACCGCAATATCGTAATCAACCTCAAGTCTTGATCCGTTTTTTACAGATTCAGGAGTAGAATCACCCGATCCGTTTTTGCTATAAAACAAATCGGGATCAGAAATCACTTCATGCTGTGAAGTATCGCTATCATAAGTAAGCTCAACTTTTCCATCGTTAAGCGCAATAGAAAAAGGTTTATCTGTTTGATCATAAAATGCTCTCGTGATTCTTGCCTGTACGAGATGTGCGTCCGCCTGGAGATCATTTTGTGTCATTGTATTCTGAGCTGATTTTTCTCCGGAGAGCCAGATGCTGAAGATTAATGTAAAACAAATCGTTGCGATAACGATCACCGCAAGCATCTCAACCAGCGTCACACCTCTCGAATTATGTATCATCTTCCTGTACCTCTCAATTGCCGGATGTCGTATAATAGTTGTAAAGTTCTACATAGTTCGTATTGTTGTAGTACGTTCTGACAACAATCGGCTGGTTTTCGTCGCTATCTTTATTTAATACATAGACATAGGTTTCATACGTTGCGTTGCCGACTGTACTGCTCAAACTATGAATTGTATATTTTGTATTGCTTGGCACAGCTGTCGGCGATGATTGTGAAGATCCCGGATCTGCCGGAAGACTGCTGCCATCCAATATATCTGATAATTTTTTCTGTGCCAGTTGCAACGCGGTCAGCTTGCTGCCGTTGCCGGTGGTCACCTGCTGGCTCTGGATAAAGACATAAGCAAAGGATAGAATGACAATACTCAGTAAAGTGATTGCCGCGATGACTTCAATCAATGTCATGCCGTCTTGTTTTCGGTTCATCAGTCGCAGTCCTTTCGCATCTGTCTCTATGTCTATTCTAATTGGTTTTCTGATAGAATGAAAGTGTCGTTTTTTGATGAAATTGATCATATCAGGAGGAAGTCACATGCAACGTACACATCGAAGATTAGGCGACTTGCTCGTTGATTCAGGAATGATTACTCAAGAACAGCTTGCTTCAACCCTTGAACAGAAAGAATCATCGCAAAAGCTAGGCCATGCGCTGATTGAGCGCGGCTATATTTCCGAGCAGCAATTAATCGATGCCCTTTCCATTCAATTGAACATCCCACAGGTGCATTTGGCAAATATTGTGATTGATCACCAGACCGTAAATCTCGTTGACCAATCCTTTTCGAGACAAAATGAATTAATTTGCTATAAAAAAGTGGACAACACACTCTTCGTTGCAATGTCGAACCCGCTTAACTTTTACGCGATCGATGATCTGCAGATGATGACCGGATTTCAGGTGAAAGTTGCACTTGCACTCCCGAGTGAAATTACGAGTACAATCAATCGCCTTTATAACGAAGAGGATTCCGTCAATGAAATTCTGACATCAATGAATAGTCTAGCCGTTGATGAAGGCGATCTAACGACGTCGGAAGACACGCCAATTTTAAAAATTATTAATAAATGTTTGCTCAGCGCTGTCGAGGAACGTGCCAGTGACATTCATATTGATCCTCATGAATTCAGCGTTGTCGTCCGCTTCCGTATCGACGGAGAACTGCACACATATCGGACTTTTCCAAGAGAGATTCTAAGTGTTCTGGTCACGCGTATTAAAGTCATGAGTCAGCTCGATATTACTGAAAAGAGGCTGCCGCAAGATGGTCGTGTAAAGGTGACAATTGGAAAAGATCGGCTTGATCTGCGCGTGTCGACGCTCCCAACCTTGTTCGGTGAACGAATTGTGCTTCGGCTCTTAAATACAAAGGATTTGCTGCTGAAAATTCCTAATGTCGGCTTTACCGAATCGCAGCAGAAATCATTCACGAAAATGATCACCAAGCCAACCGGACTGATGCTGATCACCGGTCCTACCGGTTCTGGTAAGACATCGACGCTGTATGCGGCTCTAAATTATCTGAACAACGAAACGCAGAACATCATTACCATAGAGGATCCGGTTGAATACCAAATAGAAGGAATCAACCAGATTCAAACAAACGCTCCGGTCGGCCTGACCTTTGCAGCCGGACTCCGTGCCATCTTGCGGCAGGATCCAAACGTGATCATGGTCGGAGAGATTCGCGACTCGGAGACTGCAGAAATCGCGATCCGCGCATCGCTCACGGGGCACCTGGTCTTGAGCACCTTGCACACAAATGATGTGCCGACAACCATCTACCGTTTGATTGATATGGGTGTGGATCCGTTTCTTGTTGCGGCCGCACTCACCGGAGTCGTTGCCCAGCGTTTGGTACGCCGTGTCTGCCGCGATTGCGCACACAGCTTCGAACCGACTGCGATTGAGCAGGCGCTGTTTGAAAAAGCAGGGATTGAATGTCCCCCGATGCTGTCTAAGGGGATCGGCTGCAAATCCTGTCACCAAACCGGCTATTTAGGCCGAACGGCAGTTCATGAAATTCTTGAACTGTCGGAAGAAACAGCTGAAATGCTGATTACACACCACTCGTTCAAAGACATTCAAAACCTTGTCAAAGACTCCGGCGGTGTGTCCATGCTTGAAAATGGTCTATCAAAGGTTTCCGAAGGCATTACCACAGTTGATGAACTACTTAAGATTATCAGTTAACAATTTCTAGTAGAAGAGGTATTGGATCATGATCGATTTTCTAAAGGAATGTCTTTCCATCGCCTGCACACGCGGTGCCTCAGATTTGCATATTTCCGTCGGCATTCCGCCGACCATCCGCCTGAACGGTGAATTAATGGCACTTGATAAACCCAATGTCAAACCCGCCGATACGGAAGAAATGGTGCGTGCCATCCTATCCAAGCCGCAAATGGACAAGCTTGAGGAACATGGTGAACTCGATTTTTCGTTCAGCATTCCGAGATTATCTCGTTTCAGAGTCAATGCGTTCAGACAGCGTTCGTGTTACAGTCTCGCATTCCGTGTCATCCCGCAGACAGTGCCGAATCTAGCATCCTTGCAGCTTCCTGAGGTGCTGACCTCGCTGTGTCAACGTCCGCATGGTTTGTTCTTGGTCACCGGACCGACCGGCAGCGGGAAATCAACAACACTGGCCGCGCTTGTCGATGATATGAACCGCACTATGCGGCGGCACATCATCACCTTGGAAGATCCGATTGAGTATTTACACCGACATGATCGCTGCATCATTCAGCAACGGGAAATTGGTAATGACACGCATTCGTTTGCGCTCGGGTTACGCTCCGCATTGCGTGAAGATCCGGACGTCATTCTGGTCGGTGAAATGCGTGATCTCGAAACCATTCGCACAGCATTGACAGCGGCAGAAACCGGTCACCTAGTGCTCGCGACCCTGCATACAAATGACGCAGTGTCCACAATCGACCGAATCATTGACGTCTTCCCTGCCGAACAGCAAGGACAGATTCGTATCCAGCTCGCAGCTGAACTCGTATCTGTTGTGTCACAGCGACTGTTTCCAACACCGGATCATAGCGGGCGGCGTGTCGCTACCGAAGTAATGATCAATAATAAAGCGATCAGTCACCTGATTCGTGAAAAGAAAATCTATCAGATTCCGAGTGTGATTCAGGTCAATCGAGCACAGGGTATGCAAACGATGGCTTCATGCGTTCAAGATATGCTGACACGACGCGAAATCGCAAGTGAATCTGTGGAAACATTTCTATTAAGGGGGTGAGCACATGCCGCTCTTTGATTATGTCGGTTCGAATTCGCAAGGCAAATCAAAAAAAGGACGCATCACAGCATCAACAAGGCAGGATGCTCTGCTTGAAATTGCCAAACAGGGCTTGGTGATCCGTTCCATTCATGAACACAACGACTCCATTTGGTACAAAGAACTGTCGGTTGGCCAGCGCGTCAAACTGCAGGATAAAGTTGTGTTTCTGAGACAATTTGCGACGATTATCAAAGCCGGTGTTACCGTATCCGATGCGCTTGATATTCTGACTGACCAGGAAGAGAAGAACAAATACTTTAAACAAGTGATCATGGAAATGGCCACTAATTTGCGTGAAGGACAGACGCTTTCTCAAGCGTTTGAAAATCAATCGAAAATTTTCAGCCCAATGATCATCCATATGATTCGTGCCGGCGAAGGCAGCGGCCGATTGGAAGAAAGCTTGGATCACCTCGCCACCTACTATGAACGTCAGCACAAATCGAAGCAGAAAATGTCAACAGCAATGGTTTACCCTGCGTTTGTTTTCATCATGTCCATTGGCGTCGTTCTCTTTCTCTTAACATCGATTATTCCAATGTTTCGTTCGATGTTCGCCAGTATGCATACCGAGCTTCCGTTGATCACACGCGTCATTTTAACAATAAGTGACTGGCTTCGCTCCTATTGGTATGTGTTGTTCGTTTTAGTCGTCGGATTGGTGATATTTGTCATAGCTGCTTTTAAAAATAAATCTAGTAAATTAAGACTAGATTATGCTATAATCAGAATGCCTTTGATAGGTACAATAGTCTATAAAAATGAACTTTCGAGGTTGCTGTGGATGCTGGCGCTGTTGCTATCAAGTTCAGTTCCTGTCATCGATGCATTACACTCAATCGAGAAGATCACGTCGAATCTTGCCATTCGGCAAGCGATACATAATGTCGCTCAGGCACTCGATTTCGGTCGGCCATTGTCGGAATCTTTTCAGGAAGAAAAGATCTTTCCTTCCATGGTTCATCATATGACTGCCATCGGCGAAAAAACCGGTATGCTTGATCAAATGCTGAACAGCGTCGCCAAGTATTATGAGGACGATGTGGAACAGATGACCGAACGTATGAAAGTGCTCATTGAACCTCTTGTGATCCTGTTCCTTGCCGTTGTCGTTGGTTTCATTGTCCTGGCGATTATTATTCCTATGTTCCAAATTTATCAAAACGTTTAATCCAGACTGGGGGAAAAGAAATGTTAAAGAAAATCATGCAAAAAGCAAATGCAAAAAAGAACCAGAAAGGCTTCACCTTGATCGAACTCTTGGCCGTTATCGTTATTCTTGCTATTTTGGCTGCCATCGCGATTCCGAGCATCATTTCGATTATCAATAAGCAAAGTGAAAAAGCCGATGTTCAGGACGCAATAACAATAATTCATGCTGCAAAACTTTACGTTGCCAATAAAAATATTACAGAAGATACCACAACAGATCTTGGTTCAACTGAACTAGATTCTTACCTTGATAAAGTAGATTCCTTGCCAACAGGATATGGTGTAAAAGTAGATTTTACAGGCACAAAAGCCGTTTATTCAATAAAGGACAGTAGCCTTCCTACAGATATCACTTCAAGTGGTACAACAACTACCTACTATACTGAGCAACAATTATTAGATTATAATAAATAACGGTCAATGATGGAAATACTACTCTCATTCTATTTAATAATTTTAGGCATCACCCTAGGTTCCTTCTACAACGTCGTCGGTTTGCGTGTTCCTGCAAACCAGTCAATCATTACGCCGCCTTCGCACTGTCCGTCGTGCGGGCGGCGTTTGACTATACTGGATTTGGTCCCTGTGTTTTCCTACATCTTTTTAGGTGGAAAATGCCGTACATGCCATAATAAGATCTCGCCAATTTATCCGATCATTGAGGTAGTGACAGGCTTTTTGTTCTTATTTAGTTTTCTGCGAGCAACTTCGATTGAAGAAATGCTTTGCGGCTGGTTGCTTGTCTCTTTGCTGATGATCGTGCTCGTATCCGATCTGGAATACATGCTTATTCCGGATAAGATCCTGATGTTTTTCTTGCCTTTATTCGCGGCATTCCGTATCCTTTACCACACAGATCCATGGTGGGACGCGCTGGCCGGGATGGCTGCCGGATTTGCATTGCTCGCACTAATCACTTTAATCAGCCGTGGCGGAATGGGCGGCGGCGATGTGAAACTCTTTGCAGTCATGGGACTGCTCGTCGGAATGAAACTGGTAATTCTCGGTTTCTTTCTTTCAACCTTTTTCGGTGCAGTGATTGGAATCGGTGGTATGCTTCTCGGTTTCATTAAACGCCGCCAGCCGGTGCCCTTTGTCCCTTTTATTGTCTTAGGCATGCTGACAAGCTTCTTCTTTGGTGATCAGCTGATCGCCTTTTATCTGAATCTAATCTTCTAACATTAGGAATGATGTCTGTGTTTGAAAAATGGTTGCAAATTTTCCAATCTCACTCAAGCGTTGGCTTAACGGTCACGGATTACTCCATTCGCATGGTCGTTTTTCACGGCTCAACGGATGACCCCTCTCGTCTCGATTACTGGGAGGAGTGGCTTCAACCCGGCGTTGTTGAAAACGGCCGCGTGAAGGATGAACAAGCGTTCACAGACCAGCTTAAAGATATCGTTCATGCGCTGAAAGCAAAGGGAAAGAAAACGTATTTCGCGATTCCTTCTTCTCAGCTCATTCTGAGACAACTTGATTTTCCGGGAATTAAATCGGATTCCGAGTTGCAGAATTACTTTTTTATCGAAATCGGCAACAAGATTCAACTTCCTTTTGAGCAAGCGGTTTTTGACTTTCATGTCATCAGCCGAGCAGCAACCGGAACAAAGGTGCTGCTCATTGCAGCTCCTGAGGCTGTCGTTCTGCAGTATCGCAAGCTGCAATCAAGTGCCGGATTGAACCCGGTAAATGCCGAATTCAGCGCACTCGGAACCGATCGCTGGACGCAGCATTACTATCCGCAAATCGCAGAAAAGCAACGGATGTACGTGCAGCTTGAAAAAGAGGCCCTTTACGTGTCGATTTTCCAAGAGGATATCCCCATGTTCGTCCGCCAAGTAAGCCTAAAAGGTCCGGACATTCAATCAACTGACGATACATTCTTCCTTAATGCTGCTACTGAAATTGAGCGGATGCTGAATTTCTATCAATACAGCGTCCGTAAGGGAGAAGACGAAGTCGCGTTCATTTATCTTCTCGGTGAAAGTGAACGTACCGACAAGCTGCTGTCCGTGTTATCGGGAATGGTGTCTCAAGAAGTGAAGTCGCTACATTTTGATCGTGAAAAGTTCAATTATCCGGAAAACATTGATGCTGCGTGCATTCCTGCGATTGGCCTTGCCATGAAGGAGGGCATGAAATGATTGATATCAACCTCCTTCCTTATGAACAAAAGGCCTCCCGAGGCATGATTTGGTTTGCCATCATTTTCGGAGCTTTTTGCCTGGCCGGACTAATCGTATTAGGTGTGTACAGCTGGCAGCTCAATGGCGAGCTTCAGAATGTCCAGAAACAGGAAGCCACCTGGAAGGCACGTGCGGAAAAGAAAGCTGCACTTAAAGAAACCGAAGTAAGCACCAAGCCGACTCCTGCAGATGCGGTCAATGAGATTCAATTGAGCAGATTTGCCGTTTTTCCATCCTGGGTATTGATGGAAAAACAGCTTCCCAAGAACGGTACAATTACCAACATTGACTATGATTCAACCGGGAACATGGAGATTACCGGTGAATTTGCTCATTTTGCTGATATTCAGCCGTTTATTGAGAAGCTCAGGAAACAAAACTACTTCTCAAATGTTGTAACGACCAAAATCAATCAATTGGATTCATCAAGCAATGTTTTGGTTTACACACAGCGTGATGCCTATCAGCTCACGTTTACCATGCGTACGGATGCAAATCTTTCAATTAACCAGAAAAAGGATCAATGACTATGAATAAAACAGCGTTCATCAGCATCCTATCGGTAATCATTGTCCTAAGCGGTTTTACCTTCTTTTATTTCTTGAAAATAATGCCTGCTCAGGACAAAATCAGCTTCGCAAAAACCAACATCCATATGTACCAGGAGACGGTTGCGGCCAATCAGAAGAAGCTTGCCGAGCAAAAAAAAGCATTAGCAGATAAAAAGAAGCAGGCGGAAAAAGAGGAGAAGCTTGGCCAAAAAGTCGATAACTCCATTCTTCCGAAGAATCCGGATGTAGAGCCCTTCTTTACAACAGCGCAAAAAAAAGCAGCTTCTATGGGAGTTACCTTCATATCTGTTGAGAAAAGCAATGATGATACAGGAGATGGTTCTTCGGACAGCTCCTCTTCTTCAGATCAATCAAGCAGCTCAGACAACAGCAGTAGCGCTGCTGCAAGTAGCGACAGTAAAAGCAGTACAGAAAAAGAGTCCAATGATAAAATTGATCCGGATAAACTATTAAAGTCGAATACATACCAAGTGAGCTTACAATCACTAAGCGACTTCCAGCTCTACGTCTTTGTCGGCTATTTGGAGACACAGAAGCGATTAGTCGTTATTAATAAGGTAACCTCCAGTCGCATTAACAATGACAGCAGCTCAAGTGATGCTTCGTCTTCAATTGACAGCCAAACAAACGTACAGGCGAGCACTGATGGTTCAGATGATCAAACAAGCAGTGCTGATGCAAGCAGTCAGACGGATGCATCATCAGCACAGTCCGACAGCAGCAGTTCCAGTATCCCAACCATCGAAGCAAACTATCAAATGGTACTATCAATTACGATCTACTCTGCAAAGAAATAAAATTAACCAGATTTAATACGGAAGGAAGGCTAAATATAAATATTTAGCCTTCCTTCTATTTATTAGCATCCAATTGCAGCTATATATCAGATTACTGCATCATAGTGACGCACTGCACAGCAACTTTTAGCGTATTGTTCGGTAATGTTTTCTCTCTCTTAGGTTGAACTTTCCTGGGATTAGGTTCAACTTTTCATTCATTAGGTTTAACTTCTATTCTTCGGTTTAACTTTTCCTCTCTTAGGTTGAACTTTCCTGAGATTGGGTTCAACTTTTCATTCGTTAGGTTGAACTTCTATTCTTCGGTTTAACTTTTTGTCCATTGGGTTGAACTTCTTCTCACTTCGGTTGAACTTTGCAGGAATTGGGTCTAACTTTTCGGCGTTCGATCTAACTCCTTCTTTCTGGTTCAATTTTCCCTGTTCTATCATGGTTTCTCATCGATTTATGAATATACCTTTTTAAGTTATTTAAAACAGCAAAAAAGCCGAAACCTAGACATTGCTGCCCGCGGTTTCGGCTTTATTTTCTCATTAAATAAAAAAAATCCCAAACGTGCCGTTGCAAAGCCGCAGTTTTGAAACCCGCACTTATAGGCAGGTGGGTGCCCTGTTCCACAGTTTGCGAGTCCCTAACTAGGGCATGCGCTCCGAGTGAAAACATCGGACTCCCGATCAAAATATGTTCGGTCAAAACATAACGACATAAGACTAACACTTCAGGATCTTTTCTTAACCTGTGTAATCATTGTAGCATATCTGTAAGCGCTTATCAAGGCAAATTAGCCTGGATCGTGTTGGCAGCTTATTTAAGAATTGCCGCAACATCAAGGTGCAGCTCACTCAATTGCGCCTGGCTGACTTCGCTTGGTGCTTTGGTCAGCACGTCGCTTGCGCTCGCCGTTTTAGGGAACGCAATGGTATCGCGCAGACTTGTACGGCCGGCGAGCAGCATAACAATACGGTCGATGCCGAGCGCCATGCCGCCATGTGGCGGAACGCCGTATTCGAAGGCATCGAGCAAGAAGCCGAATTGCTTTCTCGCGCGTTCCTCAGTGAAGCCGAGCAGCTTAAACATACGTTCCTGCATCTCAGGGTCGCTGATACGCTGCGAACCACTGCCGAGTTCGAATCCGTTCAAGACCATATCGAAGGACTGGGCACGTACGCTGCCCGGATCACTGTCAATGCGGTCGAGATCCTCAATGACTGGCATTGTAAACGGATGGTGTTCTGCTACATAACGATGCTCTTCTTCGCTGTATGCAAGCAGCGGGAAGTGTGTGACCCACAGGAAGTTGAATGCCGATTCGTCAATCAAGCCGAGCGTCTTGCCGAGATGCAGACGCAATGCTCCAAGGCTGTCGGCAACAATTTTTTTCTTGTCAGCAACGAACAACAGCAAGTCCCCTGGTTCTGCATTCGTGCGTTCGATGATTCGTGCGTTTAATGCTTCGTCAAAGAATTTCGCAATTGGACCTTTCATACCGCCTTCTTCTACCTTCAGCCAAGCAAGGCCTTTGGCGCCATATGGCGAAACGATACCGCGCAGATCCTCATCGACTTGCTTGCGTGAGAACTGGGAAGCTACACCTTTTGCGTTAATTGCTTTGACCAGGCCGCCTTTTTCCTGAACTTCCTTGAATACCTTCAGCGTGCTGTCGGCAGCAATGTCGGTCAGATCGATCAGCTTCATATCGAAGCGTGTATCCGGCTTGTCGCTGCCGTATTGATCGATGGCTTCTGCATAGGTCAGGCGTTTGAATGGCTGCGGAATATCAATGCCTTTAACATCTTTCATCACGCGGACAAGCATTTCTTCGACCATATTTTGGAACGTTTCGACTTCAAAGAACGACATTTCCATGTCAACCTGAGTAAATTCAGGCTGGCGGTCGGCGCGCAAATCCTCATCGCGGAAGCAACGGGCAATTTGGTAGTATTTTTCAATACCTGAAGCCATCAGCAGCTGTTTGAACAGCTGAGGCGATTGCGGAAGCGCGTAGAATTCGCCCGGATGGACACGGCTTGGTACAAGGTAGTCGCGTGCGCCTTCCGGAGTGCTCTTAGTCAGGATTGGTGTTTCCATATCCATAAATTCCTTTTTATCAAGAAAATCACGCAAAGTATGTGTAATTTTATTACGCATTTTAAACGTTTCCAGCATTTCCGGACGTCTGAGATCTAAGTAGCGGTATTTCAGGCGAATATCTTCGGAAGCTTCAATGTTGTCTTCGATTGGAAAAGGCGGCGTCTTTGATTTGTTCAGCAGCGTGATTTCACTGATCATAACTTCGATCGTTCCGGTCTTGATTTTTTCATTGACCGCTTCAGGATCACGCTTAACAACTTCACCTGTGACGGTGACGCAATATTCGCTGCGCAGCTTATCCCCCTTTTTCCAGGCTTCTTGGTCCACTTGAGGATTGAACACAATTTGGACAAAGCCGGATCTGTCACGCAGATCGATAAAAATGACGCCGCCTAAGTCCCTTCGTTTTTGCACCCATCCGGCCAGTGTGACCGTTTTTCCAGCAGATGCTTCGGTTAATTCACCGCAATTTGCGTTGCGATACATGGTATGACCTCCATCACTATGAATCAGATTTTTTCCTTTAGATAATCAGTTAAAGCGGCGAATGCGACTTCATCCTGAGATCCGTCGGCCATATTCTTGACGACGGCCTTTTGCGCATCCAGCTCTTCATCGCCGATAACGACAACAAATTTTGCTTTGTCGCGGTCCGCCTGTTTGAATTGGCCTTTGACCTTGCGCTCCATATAGTCTTTGTCGGCCTGCAAACCTGCCTGACGCAGCTGATTCAGTAGAACCGGCGACTTTTGTTCGGCTTTCTCGCCAATAGCGACGACGAAACAGTCAAGCGACGGATCGGAGTCAAGCGACACACCTTCGACCTCGAGTGCCAGTAATAGTCGTTCGATACTCAGTGCAAAACCGATTCCCGGTGTTTCCGGACCACCAAGCTCACTGACGAGCCCATTATAACGACCGCCGCCCATGAGCGTCGTAATGGCACCCTGACTCGCACCCATGATCTCGAACGTCGTATGGTTGTAATAATCAAGACCACGGACAAGTGTCGGATCCAGTTCATACTCAATACCCATCTCATCAAGAATCGTCTTGACCTTGGAAAAATAATCACGAGAAGCATCATTCAAATAATCAATGATCGATGGTGCAGTCGCCATCAGCGGATGATTGTGATCCGCTTTACAGTCAAGAATACGCAGCGGATTCTTCTCTAAGCGTTTCTGGCAATCCTCGCAAAACTCGCCGATTGACGGCTTAAAGTGAGCAATCAGTGCTTCATGGTGGGCGGCACGGCTTTCCGGATCGCCTAAACTATTCAGAACAAGCTTCAAATTCTTCAATCCGAGCTTCCGGTAAAAAGTCAGAGCAAGTGCAATGATTTCAGCATCAATTGACGGATCCGCTGATCCAAGCGCTTCACAGCCAAACTGAGTAAATTGACGGTTGCGCCCCGCCTGCGGACGTTCGTAGCGGAACATTGGCCCGATATAATACAATTTTTGCGGCTGGCTCGGCATTCCAAACAGTTTGTGTTCGACATAAGCGCGCACAAATGATGCCGTTCCCTCCGGCCTTAACGTTAAATCACGATCACCGCGATCCTTAAAGCTGTACATTTCTTTCTGCACAATGTCGGTTGTATCGCCAACGCCGCGCTGGAAAAGATCTGTAGACTCAAAGATCGGGGTTCTCATTTCCCTATAATTGAATAATGCGCAGACATCTCGTGCAACAGCTTCGATTTTCTGCCACTTAAAAGCGTCTTCCGGCAGAACATCGTATGTTCCGCGGGGAATTTTAATCGTCACAAGAGTTCCTCCTTCAACAGTTATCGCGATCGCTGCAACAATCATCGCAGGATCCGGTTCATCCTTAATTTCTCTCTTCACACATTAACATTAAATGATTGCTGATAAAATAAAAGCCCTTGTCCATCGGTAAGCCGACAGACAAGGGACGAATGAGCTTCGTGGTGCCACCCTCATTTGAAGCATAAACATGCTTCCTCTGAATGCCGGTTAACGCCCGGGTTACGGCTCTTCCTACTAATCGCATAAATTACCGACGTTCAGAAAAACGCCTCAGGAGTGTCTGTTTCCAGGAATATCTGCCGGCATCTTCCAGCCTGTGAATGCCTTCTCTTATTGGCTGATTTATCCCGAAACCTCTCCATCACTGGCTTTGTTCGTTCTTCTATACTACGTATCTTCACAAAAAATGTCAAGGTTTAGCGAAAACTTTTGCACACTGATTTGATTAATGGTTTTTACTTTCAACAATCAGCGTAACCGGACCATCGTTCACGAGCGAGACCGCCATGTCCGCACCGAAAATGCCTGTTTCAACATGAAGTCCATGTGCTCTCAGCTTATCATTAAACGCCTCATAGAGAGGCTCAGCAATCTCCGGACGGGCCGCTTCGATGAAGCTCGGACGTCTGCCCTTCGATACGTCACCGTAGAGCGTGAATTGAGAGACAGACAGAACAGCTCCTTCAGTGTCCATGATCGACCGGTTCATTTTGCCTCCGTCGTCCTCAAAGATGCGCAAAGCGGACAGTTTATCGGCGACGTACTGAAGATCATCTTCTGTATCACCGGTTTTAATGCCTACTAAGAGGAGCAGACCGGCGTCTATTTGACCTACCGTTTTCCCGTCGATGTCGACCTTAGCGCGTTTGACCCGCTGCAAAACAACTCTCATTTGGAATCCGTCCTTTTCTATTGCATCACACGGCGAACCGAATAGATATCGGGAATTCGCTTGATTTTCTCAACCACTCGATATAAATGATCGATATTCGTGATCGCGATCGTCATGTTAATCGTTGCGACCTTGTTTTTATCGGCACGCCCGGAAATACCATTAATGGCCGTATGTGAATCGGAAACGCATTGCAACACTTCATTGAGCAGGCCGTTCCGGTCAAAGGCGGTTACCTCAATATCGACATTGTATTCCTTCGATCGTGATTCATTGCTCTCCCATTCGACTTTCATCAGGCGCTGTTCCTCTTCATTTTTGATATTCGGACAGTCTACCCGATGAATGGTAACACCTCGGCCACGTGTAATATAGCCGACAATGGCGTCACCCGGCACCGGATTGCAACAGCGTGCGAGGCGTACAAGCAAATTATCGACACCTTTAACACGCACACCAAGCGACGTCTTCCGGTGTTGATTCGTGTTCGGCTTTTGTTCGGACAGCTGTTTCATCCGTTCCTCTGCGTCTGTTGATTCGGGAGCCTTGTGCTCATCCTCTGTGAGACGGGTAACGACCTGTTTCGCTGTAATCCCGTTGTAGCCAATCGCGGCAAACAGCTCGTTTTCATGCGAAAAATTAAACTTTTTCGCCACAGCAGTGATTTTATCTTCAGTCAGATTATCCTTTATGCTGACATTCTGACTGCGGCATTCTTTTTCAAGCATCTCACGTCCCTTCGCCACATTTTCCTGGCGTTGCTGACGCTTGAACCACTGTCTGATCTTATTCTTTACAGCGGAGCTTTGAGCGATCTTCAGCCAATCGCGGCTTGGTCCGTAGGAATGATTCGAAGTCATGACTTCGACAATATCACCGGTTTTCAGTCTGTAATCCAGCGGAACCATCTTGCCATTGACACGCGCGCCAACCGTTTTGTTCCCAATCTCAGTATGAATTCGATATGCGAAATCAATCGGCACCGATCCGACCGGAAGCTCGATCACATCACCCTTAGGTGTGAACACAAATACAGTGTCTGAAAATAAGTCCATTTTCAGAGACTCCATAAATTCCTTAGCATCATCGGTTTCATTCTGGTATTCGAGTATTTCACGGAACCAAGTGAGCTTGTCCTCAAACTTGTTATTGATGTTTCGAACCTTGCCCTCTTTATACGCCCAGTGCGCCGCAATTCCGTATTCCGCAACGTCGTGCATTTCCTCAGTTCGGATCTGAACCTCAAGCGGATCGCCTTTTGGCCCGATTACGGTCGTATGGAGCGACTGATACATATTGGTTTTCGGCATGGCTATATAATCCTTGAAGCGACCGGGCATAGGCTTCCAATGGGTGTGGATAATGCCAAGGATCGCGTAGCAGTCTTTAATGCTTTTGACAATGATCCGAACTGCAAACAGATCATAAATTTCATTAAACTGTTTATGTTGATTGACCATTTTGCGATAGATGCTGTAAATATGTTTCGGGCGGCCGGACACCTCAGCATCAATATGTACAGATTTTACATACGATCTCAATCCTTCAACGACCTGAGCGATATAGGCTTCCCGTTCCTCACGTTTTTGTTTCATCAAATTAACAATTTTATAGTATTGCTGCGGTTTCAAATAACGAAGCGAGATATCCTCAAGCTCCCATTTAATTGCGGAAATACCGAGACGATTGGCGAGCGGCGCATAGATCTCCAAGGTTTCATTCGCTTTTTGAATCTGCTTCTCTGCGCTCATATATTTCAATGTACGCATATTGTGCAGCCGGTCGGCAAGCTTCACAATGACGCAGCGCAAATCACGTGCCATAGCAACGAACATTTTGCGGTGGTTCTCCGCCTGCTGATCTTCTTTTGAGGTATATTCAAAATTTCTTAACTTTGTTACTCCGTCTACAAGCTCGGCTACGTTATCTCCGAATGCTTCACGGATGTCCTCCAGCGTGACCGGCGTATCTTCTACGACGTCGTGAAGAAAGCCGCTGATTATGGTTGTGACATCCATATTTAATTGCACAAGAATACCAGCAACCTCGATCGGATGCATAATATAGGGTTCGCCCGACCGGCGGACTTGTCCCTTATGCGCGCGATCTGCAAAATGATAAGCCTCGCGAATTAATTCAATATCTTTTTTATCTAAGTAGGTTGAAGCCTGCTGTATAAGTTCTTCCATCGTCATCATATCATCACCCGTATGCAGGACCATTGCCGGTTCTGCGATCTGAATCTTTCAACCACTAAATTTAGTAATTTCAGACGAATAAGTAAAAAAAGAAGTAAGGCAGCCATTCGCCGGAGACTATGGTCCCGCACAATTGGCACCTATTAGGACTATTATCAAAGATAAAAGGATTAAAGTAAAGAGTTTACATCCATTCTGTCCATCCTGACAGCGGACAAAACACAGTGAGAAAAAGAGAGTGCCTGATTCCAGGCACTCCGGATCATCTATTTAGTATTTAATTAAGGACAGGACATCATAATCTTTAAGCAGCTTGGAGCCATTGAGCTCGGTTAATTCAATTAAGAAGGCCACACCGGCGACGACACCGCCCAATTGTTTAACCAATTTAATTGTTGCTTCAATCGTACCGCCGGTCGCAAGCAAATCATCGGTAACGAGCACACGCTGACCCGGTTTAATCGAATCCTTATGCACGCATAAAGTATCGACACCATACTCCTTTTCATAGGAAACAGTCGCAACCGCGCGCGGCAATTTGCCCGGTTTGCGGACAGGTACAAAGCCGAGTCCTAAAGAATAGGCAAGCGGTCCTCCAATAACGAATCCGCGCGCTTCCGGCCCGACAATGACTTCGGCATTCTTGCTTTTCGCGAAGACTGCTAGTTCATCAATGGCAGATCGATAGACCGGCCCTTCCTCAAGCAACGACGTAATATCTCTGAAATTAATACCTGCGGTTGGAAAATCCATAACCGACTTAATATACTTAGCATAATCCATTCTGTGCGCTCTCTCCATTTCAAAGAATAAGGTCTTTCTATTAATTGACCAATACCTATCTGAAAAAATATCATTGAATCATTTCAAAACTCGCTCATGTTTAAACTGGCCGGTGATCCACTGCTTCAGCTCGCCGATCGGCGAATAGCAGAAGCGAGCCTCCAGTTCACGTTGCATCCTCTCTTTACAATACGTTTCGGAGGACGTCAGCGGTGCTTTAACCGGAGAAGGATTCTCGGTTAGGAAACCCTTCTCTATTTTAACAAAACCAAGTTCAAAAAACACCTGGGTCATCAAAGAAATCGACTGCTCGCTCCAACCTTTATATCCTGCGATCTGTCGCATCATCGCCCGAACATCAAAAGAATGTCTTTTGCGGATCAACGCGTAATACCACACAAAGTGATCGCGTTCCGGAAATACTGAAAAGTAGTGATCTTCCGAATGATAAAAGATGCAATAAAAGCGATTAAGCTGCGGATTTTCTCCGATCACTTCTTCAAGTTGAGCTTCCTCGTTTGGAAGATCAAGAAGTGCAACAGCATCCGTTGAAATGGATATGCCGGGTTCATAGATCTGCGCCACACCTTCAAGCTGAAAATGTGCAGCGGTTTCCGGCTGAAAGGCAAGCAGTGTTACAGAATCATCAGCAAGCTGTGCCATTTTTTCATGAATGTCGCGGACGGAACGCCAATCATACACTTGAATACCCTCTACACGAAGATCACGAATCAGCAGCTGTGCTTTTCTAAAACCGTTCCATTCATTAATCCCTAACTCGCCGACTGCAGCTAAGTGATCGTTCGGTGATAGACGCGGAAGCCAGTTGCCAAATCCGAATCCGATTGCCTCAAGCTCTTTTTCGTTGCCCTTAAGCGTCACTTTCAAATGATTATTATTACGTCCAACAGCGCCCATCTTCGCCAACGGTGCCTGCTCAATTTGAAACAGCGGACGTGGATTGTCCGTGCCGAATGGAGCAAGCTTCGCCAATTCCTCAATCAGCTCTACAGACAGATCGTCGACTGTGGAAATACCGTCTATGGTCAATTGAGGTACAAGGTCTTCGGGCTGAAGCACTTGATCTGCCACAGCGGCAAAAGCCTGCCGAAACGCTCCAATCTCGCTTTTCGCAACCGTCATACCCGCCGCCAACTGATGCCCGCCAAATTGAATCAGGTGACTCGATGTGTCCTTCAATCCCTGATAAAGATCGAAACCATCGATACTGCGCCCTGATCCTTTAGCAATACCGGTTTCTTTATCAATACTGAGGATGATCACAGGGCGGTAATATTTGCCGACAATTTTCGATGCCGCAATGCCGATGACACCTTGATGCCAGTTTGTTCCGGCAAGGACAAGTGCTTTATCGCCACGACTGATATATTCGGCTGCCTGTGCATCAGCCTCTTTGGCTATTCTATCTACGATTGCGCGCCGGTCCTGATTTAATGAATCAAGCTGTTCGGCAAGCGCCACCGCTTCGCTCTTATCATCAGTCAGCAGCAGTTCAAGCGCAACCCGTGCATCATCCATGCGTCCCGCGGCATTCAGCCTTGGCGCCATTTGAAAGCCGATCACATCACTGTCAACCGCGCTCGCTCCGGATGCTTTCATCTTGAGTGCGTCAATTCCCGGCAGCGATCCCTCATTCATCGTTTTTAATCCAAGATAAGCAATCAAACGATTCTCATCAACGAGAGGTACAAGGTCGGCAATGGTTCCGATGGCTGCTAATGCAATCAGTTTCTCATCAAATGCATTCGGCGGACAGATCTCTTGGGCAAGTTTAAGTGCGACTCCTGCACCGGACAACCCTTTAAAGGGATAAGGGCAGTCTTTCTGCTTTGGATTGAGAATCGCAAAAGCTTCCGGAAGCTGTTCCGGCGGCTCATGATGATCGGTGATCACATAATCAATCCCCATACGCTTCGCGCATTCGGCTGGATCGCTTGCTGCGATGCCGGAATCAACAGTTATAATGAGTGTTACGCCGTCCTTCTTTGCCTGTTCAACCGCGCCTACATTAGGTCCGTAACCATCTCTGAACCGATTCGGAATATAAAATGAAACCTGTGCACCGATTGCTGTCAGCGCACGAATCAGAATCGCTGTCGATGTGACTCCGTCTGCATCATAGTCGCCAAAGACGCGGATCTGTTCACCATGAGCGACCGCTTCGGTAATACGGGCAGCGGCGTCATTCATGCCTTTCATTTTCATAGAATCATAGAATTTCATGCGCTCACAATGCAAAAAGCGCTTTGCGCGTTCAGCATCGTCAAATCCTCTGGCAACCAGTAAACGAGCTGTAATCACAGAAATATGCAGCGACTCTGAGAGCCGCTGCACCTTTTCTTCATCCACTTTTTTTATTTTCCAATGATTTTTCGATTTCAGCATCCGCCTTCGCGCTCCCTCAACAACCAGTTCCCCGCTTAGGCCGGATTTTATTTTTTCGACCGACGCCTCGCAGTCCGTGATTCACTTGATGACGTTTCACTGCCTATATCTACTTTCAAACGATCGGTATCCTCAGGGTGCAGTTCAATCATTCTTCGCAACTCACGTTCCAGCTTGCCGATTCGATGCCGCTGTTTGTAAATTGTGGAATAAGTGAACAGACCAATGAGAAGCGCCCCGATCAACACCGATCCGATGATCACAAGAATAAGTGGCAGCCGGACAACGCCGAACAGAAAGCTGAACCCCACGGTCTCCACATTAGCAATTGAAAAAAGAACAATGATCAATGTGAAAATGAGTACGAGGAGTATTCTCCACTGTTTTTTCATTTACCGGTACCTCCATTTCTCCACTGAAAATTACGCCTGAGTTTGTACGGTTCTCTTTTTCTTTCGTTGATCAAGATACTTAACCTTCATCACTGCCCATAGTGGACATGCAATACAGATTGACGAATAGACGCCGCAAATCAGTCCGACGAAGAGTGCCATCGTAAAGTTGCGGATCGATTCGCTGCCGAAGATCAGCAACAGAACAACCGGAATTAACACAGTCAGAACCGTATTTAATGATCGCGTCAGCGTTTCGCGAATACTCAAGTTAACAATCGACGAATATTCTTCAATTGTTGTGAGCCTTTTTCTGCTTAACTTGATGTTTTCACGGACACGGTCAAACGTCACAATGGTGTCGTTGATCGAATAACCGACAATCGTCAGTATAGCAGGAATGATCAAGATATCGACTTCGAGGTGAAACAGGCTGAATACGGTCACGATGAAAAAGGCATCATGGATCAGCGCGAGCACCGCCGTCAGACCCTGAAGAAATTCAAAGCGGATCCACACATAGATGATGATACCGATAGAAGCCAAAATCAACGCAAACAAACCGTTCTTCGCAAGATCGCGTCCGACCTGTGGAGATACTGAGCTGACGTTCGGCTCAATACCGAATTGCGATTTGATTTTACTTTTTATTTCCGCAATCTGGTGCTGATTCAGTTCTTTATTAATTCGAACGGTCGCGATATTCTTATGCGTTCCTGAAACGACCGGACGTTCCGGATCATAGTTCATCGCGCGAAATGCCTGATCAACTTTTTCAATCGATATCGCCTGTGTACTTTGAACATCGACTCGCGTTCCGCTCGAAAAATCAATACCCAAATTAAGCTTAAAGACAAAGAGTGAAAGGATACCTACTATAATCAACGCAGAAGAAATGATAAAGAATACATTTCTATGCTTCATAAAATCAAAGTGATCGTAAAATTTATTGTAATGCTTGTAATTCATTTTCTCATTTAATTCCACGAATATCACTCCTCTTTACGCCAAACAGCCACGGATGATCATTTAGTGCACGGCTATGAACCAAGAGACCGAGCAGCAGACGGGCACCGTAAACCGACGTCAGGAAGGTAACCACGTTACTGATCAGTAGCATGACGGCAAATCCTTTGACTGCGCTGGTTCCTAAGGCGAACAGCACAGCTGCGGCAATGATCGTCGTCAGGTTGGCATCGACAACAGTCGGCAACGCACGTTGGTTCCCGGCTTTAAATGCGGAGAGTATGGATTTTCCGCCGCGCAGCTCGTCTTTAATTCGTTCAAGCGTGATGATGTTGGCATCGACTGCCATTCCTACGCCGAGGATCATCGCGGCAATGCCCGGCAGCGTGAGCACTGCTTGCAGTCCGACGAACACAGCCATAACAATGACACTGTAGAAAATCAGAGTTAAATCCGCAATCAGTCCGCCTAAACGGTAGAACAAAAGCATGAACAGCATGATGGCCGCAACGGCAAGTGCTCCGGCATAAATTGTTTCTTTCATGGAGTCTTGTCCGAATTGTGCACCGACAGAGGTCGAATATTTCTCAACCATCCGAACCGGAAGTGATCCAGAGTTCAATAGATCCTTCAGATTCGTAGCCTCTTTAGCTGTAAAGCTCCCGGTGATTTCAACATCAGAAGTATTTAGTTCTTGAGACACACTAGGAGCTGAAATGAACTTCGGTTTGCTTTTCTTCGCTTCTTTTGCGTATGAATCACCTTTTTGATAATCCATCCAGATGACCAGTTGATTGTTCGGAGCGTAACCAGCGATTTTCTTCGTCACACTGGCAAATTTCTTCGGATCCTTCAGCTGCAAAGTAACCATCGGCTTGTTCATTTCATCGAAAGCGACCTTCGCCTTGCCCGGTTTCAAATCCGATCCGTCCAACATCAGCCTGTCTTTATAATCGCGGAATTCCAGCTTCGCCGTTGTTGACAGCAGCTGGCGCGCGCGTTGCTCATTTTTCACGCCTGGAAGTTGAACACGAATTCGATGTCCGTTTTCAATCGAAATATTCGGTTCACTGACGCCGAGCACGTTGATTCGTTTATTGATTGCAGCAACCGCGTTGCTCATTGTGTCACTGTCAATTTTTTGACCTGCCTTCAGCGGTTCGACCTGATACAGCACTTCAAACCCGCCTTTAAGGTCAAGTCCCAAATTCACCCTATGTATGATGGGATTTACTGCAAAACCAATGATAATTCCCAGCACAATTAAAAGCGCAAAAAAGGAAAAAATCGGTCCTTTTTTTACCATGTTCTAAGCCTGCTCCCTTCTCTTTATCGACTCTCGTTAACTACGAAAGCTCCCCCCGCTTGCGAATCGCATTTATCTGAACAGTGAGCTGTCCATTTCATTTGAGCTGTTTTTAAATAGATCCAAGCGCAACTTGTTCATGTAATCATTCACAGTCAGCGCCATGACCGCAGCCACCACTTCATGTATTCGTTCGGGTTTGTCCTCTTTCTTTTTTTCCAGAGATTCTTTAACAAATTGCCAGAATTCATCCATTTTCAAGTGATTAAGACCGAGCAATTGAAACTCATTTAATTTACTTTGCAGAAACGGCTCAATGATCGTCCGCCACTTATCCATATCATTCAATTCATCCGGCATTTCGATTCCTCCCATAAAGCCTATAATAGCATATTTGTGATTGAATACGAAACACAAAAAAACAAATGAGGCCATGCCCCTTCTCTAATAGTTCGGTCATGATGCTTATTAAATGAGCATGGCTTGTCATGCTTGGACCCTTTTGATGCATATACTCCACTATGGCCGCGAACTTTCCTTTCCAGCCGTGGTCTCTAGCCACATCATTTACTTATTTATTAATTTGCAAACAAAGGCGGGCCGCTCATGACACGACAATCTTTTTTAAAAGGCTCTTTTATATTAATGACAGCGGGTTTGATTACCCGCATTCTCGGTATGATTAACGGAATGGTTCTTGCTCGTGTAATTGGTGACGAAGGGGTCGGCCTCTTTATGATGGCGTTTCCGGCCATGCTCTTGGTCGTAACGCTTACCGAACTTGGTTTGCCGGTTGCTATATCGAAACTTGTTGCAGAGGCGCAGACATTCGGCAACTTCCGCAAAGTTAAATTGGTACTTGCCTGGTCGCTTGCCATTGTCGGATTCGTCAGCATCGTACTCACCGCAATTATGCTGATCATCATTCCGCTGTCGGCAAACTACTTATTTGCTGATACGCGCGTTATTTATCCTCTGCTTGCCATAACACCGGTGATCCCAATCGTCGCCGTAAGCTCGGTTCTGCGTGGCTATTTCCAAGGAATTCGCAATATGAAGCCGTATGCCTATTCTGGAATAGTGGAGCAAGTCGTTCGTATTTCACTGGTTGCAACACTTGCCAATCTGTTAATGCCTTATGGAGTCGCCTATGCCGCAGCCGGCGCGATGATTGCCGGCTCAGCAGGAGAATGTGCCTCGCTTCTTTATATGCTCTATGTCTTCAAACACGGCGAAGGAATAAAAATGAAAGGACCTAAGCGAAAATCATTGAGAGGAACTCGTGAAGTTCTGCGCGACTTGCTCCGAATCGGATTGCCGACGATGGGCAGCCGGCTCATCTCGTCGCTCGGTAATTTTTTCGAACCGATGATCGTCTCACATGCGCTTGTCATCGCCGGTTACTCCATTGCCTCGTCCACACAGCTCTATGGACAGTTGACCGGATATGCGATGACACTTCTTCTGCTGCCAAGCTTCATCACGCATGCCCTTCATGTCTCGCTTGTCCCCGCGATCAGTGAAGCCTATGCGCGAAAGTCCTTTAATCTGATTCACTATCGTTTGAATCAAGCATTGCGCATTGCTATGCTCACCGGTGGTCTTTCCATTGTTGTCACCTACTCATTCGCCAAACCGCTGATGAGCATTATTTACGACTCACCCGAGTCAGCTCAATTTCTCTACATTATGACGCCGTTTTTCATGATCTTTTATTTTCAAGCACCCATGCATGCCGTTCTTCAGGCACTGGATTTAGCAAAGGCGGCCATGTATAACACCTTAACAGGAGCGGTTGTCAAAACCATTATGTTGTTTGTACTCACCTGCCGGCCGGAATTCGGTATTAAAGGTACTGCACTTGCTATCTGCACTAATGTTGTTCTCGTCACTGTCCTGCACGCCGCAGTCATGTTTAAAGCCATCGGATTTTCGTTGATTATTCGGGACTACATCCGCACCTTTCTCTTAATCGCATTCTCAGGTTTCGTCGCACATCTGCTTATTCAGCGTGCATTTACTGCCTGGTCGCTTTTCCCGAGAACGTTGATGTTGATCTCATTGGTAGCCGCACTCTATTTAGTACTCGCGTCTTTTCTCGGTTTGCTGCAAAAAGAACAACTGAGCCAGCTCCCGATCATCGGAAAGTGGCTCAGTTAATCATTACGCATGTATTTGTTAAGATCCATGTAGAAATTTCCCAGAGGATCCATTCTTAAATAGTTGACTTGGCGAATATTGCGATAGCCGAATTTTCTCAGTTCCTGTCTAAGCCAGAGCTGTGTCTTTCCGATTTGTTCCAGATTATCGCTCCGTACTTTTCCATTCTCAATGAGTGAGAGCCCGGGGCGAGGATGTTCATGATCGGATTGCAACGAATGATCCGGTTTCTTTTTCGGTAAGCGGAAATCAGCAGCCTTCAAATATTGAATGAGATGTTCATGAATCGACCATTTAGCGGTGAACCGATAGAGCCAAAAGCGTGATCGATAAATGAGGATCAAAATCAGAAAGGGCATGAGCAGCGGGAGCAGCGGCTTTTCCGGCATAATTACAGCCGCAACGATTAATTCGACCGCAGAGAATACAAGCGCGATTTCAAAACCCGATTGATCTGAAACTTTTTCATTCAATGACTTTCTGAATCCCATAAACATGAGCAGCGCCAAGCAAAGCATTCGAATCATCGATGTTCCCATTCTGCTCCTCCTCTCTGTATTTAGTATGAGCAAACTGAACGATTTCATGAATGGGACAGGTGTCATGTTTTTGATCTTGTCCGAATAAGATGGACTATCAGGAATCTCGATTTGTCGGGTTTCATGCGGCAATCCCAAATCCTTTATCCATAAATTCACTTATTATGTCGGAGGTGGTAAAATGTCCCGAAATTGGCTTAGTGCTGTCACATACGGAATGATTGCTGCGATCCTCATCGTCCTTGCTTCCGCGTTTCTGCTTGCTTCACTGCTACGTTTCACAACGTTTGCAGAATCGAATGGCTCCATTCTTCCCATCGTGATCTCAATTGTCGCGCTTTTTATCGGCGGCGTGATTTCCGGATCAAAGACAAAAGAAAAAGGGCTTTTGATCGGTGCCATTACCGGACTCGCTTACTGTTTGTTCAGTCTCTTCTTTCAGTATCTTGGTCTTAATCAGAGCCCAAGCCTGAATCAGTACTTATTCTTTGTCGCTAATATTGCCTCTGCTTCGCTTGGAGGCGCAATTGGCGTCAACCTTTTTGCCGGAAAGCATTAATTTGCGGATTTAAAAAAAGCGGCCATAAGCGGCCGCTTTTTTTGATTTATTATTTTTCTGTACTT